>ERZ857521.375-NODE-375-length-69490-cov-21.928638_pt1 | contig 69490 bp, 51 predicted proteins | sample MGYA00519701_ERZ857521 | MGnify/ENA primary metagenome ERZ857521 (study PRJEB31778, sample SAMEA3449346) | human gut metagenome | biome: human gut; feature: human-associated habitat; material: faeces | place: United Kingdom | collected 2010/2012 ...
ATACAGCGGATTACATAAGTTTTGGAAATAATGGCAGTTCACGACTCCGGTGGAGTGGCAGCCACGGCTCTCCGAGTCATTTCAACAGACGGATGATAAAGACACAAGAGGCCGAAGAGCTTTTTGTCGTGTCAAGAATATTTCTTATTTTTTAGATCACGTTGAAGCTGTGCGGATGTGCACGGCTTCAGTGTCATTCCAGACTTGTCGTTCGGTCTTGTAAGGATAGGATGTCCTTTTCGGGTTCAATCTAAACAATCCTCCATATTCATCGGGTGAGCCGTTATTCACACAAATGCTTTCCTAAAAGCTCAGTTCAATTCCCTCCTCACCGATACGCTTGCGGAAATGAACAAGTTCTGAAGAGGCACACGGGACAGACGGAGTGAACTCCTGCATGCCACAGAAATACTGATAATAAGCGTTCTCGCTCCATTGTTCCACCAAAGACTCGTCCGACAGATTACGAAGGTGTTTCAGGATGAGCAAACCGCACATCAGACGGATCGGCTTGCCGGGACGGCCGTTGTCCTGACAATACAAAGGTTGAAAGGCTGTCTCAAATTTCCCCCAGTCTATTTGGTTCGCCAGCCGGTAAAGCGGGTGTGACTGGTTCAGCATGTCAGACAGGTTGCTGAATAAGGAAGGGCTGTTATTCGTATTTTTAATCATAAAATCTGCAAGTTTCTCAGCCTAAAGGTAAGAAAACTTGCAGAGTTATCAAAGACTTTTATAAATTACTGAATACCAGTAGATAAATACATTTTTAAGGGACGACTATATGGTACGACAAAATGATTTTGATCCCAATGAAGCATACAAGGTAATGGGGCTTTTGTAAAAATGCTCTTTTCCGCTCTTAAACAGATAGTATGTAAACCAAGGACATTTGCCGTGTCATTGAGACCTAACACAGATACACCTTCTGTAGTTGCAAAGCAAATATGTGACAGAGATTCAAGGGCGCATTCTCTACCGAAGTACTTACACACCATTGTAGGCAGGCGATGCCGTATTGCATCGTGTCATATTGATGTATCATGGGAAAACGTTTCATTAATATAATCTGTCTATCTCTTTTTGCCCCGCATTATTTCCTTTGTATCTATTATTTGTAGCGTTAAAGGCATAACGGATTGTAAGACGAAGGGCTCGCGAATCATTGTAGTTCCATTTGTCGAGCGTCATTTGCGTACCATAGGTTATCATTGAATTCCTGGCAGTCTTGAACAAATCCGTAGCGTTCAACTGAAAGAACCAATTGCCTATGTTCTTGACCACTCCTACATTGATTTGCCAAGACGGTTTCAGGTAAACAACATCCATATCACCGGAAGTGTGTCCAATGACATCTCCACTGACTGACCATCCCTTACCAAGATCTACGCTATTGAGGTAATTGAAAAACAGCACAGGATTGTTCATTCGCTGCTTCTGTCCCATGGCAGTAATATTAAAGTCCTGCCCAAGATAATTTAGAATCAGGCGAGGAGACCACCTGGATATTCTCGGTGATAAGGATAGCAAGGCATCGTACTTTGATATATGATTGTAGTTGACGTATGTCATCAAACTAATGGGAGAATCTTGTGAATATGCGTCAACTACCCCTACTATCGCATCCTTGACATATTGGTAGCTCGCAGAGAAATAAATCCATTTGTACATTCCTGCCAAGGTGATGTCATGATTGATCTCTGATTCCAGCAACGGGTTTCCTTGCTCGTATGTAAAGCGATCGTCATACTGGATGTTACTGCTCAACTGACTGTACATCGGACGTCGCGTTCTTGCCGTATAGGTAATGGAAAAGTTTGCCTGCCTGATTGGAAACGAGAAGTCAAATGTCGGGTAAAATCTACTGTACTTCCTGCTTTGCTCTTTTATGAGCTGGTCGTTTTCGTAGTAATCAGACACAGTATGCTCGTACCTGACCCCTGCCGACAATTCACTTTTGCCTAATGTGATGGTTGCGCTGGCAAACGCGGCGATATTGTCCTCCTTGATGTGATTGTCTGAATTAGGCAAGGAGTTGCCATCGTTCAAGAACTTGTCCTTGCGGTCTGTATTTGTATATTCATAGCCAACCTCTGTCTTGATCTTATCCAAGGCATAACCCACGACACCTTTGGAGGCGAACATCTTATTCCGCACGTGGTTCAAGCTGCTAATGGCCGTTTCCGTATTAACGGAAAGACTCTTCTCCAATATATTCTGGTCAGCCATGTTCTTGCTGAAATAATAATCATTGTTCAAGCTAAAGCTCCAGCGATTGAAATTTCCAAGATAGTACATGTTTATCAAATGCAGGGGCATCGTTTCTCTCTTCCAACGAGTATGATAATCGATGTCATCCTGTAAATCACCATTTAAGAGGACCCTTTCCTGCTGATACCAGTCTGATCTGCTGTTTGGAGATCCCTGGAACTCATACTTAACTCCAAATGTGTTGTTCTTGTTGACTTGCCAATTGAAGCCCATATCAGCAGTATACGAAGTGCTCACAGGGAATATGGTCATGTTTGACTTCAGGCTATAAACATCACGATTGAAATTGATGGTCGTAGTGCTTCTCTGATCTTGATATCTTTTAGCATAATCCACATTCAGAGAACCAAAGACGTCAATATTATTGTGGCGATAGTTAAGGGCGACATTACCTGATTCTGAAAAATAATGAGCCAAACGGCTTACGGACTGGGCACTTCCGCTCAAGCCTTCACCACTTTTTCTTATCGTCTTGATCAATATCACAGATTTTGTCTCAGCACTGTATCTTGCTCCGGGATTGTTGAGGACCTCAACGCTTTCTATTTCTTTGGAGGATAGTCGGCTCAGCTCCCCCATATCAGTGAGCTTGCGTCCATTGATATAAATAAGCGGCGTGCCTTTTCCAAAAACGCTGACATCTCCATCCTCAACTCTTACTCCGGGCATCTGTGCAAATACATCTAATGCGTTTCCGGCAATGGACAGGACAGTGCCTTTCACAGAGGTCACGGTGTGCAGGAATGTCGCTCACCACCCGGCTATTTTTGCATTTAATGATACGCACCTTGTTGTAGAAGGTGTAAGGTATATATGATTTTAAGATTTTATATTATGCCGCAGATGATAAATCTTGGAAGCGAGCTACTGCGCTTCAATCAACCAAAGAATACCATCGAATGTTCCAAGAATGGCGGATGTTCGTGGGTGACCCGTTACAGCAGCGACCAGTGTGGGATCTTTCGTGATCTTATGGTCTTCGGCAATGAGATTATCGCCTGTACCTCCAAGGGTCTATACTATTCAGGCAATCAGGGACGTTCTTGGGTGATTCGTTGTAGCAATGGCTCTTCGTATGGCGAGTTCTTGAACTTGCAGGAAGATGGCGGTACCCTTTATGCCAATACCTCTAAAGGACTTTATTACTCGCGCAACGGTGGAAGAGGTTGGGTGAGAAGGTAACATATAGGACAAGAAACAGTTAGTGATATGACAAAAAACGGAAAAGAAATGGTTACGGCTAATCATGGCTTGCAAGCCGATCCTGTCTTGCAGCAGATTGACAGTTATGTCAATGAGTTGCGACAGGTAGAGAATGAATTGCAGACCCAGTTCTCTGCTCTCGAAAGTCAGATAGACAGTTCGTTTGGTCTGATGGCTTCGACAGTGGCCGTAATGGGTCAGATAGCAATGGAGGCTGCCAAGGGACATGTCAGTGATAAGACCCTTCGTAAGATAGGCATGTATTCTAATCTTGCTGCCAGTGGAATTAATGCCATCGGCGCTGGCTATTCCACCTATAAGCACAATCAGTATCTTGACAAGCTGATGCAACAGAAACAGAGGTTGGCGCGAACCAAGCATAATTCGCTGAGACGAATCATACCTCTTGCAGAGAAGGTGAATGAAAACTTGAAGAAGATCATAAAGCAGAGAGCTACGCACATGTATAAGATATCTGATCTGGAGAAGATCAATATGGATATGCTTATGAAAGTACAAGAGAAGATACTCTACAGCTTTAAGACCTCGTGCTATGTGTTGCTTGTAGCCCATTATCTTGATAAGGAGTATGATGCGTGGGAGAATGACGAGCAGACCTCCGGTGATGAGCGTCCGACGCCTTACACCAACAATTTCACTGTTATCAACTTTGTCTCCGATGCCGCAGGCGAGAATCCGGTACAGGCTTTCCTACAGGCATTGTCACCGGACGTGGAACAGATTTCCGGTTCGACGCTATTCTGCTTGTTGGATTCGTCGCTTGTATATACTATGTTGTCGGCTTTTGACAATCCATTGAGCCTTCCCTCAAAGGAAACCGTTCATTCCGTGGTACAGCAACTGATAGACCATAATGACTGGTATGATGCTTACTGCAGCCGTAAGAAGAGGGTGAACAATCTTAAATTCAGATCGCTTGGTTATCTGTTAGCCGGCATAGCGGTTATTGTACTATGGTATTTTGTCCCCGGCTGGTATGATTGGGCTACATGGCTTCGGTGGACCGTCTGGCCGTTGGGTTTCCTCTTGTGGATATTTATAACCTGGATGGTCTTTGGCGGATCTTGGGAGGATTATAAGACTCAACGGGATAATTTCGTCCTGTCTAATATGAAGGATGCCGGATACATCGAGTATCCTGAGATAGATTTGGAGAAACATTCCGTTGTCGGTTCAGTATTTAACTCTTTATTTTCTAATTGATAGTTATGGATGATCAAATGAATAAGAATGAACTGCTTTCTAATGAGGACTTTGAGGAGCGTCCTTCTGAAGTAATGAGTGAGAATGATCTGGATATTGCCCAGGTAATGAACACCATTGACAATATGTGTACTAGTGTCGCCTTGGTTTCCACTTCTCTTTCTGATGCGGTTGTTGCCGTGTCCAATGTCCGTGCGCAGATCGCGGAGCTTGACCATAAGCTGGACATGTTTATCGTGGAGTCCGAGACCCGACTGGCAAAGTTCCGTACGGCTGCTCCCATCATAGAGAAGCAGTTGGAGAACGCTTCCGGACGCATAGACAAGATAACCGATAAAATTTTAGAGAGTTTCGATGGTGATGTCACCAACGACAGCCTGCAGAAGCAGAGTCTGCTCATCGATCTGCTTCAGGAGACCAACAACAGCTTCAACAATATGCTGGTGAGATTGATCTCCATCTGATGTTCATCAGGTATTGGGAGTGAAGGCCATGGCACTTGCATGGCCGTAACCCTCAATGTAATTGGGAGACGGGACGCGCCAGGGTGCGTCCCGTCCCTATATGCATTCCAATGAGGATTCAACAATTAAGTTTTTAAGGAATTGGTTTTGGTTCAGTTTTCATTTATATTTGTACCAGAATCATAATGGAGTCTGAGGAGAAGGAGGCAGGCCTTCGGTCAGCAGGAAGCCTGTCGTGTCAGACCTGCAATAGAATATAATATACCTGTAAAAATCTTATTATTATGCGATCACATCTTTTCTTCAAGCCTTTTATAGGTCAGGATTATTCTGATGGCGGTATTTTCAAAAAGCGTATTCTCATCGTTGGTGAGAGCCATTACTGCGAAGACGCATGCGAGGATTGTGGCAAGGATAAGACCTCTAAGTGTACTCGTTTCACAATTGATACGGTAAATAATTATCTTCAGTTTGGTGATACTGATGGATGGCGTAATACTTTCTTGAAGTTTGAGCGGTCGTTGGTCGGCCATACGACCACACCGGAGGAGAGCCGGCGGATATGGCAGTCGGTGGCGTTTTATAATTATGTTCAGCGTGCTATGAACGCCGCACGCCAGTCGCCCGATGATATGGATTTCAAGAGCTCAGCCCCTGCGTTCTTTGAAGTGCTTGATGCCTTGCAGCCCGATCTCGCCATTGTATGGGGACGACGGTTGTGGGAGAGGATGAGTGACCGGCAGTGGGAGCCTCTACCCGATAAGGACATAGAGGGATATACGGTGGAAAGTGGCAACTACGTCCTCGATAGTGGCAAGCGGGTACTGGCAACGTATGTCTATCATCCCTCGACGGGTTATGACTGGAGTTTCTGGCATAAGATTATCAGTCTGTTCATGTAAGTCAGGAAGCCTATGAAGGATCAGTTTCGCAAATGTCTGTGGATCGTTGAGACCTTGGTCTCAACAGGCGGTTGTACATATAAGGAACTATGCAGACGGTGGGAAGAGAGCTCCCTCAACGATCTTCATACCCGTCTGCCGCGACGCACGTTCATTGATTATATCCATGATATAGAGATGATGTTTGATATCTCTGTCGTCTGTGATGCCTCCGACGGATATGTGTATCGCATCAGCAATCTTGGGGAACTGTATGGCAATCGTATAAAGGGGTGGATGCTCAATGCTTTTGCCATCAATTCTGATTTGAGGGAGAGTAGGGCGCTGAGAGGCCGGATAGTGTTTGAGGACGTTCCCTCGGGCGATAAGTTGCTTATTCCTATTATTAAGGCAATGCGATATGGCCGGCGTGTAGATATCCGTTTCCAAAACTTTACGGATGATGTTGAGTGGGAGCTGTCGGTAGCACCTTATTTCCTGCGTGTGTTTCGTCAACGATGGTATCTTATCGGTCCTGCCCGAACGGTGGATGGCACTGGGATAGATATCCAGCGGTATCCGTTCGACCGTATCAAGGACATGACCGTCTCGGAGCAGACTTTCGTCTTTCCGGATAAGCTGTCCGTTGACGAGTATTTCAAGGACGCCTTTGGAATAATTGTGGAACCCGATGAGTACGATGTGGAGGATATAGACGTGAAGGTTTACAATGACATGCATAAGCGTGATTATTTCCGTACGTTACCGTTACATTCCTCACAACAAGAGATAGAGTCAACTGGAAACTATTCCGTGTTCAGGTATCATGTCATGCCTTCCTATGATTTCATTCGGGAATTATTATCTCATGGTGAAGAGGTGGAAGTTCTCCGTCCGGCCTATGTACGTGAGCAGATGTGTAAGAGAATACGGGCCATGGCGGAAAGATATGCGAAATAATAATAACGGGTCAAGGTACGGCATCAATGCCTTGGCCTTTTTTGTATGCACGTCATACGTATTCAGGGAAGAAAGTCAAGATTAGGGTTCATGATTTAAGGAAATGCGCTGCTTCTTGATTGGCAGGCATTGAACGCTCGTCTTGACTATAGGCGTATGGCAGACAGTCGTTTGCTGTCCTTAGCAGTGTCTAATGATAAATTGTATGGGGATGGGTAGGGACTGCTGGACAGCGGTCTTAAATGACACCAAAGTATGACCTGATGTATGCCGGATGGCATACGGTAGTATGGGAGGTTGGAAAACGAAAGTAGGAGGAAAAACACTTCGTTTTCCTCCTACTCGATTATCGTGTGCTCCTTATATATAATAGGTGGAGCGTCTATCTGCTGTTTTAGTAGCTGCGTGCGATGATGACACGATGCTTGGCGGGCTTGCCGCTCACCATGTCGATACCGGGTGTCTGCTCGAAGGCGAAGGGCACGCAACGGATGGTAGCCTGCGTATCCTCCTTGATCTTGGCTTCCGTCTCGGGTGTGCCGTCCCAGTGGCAGAGGAAGAAGCCGCCGTTCTTGATGCGCTCCTTGAACTCCTCGTAGTTGTCGCACTCATAGATATGCTCATCGCGGAACTTACGGGCCTTCTCGAAGATGTTCTTCTGGATGTCCTCGAGCAGGTTCTTCACGTAGTCAACGATGCCGTCGAAGCTGACGGTCTCTTTCTCCAGTGTATCACGACGCATCACCTCGATGGTGTTGTTCTCAAGATCACGGCCACCCATGACGAGACGGACGGGTACACCCTTGAGCTCGTAGTCGGCAAACTTGAAGCCCGGACGCTTGTTGTCGGCGTCATCGTACTTCACGGAGATGCCGAGCTGACGCAGCTGGTCGATGACGGGCTGCAGCTTGGCAGAGATCTTGTCGAGCTGGTCGCCGCCCTTGGTGATGGGCACGATCACTACCTGGATAGGTGCGAGCTTCGGAGGAAGCACGAGGCCGTTGTCGTCGGAGTGTACCATGATCAGTGCACCCATCAGACGTGTTGACACGCCCCAAGAGGTGGCCCACACATATTCAGGCTTGTTCTCCTTGTTGAGGAAGGTCACGTCGAAGCTCTTGGCAAAGTTCTGGCCGAGGAAGTGGCTCGTACCGCTCTGCAGCGCCTTGCCGTCCTGCATCATGGCCTCGATGGTGTAGGTGTCGAGGGCACCGGCAAAACGCTCGGTCTCACTCTTCACACCCTGGATCATAGGAATGGCTGCCCAGTTCTCTGCGAAATCGGCATATACGTGGAGCATGCGCTGTGCCTCGGCTTCAGCCTCCTCACGGGTGGCATGTGCTGTGTGGCCCTCCTGCCAGAGGAACTCTGAGGTGCGGAGGAATGGACGGGTACGCATCTCCCAGCGCATCACGTTGCACCACTGGTTGCACATCAGGGGCAGGTCGCGCCACGAATGGATCCATCCTTTATAGGTGTTCCAGATGATGGTCTCGGAGGTAGGACGGATGATGAGCTCCTCGTCCAGACGGGCTGTAGGATCGACTACCACGCTGTTGCCGTCCTCGCTGGCTTTCAGACGGTAGTGGGTCACCACGGCGCACTCTTTAGCGAAGCCCTTCACATGCTCGGCCTCACGGGAGAGGAATGACTTGGGGATGAGCATGGGGAAATAGGCGTTCTGCACGCCGGTCTCCTTGAACATCTTGTCCAACACTTCTTTCATCTTCTCCCAGATGGCGAAGCCATAGGGCTTGATGATCATGCAACCGCGGACGGGAGCCTGTTCGGCCAGGTCGGCCTTGACTACCAAGTCGTTGTACCACTGACTGTAATTGTCAGCACGCTTCGTCAGTTCTTTCAGTTCTTTTGCCATTTATGTTTTGTCGTTTTAATAGTTTTTATCAAAATAGGGATTTTCCTATTATAAATAGGCAATTCCGCTTTGCTCCTTGCAGGAAGGATATTAACTTTGTGGCAAAGTTACGAAAAAAAGGCCGTATAAACGGTATATACTATTGAAAAAAGAAGTAACTTTGCAACAAAGACAAAAAAGTATATAACAAAAAAATATATAAGTCTATGAAGAATATGAAAATAGCCGTAGCCGGGCTGTGTGTATTGGCTGTTACGAGTTGTGCCACTAAGCAGGGCACGGGTGCATTGATCGGTACAGGTGCAGGTGCCGCCGTAGGCGCTCTGATTGGTAAGCTTGCCGGCAACACGGGTGTTGGTGCCGCTATCGGTGGAGCAGTAGGTGCGGGCGCCGGTGCATTGATCGGCCGTCACATGGATAAGGTGGCTGCTGAGGCTGCCGAGGTGGAGAATGCCAAGGTAGAAACGGTGACCGATGCCAATGGTCTGCAGGCTGTAAAGGTGACTTTCGATTCCGGTCTGCTCTTCGCAACGGGTCAGTCGACACTGGCAGCTGCCTCAAAGAATGATCTGGCTAAGTTTGCCACTGTGCTGAAGAACAACAGCACTTGTGATATCGATATCCAGGGTTATACTGACAATCAGGGCTGGAAGAACTGCACTGCAGCTCAGAGCCAGGCCAAGAACCAGGAGCTGTCACTCGATCGTGCTACGGCTGTATCGAGCTATCTGCAGAGCCTCGGCGTTCCCGCTACGCAGTTCAAGAGCGTGCAGGGCTTTGGCGAGTCCAATCCTGTGGCTGACAACTCTACGGCAGCCGGCCAGAAGGCTAACCGTCGTGTAGAGGTGTATCTCTATGCCAGCAAGGCAATGGTGGAAGCTGCCAACAACGGTACATTGAAGTAAGTAGAGAGTGGTGCGAGTAGTCTGCGCCTGCCTCGATCTTTCTGACATAAAGGGGATGAAGACTCTTGATGGGTTCTTCATCCCCGCTTTTTGGTTTAGGCTACAGGTCTTTAACTTCAAGGGCAAACAGATTGTAAGTCATTGTATATCAGTTCTGTCAGATGGAACTCTTTAAGAAAATCATTCGTTGGGCATTGGCCCTTTTCTTCGCATCAACACTGTTGGCTGTGGTCGTCTATCGTTTCCTGCCAGTCTATGTCACCCCTCTTATGGTGATCCGTTGTATTCAGGGAGGAACGCTGACGATGCATCACCATTGGATCCCTCTTGAGGAGATGTCCCCCCATCTGCCGGTGGCAGCTATGGCGGGTGAGGACTCCCGCTTCCTGTTGCATCATGGCTTCGACTTCAATGCCATCGGACAGGCTGCCAAACGGAACAGTAGGGGAGGAAAGAAATTCGGTGCTTCCACCATCTCACAACAGACAGCCAAGAATGTGTTCCTTTGGCCAGGCCGTTCATGGGTGCGCAAGGGCTTTGAGGTCTATTTCACGGCTTTGATCGAACTGTGCTGGAGCAAGCAGCGCATTATGGAGGTATATCTCAATTCGATCGAGATGGGGTCGTATATCTACGGTGCCGATGCCTGTGCGGAATACAACTTCGGTAAGAAGGCCGATGAGCTCACCCGTGCGGACTGTGCCCTGATCGCCGCCACCTTCCCCAATCCCCGTAGATATTCGTCCAAGTATCCCGGTCCGTACATGCGCAAGCGCCAACGTCAGATAGAACAGAATATGCGCTATATCCCCTCATTCCCCAAGGAGGGTGAGGACTACGATCCCAGTACGGCTGTAGGAGGGACATACAAATAGTTTTTTCACTAAAGAGTTAGGACATATCAGATGATCAACGAAGAACAGTTGCTCAGCGGCCTTAACCCCGCCCAGCGTGAGGCCGTGGAATATTGTGACGGTCCCGAGCTAATCATTGCCGGTGCCGGATCGGGCAAGACGCGCGTACTGACTTATAAGATAGCTTATTTACTGCAGCGTGGGCTGAAGCCGTGGAACATTCTGGCGCTGACATTCACCAATAAGGCGGCCAACGAGATGAAGGAGCGCATAGCCCAGCTGGTGGGTGAGGAGCAGGCCAGTGGGTTGCAGATGGGCACCTTCCATAGCATTTTCTCACGCATTCTGCGTGCACAGGCCGACCGTATCGGCTACAGCCATGCCTATACGATCTATGACGAGAACGACTCCCGGTCGCTGCTGAAGAAGGTGATCAGGGACATGGGACTTGACGATAAGACCTATAAGCCGGCTACCGTCCACGGTGTCATCTCGAAGGCGAAAAACCGGCTCTATATGCCCGATGACTATGTGAACAGCTTTGAGCAGCTACAGGCCGACCGGCAACGCAACATGCCTGAGCTGGGCAAGATCTATATGGCATATAACCAGCGGCTGCGTCAGGCCAACTGTATGGACTTTGACGACCTGCTGGTGCTCACCTATCGGCTCTTGGTGGAGAATGAGGATGTGAGACGTTTTTATTCCGACCGTTTCGCCTTCGTGCTGGTTGATGAGTATCAGGACACGAACATGGTGCAACGGAAGATCATGGAACAGCTCACACAGGAGCGCCGTAAGATCTGTGTCGTGGGTGATGACTATCAGAGTATCTATGCCTTCCGTGGAGCGAACATCGACAATATCCTGCTTTTCAGGAAGATATATGAGGATGCGCGACTCTTCAAGCTCGAACAGAACTACCGCTCGACACGGTCTATCGTGCTTGCTGCCAACTCCCTGATGAAGCACAATGGTAACCAGATTCCCAAGGAACTCTATTCCAAGAATGAGGAGGGCGACCAGATCACGGTCTTGGAGAATATCTCCGATAAGCGTGAGGCTGAGACTGTGTGCCGTGAGATCAAGCGGTTAAAGAAAGAGGAAGACTGTGCATGGAAGGATTTTGCCATTCTCTATCGTACCAATGCGCAGAGTCGTCTTTTCGAGGAGGAGATGCGGAAGCCTTCTGTCGGTTTGGGTGACAAGTATCGTATCTTCGGCGGACTGTCGTTCTATCAGCGTAAGGAGATCAAGGATGTCATAGCCTATTTCCGTCTGGTGGTCAATCCACGGGATGAGGAAGCGTTCTATCGTGTCGTGAACTATCCGTCGCGCGGCATCGGCAATACGACCTTGCAGCGGTTGGCGCAGGCGTCGCGTGACACTGGAGTAGGGGTATGGGAACTGTTGGAGCATCCCGATCCGTCTGTCCTGCCCCTCAACCGGGGGACGATGGGAAAGCTGATAGCCTTCCGCGATCTCATACAGGGGTTCATCGACCGCCGTCAGCTGGATGATGCGTCTGTGCTGGCACGCGACATCGTTACGAAGAGTGGCATTGCCACCGATCTGTCGTCCGACCGCACGCCCGAGGGCGAGAGCCGGCGTGAGAATGTGGACGAGCTTTTCTCAGGCATCGCCAACTTCGTACAGACGCAGCAGGAGGACGGTGATCCGGAACACACGCATATCGAGGACTATCTCTCCACCGTGTCATTGATGACGGACATTGACGATGGTGACGACTCCGACGATAAGATCTCGCTGATGACGATCCATGCCGCGAAGGGTCTGGAGTTCAAGACGGTCTTTGTCGTAGGCATGGAGGAGAACATGTTTCCGAGTCAGATGGCTGTCTCTACGCAGCGCGAGCTGGAGGAGGAGCGTCGTCTGTGCTATGTGGCCATTACGCGGGCGGAGAAGCACTGCTATCTTTCCTGGGCCCATCAGCGCTGGCGTTTTGGCTCACCGGACATGATGGTGAGGCCGAGCCGTTTTCTCAAGGACATTGCCCCCCAGTATCTTCACATCGTCAAGGACGGTGGCAGGCGTCCGATGCGTCATGGCAGTGGATTGGAAGACGGCTGGAACGATGAGCCTGTGAAGCGTCCGTTCCGTCGTCCATGGGAGGAGGACAGACAGCCCTCCTGGCGGCAGCGCGACTATGAGAGCGACCGTCCTTACACGGGGAGCCATCCCTGGGGATCGGAGTATCGGCAGCTGGACAGCCGGATGCAGAACTCACGTCCCGTGGCCGGGCAGTTCATGGCCGATCCGAAGCCGAAGATCACCTCGCCGAGACAGCCGGAGGAAGCGGTCAATCCTTTCGGAAAGGGATTTGAGCGTCGCTTGCAGCAGAGCGGCAACTGGCAGAAGGTGGCAAAGGCGATGACCAACGGTGGCCGAAGCACCGGAGTGTCGGCCGGTCCTCGTCCTGTCGGGATGCGCCGTATGACGGAGAGTGAGCGTACCGGATCGAGAGGTGTGGCACAGACAACAGGACCCAACGGCCTGAAAGTAGGGTCGATCATAGAACACCAGCGCTTCGGCCGGGGTACGGTGATGAAGATTGAGGGTACGGGTGAGAACTGCAAGGCAAGCATCTGTTTTGATGGGTCGGGCACGAAGCAGCTGTTGCTCAAGTTTGCCCGCTTCACCATTGTAGGATAGTGACAGGTCTCTTTTGCGGCAGGTAGACAGAGTGCGCCGTGGCAGAAGGATCATTTCGGACAATATAGAATAGTGCAGTCACGCAGAGTCAAAGGATTCTGCGTGACTGTATTGTTTTTCGGTGGGCAACAAATTGCCTGGACGAACCGGATCTTACAAGAGAATGTAATAAGGAAAAGGACGGTTGTTCGCCGGCAGCAGATAAGGATTAGTATTGTCGGTGTCGGCAAGCAGGCGATGTTTGGAAAGCCCGTCTGTGCAGAGAGGGATTCTATTGATGCTGAGGCCTCTTGTGGGTAATGGACGGTATATTGCTGACGGGCATCAGTCCCCGTTTGGTCTCTAACTCCTGGAATATCATGGTATGGCATGTGCGTCATTCTTGGAAATGAGTGATCGGACGGATTATGAGGTTCGTATCTGTGAGTCTAATGTCTGTTAATATGTATAACCCGAGTTAACGATAGGGATGACGTCCGGATTAGTTTTGTACATTTGCATGTGACGGTCAACCGGATTAATTCCTGATCGTTGGAGATCCGAAAAATGTCGTACTATTATTGAGCGGTCTACCCGCCTCTCCTTTTCGAAGGCTTAGTAGGCTTCATCGATGCAAAGTGGCGGATGGAGCACCGTCATGAGGACGGAAGATGTCGGACCTGCCAAGGATATGAATGGTCACGGTCTACTGACCGAGTGGGGTAAGACTGCGATCAGGCCATCTGTAATTGTTGGATTGACAGGCTTTGCAGGGAAGTGGTCCGACTCGTGCAGTGCGCATGGGTCATTCATAAAATATGATATTCAAACGGTAAAATCAATTGTTATATGTGGAGGTATTATGCCTTGCTGTCAGCCTTCTTCGCTGCGCTGACAGCCATTTTCGCGAAGATAGGAGTGAAGGACATCAATTCCGATCTGGCTACGGCCATCCGTACCTTGATCATCCTGGTCATCACATGGGGGATTGTCGTGTTTGAGCATCAGGGGGCGGGCATCCGCGATGTAGGACGGCACACATGGCTGTTCCTCATTCTGTCGGGGGCTGCCACGGGCTTGTCGTGGCTGTTCTATTTCAAGGCGTTGCAGACGGGTGACGTGTCACGTGTGGCGCCGATAGACAAGCTGAGCGTGGTCATCACCATCTGCTTGTCGTTTCTGTTGTTGAGAGAACCGGTCAGTCTGCGGGTCATTATCGGTGCGTTGCTGATCACATGTGGTAGTATAGTCATGCTGGTAAAGTAGTTTTGTCCTTACCGTCTTGATGCGTCAACAGGGGAGATGCAGAGAAGTCGTAAGCGACAGGATTTGAGACCGAGATCATATAGGGTGTCTCAGTATAGGATGCTTTGAGCTTGCGGACAAAGCCGAATCTCCTACGGACAAGTTCTCTTTGTCGTGGAGTATAGTCATGAAAGGGATAGGAAGACAACGCCAATAGGAGAGATGGGGCTTGTCACCGGTTTCGTAACAGGATGTCTGTCTTGCCTGAGCACGCGTAGTGGTTATTGGAAGAGGTTGTTTGTCGTTTCCAATCACCGGCGACAGCGCGAGAAGGAACAGCAGAGGAGGGTAGGATGCGGATGTGGGTTCGCCCGACGGATCTTGTAATCGGAGGCATAAAAAAGCAATAAGCCTAAAGACTTTCGTCTTCAGGCTTATTGATGTTACGTACCGGCGGCATCTGCGAGGAGCGGGCCACAAAGGTGATGCCCGTCTTGCGGGGCTTGGGCTGGTGCAGCTTCTTGCGTAGCCAGGCGGCCTTCCGCTTCTCATAGTCTTCGCGATGACGCTCTAGAAAATTGTCTGCCATTATTTGAATTTACTATAGATGACGCTGATCTGTATAGGACTATTGCCTGTCGCTGTTCCCCTCACCAGCTTCGTACTCGTCAGTGCCATGTTGTGGGTCACCTTCGTCGTGACGACAGAGGAGGTCGAGGAGGAGGTCGTGGTGGTTACTTCCACAGGGATGAGCACCACCTTGTTCCAGTTCGCGGAGCGGCGGTCGCAGTTCTTCATTGTCGTGATCATGCCGGCAATGTTATTGAACGTATAGTTGTTGTCATTGCTGCTGGAACTGTATCCCCACGAGGCGACATAAGAGTTGATGTTGTTATAGATCTCCCGTTTCTCGAAGAAAGAGTAAATGGAGTCCTTGGGTATCATCAGCACAGTCTTCGGCACGGCGAGCTGATAGTCACTGCTGTTCGTGTTGTTGATGCGTTGTATGACGACCTTCGCCGTACTGATCGTATCGTTCTCATGCCCCTTGATGATGTCTTCCACGGGGAGGGTGAGCTCGGTGAAGATGCCGGCCGGCGTCTTCAGGTAGGTGCAGGAGTTGTCATCGACCAGACGCTGCAAGGCGGTCTTGCTGTTGCTGATCTTTGAGGTCTGCAGCACTTCCTCCGTTCCCCAGAACGCGGTGCTTACTCTGTTGACAGAGTCGGCATACCACAGTTTGTAATATATGGCCAACTCTGAAGCGAAGATGTAGGCCATGTTGCCGAGACCGCTCTTCGACTCGAAGTAGAAACCGGGTACGAGGTTCTCGCGGAACTCATAGCTGTTCTTGAAGTATTCAGGGTGCTGGTAATACTGCTGCATGATATACGTACCATAGTTGTTGTACGTCTTGCCGTCCTTGTCTGTATAGGGCTCGTTGAGACGGATGGGTATGCTGGCCGTATAGGTGGTCGTGTCACGGACATTCTCTGCGACGGTGAAGTCGGTCAGGCTATACACCTTGTTTTTCTGGATGCCGCCCTTACGGATATATCCGTTCTCGATAGGTGAGAAATTGCTGTAATAGTTACGGTCTTCATTCATCGGCTTACCCATCTCATAGGCCGTGAGCTTCATCGTCTGTGTGGAGTCGCCGTAGAAGTCGGTATAGAAAAGCCGGAGCACGCATGAGTCGGCCTTGATGTCACCGAAATGATTCTTGCCTTCGGAGTCGACGGTCAGGATGGAATCCTTCTCTGGGAAGCTGAAGCCTTCTAGGCAGTTGAACTGGGTCATGAAGTCGCCCGTAATGTAGTTGCCCGATTCCGGATCCTTCACCTTTCCGAGGTAGCCCGTGATGGAATTGGAGAGGACGGAATCTGCCAGGATGGATCGGCTTTCCACATTGAAGGTAGCCGCTTCTACGGCTACCCCGTCAATATTCGTATTGAGCGAGTTGCCAATCATGTCTGTGGTCTCATCGCAGGCAGCGAAGGTTAGGGTAAGTCCGAAAAGGAGTGCTAAGCTGGATTTTGCTTTCATGATTTGAGATGATAAGCCGTTGAGCGGGAAGGGCCGCGAGCTTGTAGATACTTGTAGATAAAAGCCTTACCGCTCAGCAGCCGTGCCGCTCATGGGCTGTTTTATTTAGAGATTTCATTGTACAGGTCGGCATAGGCCTGTGCGTAATCGTCACCGGGATAGCGGAGCAGCGGGCAGCCTTTGTTGCTGGCATAGTTCAGCAGATCGGCATTCACATCCTTACCGGCCTCTACGACGGCGTCGCTATAGTCGATGGCGAGCTTGCCCAGCTCCAGGAAGTCGAAGTCCTCGGCGTAGGAAGCCAGCAGGTCGGCTTTGGCGTCACGGAACTCCAGACAGCGCTTGAAGTTCGTGCCAAGGCTGCTCTTGAACTGATTGTGGAAGAGGGAGGTCACCACCTTCGCGTTGGCAAAGGAGGGATCGTCGTGATAGGCTGTCTTTACATAGAGAGGCACGACACTGGCCATCCAGCCCTGACAATGGATCACATCGGGAGTCCAGCGCAGTTTCTTCACGGTCTCCAGCACGCCGCGTGCGAAGAAGATGGCACGCTCGCCGTTGTCGGGATATTCAGCATTGTTCTCGTCCTCTGTCATAGCCTGGCGTGAGATGAAGTAGTCTTCATTGTCAATGAAGTAGACCTGGATATGACTGGAGGGAATGCTGGCTACTTTGATGATCAGGGGATGATCCGTCTCGTCAATGATCAGATTCATTCCCGAAAGGCGGGCTACCTCATGGAGCTGTCGGCGACGCTCATTGATGTTTCCCCATTTAGGCATGAAAGTACGAATCTCAAATCCTTTTTCCTGAATTTTGTTGGGGAGTTCGCCACCCATAATTGACATTTCGCTCTCAGGAACGTACGGAACGATTTCCTGATTGACGTAGAGCACCTTCTTTTTTCCCATCTCGTTTTAGTTTTTTATCGTGAGAAGCTTTGCCACAAGGCTCCATCTGTTTGATGTAGAGCATACTGTACAAATGCTTATTGGCTACAAAGTTACTAAGAAAATACGAGAAAACGCCCCGTTTTTGCATGAATTAGCAATAACGGAGCGTTTTTAAGTTTTAGGCGGTAGCTTTTATTCTACCACGAAGAGAGCATCGTCTTCCATGACGCTCTGGCCCACCTTCACACAGATGGCGGTTACCTTACCGTCCTTCTCTGCTTCGATGTTGTTGGCCATCTTCATGGCCTCGAGTACGAGCACGGCGTCTCCAGCCTTTACCTCGTCTCCTACCTTTACGTTGATGGCGGTGATCGTACCGGGCAGCGGAGCCTTCACGGCGTTGGCGCTGTTCACGTTGGCAGCTGCGGGAGCGTCGTTGTCATCAGCGGCTGCAGGCTGACCGAGCACTACCTTCTTCTTCTCCGGCTCTGCGGGCTTCTCCATCTCTACCTGGAAGTCCTCGCCGTTGACCTTCACGCTGGCAACGTTGGTCTCTTCATTAATCTCGCCGATCTCAACAGTATATTCCTTACCGTCGATGGTATATTTGAATTCTTTCATTTTTTATTATGGTTTTGCGGTGAATGAAAGGAACTTTGCGTTCCACAGTGTATGCCGGGGCTTGATGGTGATCATGCCCGGCTCCTTGTCGTGCACATTGTTGCCCTGGAACTCATAGAGTGCCATGGCAATGGCAGCATATACATTCTTGTCCATTTGTTGATATGTTAAGTTTGATTAGTCAGTGAGCCGGAGGGTGTGGAAGGGGCGATAGGGAAGGCATGTTCCCCGGTCCTTGTCCGTTCTTGCGCCGGCTCACTCACAGAATTACATCGGCATGCATCCGTGCTTCTTGGCAGGCAGGCTCTGACGCTTGGTAGCGAGCTGGGCCAGACCGCGGCAGATGCGGAAACGGGTGTTGCGTGGCTCGATCACATCATCGATATAACCGAACTGGGCTGCCTGATAAGGATTAGCGAAGGTCTCGGTGTATTCCTCCTCCTTCTCTGCGAGGAAGGCCTTAACGTCCTCACCGGCTTCCTTCTTGGCTTTGGCCTCTTTGCCGCAGAGGATGGCAACGGCACCGGAGGCACCCATTACGGCGATCTCTGCTGTAGGCCATGCGAAGTTCAGGTCGGCACGGAGCTGCTTGCAGCCCATCACGATGTGGCTGCCGCCATAGCTCTTGCGCAGGGTGATGGTGATCTTGGGCACTGTGGCCTCACCGTAAGCGTAGAGCAGCTGGGCACCGTGGAGGATCACGGCGTTGTACTCCTGGCCGGTACCGGGCAGGAATCCGGGCACGTCAACGAGGCTGACGATAGGAATGTTGAAGGCGTCGCAGAAGCGGACGAAGCGGGCACCCTTGCGTGAGGCGTTCACGTCGAGCACACCGGCATAGGCGGTAGGCTGGTTGGCAACGATGCCGACGCTCTGGCCGTTGAAGTGTGCAAAACCGGTGATGATGTTCTTGGCGAACTTAGGCTGCACCTCGAAGAACTCGCCGTTGTCGGTGATGGCTGTGATCACCTTATACATATCGTATGCCTGGTTGGGATCGTCGGGCAGGATCTCGTTCAGCAGGTCGGCCTTGCGGTCGATAGGATCGGTGCACTCCACACGGGGTGCGGTCTCCATGTTGTTGGAAGGAATATACGAGAGGAGCTTCTTGATTATGGCCATGGCCTCTTCCTCGGTCTTGGCTGTGAAGCTGGTCACACCGCTCTTGCCGGCATGAACGCTGGCACCGCCCAGGTGCTCGGCATCAATGTCCTCACCCGTTACGGTCTTCACCACCTTAGGACCAGTAAGGAACATGTAGCTTGTACCCTCGGTCATGAGGATGAAGTCGGTCAGGGCAGGGCTGTAGACAGCACCACCGGCACACGGACCCATGATGGCAGAGATCTGGGGAACGACACCCGAGGCAAGGATGTTGCGCTCGAAGATTTCACCGTAGCCTGCCAGAGCGGAGATACCCTCCTGAATACGGGCACCGCCCGAATCGTTCATGCAGATGACGGGAGCGCCGTTCTGCATGGCCATGTCCATTACCTTGCAGATCTTCTGAGCCATGGTCTCAGAGAGTGAGCCGCCATTGACGGTGAAGTCCTGGGCATATACATATACCAAACGGCCGTCGATGGTTGCGGAACCGGCAACGACACCGTCGCCGAGATACTGCTTCTTCTCCATGCCGAAGTTGTGGCAACGGTGGAGCTTGAACATGTCATACTCCTCGAAACTGCCCTCATCGACGAGCATATCGATGCGCTCGCGGGCGGTGTACTTGCCGCGTGCGTGCTGTTTGTCAATGGCTTTCTGACCGCCGCCGAGCTTTGCCTGCTCGCGCTTGGCGATCAATTGCTTGATCTTCTCTGTTTGAACACTCATAATATATTATTTCTATTGTTTTGATTTCAATATTGTGGGCAAAGGTACGACTTTTCCATGAGAATCACGTTATTGCGCTTTAAAATAACTTTTATTAATCACTCCGCACTTCTCACGGGTCTTATTTTGCGCTGTTCCGGAGCTTGGTTATCCTCATTCGGTCAGATTAGAGGTTTGGGAAAGTCTACCAAGGGCCTGATCACCGGTTGAGGTTTATTTTGATGGATCTTATCCAGTCTCTCAGTACGCCGCCATAGCGATGTTGGGAGTCGGCGACAAGGAGGAGTACGCGTGAGCCGTCGTTCAGTTGCGGACCGAGGCACATGCCTTCGTAGTTGGCCAGTGAGCGTCCGAAGAGGGAGAGGGTGGTGCGCCAGGAGGTGAGCAGGGTTTTCCTGCCCGATGGCTCTGCCCCGGCTGCGGGTGGAGTGTAGTGGTAGAGCTTGCAGCTTACCCATGCCCCCAGCTTCGAGACGGGCACGAAGAATTCCCGTTCGAGGATGAGGAGCGTGCCGTCGGGAAGGGCTGTCAGCGTGCCTATGCCGTGTGCATAGTTGCGTGCCTTCGAGACATCGCCTTCCGCCTCATCGAGCGTATAAGGGTATTGGTGTACGGCGTGCAGGCTGTCGTCGAACGCTGTGATCGTGACGGGCATCGTCTCGTTGCAGGTCCATAGCGTGCGCGACACGGCATCGAAGCTGAGTGCCTCCAGTCCTTCATTGCCGGGCATGCGGGCATACACCGAAGGCAGGGGTACGACGCGCCCCGTGAGTCGGCCGTCGGTGGTGTATTCGCGGATTTGGTTGTCACCCTCACCGCTGATCCAGAGGCGTTGGCGTAGTGAGTCGTAGGCGATGCCTTCCTCGTCGCGTGCCGGCTGGTCACTGCTTCTGAAGCCCTCATTGCGGGCACTGGTGATCTCGCCGGTCTCCCTATCCACCTTGATCTCGAAGAGGAAGAAACCGTCGCTGTCGGGCTTGTCGCTCACCACGGCGTAGTGGTCGCCTCCCAGCCATGCGATGCCGCTGTAGTCGCCTGCCGGTATCGTCTTGGGATAGTGGCGCTGGGGCAGGAGGCTCACCTCTGGCTGGGCAGAGGCGGAGAGGGCGACGAGCCATGAGAGGAGGATAATCCTAAGGCATTTCATGTTGTGATGATGATAGTTGCGGATGACATGATGTCCCGGTGCTGCTCCTTACAGTCGGTAGAGCAGGGCGGCACGCACCTCGTAGGTCTGTGTGCCGACATTGGGATGATACTTGTATCGTGTGCGGCGCGCATAGTAGCTGGCCGAGAGCTCGATGCCCCAGTTATGCTTCAGATGGAACAGGAACTGGGGATTGACAACGACAAGCTCCGCGTTGCTCTTGTCGCCTTGCGCATTGAGATAGAGCGGGTCGGTGGTGGCGAGGTCCTTGTCCTCGTATCCCTTCCAGGTGTAGATGCGGTAATAGTCCACCAGGAGCGTGAAGGCGCCTACGCGGGGAAACACCATGGTGGTGTTGGATTTGAGGCTGAAGCCCGATCCCATGTTGTAGTCGCGGTCGATGACATTATAATAGTCGCTTTTGGTGCCGCCGAGGAGTATGCCGTCAAGGTAGACCTCCTGGCGCAGGTAAGCCAGATTGCCGACGGTGGGGAAGAGCCATGCCCATCCCGGTCCTACCGATGCGGCCTCGGAGATGCGGTAGGGTGTCTGTGTCGATCCGTCCTTCACGGGCTTGGAGTCATAGTAGTTGAAGTGCTGGAAAAAGCCCCACATGACCTGTCTTTCCGTCGAGCTGGTGTAGCTGCGTCCCCAGAGGCGGCCGATGAGATGAAGGTTGTTGATCAGTGGCTGGTTGCCTGTGAATCCGAAGGCCGTTGTTGCGTGGAAGTAGCTGTAGGGTTGCTGGTCGTCGGTGTCGAACAGGTCGCCGTAGCTGAGGTTGAACTTGACGACCGGCTGGTGCTCGCCGCGTGAGAAACTGCCCTGGTCGGCCAGGTAGCGGTCGCCGATGGAGATCGTGAACAGCACGGGTATCTTGCTGAAGTCGTGATAGAGGTATTTGTCCTGCCGCACGCGCCAGGCGTCGCCTGTGCAGAGGCGGTTGAAGCCTTGCATGGGATTGACGACGAAGGCGAGGGCCTCACGCCAGAATCGGTTGCCGCCGCGTGTGTGGTCGTTGAGCACGAGGGCGGACACTCGGTGCATCACCTCACCGATACATATACCGCCCATCGTTGTTGCCAGGACATCGTTGATGGCTGCCGGCTCGCGTTCTCCGAAGAACTCCCACATCAGGCTGCCGCCAAGGGCATAGGGTGTGCTCTGCCAGAACGACAGTCCGTTGCTGCGTGCCGAGTTGAAGTAGAGGTTGCCGTGGTAGGGATGGGCGAAAAGATTGGTGGAGAACTGGTCGTTGTCCCATACGAAGCCTGTGGAGAAGTTGTGGCGGATGGTGTTCAAGGTCGTCTCTGCGAAGTGCTCTTTCATGACGAAGCGGTCGAAGCAGTGAACGAGCACGTTGATGCCGGCGGCCTCGGCTGCGGCTATGCCCCATCGGTTCTTTGTGTATGCGGGGTCGTTCCATCTGAAGAGGTCGGCGTTCGGGTTCTCCATGGCCTTTCCGAGCTGATAGTTCTTGTCGCGCTCCCGCTCCTCTTCCCATAGCTGTACCCCGCCCTTGGAGTCGTGGTGATAGCGGAGGGTCACTCCGGCCTCGACGATGGGCCGTGTCCTATAATTAAGGTGGCTGCCGTAGTGACGGGTCGTGCCGTAGCCGACGGAGGCGTACAGTCCGGCATAGGGCGAGAGCTGGTAGTCTGCGTTGACATGTGCCTGGAGGGAGTAGAGATGGCTCGGCCGGGCGTCAGTGGCCTTGTGGAAGGTCTCGATGTGGTAGAAGCCGAGATCACCGCTGAGGGAGAAGCGGCGGGAGAGCTGGAAGTAGCGGCCGAAGCGGTAGAACAGTGCTCCCGAGAAGTCCTGGTCGAAGCCCATATAGTGGGTACCTACGCCGATGATGCTGTAGGTCAGCCGGTTGCGGAACCTGACGGCGGTATTGAACTTCGATGCCGTTCCTGCTCCCAGCATGACATCGATATGGGTCTTGGGATTGATGTTGACAAGTCCGATCTTATGGGTGGTGGTGTCACGCGTATAGTTGATGACGCCCACCTGCCAGCCATGAAGATGGTTGACGGCCACGTTGAGCAATCCCCATTGCGATCCGCGGAGAGTGTCGGCATAGTTGTATAGCGCGAGCTGTACGCCCCGCATGTTTCCGCTCGCGATGTTCATCAGTCCGGCCCATTGCAGTCCCCCGTCCATGCCCTTGGCCACATTGGAGACAGCGGCGAGCTGCACGCTGTGGAGGGCATTGATGGCGTAGTTGTGTAGGCTGGCGAGTTGCACGCCGCGCATGTCGTGCGCTCCGTTGGCCAGTCCGGCGAGCATTAGTCCCGAGGCTGACTGGCGGGCACCTCCGAAGAGCCATCCCCATTGCATGCCGCGCAGGCTGTCGACAAAGGCCAGCGGTCCTACGTTGATGCGTCCTATGAGGGTGGAGTCATGGCGTGAGTTCCATCCTGTGGCGATATTGGGATGTGTGTGGCGGCTGGGTGTCGTCTCTTGTGCATATAGCGTTGTCGATAAGGACAACAACAGGCCGAAGGCCAGAATCCGGTGCTTCATAGTTCACACTTTGAATAAGTTGTTAGAAATCCACTACGGTGATGCCTGCGCCGCCAAACTGTACGTGCTCGTCCTGGAAATGCGTGACGCTGGGCTCGGACGAGAGGTACTGGCGGATGAGCGAGCGGAGGATGCCGTTGCCTTTTCCGTGCAGGATGCGCACACGGCTCATTCCCATGAGGATGGCGTCATCGATGAAATAGCGTACTGCCTGCAGGGCCTCGTCGCCGCGCATGCCGCGCACGTCCAGGTCTTGGCGGAAGTTCTTGCGGTGCTGTTCGATGGTGTCCTGCGTCATGCGCGAGAGGCGTACACTTTGCAGGCCCTCGCGCAGCTCGTCCATCTTCGTGGCCTGTGTCTGCTGTCCGTCATTATCCGTTGCTTGCGTGGCTGTGGCGCGGCTGTCCGTCGACGGTCCGTTGTCCGTTTGTCCGTTGCTGGGTGCAAGCACCTTCTCGAGTCTCGACAGGGGCACGCGTGTCAGCATGCCTCCGAAGATGGCGGTGGCCTGCTTGCCGTCGATCTTCTCAACGGTGCCGGTAGTCTTCGTGCCGCGCATCTTCACGGTGTCGCCTTCGTGTATCGTAGCGTCGTTGATGGCTTTCGTGGCAGCCTCGCGCAGTGCTTTTGCGGCGTCGGCCTCGCGCTGCTGTTTCTGCCTCATGCGCTCCTCGTGGCGCTCACGGCGGGCCTTGATCTGCTCCACCTTGCGGTCCATCTCTTCCTGGGTGAGCACCTTCTGTCCCTTGCGGCCTTTCTGTCCCTTGGCGTCGCCCTTCTGTGCGGCGTCGGCAGTCCAGGTGTCGTTGTCCACATCCTGTCTGAAGTGGTTGAGCTCTTCGCGTATCCTCCGCGTCTCTTCCTTCTCGGCCTGTGCCTCACGTATCTCGCGTACGGTGTTTTCTATGCGGCGGTTGGTCTCGCTGAGCAGCTCCTGCGCCTGCTTCCGGGCATCGGCCAGGATCTGCTTGCGCTGGCGGTCCACCTCGAGCATCATCTCCTCATAGGAGCTGATCTTGCCCTGCAGGCTCTTCTCCTGCTGGTGGACGGTGTCGCGCTTACGCTCCCAGTAGCGTTTGTCGCGCACGATGTCCTGCAGGTATTTGTCGCTTTGGATATAGTCGGAGCCGACGATCTGTGAGGCCTCGTCGATCACTTCCTTGGGCAGTCCTATTTTCCGGGCGATGTCGATGGCGAAGGAGCTTCCCGGACGTCCGATGGCCAGCTGGAAGAGCGGGCGCATCTCGTGACGGTCGTAGAGCATGGCTCCGTTGACGACACGGTCGTGTGAGTCGGCGAAGTGCTTAAGGTTCTGATAGTGAGTCGTTATGACGGCCCATGCTCCACGTTTGCACAACTGGTTGAGCACCGCCTCGGCGATGGCTCCTCCGATCTGCGGCTCTGTGCCGGTACCGAACTCGTCGATGAGGATGAGCGTGCTGTCACCGGCCTGCTTCATCATCATCTTCATGTTCATCAGGTGGGAGGAGTAGGTGGAGAGGTCGTTCTCCAGGCTCTGCTCGTCGCCGATGTCGATCATCACGTCGTGGAAGATGCCGGCCTTCGAGCGGTCGCCGACAGGGATGGAGAGTCCGCACTGCAACATATATTGCAGCAGGCCTACCGTCTTCAAGCACACCGACTTACCGCCGGCGTTGGGTCCTGAGATGATCAGCATGCGCTCGTTGGGCTTGAGCACCATGTCGAGCGGGATGATCTTCTTGGGAGCGCTCTCGTCGATGGGCACTTCCGAATCCGGTGTGTCGCCGGTCGGCTTGGTCGTCGTCCGGTGGGTGAGGGATCGTTCCAGCAGCGGGTGCCGTGCCTGTATCCAGTCGATGTAGGGCTGGTCGGCCACCTGTGGCTCGAAGGCGCGCTCCTCCTCGGCCAGACGTGCCTTGGCATAGACGAAGTCGATGCCGGCCAGGAAGTTGAATGAGTCGAGGATATAGGGCACGTGCGGGCGTATGCGGGCGGCCATCTTGGTGAGTATGCGGATGATCTCATGCCGCTCCTCACTCTCCAGCTCGCGTATGCGGTTGTTGGCTTCCACCACCTCGGACGGTTCTATGAAGACGGTACGTCCCGTGGCGCTCTCGTCGTGTACGATACCGGAGATCTTGCGTTTCAGGGCCGGCGCGACGGGTATCATCAGACGGCCGTCGCGCATCATCGGCGCCACGTCCTTGCCGACGAGGCCGTCCGACTGGGCACGGTGGAGGATGCCGTTGAGGATATGCGAGATCGAGCCTTGGGTGTGTGCCAGCTCCTGGCGGATGGCCAGCAGCTCGGGCGAGGCGTTGTCGCGTATGTGTCCGAACTTATCAATGATCTGTGAGATCTGTTGTATCAGGATGGGGAATGTCTGTATGCCGTCGGCCAGGTCGTGGAGGGCAGGGGTGTCGTATTTCATGGTCCCGTCCTCGCGCTCTTCTCCGCGGCTGACATAGTCGACGAGCTCCTGGATGGTGGCGAGGGAGCGGCGCAGGTCGTGCAGCTCGTCTTCCTCCATGAAGGTGCCTTCGAGACGGACGCGCTTGACGCTGTCGCGCACGTCGAAGAAGTTGGTGAGGGGCATGTCCTCCTGCTGCAGCACGCGGCGCATCTCCCTTGTCTGGCTCAGGAGGAGGTTGATCTCCTCGGCGTCGGTGGAGAAGTGCATCTCGTCTACTTTGCTCTTGCCCAGTGTGGAGAGGCAGTGGCTCTTGAGCAGGTCGCGTATTTCGTCGACACCAAGTTTCTTTTCAAAGTTGTCTGGATATATCATTTTCCCTTTGTTTCTTTACCTGTTTTTAACGTGCAAATATACTTAAAAAGCGTCATCTGACCAAAAAATAGGTTTAATATAATGTACGGGACGGCTTCAGACAGTCCGGAAAATGTGAGGTCATGCCCTGGTTTTAGAGGGCCGTAGAAAAATGTTGTTGGATATTATAAAAATATTGGGAGAAAAAATTTGGCCGTATGAAAGAAAAGCTGTAAATTTGCACACGATTTCGACAACAAGCCTGTTCTGAGGCTGATGAAGAGGTCAGCGGGATGTAGCGCAGCCCGGTAGCGCTCCTGGTTTGGGACCAGGTGGTCGCAGGTTCGAATCCTGTCATCCCGACTCTTCATAAGAGGATGCATCTATGTGTGCATCCTCTTTTTTGTTTTATACTTTCCCAATGCTATCATCAAAGTTCAATGGCCGGTCTGTATCTGCCTGTCTTTATTGTTCGTTTCAAGGCTATTGGCGAAGATGACGGTTCTTGTGAGTAACGGAAGAGTTTCTGAGTGGTTGTCCTTCTATGTCGTTTGCCGTCATTGCCATGACGACATTCGGAAAGATCGGCGTCAGACCGGCGTGGGACCGTTGGAAGGGTGGATATCAAAAAAAATATCGGTAGGGCTTGTCTTTTCAGATTTTATTTGTATTTTTGCGATGTATGGCCATGACATTGTTCGATAGGGTTGCTCGTTCACAGTAGGCGAATTCTCTATCGGAGCCAAACGGAGGACAATCTATTTTTTATATATTGCGAATTTAAGGAAACCTAAAAAGAAAGGAAGAGATTATGACAAAACGAATGGAAGTTTATCGTTGTGCAGTGTGTGGTAACATTGTAGAGGTATTGCATGCTGCGCCGGGCCAACTGGTATGCTGTGGTCAGCCGATGACCTTGTTGGAGGAGAATAGCGTAGACGCAGCGACCGAGAAGCATGTGCCCGTGATCGAGAAGATCGAAGGCGGATATCGTGTAAAGGTCGGCGAGGTAGAGCATCCGATGCTGGAGAAACATTATATTGAATGGATCGAGCTGGTTGAGGGTGACAAGGTACAGCGTCGTTATCTGAAGCCGGGCGATAAGCCGGAGGCAGTATTCATGACAGATGCGACGGAGGTCTATGCCCGCGAATATTGCAATCTGCATGGACAGTGGCGCTCGAAATAAAGTAGGGCCCGTTCAAATAGAGAGGTCGCGCCGCCTGTGCGGTGCGGCCTCTTTTCGGCTTCTTGCGGTGTCTGTCGCCGGAGGGCGGTCACGGGAGGTATTATGGATGCGGGCATGTCATTCGGCATCCCGCGGTGAGATTCTCTCTCTGCCTTGACGAGAGGTAGGGCTCAAACGGTGTCCGAGCAGGTAATGTAATGTCCTTGATGGTTTGATTACGGCCAGCTGGTCATGGGATGGTTCAGGGTGGATGTGTGAATAAAATATAAATATCCTGTCGGATGTTTGCACAATATCGGCAGATGTCGTATATTTGCATTTTTAGAAAAACTACCATTGGGGTTGACTGGATTTGACGGCAAGCCGAGATGGTACGTAAGCATGCGGAGCCTCGATGGCTAGCTCCATAATCTGAGTGATCAACAATTTAATTGGCGAAAAGAATTACGCTCTCGCTGCCTAACTGAAGTATAGTAGGTTACCGGCTTAATCGCGTCACAAGGTGATGCGACGGGACATCGCTCCAATGATCTTTTTCCGAATCAAGTGGGTTTAGCGGTGCAGTTTCTTCGGAGATAGTGGGCGTCCGCCTCGTGGCGTTCATGAAATTTTAGAGGATAAGGCATCGGTTGGTGGTTCAGGTCTTGCCGGTGCACGAAAACCAAAGGCTGAAATAAGCATGTAGAAAGCGTATGGTTTCCTTGTTCGGACGAGGGTTCGAATCCCTCCAGCTCCACAATAGTTATATCGTTACGTCCGATTCTGATAGATGGAATCGGACGTTTTTTTATTCCTGGGAAGCCTGGAATAAGACAGGATTCCGCAGATAGCATAGCAAGTAATTGAATTATACAAGAATGTTGCCATTACATTCTTTAACCCAAATCGGTCATTAGAAAAATATGCTTTCTTTTTGTCATATTTCTGCTATTTCTACAGCAAAAATCAAGCGCTAAACAATATAACTAGCTACAGAAACAAACATTCACTTACAATTTGTTAGTGAAAATCTCTAATGACCGATCTGGGTTTAAAGCTATGTGTTCCCATTATACAATGAGAATCCATTACTGCTTAGGCTTATTGAGATCTCTCCTGGGGAAATAATAGGCCGATACGACGAGCTGGATAAGGAATGACAGGTAAAAATATTATATTCAGGTCGTATTAATCAAGTGACAGTTGAGCCACGGCACGGGAGGTGGCTCCTATGCGTATCGTCCGCCGTCTTTGTCTGGTACCTTCTTCTTCGTCTTTGTTTTCCCTATGAGTCATGGGGGTTGGATCAGTCGGTAGAAAAGAATGTCTTTCGGTCTCGCGGTCGATGGGAATAGATACAAAAAATCCCTGCAGGTCGTGTCCCGCAGGGATTTGTTATCTGTGTTTAGAAGGGCAGGTCCTCATCTGCACCCTGTGTGCCGAGCGGATCCTGTGACTGCTGTGCCATGGGCTGCTGTGCCTGTGGCTGCATAGGAGCGGCCTGCGGCATGGGTCCGAAAGCGGAGCCGGGCTGTGCCGTCTGCATGCCGCCAACAGCGTTGGGATCGATGTGATCGACACGGAAGGCGTTGATGTCGTTGAAGTAGCGGTCCTGCCAGGGGCGGGCGTTGATGTCGAGCCACACGTGTACGGTGTCACCCTGATGGATGTTGAACTGCTCAAGCTTGTCGGCGCCGAATACGCGGAAGAGGCAGGCGCGGGGATACTGGTCCTTTGTCTGGATGACAAACTCCTGTGACTTCCACGCGTTACCTGTACGCTGTGAAACACCTTCTTTGGCGGGGTACTCCTTGATGATTACTCCTTCTACTTCTATTCCTTGTAATGCCATATCTTTACTGTCGTTTATTTGTTATGTCTACTTTATATGATGCGAAATTAGTTATTTTCACGCTAAATAGCAAGAAAACGGGCATTAAAAAAGGAAAAATAGAAAATTTAACCCTTTCTTTGTTTCCCATCACCTTATTTTATGTAACTTTGTCGGTAGAACTAAATATTCTATCTCATGAGATTTACATTATCAAGCACCGTTCTAAACAATCGGTTGCAATCCTTATCTAAAGTCATCAATGCCAAGAACACCCTGCCTATTCTTGGTAGTTTCCTGTTCGATATCCGTGGCGGAAAAATGACTATCACCGCATCTGACGGCGAAAATGTCATGACGTCTGAGATCCCCTTGTCCGAGTGCGACGGCGAGGCCTCTTTCGCTGTGCCCAACCGTACGATCCTGGACGCTGTGAAGGAGATCCCCGAGCAGCCCCTGACCTTTACGCTTGACACGGACGCCAACGAGATCACGGTCACCTATCAGAACGGACACTATCAGTTCACGGCGCAGAATGCCAACGAGTATCCTCATTACGACTCGCTCAGCGGTGAGGTACACGAGTTCACGCTCGGTGCAGAGGTGCTTGTCAACAATATCGGTCGCACGCTGTTTGCCACCGACAACAATGATATCCGTCCTGTGATGAACGGTATCTATTTCGACCTGAAGGCCGACTGCCTGGCCTTCGTAGCCAGCGACGGTCATAAGCTCGTGCGCTGCCTCAACTACACGGTGAAGAGCGAGACGCCCGCCTCGTTCATCCTGCCTAAGAAGCCGGCAGCCCTGTTGAAGAACACGCTGACCAAGGACAGCGGGGACGTCGTGGTGAAGTGGGACGGTCATGCCGCCGAGATCATCTATGCCGACGGCATGTTGCGCTGCCGCCTCATCGAGGGCACGTTCCCCAACTACAATGCCGCCATTCCGCAGAACAACTCCAATGAGCTGACTATCGACCGCAAGGCCCTGCTGAGTGCCCTGCGCCGCGTGCTGCCTTTCGCCAGCATGAGCTCACAGCTGATCCGTTTCCGTCTCTCTGCCGGCAAGCTCGAGCTGTCGTCCGAGGACCTTGATTTCGCCACGAGCGCCGAGGAGCAGATCATCTGCGACTACAACGGCCAGTCGATGCAGATCGGATTCAGAGGCGATTTCCTGACGGAGATCCTTAACAGCTACGACACTGCCGAGGTAAAGCTCCTGTTGGGCGATCCTTCGCGTGCCGGCATCGTCGTGCCTACTGAGCAGCCGGAGAATGAGGACATCCTCATGCTGATCATGCCGCTGCTGCTGAATGACTAAACATCATCATGAAACTTAATTTGAAGAAACCGCTTGTCGTCTTCGATCTGGAGACGACAGGCCTTGACTTGGTCCACGACCGTATCATACAGATCTCTTATGTTAAGGTATATCCCGATCAGAAGGAAGAGCGCGAGAGCCTTTACGTCAATCCCGAGAAGCCTATCCCTGCCGTCGTGCAGGGGCTGACGGGCATCACCGACGAGATGGTGAAGGACGCGCCGACCTTCAAGCAGCTGTCCAAGCACCTGGCCGACCAGTTCACCGGCAGCGACTTCGCAGGATATAATTCCAACCGTTTTGATATCCCCATGCTGGCGGAGGAGTTCCTCCGGGCGGGTGTCGACTTCGATTTCTCGCGCTGCCATCTCATCGACGCGCTGACGATCTTCCAGAAGATGGAGAGCCGCAACCTGGCCGCCGCCTACAAGTTCTTCACCGGACACAAGATGGAGGACGACTTCCAGGCCCACCGTGCCGATCAGGATGCGGAGGCCACCTACCGTGTGCTGATGGGCGAGCTCGACAAGTACGATCCCGAGACGGCGGAGGAGCCCGACCGTGCCTTGCCCAACGACATGGAGGCGCTGGCCGACTTCTCCCGTCAGAACGACAATGTCGATTTTGCGGGACGCATGATCTGGGAGGCGATGAAGGGCCCGGACAACCAGCCTTTGCTCGACGCCGACGGCAAGCCCCGTCTTCATGAGGTGTTCAACTTCGGCAAGTATAAGGGATGGGCAGTGACCGATGTGCTGCACCGCGATCCCGGCTATTTCAACTGGATTCTGTCAAGCGACTTTACGCTTAACACGAAACAGTGCCTCATGCGCATCAAGCTCCGTGAGGCGAAGATGAATATGAATCTATAAAAGGCAGTGCCTGCAGGGATGTCCCTGCAGGATGCCCGTTTTTCCCCCTGTATGGTTATGTTTCGCAGATTTCTATCCTTGGCTTTTCTCAGCCCTTGCCTTTTCTGCTTGCCGGCCTGCGCACAGGAGCTGCAGATGAAGGTGACCGTGAATCACAATCAGATTCAGAGCACAGACAATGCGGTCTTCGAGAGCCTGCAGCAGAAGATGGAGCAGATGTTCAACGACCGGCAGTGGACCCACCTGCAGTTTCAGAAGAATGAGCGCATCGTATGCAACCTGAATATCCAGGTGACGAAATATGACGCCTCCTCCAATCTCTTCACCTGCAGGGCCACGATCCAGGCCAACCGGCCCGTATGGAACTCCTCCTACACCTCGACGCTCTACAACAACACTGATGGCGATTTCAACTTTGAGTTCTCACAGTTCGACGAGCTGGAGTTCCGCGAGGAGACCGTCGACAATCAGCTGACGGCCCTCATGGCCTATTATGCCTATCTGATCATCGGGCTCGACCTTGACAGCTTCTCGCCCAACGGGGGAGAGGACGTGCTGCAGCAGTGCATGAACCTCGTGAACAACGCGCAGAACCTGAACTTCACCGGATGGAAATCGTTCGACAACGACCGTAACCGCTTCGCCATCATCAACGACTATCTTGACGGTGCGATGGCTCCCTTCCGTCAGCTGCAATACGATTACTATCGTAAGGGCTTGGACGAGATGTCGACGAACGCCGACCTCGGACGTGCCGCCATCACGACGGCCTTGGAGGAGGATCTGAAGAAGGCCCACGACAACCGGCCCATGAGCCTGCTGCCACAGATCTGGACCGACTACAAGCGCGATGAGCTGGTGAACATCTACAAGGGCAAGGGAACGCCGAAGGAGCGGGAGACCGTCTACGACATCCTCTTCTCCATCAATGCGTCACAGAACAATCAGTGGGAGAAAATCAAACAGTGAACCAATCATGCTTAAGCACCTATATATCAAGAACTTTACACTCATCGACGAGCTCGATATCGACTTCTATCCCGCCTTCTCCGTCATCACGGGAGAGACAGGTGCGGGAAAGAGTATCATCCTCGGTGCGCTTCATCTGCTGCTGGGCCAGCGGGCCGATTCGAAGCAGGTGAAGAGTGGGTCGACCAAATGTATCATAGAGGCTACCTTCGATATCTCCCGCTATGGTATGAACGACTTCTTTACGGCCCACGACATTGACTATGACGGAGAGTGTATCCTGCGCCGTGAGGTGAACGCCTCGGGCAAGAGCCGCGCCTTCATCAACGACACGCCGGTGCCCCTGACCGACATGCGGGAGCTCGGCGAGCAGCTCGTCGACATCCACTCGCAGCATCAGAACCTGCTGTTGCAGAAAGAGGACTTCCAGCTGAGCGTGGTCGACATCATCGCCGCCGACGGCGAGCAGCGCGCCTGCTATCTCAAGGCCTATAAGGCCTATCAGGCGGCAAAGAAGGCTTACGAGGACTGCGTGAGGCAGACGGAGCAGAGCAAGGAGAACGAGGAGTATCTCCGCTTCCAGTATAGCGAGCTGGAGAAGGCGCAGCTGCAGGAAGGCGAGCAGGCCGACCTGGAACAGCAGCAGCAGACCCTCTCTCATGTGGAGGAGATCAAGAGCGCGCTCTACGAGGCCAACGGCGCCATCGCCACGGAGGAGAGCGGCATCCTCGACCAGCTCCGTCTGGCGTCCGACCGTGTGTCGGAGATCACCGCTGTCTATCCGGAGGTGAAGGAGCTGAGCGGACGCCTCGAGTCGGCCTACATCGAGATGAAGGACATGGCCGATGAGCTGGAGCGCCGCATGGAGCTCATCGACTTCGATCCCGAGGAGCTGAACAGGGTGAACGCGCGTCTGGACCTGCTCTATTCCCTGGAGCAGCGCTTCCATTTCGCTTCTGTGGAGGAGCTGATCGGTGAGCGCGACCGTCTGAAGGACGCGATCAGCGCCATCGATGGCGGCGACGACCGTCTGGCAGCGTTGAAGCTCGACATGGAGCAGGCGTATGCCCGCTGCCTCGATGAGGCCGGAAAGCTGACGGCCATCCGCAAGAAGGCCGCCGTTGTGGTGGAGGAGGAGATGAAGAAGCGGCTGGTGCCGCTCGGCATCCCCCATGTGCGTTTCTCGATCGACTTCACCACGCGCGACTGCTCGCCCTCGGGCGTCGACAAGGTGTCGTTCCTCTTCTCCGCCAACAGCAGTTCGCCCCTGCAGCCTGTCTCGCAGGTGGCCTCGGGTGGTGAGATCGCCCGTGTGATGCTCTCCCTGAAGGCCCTCATCAGCGGTGCCGTGAAGCTGCCGACCATCATCTTCGATGAGATCGACACCGGTGTCAGCGGACGGGTGGCCGAGCAGATGGCACAGATCATGCGCGAGATGGGCGACCAGCACCGGCAGGTGATCTCGATCACCCACCTGCCGCAGATAGCGGCACTGGGCAGCCATCATTATAAGGTGAGCAAGCGCGAGACGGAGACCGGCACGGTCAGCGAGATGCGTGAGCTGACGCCCGACGAGCGCGTACGGGAGATCGCCCAGATGCTCAGCGGCAGCGATATCTCGCAGGCCGCCATAGATAACGCCCGAAACTTATTGAAATTATCATAGATCATGAAATCAGTCAGAAATATCATTATTGCGCTATTCGCTCTCATCACCCTCCCTTCGGCTGCGCAGACCGCGGCAGTGAAGAAGGCTGCCGGGAGCGTCTTCGCCCTCACCACCTTCAATGCCGACGGCTCTATCCACAGCGCCTCTTATGGCGTCTTCACGGGCAAGCCGGGTGAGGGCATCGCCGCCTGGTCGGCTTTCAATGGGGCACAGCGTGCCATCGTGGTCGATGCGCGCGGCCAGCAGCATGAGGTCGACGTGATGATCGGCGCCTCGGAGATGTACGATCTCTGCCGTTTCCGCATCAAGGACGGCGAGAAGGAGCCGGCCTTGCCGCTCACGGCCACGGACGCGCCTGCGACATCGGTGACATTGGTGGGCTACAGCGTGAAGAAGGCCACTTCGAAGAACATCAAGGTGGAGCGTGCGGAGAAGTTCCAGACAACGCTCAACTACTATGTCTTCAACGACAACGACGTGTCGTCTACCGATCTGGGCTGTCCCGTCATCAATGAGCAGGGCGAGTTGCTCGGCATCATGCAGCGTCCCTCCGAGGGTGGGCAGGCGTTCTCTGCCGATGCCCGTCTGACGGCCTCCTTTCAGGTGAACGGTCTCTCAGTCAACGATCCGGTGCTGCGTGCCACAGGCATCCGTCCCGCACTGCCTGATGATGAGCAGCAGGCCACGGTGATGCTGATGCTCGCGGGCGAGCAGAACGACAGTGTACGCTACGACGCCATGATCAGCGACTTCATCCGTCAGTTCCCCGCCTCGGCCACAGGCTACGACCTCAAGGCCGGACGTGAGATCAGCCAGCGGCGGCTCGCCGATGCCGACAACACCTTGCAGGAAGGCGTGAAGCAGGCCACCCATAAGGATGAGGCGCTGAGCAACTACGCCAAGCAGGTGTATGCCTACAGCATCTATCCCACCGACTCCACCTTCACCCTTTGGACCATGAAGCGTGCGCAGGAGCTCGCCGAGGAGGCTTACAAGAACAACCCGCTGCCGGTCTACCGTCATCAGCAGGCACAGGCCATCTTCGCCCAGGGCGATTACCAGCAGGCCCTCAACATCTTCACCGAGCTGCAGCAGACCGATCTGGGCAAGAACGGAGAGGTGTTCTACGAGGCGGCACAGTGCAAGACACAGCTGAAGGCGCCGAAGACCGAGATCCTGCAGCTGCTCGACCAGGCCGTGAACGTACAGCCGGGAACGCCGTCGGCTCCTTACGTGTTGACCCGCGGTCAGATCTACGACGAGATGGGTGAGACGCGCAAGGCTTTCATGGACTATCTGCGCTACGACTCACTGATGAACAATAATGCTACGGCCGACTTCTACTACCTGAAGTTCAGTTGTGAGATGAAGCTCCGTCAGTATCAGCTGGCCCTCAACGACATCGCACACGCCATCGTGCTCAACCGCACCGAGCCTACCTACTATGCGGAGATGGCTAGCCTGCAGCTCCGCGTCAACAAGCTGGAGGATGCCGTGCGCACCTGCGATCTGGCCATCAGCCTCACCGACAAGTATGCGGACCTCTATCTTATAAAGGGTATTGCCCTGTGCGAACAGAAGAAGAAGGAGGAGGGTCTGGAAGCCCTCCGCAAGGCACAGGAGCTGGGCGATCCGCGGGCGGCCGACCAGATCAAGAAGTATCAGTAACATCATTCTACGGCTTGTCCGCTCCGGCCGGACTGATAAGAGTCACGGCGGAGGGATGTCGGAAGAAGATGTCCTAATAAGAAGGGTGCACCCCAAAAGTCAACGATGACTTTTGGGGTGCATTTTTTATGGAATGATAGGCTGGGAAATAGGGTAAGATGTCAGGACCTTGTGTCCTCCTTCGGGATGGCGGGGATTGTTGGTAAGGAGGGCGTTTTCACATAATCTGCACAATCCCGCCCCCTGTTTTTCACATTTTCCGTACTAAATATAGGCTATGTTTTCACACTTTCCCCACTATTCAGGCTCCTATATTTCACATTTTCCCATCGAGAACAGCCTTGAATTTCACATTTTCCCCGATTTAGGTTTGGTCTTCGTCTGTCAGAAGACGCCTGTAGCGCAAGCCGGTTTCCGTTTCTTGAAGTCGGCGGTTAAGCTCCAACTGCATGGAAGAGGAAGGGTGTCGGGGCAGCCGGATGCAATAGATGCCTGTGGCCTAATGGCGGATATGGGTGAGATGGCTGATACGATAAAGGTAGGAATTCCTTTATTTCCTTTCTGCTACGAATCTACGCAGCAGGAAAGACAGGAAATAGGGAAAAGTATAGAATTTGCCATTAAATCCGATGTTCTTGTATCCCAGTTTGATACCATATTTCACGTCAGGATATTTGTCGTCTTTTAGCAACTTGTTCAGTGAGGCTGTAGCCCCGTCGTTGGCTTTTACCTCCACAGGTATGAGCGAATCGGCGTCTCTTATGAAAAAGTCCATCTCAAGGGCTGGCTTGTCGCTATTGTAATAAAACAACTGGTAGCCTTGCTTAACGAGCATGTCACCTACGATATTCTCATATATGGCTCCTTTGTATGTACCGAGATTCTTGTTAGCCCTCAGGTCTTCCTGCGCCTCTTCGTCAAGCGAGGCAATGAGCAGTCCTGTATCCTTAAAATATATCTTATACATCTTAGGATCATAGTTGCCCTTGAGAGGCAGTTCGGGCTGGTTAAGGCAGTAGCACACGTTGATCACTCCGGCATCGCTGAGCCATTCTATGCAACCTATATAGTCTCTGTTGCGTGCGTTCTTGGCTATCTTGGTTATCTGAAACCGTTTGTTCTCCTTGGCCAGAAAGGTTGAGATATGGTTATATACAGCCTTCACCTTAGCCTTGTCGAGTCCTTCCGCATATTTGGTTATGTCTTCCTCATAGTCCTTCAGCAGTTGCCGCTGAATGTCGAGCGTGCCGCTGAAATTCTTGTTTCTTACATACGTACTGACTACTTCGGGCATGCCCCCGATGATGACATAGTCGCGGAACAGGCCGAGTAGGGTGTCCATCTGCAGTTGGGAGAGGGGCCTGATGTCGAGCATGTGGCTGTATAGGTCGGATATGAACTCATCGGTATAGCCTCTTGCCCACAAAAATTCCTCAAAGTCCATCGAGTGCATCTCGTAGTCCTCCTTATACCCTACGCTGTTCGACTCGATTTCCTTATAGTTGATTCCCATGAGCGAACCTGAGCAGATAACGTCAAAACGGCCGTCAAGCTTAAAAAACTTCAACGATGTGGCGCAGTTGGGACACGCTTGCAGTTCGTCGAAGAAAAAGAGGGTGTCGCTGGGAATGAACTTAAATTCAGGATTGAGCAGCGAGATATTCTTCAGTATGTCGTCTACTTCAAAGCCGTCATTGAATATCTCGCGGTATTTTTTCTGTTCGATAAAATTGATCTCTATCACGCTTGCATAATTCTGGCCGGCAAACCACTCTATAGAGCGTGTCTTGCCTACCTGACGCGCTCCCTTAACGATCAGAGGCTTTCTGTCAGGCTTATTTTTCCAGTCAGTAAGATATTGGTCGATCTTTCTTTTCAGTATCTTCTCCATGTTTCCAAGCGTTCTTTTTATATATCTGCAAATATAGCAATTTTCACATAATCCGCACTATTCTGACCCCTGTTTTTCACATTTTCCGTACTTAATATAGGCTATATTTTCACACTTTCCCCACTATCGAAGCTCTTATATTTCACATTTTCCCTACCAGTAACAGCCTTGAATTTCACATTTTCCCCGATTTAGGTTTAGTCTTCGTCTGTCAGAAGACGCCTGTGGCGCAAGCCGGTTTCCGTCTCTTGAAGTCGGCGGTTAAGCTCCAACTGCATGGAAGAGGAAGGGTGTCAGGCAAGCCAAGACAATAAGTGCTTGCCGTCAAATGGATGGGTTTAGGTTAGATGGATATGCGATTGTCAAAGGTTGGTTGGGATATCATGGTTGTACCGACGCACTTATAAATGTCGACGCACCGTAGTACGTCCCTATGCCCTGCTCATCCCTATCCGGGGGTGGGCGGCATCGTCCGGGCGATTGTCGTGTGGGACGATGTAGGGAGGCACCGTGGTGCGTCCGGATGCTAAAATGTCTTGTGTTTTCTGGTTGTGCGGTTAGGGTTGGGGCGTCTTGTCCGTCTCTTTGGCGGTCTGGCTGTTGGCTGTCTCCTGCTGTTCGCGTATCTCCACCGCCTTGGCATAGTCGCGTCGGCAGCGGCTGATCTTGATGCTGTTGATCATTTCCACCACGCCATAGATGATCATGCACCAGCCGATGATGTAGAGGGGAGCCGTGGCGATGATGCTGGGCTTGACAAGGGCGATGAGGCCGGTGAGGAGAATGAGTGCGGGGACAATCCACCAGAACAGGCCTATCTTGACGATGCGGGAGGCGGAGCCGAGGTTGAAGAACTGGTTGAGAGCGCCGAGGATGAGGATGATGGCCAGTCCGTAGACCAGGAAGTTGATGAACAGCGAGGGGGCGAAGGTCAGCAGGCCTCCCAGCAGCAGGCTGCCCAGTCCGATGATGGGGAAGGAGGGTCGTGCGGGCGTGATGTCGCGTCCCGTGGCATCGAGAATCTGTATGCCGTCGATGCCCTTGTGGTTCCGGCCGGTCAGATAGGTGATGCACGACACGAGGCCGGAGAGAAGGAAGATGACGCCGATGAGGATGGTGAGCCACAGCACGGCGTTGTTGCTATACTTGATAAGGAGGACACCGATGATGATGGCTCCGATCGAGCGCAGGAGGATACTGACTTTTGTCTTCATGCCATGATAAGAATTGATGATGGTTTTTATATACTGCAAAAATAATAAATAAATGGGTACATTGTATGCGCCTTCGCCCTATTTTTTGTACTTTTGCAGTCCGGACGGACAACGGCGGCACGCCGCCATTGTCATCAAATGACAAGATAAACGGACATAATATGACAAAGTTATTATTAGTGCGCCACGGCGAGACGGTGGACAACAAAGCCCAGATCCTGCAGGGACAGATACAGGGTGAGCTGAATGAGACAGGCCGTCAGCAGGCCCGTGAGGTACGCGACCGGCTGAAGGATGAGAAGATCGACGCCTTTGTGTCGAGCGATCTGAAACGTGCCATCGACACCTGCCGGATCATCGCCGAGCCTCATGGCAATCCGGAGATCGACACGACGCCGCTGCTGCGTGAGCGCGACTGGGGAAGCTTCACCAACAAGTTCATCCCCGACCTGAAGGACAAGCCCTGGCCCGACGACATCGAGTCGTTGGAGCATCTGCAGAGCCGTGCCATCAACTTCCTTACCTATCTGCGCACGACCTATCCCGATAAGACGGTGCTGGCGGTAGGTCATGGCATCATCAACAAGGCCATCCAGAGCATCTACTATCACCAGCCCATGAACAAGCTGCAGAAGATGGGCAATGCGGAGGTGCGTGTCCTCCTCCTGTAAGCGATAGGACGATTTTCCATTATTGCGTATCTGCTTTGTAGTCAGCCGTGTGGCTGATTGCGCTTCTAGATAAGATACAACGGCTCTCATTCTCTTCTTCCGGCTCTTTGTCGCGGGTCGGAAAGGGAGGGAAAGAGAGCCGTTTTCATGTCGCTCGCCTGCGTCTCTTGTCCGCAGGCCGCTCGCCGGAGCGCCCTTGCGAAGAGGAGTTGTCCGTATGCCGGCAGGGTAGGGAAGTGGGCGGCTCTTTGCGTTCCCTTTGGAGCAGGAGGAAAGGATGTGGAAGCACGATACTTGTGATCCGGCAAAGGTGGATGCAAGAACGAAATTCTATCCATTTTTCCTTACATCGAGAAATCCCGGATGAGAAGGCCAACAGGTCCACTTGCAGGCTGTTTATGCCTTCTTCTCGGTGGCTGTCCATCCGATTTTTAGGTAGTAGGAGTCCTTGGCAAGCCCCTTTGTTCCCGGGTTTGTCTGCTGTTCTGCAAGATGTTGTAAATCAATACGTTGCAGAATGCTTATATTTCGGGAAAAGTTACCATATATTACTTGGCAAAGTAACCAATGGTAACTTGCCTCTCGAGCATAATACTACTTTGCCTTTTAATATATATTCTTTTGCCCTTGCAAGTATATTCCTTCGCGGACGCACCTATATTCCTATTTTGACTCACCTCGTTTGCCGGTTGAACGGAGGCTGTGAATGCCTTGCGGAAAGGCATCTTGAAGGGAGAAAAAAGAAGCGAAAGTCATACTAATTTTCTTTACGCCTCTCTCTAATCTCGACTTGCAGGTGTGACCATCGTTATCCGGCCCTGCCGTGGCGTATGCCTTTTGTCCGGGAAGCAGTAGCCTCTTTCTGTTTCCCCTTCTTTCCGGCATATCTGTTCCCTTCTTTCTTTATTGCGTCCGTTTCCATGTCTTGCACCCGATGTCGGTTGGTGGCCAATGGTGATAGGGAAGGGTAGGGATATCTGTTGGCACGATGATGCAAAGGATCTGCCCCTATACCTTATTATATATAGGGGCTTATGCTCTACCTTATTATATAGGAACGTATGGCCGGGCGTGATGTTTCGGTCGGTCTTGTCCTTGCCTTCATCCGTTTCCAGTCATAACTCCCGAGATCTTCCGTGCCTCTTTGGGAAGATGCCGTCTTGATGTACTGAGGTGACTAACCCCTTGCACTGAGGTGTCTGACTTTTCTAGAGTTGGGTTAGACACTTTTCCTCTTTATAGACTGAAACAGTAGACCTCTTACAGAAAGCTATCCTAAGAAAGTAGACGGTTAGGTAGAAGCCGTACTGTTTTTCTTTACAGACTACGGTCTCACAGACAGGCAACAGTCCGGACGTGTTGCCTGTCAGGCCTGGACATGCCCTTTGGGGCATTGGGCATGAAAGGCTTGGCCATTCGGGCCCAGACACTCGCCCTGACCTGCCACCCGGCACTGCAATGATACCCTGCCTTCCTCGTATGACGAAAGATTCTCGGCATGTTTTTTCTGCTTCTAAATCCTTTTCCGTCCGCCCGACTCCCCGAATCGTTTCAACGGACTGGTGATAGAGACACAAGAGGCCTAAGGATTTTCAGTCGTATCAAGAATCCTTCTTATTCTTGGATCACGTTGAAGCCGTGCGGACGTTCACGGTCTCAGCGTCATCGCAGGCTCGTCGTCCGGTCGGTCTTGCAAAGATACGATGTCTTTTCGGGCCCAGGCTAAACAATCCCCTATATTTCTTGGGTGAGCCCACAACTCCCCTAGGTTTATCGGGTGAGCCCACATATGCAGTCATATACAATGGGGCATGGCTTGACGATAGACCTTACCATGTCATTCACAGGGTAGCTAGCCTGCCACACTACCATGGAGTCATGAAAGACTTGCTTGATTGGAGTTTCTCAAAGAACGATAACATACGTATAGACACACACAAGGATAACACCATTATGCAACAGTGCCTTACGAAGTACGGCTTTACTTACTGTGGCATCATCCATTTGCAGAATGGTGACGAGCGTCTGGCGTATCAGAAACTTGCTGTTCTCTGAAAGAGCGATACTGTTTAGTTTATGAACGCGTCTAAACTTCCTACAAAGCCAAAACCTTGACATTCACACGTACCGTCATCATAGACTACGACCTCGAGGCATCCACATTTGGGACATAATACATCAACCATACACTTTGTAGTTAAAGTAACAAAATTAGCAATTTAGTGTTGAATAAAGAATACAAAAGGCATATAATATTATTATTTTTAAAATTATTACGATTTTATTTGTTTACCTCATAAAATAGCCGTAAATTTAAAAACTAAAAATAGAATGATGGGTCAAAGGACTAACAATATCAACTATTCACCCGGCCAGCGTATTACCGTGCGCGGCGAAGACTTCATGATTTCCAATGTGTTACCACTGGACAATGGTGAAGCAGTCATTGAGGCTCGCGGACTGTCAGAACTTGTCAAGGACCAGTATTATGACTTCGACACAACCCTTGACAAGGACATCTATGTCATTGACCCGAAGACCGTTCATTTCACGGCAGATACCAGCACGGGCTATCTGCTGTCCAGACTCTACATAGAAGAGAATATTCGCAACAATCCTTTGTGGACCGACAAGATAACGGTTGCCACAAAGGGTGCTTTCGATGTGGCGCAATACCAGTTGCAGCCCACTGTAAAGGCATTGAAGCTTCCCCGTCCACGCCTGCTGATTGCCGATGGTGTCGGCCTTGGCAAAACCATTGAGGTCGGTATTTTCCTTTCTGAGATGATCAAGCGTGGCCGTGGCAAACGCATCCTTGTAGTTGCATTGAAAAGCATCCTTTCCCAGTTCCAGGAGGAATTATGGAATCGCTTTGACATTCCGCTCATCCGTCTTGACAGCATTGGCGTTGACCGCATCAAGAGCCGCATACCGGCCAACAAGAATCCGTTTGAGTATTACGACAAGACCATCATCTCCATTGATACGCTGAAGAACAACTCCAAGTTCCGGCATTATATCGAAGAGACCCAGTGGGACATCATCGTCATTGATGAATGCCATACGGTCAGCAATGCCAACAGCCAGCGCGGTGACCTTGCGCAGATGCTTGCCCAGCATTGTGAGAGCATGATACTCACGTCGGCCACTCCACACAATGGCAACAAGGAGAGCTTTGCTAATATCATCCGCATGTTGGAGCCTACGGCCATCCCCCGTGACGGCAACTATACCAAGGCGGACGTTGAGCCTTACTATGTCCGGCGTTTCAAGAATGACATCAAGGATGCCAATGTCCGTAAGAATTTTCAGGACAGACAAATCATTCCGGAGGAGGTCGAACTAACCCAGGAAGAGGAAGCCTTCCTTGAACTCCAGCAAAGCTATAAGTTCCGAAAACAGAAGGAAGAAGGTGACGAGGGAACCGACACATTGTTCTCCCTGACTCTCTTCAAGGCTTTCCTGTCTTCACCTGTGGCCGCTCTCGAGAGTCTTTGCAACCGTATCGCACTGATGAAGGAGCATGGCAATGCCATTGATTCCGACATAGAGGAGATGCGCCGCCAGTTGGAGACCATCATCGTCAGTCATATCGACAGCAAGTACGACTGCTTCCGGCAACGGCTTGCCGCCCTTAAATGGTCGGGCAAGCCAAAGGATGACCGTTTTGTCGTCTTCACTGAACGTCGTGCTACCATGAAATACCTCAAAGACCGTCTCATGCAGGACTTGGGTCTCAAGGATGATGGCATCATCTCCCTCTTTGACGGCTCGCTGAGCGATGTCGAGCAGCAGCAGATGATAGAGGACTTCGGCAAGGGCGACAGCCATATCCGCATGCTGATATGCAGTGATGCCGGCAGCCAGGGAGTCAACCTTCACTATCACTGCAACCGCATGTTCAACTACGACCTGCCGTGGTCGCTCATTACCCTTGAGCAGCGCAATGGTCGCATTGACCGTTACGGACAGACCAAGACGCCATATATCCACTATATGATTGCCCACTCCGCGAATCCTAATGTCAACGACGACATGCGCATTCTGCGCAAGCTGTGGGACAAGGAAGAGGAGGTCTACAAATCGTTGGGCGATGCGGGCAGCGTGATGGAAGTTTACGATGCCAACACCGAGCAGGTCATCGTCTCCAAAGCTATCCTTACTAAGGATGACGACTTCCTCGACAAGGACCACATCGAGCAGGTGGTGCCTAAGAAAAAGAAGAAATCGCTAAGCGACATCATCGGTGCCTCGGCCAGCACCAAGGCCATAGAGGATGCCGACTGTGTAGAGCCGCAAGTATCTTTGTTTAAGAGCGATGCCGACTTCTATGCCGAACTCTTCGAGTTTCTGAAAACCGCCGGAAAGATTCATGACACCGATGTGAACATCGCTGACGGCGGCAAGTATCTTGAGATTCTCGACACCCCGCAACTCGACCATGCCCTTCGCGGAGTACCTGCTGAGGCCAAGCCCGGCCAGGGTGAGTACTTCCGTCTGACGACAGATAAAGATACGGTCAAGAAGGCCATTGCGGAGACGCGCAACAAGACGGAAAAGAAGGAACAGAACAAGTGGACGAAGTTCCAGATACTTTATGAACTTCATCCCGTCATACGTTATTTCTTCAACCTCCTCGACAGTTTCGTAGACAAGGACGTGGCTCCGGCCGCCCGTCTCGACTCACTTCCCGAAGGCACCGCATGGTATGTATTTCACGGCAGCAAGGCCAACGGCCTCGGCCAACAGGTTATCAGCGAGATATTTGTCGTTGGCGTTGATACTGACGGATTGATGGCTGCTAAGCCCATGCCCATCAAGGACTTCATCAGCAAGTATCTCAGCCAGCAGCTTTACTACCGGCAGATGACAGATGAAGAGCTGCAACAGCTTGAAGTCCTCCTTGGCCCCGCTGTCGATAATGCCATCAACAACTACATGGATCCCAAGCAGATAGAGATGGGAAGCCTGATGCAGGCCCGTAAAGACGAGAATCTCAAGAAGCTCCATCAATGGAAGCTCGCTGGGGAGAAGCAACTCGACTTGTTCGACACTGACGAGAGTCCGATATACCACTTGCAGAAGGGCCGTCGCGAGCGCAAGCTGCGTGAAATACGCACCATTCACGACAAGACAAGCAAGTATGTAAGCGACATGAACACCTTGCGCGGCGAGCCCTTCATCCGCCCATTGGCTGTGTTCTTCAACTTTTAAAAGAGAAATCAATGTACAGGTTCATACAAAACATAGGCGACTATTTCAATCCGGGCTACTTCACAGAAGACTTCAAGAGCAACGTCTTTGGCACGTCCGGTTATGACAGTGGTGCCATAAAGGAGTTCAACAAGCGTTTCTCCGGCTTGCGCCAGAAATACTTCGACTACAAGCAGTCCATCATCGAAGAGGCATTGCCTATGAAGTATGTCCTCAAGCATACCCACGATTTCCATACAGTCCTTCTCGAAGCGCTTGGCTACGACCCCCGTGAGCCCTACAGCCAGTGGCTTTATCTCGATGACAGCCGTGTGGTGCCCGTCCGTCATATCCTCAAGGAGGGCAACCAGCCCCGACTGCTCATCATGGAGATGCAGCCCATGATACAGCGTGGGGAGAACAGCAAGGTTGAGGGACTCTTCGAACAACAATATTCCCTGCCGCCGGACAGCAATGCCGAGCCTGCCCGCTACCGTTGGAACAACTGGAGCCTTGTCGACCGGCATCCTGTTCCCGAAGGCTGTGCCATATCGCCGAAGCTGATCAACCAGGCCATCGAGGAAATCTTCTATCTTCCTGCCGACCAGCGTCCTCACTACATCCTCATGCTTGCCGGCAACCGCGTCTACCTGCTTGAGGAGAAGCAGTTCAAACGTGGCAGTTATCTTGTCTTCGACTTGGAGGAACTGTTTGCCGAAGTCTCCATTCCGGCCAACCGCGACTATTATGCTTTGTTCTACCTGCTCTGTGGCAGGCAGAGCCTTGCCTCCGAGGGCCAGAGTACACTGATGGACCGCCTGGAGGAAGAGTCCACCAAGAATGCCTTCTCCGTCACCAAGGACTTGAAGGAGGGCGTCATCCATGCCGTCGAGGGCTTGGCCAATGAGTCCATCTACTATATCCATGAAGTACGAAACGAGGCTATCGACGAGACCGATGATGCCTTCGAGCAGAACGTGAAGGACGACTGCATCACCATCGTCTATCGCCTGCTCTTCATCTTCTATGCCGAGGCACGCCCCGAGCTTGGCATCCTGCCCACCGACAACGAGGTCTATCTCAACGGTTATTCCCTCGACAAGCTCCGTGACCTGGAGAGCGTGGAGATGCAGAAACCGGCCACGCAGAACGGCTATTTCATCCACGACTCGCTGTGGCGGCTTTTCTCCATGATACACAACGGCTACAACGAGAGCCTCATCCAGCAAACGAAAGAAGCACAGGACGAAAATGACATCCCACTGTCGCGCACCTTCGCCGTGAAGAAGATCGACTCGCCGCTCTTCGACGACAGCAAGCTGAAGGTGCTTGGTGGCATCAAGTACCGCAACTTCGTCTGGCAGCGCATCATCCGCGAGCTCTCGTTGACCAAGCCCGACAGCAAGCACAAGACCATCGGGCGCATCAGCTATGCCAACCTCGGCATCAACCAGCTCGGCTCGGTCTATGAGTCGCTGTTGGCCTACCGTGGCTTCTATGCCGAACAGGACTATGCCGAGGTGTTCAAGGCCGGGGCCGAGAAAGACGGCACCTACCTGGTCCCCGCCAGCCGCCTGGACGATTTCAAGCACGACGAGATCAAGTTCGGGCCGGACGGGGGACTGTTCACCATCCCCAAGGGCACCTTCATCTACCGACTCAACGGCCGTGACCGTAAGAAGAGTGCCAGCTTCTACACCCCTGAGGTGCTGACGCAAAGCACGGTAAAATATACCTTAAAGGGCTTCGTTGATCGGTTAAAGGACGACGATGATTCATTCTGCGCCCAAGACTTGCTCAAACTGAAGATCTTGGAGCCCGCCATGGGTGCAGCCGCCTTCCAAAACGAGGTCATCAACCAGTTGGCCGAGCTCTACATCTCACAGCGTGAGAAAGAGTTGGGCAAGCATGTCTCGCCAACCAACCGTCGCAACGAAATTCAGAAGGTGAAGGCCTATATCGCTACGCACAATGTCTATGGCGTCGACCTCAACCCGACAGCCATCGAGTTGGGCAAGCTGTCGTTGTGGCTCAACGTCATCCATCGGGATATGGAGACACCGTTCTTCTCCAACCGTCTGGCCGTTGGCAATGCCGTGATCGGCGCGTGGCTGAAAGTCTATAGCCGGAACGAAGTAGTTGGCAAGTCCATCACCAAGAACTATAAAAACACGCTTGCTCCAAACGCATGGTGGGAGAAAGCACCGCACAAGGTAAAGTTCTTCAAGAATCGTGTCAACCGCGCAGCCAACGATGTCTACCACTTCTTACTGCCCGACAAGAATATGTTGGGCGTGCTGAAGATTGCGGAGCAGAAGAAGGCACACCCCAACGAGGTGAAGCACATGAACAAGATTCTGAAGGACTGGACGGCACCCTTGAAGAGCGAGGAGTTTGCGCAGCTGCAACAGCTCTCCGACAAGATAGACATTCTCCTCAAGGAGTATCTCGACTTCCAGCAGAGCTTGGAGACACTGACCAACAACAAGACCGATCTCTGGGGCGTCTTCGGCCAGACCACCATGCAATATGACAAGGTCGATAACTATGTCGAGAAGGAACGGCTCAACGACACGCGCTACCGCCACGACAACGCTTACTTCCGCCTGAAGATGGTCATGGACTACTGGTGCGCCCTGTGGTTCTGGGACTACGACCATGCCGATGAGCTCCCCACACGCGAGGAATACTGGGGCGACATTAACGCCATGCTCAATGTCAGCGATGAGGCCATCAACCAGCATACGCGACAGGCATTGAAGCAAAAAGTCTATGTCGACGGGAAGGGGCAGCTCGGTCTGTTCCCCGAAGGCCACATGAACGACATGTTCTATCAGCAGCAGTTGGAGTGCTCAGTCCATGAGGATTTACCCAGTGCAGAGACCGTACCTTGTGCCGGCCCTCAAGAAATGTCCCAACCTCTTTCAGACGAGGCGACGAGTGAGATCATCATCAAGTCGAAGCAGGAGATGCTGACCGAGGTGAAGGGTGACGTGCGCACCATCTTCGACGACTCCATGCGCTTCAAGTATGTCAAGAAGCTTGCCGACCGCTACCATTTCTTCCACCCGATGCTCGAGTTCATCGAGGTGTTCTGGCTCCGTGACGGCTTCGACATCATCTGTGGTAACCCACCATGGATCAAGCTGGAGTTTGACGAGCAAGGCATCATTTCTGAGCGTTTCCCTGAAGTGGAGATAAGGAAGATGTCGGCCCCCGAGGTCCGCCGTATGCGTGACCGACTGTTTGCAGAAAGTCCCGAAGTGGAGAAACTGTATCATGACGAGGAGGCAGAGAATTATTGTACCCAATCATTTCTTAATGCATACGTTAATTATCCACTATTGATAGGTCAGAAGACAAATCTTTACAAATGTGTATTGGAAGATAGCTTTGATCTTTATAATCAAGATGGTTATGTAGGATTACTTACGCCAGAATCAATTTATGATGATCCCAAAGGTCAACCTTTAAGGAAAGAACTATACAATCGTCTGCAATATCATTTCCAGTATCAGAACGAACTACAGCTATTTGCAGAAGTTGACCACCATACTGTGTATGGTGGTCAACTTCTGCACGGTCGTAGAAGTTCACCACCGCGCTTCGCGTCTATCAATAATCTTTATACTCCTGCTACAGTTGATGCTTGTTTTGCACATGATGGTCATGGTGTTTGCGGCGGACTAAAAGACGAAAAAGGAAATTGGAACATTCAGGGTCATAGAGATAGAATTGTTATGTATGGTCCTCACGAACTAAGTATACTTTCTGAGACTTTTGAAGATGGAACCACCTGCGAATGCCCTAAACTCGTGAATATACATGCAAGAGAAGTCCTTGATGTTCTCGAAGTTCTACATAATTTCCCAGGAAGGGTAAATGATCATAATAAGATTATGACCGTTGGATTTGTAGAAACTTCAGCAGTTGATAATGGAATTATTAAACGAAATACAACTTATCCAAACATTGAAAAGTATGAGATGGTTTACAATGGTCCGCAGTTCCACGTTGCCAATCCAAGCTATAAGACTCCAAGGGCCATTTGTCGCTTGAACTCTGATTATGACAATATTGATTTAGTGAGTATGGACGAGTGTTACATTTCGAGGACAAATTATACACCTGTGTTGCCACTTAATCAATATGTGAAATCAATTCAAGGTTTCGAATGTGGAAAAGACGTTGATGGAAATCCAATATATGATAATTGGATGGATTATTATAAGTTAGCATTTAGAAAAATGTTAAGTATTGAAGGAGAACGTTCGTTGATATGTGCTGTTTTGCCACGCAAAACAGCACATATCAACGGTGTCCTTTCTGTCGCATTTATCGACAGAAAGGACACCGTGGATATGGCTGCTATTTGTTCTTCAATTGCAATGGATTTTTATATCAAAACAGTTGCATCTCAAAATTTAACTACAACTACTCTAAATAATTTCCCCCTCGGCATCGCTGACAAGTACAAGCCCGCTTTATTTGTCCGCACCTTGCAGCTGAACTGCTTGACGAAGTATTACGCTGACCTCTGGCAGGAGCTGTGGCAAGACGAGTACAAGGCCGAACAGTGGAGCATTGACGACCCACGGTTGAAGCCTTTCGATACGCTGACAAGGGAGTGGCAGTGGGCAACGCCGCTAAGGAACTATTTCGAGCGGCGTCAGGCGTTGATGGAGATAGATGTCATCGCGGCCATGGCCTTGGGATTGAGTCTGAAGAACTTGGAGATGATTTACTCCATCCAGTTCCCCGTGCTCCAGCAGAACGAGGGCGATACATGGTACGACCAAAAGGGCAATATCGTCTTTACCTGCTCCAAGGGCCTGACGGGTGTCGGCTGCGACCGTCCTGAGTGGAATGCCATCCGTGGCACCGTCTCCGTTGACGGCAACAGCTATGACGGCAATGGCAAGCCCTACATCCATACCATCGACCCGAAGAAGAGCGAGCTCTATGGCGGCCAGCAGGTCACCTACTATCCGCCCTACACCCGTCCCGACCGCATACAAGACTACCGACGCGCCTGGGCGTTCTTCGAGAAACGATTTAAGATATAACGCTTCACAGAGGTATGAATAAAGGAAAAAATCATATCTTTGCAGAAAAGTAGTTCAGATGAATCATACAAAGCATTTATATATCATAGCCGGTTGTAATGGAGCAGGAAAGACCACCGCATCTATGTCTATTCTTCCCAAAAGCCTTTTGGTGAAGGAATTTGTCAATGCTGACGAAATAGCGAAAGGCTTGTCGCCATTCAATCCGGAGGGAGTCGTCATTGAAGCAGGGCGATTGATGTTAGAGCGCGTGTATGTGCTGCTATCAAAAGGAGAATCTTTTTCCATTGAGACTACACTTGCTACGCGGTCGTATGTCAACCTCGTCAGGCAGGCACGCAAGCAAGATTATATGGTCCATCTTGTCTATTTTTGGTTGGAGACCCCAGAGTTGGCAGTGGACCGAGTGGCAGAGCGTGTAAGCAAAGGTGGCCATAATATTCCTCACGATGTCATTCTGCGCAGATACTCCAAAGGAATATCCAACCTGTTTAATCTTTTCATGAATGAAGTGGATATATGGATTATCTATGACAACAGCGAATATAAACGGGAGAGAGTCGCTTTCGGAGGAAGAGACACTCACACACGAATAAACAATATAGAAAAGTTTAATAAGATAAAGGATTATGTCAAATAAGGATATAGAAGCATACGTAAAGCAGATGGATGAAGGCCTGGCCATGGCAGAGCAGGATATGCTCCACGACAAAGCCTCACGCAACGAGTCAATCGTATACACCGATGGCAATGGACACATTAAACATGCCCTTGCCAGTGATGTGCTTGCCGGAAAGGTGAATTAAGTATCAAAACTATGAATAATTATTCCGACTTTGCATACAGGACTACTGCTGTGCCTGAGCGTTCTTCGAGAAACCATTAGGAGTATTAAAACTATGGAGAAATGCTTTAAAATAGTAATGGGATATTCGAGTTCTCAAGAAAAAGAACTACCTTTGTAGAATAAAACAATCTGCCAATGCTACCACTACAACAGGCCTACGAGGTTAGGGAATCAATCCTTGAATACATACGCGCCACATACCGCTTTAAGGACAGGAATGTCGGCGATGCCTTCTATAAGTTTATAGAAGACCCTCGTCATGGCATGATTAAAGGGCCGTATGTTTCTCTGAAGACGCCTTTCATCAGTGCGCAGAAAGACACGCCGATCCCTCTTGACATCAAGCCAAACTTTCCGCCCTACCAGCATCAGTTGGAAGCCTTTAACCGTCTGACTACAAAAGACGGGCACCAGCCAAAGAATACATTGCTGACTACGGGTACGGGCTCCGGTAAGACAGAATGCTTCCAGTTCCCGGTACTCGACTATTGCTGGCGCAACAAGCTGTTCCGTGGGATCAAGGCGATTATCCTTTATCCGATGAATGCCTTAGCAACCGACCAGGCCAGCCGACTGGCAAAAGCCATATACAAAGACTCTCGCCTCAACGGACAGGTAACCGTGGGATTGTTCATAGGCCGTGGAAAGGAGACCACGACACTATCGACACAGATGGATGAGACACACGTCATAGAAGACCCGGAGCGGATTCTTGACAACCCGCCGGACATTCTGCTCACCAACTTTAAGATGCTTGACTACGGACTGATGCGCTCACGTTACCAGCGCTTGTGGAACAACAACAAGGGCGACAAAAACACCTTGTTGAAGTATCTCGTCCTCGACGAGCTGCATACCTACGACGGCGCACAAGGAACGGACGTGGCGAATCTCATCCGACGGTTGAAGCTGAAGCTCCGCCTGCCCAAAGGCCATTTGTGTTGTGTTGGCACCTCCGCTACCATGGGCAACGGTGACGACGCCAAGGCATCACTATGCCAGTTTGCAAGTGATGTCTATGGCGAGCCGTTTGCCATGGACAGCATTATAGAGGAGCATCGTCTTGATGTGGACACGTTCCTTGACCGGCCCATTGACGACCCTACAGCCGTTGATGCGCAAAGTTTGGCTGCCCAACAGATCACGCGCGACCTCTTGAAGATAACATCAGAAGCCCAAGTCATACATATTGACGACCTGATGCGCCGTCTGGCCGGACGAAACAAGGAATTCGGAATGCTCTCGGAAGCAGTGGGAACGCAGAGCCCACGGTTCAAGCGATTGGAAAGTCTGCTTGGTACCGTCTCGCGTGCGAAGATAAAGGTTGGCGGCCGCGAACGTCCCTACCTGCCCATGCAGATACAGATATGGATACGGGAGCTGAGTGGCATACGCCGCATCGTCGGCATGGAACCGAAGTTCGTGTGGAGGATGGAGAAATACGAAGGCGTGGCCATGCCGGCATGGTTCTGCAGGGAATGCGGGGCCAGTGGCTGGCTGATGGTCAAGGGCGACAATGAGGACGGCTTCCACAAGGACTCCGAGGAGCCCGGTCAATATTTTATGAACGGCAACAAGAACGTCTATCTTGTCAACACCAACACCGAAGACAATCCCCATACTCAGGCGGATGACTATTCGGGTACGGTGATGAATAAGCTGTATCTGGATCCGGAGACCTTCAACATCCGTGAGCCCAAAGCGGAAAAGGATGGAGACCTCAGCCTGATAGCCTGCCGCGCGGAGGAGAAGGGGAAAAACGGCTCGAAGAAAATGAAAGCGGAATGTCCGGAATGTTGTGCCACGGGCGACAGTGTCAGCATCATTGGCACCAAGGCGGCAACGCTTGCCTCTCTGTCCATTAGCCAGATACTTGCCTCTGACCTCGACTCGTCGCCAAGGCGCGACCACAAGGTGCTTGCCTTTACCAATGGTGTGCAGGACGCTGCCCACGAAAGTGCCTTCTTTGAGGCACGTAACTATCGATTTACATTCCGTGCATCGATACAGAAAGTTATCAGCAACGAGAGCAGGAACATGAGCCTGAGGGAACTGGAGAACAAATTCGTGAGCTATTGGCAGAGTCAGGAAGATGAGGAAAGCTATGTGAAGCGGTTCTTCCCACCCGACTGTGAGGGCAGACTCAATAAGGATACCGACTACCATACGTCCAAAGGGAAGTTTGAGAAGGCTTTCATAAAGGAGTTTAATCTCCGGCTGACGTGGGAGGTGTGGGCTGAGATGACCTTCAACGCGACGCTCGGACGTACCTTGGAAAAGACAGGCACGTCGGCCACTTATTTCAGAAAGGAAGAGCTGGAACGGGTATGGGAAGCTCTGCAACCTTATATGAAGAGTCAGAACCTTACGGGCGTTCCTCACGACGAGATGTTGCGCTTCATCGAGGGATTGCTCCATCGTATGCGCATTCGTGGTGGCGTTGACCATGCGTATCTGAAGAATTATCGTTCACGCCTCGACACGTTCTCGTTGAATTGGACTTACTCCAAGGAACATATCCTTGCCAAGCACTTTGGACCAAGGTCGAAGTACCCCAAGCTGGTGAGCATCTATCCTGTTAAGAACAATATGACGGATGTCATCGAGGCACGTGGTAATGCCCATAGCTGGTTCCACAACTACTATAAACTTGCCTTGCCGTCATCGGTCATTACCGACACATTGTTTATTACAGACTTCTATAAGGAGATATTCCGTGTGCTCACCTCTTTGGGCTTTACCACGGAGGTGATGACCAAGGACGGTCCCAACTATGCCATCAACCCAGAGCATATCATGGTCAGCCCGAATGTGCGCCATCTGCGTTGCAGCCAATGCCAGTCTCTGTTGTGCGTAGCCGAGGAAGACGCGTATGCCTCCGACATGCACTGCCTTTTCAATGGCTGCCAGGGGACATATTCCATTCCGGAAGCCCTGGAGTTGAACTATTACAAAAATGTTTATCAACGCAACTGGACACCGAGAATCTATGCCCATGAGCATACCGGAATGCTGGACCGCGAGATGCGCGAGCAGGTGGAAGACGATTTCAAGAACCGGCCGAAGTCGGACAGCATCAACACACTCGTGGCCACATCGACGCTTGAGATGGGTATCGACATCGGTAGCCTAAACACCGTGGTCAATACCGACACGCCGCCGTTGGTGAGCAACTTCCTGCAAAGGGTGGGACGTGCCGGACGTGACAGCGGCACAGCCCTGATCGTGGACTTCGCAAGAAACCGTCCGCACGACCTCTTCTATTTTGAGGAGCCAACGGAGATGATGAAGGGAGAAGTACAGACTCCCGGCTGTTTCCTGTCGGCCAAGGACATTCTGCGGCGACATTTCTTGGCTTACTGCATTGATTGCTGGACGGGCGAGGACCCTGCCCGAAACAGCATACCGCCACAGATACGCTTTATGGGGATGGGGGCGGACTTCCTCACAAAGCCCGACTTCTTCCTTAACAGACTGATCAAGTATATCAATGACCACCTCGACACACTGAAAGACAGTTTCAGAAGTCAGTATGATGACGAGGTGCGAAAGAATGCCATTGAGCCCTTGTATGAGACACTCGGTCCCAACGGCAGCTTTGAGCAACAGATGCGTTTGGTATTCCAACGCTTGCAGCAGAAGTTGGACGATATTCGTGACAAGGTACACGATATTCACGACTACATTCGCGAGCAGAAGATAGCACAGTCGAATCCGCTCTACGCGGAGCTCGACAGCCAGCGGCGATCGTTGTGTAACCAGCGCAGCAAGATACTAAAGCAGCAGGTGCTGGAGTTTATGACAGACGAGGGACTGCTGCCCAACTATGCCTTCCCAGAGAAGGGTGTGACCTTTGAGGGCAGCATACGGTATCAGCCACAGGGAGCGAAGAATGACGGCAAGAAATATTACTCGGAGAACATTGAACTGGTGCGGCCCGCATCATCCGCACTGAAAGAACTCGCCCCCGGCAATTATTATTATACCGACAAATATTGCATGAGGGTTGACGGTGTGGACACCTACGACTGGAACCTGCAAAACTCTTCACTGATAAAGAAGCGCTTCTGCTCGAAATGTGACTACATAGAGGATGAGACAAGCGGCCACGCACTGGTATGCCCTAAATGCGGTGACGCGTCGTTTGGCTCTGACAGCAATGTCCATGAGTTTGTAAGGATGACGACCGCCAAAAGCGACATGCTCCGCAAGGACGCGCTGGCAGGCGACCGCAGCGACGACCGAGAGACAAAGAGCTACCGGGTGTCGGACCACTTCGTCTTTGATGTACCCGGTTCTACGGTGTCATATGGACTGAAGAACATTCCTTTTGGCATCGAGTTCGTGAAGAATGTGCATCTGATAGAAGCCAACCTCGGCTTGGCTGACCAGCACAGCTCGGCGACCGTCAACATCAATGGTCAGCAACGGGTGCCAAAGGTCGGGTTCGTCACCTGCCGATACTGTGGAAAGACCGTGCCCAATCCTGAGACTGTTGCCAATATGGAAGACCAGGCAAAGGCCATACGCGAATGGCATTATCCCTATTGTAAGCACAAGGATGTGGTCTATGGCGGCAAAGGCAGCGGCGACATGTTCAAGGAAGTGTATTTCTATCGGGAACTGCAGACCGAGGCCATCAAGATCTTACTTCCGGTGCAGGAGATAGACACAGAGGCAACGGTGGCCATGTTCAAGGCCGGACTCGAACTCGGACTGAAGGATTACTTCAAAGGCAACCCGTCGCATATCCGCATGAAAGACTACCAGGAGTATAACGAGTCAACGGGTAAGATGGACCAATACATCGTTATGTATGACACCATACCCGGAGGTACGGGTTATCTTGCAAAGCTCTTTAGCCCTCAGGAGTTCACTATGGTGCTTCGCCGTGCCTATGAGCGGATACGCGACTGCAAGTGTCAGTATGACGGTAAGGACGGATGCTACCATTGCATATTGAACTACGGAAATCAATATACCCGCAGCCAGCTGAGCCGGAGCAAGGCAGAGCACCTGTTTGAGAGAATCGTTGGTGAGACGGATGACTGGAAGCAGGTGACCGGCTCACTCGGCACGATAGTCGGCAATGGCGGTTTGGAGGAGAGCGAGCTCGAGGAAAGATTTGTGCAATGTCTGAAGAAGGCTTGCGACAGCCGTGGATGGGTCTTTGAGGATTTGTTTGATAACGGAATGCGCTACTATGGCATCATCGTCATCGACGACCATGCTAAGCGACGGTGGCTGATGTACCCGCAGCACTGGCTCGGCACGGAGGACGGAGTAAGATACCGCACACGGCCTGACTTCTATCTTGTCTGCACAAGATGGACGGTGTCGAATGCTGAAAGCACACAAGAAAAGCCTGTTGACACCATCCCCAACATCGCCTTGTATCTTGACGGTTACCAGTATCACGGCTGCAACATCGACGGCCATGCCAGGTTCTATCATGACCTGGAACAGCGGAAGGCACTTCGAGAATCTACGGTGAAGAATATCATCTCATGGACGCTGACGTGGGAAGACCTTGACATCTGGGGACAGGAACAGAAAGCTGACCAGCAGGACTCCATGATGATAACAGCCGAAAAGTACAACGATACTATCAGACAATTGGAGGAATATTATGGGCAAGACTGTGCGTGGAATGCCGAACTGAACAACATGAACCGCCTACTCTATGTCATGGAAAGGATTGAGACAATGGACAACCTGGAGCCATCTGTCGCACACTATCTCTTGCAATGGAATGAGAACTTGCAGACGGCCATGCACAATCTTTCGAGCATCAACACGTTCCTCAACACTTTCAATATTCATGCAAGCGGAAACATAGACATCTCTGTTGGTGAACTGGAAGAACAGGGTATAGAGCAATATATTGCTACAGATGCCGCCATGAAGACAGAGACTGTTGGCATGAACATAGCCTTGATAGCAGACAATAATACCAGTGAGGAAGAGGCTGTCCCGGAAGTGATATGCAATGTCATCACTGCGCCCAGCAATGAAAACCTTGATAAAGACAAATGGAACTACTTCTGGCGATTGTATAATCTTCTAAACCTTGGCGACAATGCTGTCAGGAAGAGTGAGCCAATGGAAGAGCAAGAGACAACTATGGATGAGAATGATATCAATGACATACTGCAATACTATCCCGGTGTAGAGGACATCGCACGTTATCTCTTGGAGCATCACGTGGCCATCAGTGCTGAAGGCGGATTCTCGCTGATGAGAGATGAGGAGGTTGTCGCTAATGCCATGCTTGGATCAGAAGTCCTTAAAATTGCTGTTGACCCCCTCGACGAGGATTCACGGAAAGCTTTCGAAGAGGCTGGTTACAAAGTTATTGCCGCAAATGATTTGGAAACCATTAAAACGATGATAAAATGAGACTATTCTTAGGAGATACCTGTTGGGAGAAGCTTTTCCTGCTGCCTAAAAAGGTACAGAAAAAGGTAGTGGAGTTTCAAGATAAGTTCAAGAAGAACCCACACGGTCATGCCATCAACCTGGAGCCGATAGCGGGCTTCAAGGATGGGAACATGCGCACGGCACGTATCGGAGACGACTATCGCGCCATCATAGGATTGCTGCCCAACGATGACTATTGCCTGCTATATGTCGACCATCATGACGAGGCCATGCAATGGGCCAGAAACAAGCGTTTTGAAAGGAACAAGATGACGGGCACCATTCAGGTCGTCCCCATCCTGACAGCTGCGGAGCCTGTCAGCACGGATTCTCCTGCAGAATCAAGTCAGACACTTCCTTTTGCCGCATACTCGGACGAACAACTCTTGAAGATTGGTGTGCCGGAGAATCTGTTAGCCCTGGTAAGAGGCATAAGAGACTTAGAGGATTTGGACAAGAACGAGGACAACCTGCCGGCTGATGTCTTTGAGCATCTGTTTGACTTGCTTGACGAGAAGAACATTGACCAAATCATAGCTGAGATAGAAGAGGGACGCAATGCCAGTGACGATGCACAGAATGCCAACAACAAGAGCCACTTCATTGAGATAACAGGTGAGAACGAATTGGAGAAGTATCTTGACGGAGACTTTGAGAAGTGGCAGATATTTCTTCATCCCACACAGCGCGTCCTTGTGGAATGTGACTACAAAGGAAGCGTGAAGGTGACAGGTGGCGGAGGTACTGGCAAGACTGTTGCGGCCCTACACAGGTTGAAGCGTTTATCAGAAGGTGCGCCCCGCAAGAGCGTCCTATACACCACTTACACCAAAGCGTTGATTCGTAATGTCAGACAGAAAATCCGCAACCTGCATGTCGACGAGGACGCGTGCGTCATCAACAATATAGACGGTCTGCTCTCTGAGGTTGCGTCAAAATATGGCATCAAACCAAAGGAATGGAACGTGCTGGACTATATCAAGGTGGATTATGGCAAGACAAAGAATCAGGAAATATGGGAGGATATTGTCGACAACAGTTTGACTGCATTCGACGCTGATTTCCTCTATCAGGAATATCTTGAAGTCATAGCCTACAACAATATTAAAGACTTGAAAGCCTATCTTCGGCAGCCACGCCGGGGAAGAAGCAAGGCACTGTCGGTCAAGCAACGCATGGAAATATGGAAACTGGTCGAGATGTATGTGGCAGAGAAAAAAGAACAGCATTACTTTGATCGTTCAGAATTGTTCAATATCACTGCCAACTATTTGAACGACAATGGCATTCACCCATTCGCCCATATCATTGCTGACGAGATACAGGACTTTTCCAATCCTGAACTACGCTTCCTAAGGGCGCTCACTCCTGAGGGACCCAATGACCTGTTCATGGTGGGTGACCCTTATCAGCGTATATACAACAACCGGCAGATCAACTTCAGCAGTGTAGGCATCAATGTCAGAGGTAAGCGAAGCAGAAGGCTGAAGGTAAACTACCGCACGACGGAGGAAATCAAGCGGCAGGCTGTCAGTGTAGTGAAGGGTTGCGCATACGACAATTTTGACGGTGAGGCCGAAAAGTTGGACGGGTATGTATCGCTCATGCATGGTCCACAACCGGAATACAATGTCTTCCCGAGCACACAAGAAGAACAGAATGCGGTGTTGAAGTTCATCAAGGAATGTCACGAAGGCGGCATCAACTATAAGGATATTGCCATCGCCAATCCTCGAAGAGACGGGTTGCGGGATTTCCAGTCCTCCTTGCACATCAGCGGTATTCCCTACAAAAACCTTGAGAATAGCGATAACGGTGATATAGATGGTATCGTGCTGTCTACCATGCACAACATGAAGGGATTGGAATTTAAGGTCGTAATCATAACAGGTATCAACCATAACTCATTTCCTTCGAAACCTTATAACTGGAATGGAATGGACAAGCGCGAGCAGACCAATCACATGATGAACCAGCGCAGTTTGATGTATGTAGCCATCACTCGCGCCATGCAGAAAGTGCTGATAACCGGAGTGGGTGAGAAGTCAGAGCTACTGAAATAAAGAAAGAAAACGATGCAGAACATTCTTACAATCGCATGTATGGTTCTGTTTATGACAGCCATATCATGCAAGGCACAGGACAATATCCAGTAGTGTTTCACAGAGTGTATCGGACTCGTAAGAAGTCGGTTCAGGCACATCGTGTGAAACACGATCTTTTTATATCCTCCTTGTCCGGTTGTCATTTTGAGATAAAAAAAGTGGGGCCCGCCTCCCGGTGAGCCCCACTGCACATGTATATATCTGTCTAATTTCGTGTTACCCTGATTGCAAATCTTTCACCTTACAGAGAGGTGTTTTCAATTTACGTGTTATACTCAATCTTATTTTTATAGTAATTGTATTTAAAATTATGATATTAAAAAACGGTATAGTCTATTTTATGTTATCTCCTTCCTCCGAAGTGTCCTCTTGATGAGGAGGAGCCGGACGACTTGCCGCCTCCGAAACTTCTGGATTTGAAACTGCTGCCGGATGATCCCCGGCTCTTGAGCGTGTTGCCTATGCTGCGCGAGCTGGATGGTGAGCTGAACGACCGGTTAGGGGTCGGCAGGGTGCGTGGGGTGCTTCAACTATAATGATGCCCAAATCATGGCGTTCTTTTTCTTTGTGTATCATAGTAGGGAGATTGTGAACACATGCGTTCACAATCTGAACTGACCATATTCTGGCATGGTATGCATAACTGGGGACTGATTATGAACCCATTTATGCTTATTTTTGAAAACAAAATCCAGATATAGGAAGATAGCTACAACAGAATCCTGTTTCCATTTACACAAAGTTTTGGTCAATGTCCTATGTCTTAAGATTACCATAATAGTAATATTTTGAACAGAAAAAGAAGTATTATTTCTTTTATTGTTCAAAATATTGCTATATTTGCAATATGGATAGACCATTAAGTGAAATAGGAATCATTCCAGTAACGACTTCAATCATTGAATCGTTATATCCGGAACTTAAGTCTGCTGACAAGAAAGTAACTTGGCTCGAAAAGCAAGGGATTATCATCAGGCTGAAGCGAGGACTTTATGTGATCAACCCCGAATATTCGGGAAAGACTCTATCGAGTGAGTTGATAGCCAATCATCTCTATACACCTTCATATATTTCAATGTCTACCGCACTGCGATATTATGGACTTATCCCCGAGGCTGTATATGTTCATCAATCAATGACTGTAAAACATCCCCGAAGCTTTCAAACTCCAGTCGGCAGTTATGACTACAAATATATATCAAGAAAGGCTTTTTCGATAGGAGTAAGGAGTATGAATAAAGGTGACTATGCATTTCTTATTGCATCACCGGAAAAGGCTTTGTGTGATTTGATAGCCAATTCCTCCAAAGTCATTCTTCGCTATATGAAGGATGTAGAGACATATCTAGAGCAGGATATTCGTATGGATATGGATGAGTTCTATAAGATGGACGCAACTATATTTGAAGACTATATTCATGTGGGCAAAAAGACTGATTCAATTTCGACACTTTTAAAATTCTTAAGACGATGAAAAATGAAATATTCGACAATATGCTCTCCCGTTATGATTTAACAACGGAGCAAAATAAGAGAAATGCCATATTTGAAGTGAACCAACAGATGATACTTGCAGGCCTGTATGCCGGAGGCTTCTTTGAGTCAGCTGCGTTCTATGGCGGAACTTGCCTGAGAATCTTTCATGGCTTGCAGCGTTTTAGTGAGGATATGGATTTCTCACTGCTTACGCAAGATGATAAGTTCGATTTTACGAAATACTTCCCTGCTATCATTGATGCCTTTACGATGGTAGGCCGTAAGGTTGAAATAATGAAAAAAGATAAGAAGAATTTCGGAAAGGTCGAATCGGCATTTCTTAAAGATAATACCGATGTGTATGATGTGACTTTCCAGACAGAAAAGTCAATAAAGATAAAGATAGAAGTAGATACTTGTCCACCGTTGAACTTCAAGACGGAACAAAAGCTGTTGCTTCAGCCACATTCATTTATGACCCGTTGTTTTACACTTCCAGACTTGTTTGCAGGTAAGATGCACGCACTGGTCTATCGTGTGTGGAAGAATAGAGTCAAAGGTCGTGATTGGTACGATTTTGAATGGTATGTACGCCATAATGTTCCGCTGGATTTTACTCATTTGGCAGAACGATGCAAGCAGTTTAACAATGAGGATATTACTCCAGAGTTATTCACGGAGAAACTCATTGAGCGTCTCTCTACAGCTGATATAAAACAAGTGAAGGAAGATGTATTGCCTTTCGTGCGCAATCCAAAGGAACTTGATATTTGGTCAAATGATTATTTTGTGCAGTTGGCAGGGATGGTAAGAATAGAATAATACAACATTAAGTTTTAAGGACTAAGATATTTTTCTAAATATGTTCAATCTGGGATTATAATAAAAGAAAGGCACCATAAAATATTTTGTGTAAATGGAAAATACAGGATTCAAAATAGAGTCCTGTATTTTTTATTTTATATCCCTTTTGTCTTGTGATAAAAAAAGTGGGGCCCGCCTCCCGGTGAGCCCCACTGCACATGTATATATCTGTCTAATTTCGTGTTACCCTGATTGCAAATCTTTCACCTTACAGAGAGGTGTTTTCAATTTACGTGTTATACTCAATCTTATTTTTATAGTAATTGTATTTAAAATTATGATATTAAAAAACGGTATAGTCTATTTTATGTTATCTCCTTCCTCCGAAGTGTCCTCTTGATGAGGAGGAGCCGGACGACTTGCCGCCTCCGAAACTTCGGGATTTGAAGCTGCTGCTGGATGATCCCCGGCTCTTGAGCGTGTTGCCTACACTGCGCGAGCTGGACGGTGAGCTGAACGACCGGTTAGGGGTCGGCAGGGTGCGTGTGGTGCTCTTCTGTGTGGAGGGCTTGAAGGTACGGCTGGGCGTCGTGGTGGACGACCTGTCGAAGTTGCGTGTGCCGGTAGAGGAGGGGCGTGTCACCGTCGTGCGTGTGGAGCTGGGACGGGTGGTGCCGAAGGAACGGCGGGCAGTGTCCTGTGTACGCGTGTTGCCACTCTGCCTGTTGCCGAAGGAACGGTTGCCGTTGAGGGTGACATTGTTGTGCGATCCGTTGGTGACCGGACGGCTGTCGGTGTTACGGTTGCCGTTGCCGAACGTCCGTGAACCACTGTGTGCCGTGATGCGCGTGCCGTTGCCAAAGTGACCCTTGTCGAACTGGTCGCGCATGCCGTTGGGACGATGATCGCCGTGCGGCGCTGTCACACGATGGGAAGCCCAGTAGCTGCGTCCGCCGTTATGGTGCCAGCTGTGTCCTCCCCGGTAGGTGGTGTAGAACACCGGACGTCCGAAGAAGAAGTAGTCGCGGTGGGGATAGCGGCCATAGACGGCGAAATGCCAGTAGCCTCCTTCCCAGTAGAGCGGGCGGTAGAAGTAGGACGCTGCCAGATAGGCATCGTACTGCCAGCTGAAGAGGATGTAGCTCAGATCGAGGTTACGCTGCTCCCAATAAGCACCGTAGAGATCGTCGCTGCTGTCGATGCTCATGAGATAATCGAGGTTGATCTCATAAGCGGCTTCATATTGCTCTTCGGTCAGGTTCAGCTCATAGGCCATCTTGTCGGTAAGGAAGAGGGCCTGGTCACGAGCCTGCGAATAGCTCATTGCGGATGCCCCGACTGCTAAGGAAAGCAGGAAGACGAGGCTGAGAAATATCTTTTTCACGATCGTAAGCTCTAAATGGTTGGACAATATCTTTTCTTTTTTACACTGCAAAGATAGGACGAAAAAGGCAGGCGGAGAAAGGATTTCCCCTAACTGAGAGGGGAATTTCCCTATTATGAGCGAAAGGGACTGGGAAGAGAGGGGCGGACGGCCAGTATATACCTATTATAATATATAGAGACGGCAAAGGGTAGGGGGATGTCGTGAAAATATAATAAAAGGGAAGTTCGTTCGTTATGATAACAAATAATTGGATGATGAAGATTACGCTATTATATGTGCTGCTGTCGCTGGCGCCCATTGCGGTGCAGGCACAGGGGTATGAGGAGAGAGACGCGCGGCACGACCTGACGAGCGGGCTCACCTACCGTGTGGAAGCCCAGGTGTCGGCATCGGATGGCCGTACGCCTCTATGGCTCAACGCCAACAAATACGGCCTGAGCTCTCTGGACCAGTATAACGGCTACTTCCGGGTTTCCGCCATACGCCCGCTGCGCGAGGACTCCCTGCGCCGCTGGGGCATCGGCTATGGCCTCGACCTCGCCGTGGCCTCGCACTACACAAGCAAGGTGATGGCACAGCAGGCCTTTGTCGAGGCACGGTGGCTGCACGGCGCGCTGACGGTGGGAAGCAAGGAATATCCGATGGAACTGAAGAACAACCGGCTCAGCAGCGGATCGCAGACACTGGGCATCAACGCCCGGCCCATCCCGCAGATGAGGCTCGCGCTGCCCGACTACTGGCAGGTGTTCGGACTGCGCTGGCTGGGACTGAAGGGTCACGTGGCCTACGGCATCATGGCGGACAATGACTTCCAGGATGACTTTACGCACAACACAAGCCGGGCACACAACCGCCTGTATCATTCCAAGGCGGGATATCTGCGGATCGGTAACCCCTATAGCTTCCGCCCGCTCTCCCTGGAGGTGGGACTGGAGATGGCGTCGATGTTCGGAGGACAGATCTACACATGGCGTGACGGCGCCTATACGAAGGTGGAGGGAGACAACAGCCTCCGCGCCTTCTGGAACGCGCTGGTGCCGGGAGGCAGCGATGTAGGCGAGAATAAATACAAGAATGTGGAAGGCGACATGGTGGGGTCGTGGGTAGGAAGGATCAACTACGACGCCGATACATGGAGCTGGCATTTCTACGGCGACAAGTTCTTCGAGGATCACTCGGGAATGTTCCAACTCGACTATAACGGCTACGGCGAGGGCGAGGAATGGAACCAGAAGAAACAGAGCCGATACCTGGTCTATGAGCTGAAGGACTGGATGCTGGGCACGGAGATAGACTGGCACTACGGCACGTGGCTGCGTTCCATCGTCCTGGAATATCTCTACACTAAATATCAAAGCGGACCGATCTATCATGATCATACTGAGAACATTAGCGATCATATAGGCGGCGGTGACGACTATTACAACCACGGGCTCTATGTGTCATGGCAGTACTTCGGACAGGTGATCGGCAACCCGCTGTACCGGTCGCCGATCTATAACACGGACGGGACGCTGACGGTGGAGGACAACCGATTCGTGGCCTACCATCTGGGAATCAGCGGACAGCCCACGCCGCGTCTGTCGTACCGGCTGATGGCTACCTACCAGTCGGGCCTGGGCACGTATAAGAAGCCCTACACCCATGAGCGCCACAACGTCAGCTGCATGCTCGAGGCGGCTTACAGCCTGCCTCACGGCTGGCTGCTGACCGGTGCCTTCGGCATGGATGCGGGATCGATACTCGGACACAACTACGGACTGCAGATAACGGTGGCCAAGACGGGATGGCTGGGCAGGAAATGATGCCGGCACACCATCGGTCATAACAAGTAAACCCTTCTGCGTGCGGGCACCGGCGATGGGAAAGCGGGACGCCCGCTGACATAAGGCACGACAGCCTGCAGGACGCAGACATACAAAGCATAGTAATGATGAAGCATATAATTCTCTTTTTGGTGTCGTTCACCCTTCTGGCGTCCTGTACGCTGGAGAGATCGGGAAACGGTGATCTGGACGGGTTCTGGCATCTCGTGGAGGCTGACACGCTCGACATCGGGGACGGACAGCCGCATGTCAACGACCTTGGACAACAGCTGATCTTCTGGGCCTTCCAGAGCAAGCTGATGATGACGGTGGACCGGGGACCGGGCGACAAGCCGTCGCTCTTCTACCGCTTCTCGCACGCCGGCGACTCGCTGATCGTATCAGAGCCCCGCTTCGATGACCGCGAGAGCGGCGACTCGCTCTGCACGGATACGACCCTGCTGCGACACTACGGCATACAGCAACCGCGGGAGGCGTTTTACATCAAGTCAATCTCTTCCTCGCGGATGGAACTGCAATCGAAGAAACTGTTGCTGAAATTCCGGAAGCAATAGTACCAACTTCGGCAAATTATCACTACCTTTGCAGTGTAAATACCGACAACATGGAAAAATACTGTTTGGATCTTCGAGTTGCCGACCGTGAGCAACTCTCTCCCCATCATGTGCTTCTGAAGCTGACCAGCGACGAAGCGCTGCCACACACCCTGCCCGGCCAGTTTGTCAATCTTCGTGCCGATCAGGGAGGACGCCCGCTGCTGCGCCGTCCGATCTCCATCAACTTCCAGGACTATGATGACAACACGCTGTGGCTCCTCATCGCTGCCGTAGGAGAAGGAACGCGCTATCTGTGCTCCCTCCAGAAAGGCGATGTGGTGAACTGTCTGTTCCCGCTGGGACGACCCTTCTCCGAGCCGGAGAAAGTGGACAGCCATGTGCTCCTCGTTGGAGGCGGAGTGGGAGTGGCGCCCATGCTCATGCAGGGTGCGCACCTGGCAGGCCTGGGACACAGCGTCACCTTCCTCCTCGGTGCGAAGACGAAGGATGACCTGCTCGAGCTCTCACTCTTCGAGAAATGGGGTGACGTGAAGATCACCACGGAAGACGGCTCGCTCGGCGAGCGTGGCTTCGTGACCAACCACTCCGTGCTGCAGGAACAGGAGTTTGACCTCATCCAGACCTGTGGTCCCACGCCGATGATGAAGGCGGTGGCCAAGTATGCACGGCAGAGCGACACGACATGCGAGGTGTCGCTGGAGAACCTGATGGCCTGCGGCCTGGGTGCCTGCCTCTGCTGCGTGGAGAAGACGGTTGACGGCAACCTCTGTGTGTGCAAGGACGGTCCCGTGTTCAATATCAACAAACTCCTTTGGTGACCGCCGGAAGGGAAAGGAGCATCGTGCCATCTCTCCTCCACGTCGCGGAACCGGACACGAGGGACGGCATATCGTAAGCAACCGAAACAATAGAATTATGGCAAATCTGAAAGTAAATATAGGTAATTTGGAGCTGCGCAACCCGGTGATGACGGCCAGCGGCACCTTCGGCTACGGTCTTGAGTTTGCCGATCTGATAGACCTCTCCCAGTTGGGAGGCATCATCGTCAAGGGCACCACGCTGCATCCCCGCGAGGGAAATGACTACCCGCGCATGGCGGAGACACCCGCGGGCATGCTGAACTGCGTGGGTCTGCAAAATAAGGGAGTGGACTATTTCTGCGAGCACATCTATCCGCAGATCAAGGATATAGACACGCACATGATCGTCAATGTGAGCGGCTCGTCGCCTGAGGACTATGCCGAGTGTGCGGCCCGCATTGACGCGCTGGACAAGATCCCGGCCATCGAGCTTAACATCTCATGCCCGAACGTGAAGAACGGCGGCATGACCTTCGGCGTGTCGTGCTCGGCGGCTGCCAGCGTGGTGAGCGCCGTGCGCGCACGCTATCACAAGACGCTGATCGTGAAGCTGTCGCCCAACGTGACGAACATCGCGGACATTGCCCGTACGTGTGAGGCTGAGGGTGCCGACGCAGTGTCGCTCATCAATACGCTCATGGGCATGGCGATAGACATTGAGCACCGCAGACCGAAGCTCAGCATACGGACAGGCGGACTGAGCGGTCCCGCCGTGAAGCCGGTTGCCGTGCGCATGGTCAACGACGTGGCGCACGCCGTGAAGATCCCGGTGGTAGGACTGGGCGGCATCATGACGGCGGAGGATGCCATCGAGTTCCTGATGGCCGGCGCCACCGCCATAGAGATAGGTACGGCGAACTTCGTCGATCCGACCGTGACGGTGAAGGTGCGTGACGGCATCAATGACTGGCTCGAGAAGCACGGCTGTCACGATGTGCACGAGATCATTGGTGCTGTGTGACAACCGGATAGAAGAAAGAATAGGAAATAACGAATGATGAGCAGTTGGTTGGCAAGTCTTCTTGCCCCAAGCTGCTCATCATTCGTTTTTTATATTTTTACGGTCTTGTTCAGCAGATAATTGTCGAGGACGACCATGGCCGCCATGGCCTCCACGATGGGTACAGCGCGGGGGAGGACGCAGGGATCGTGGCGTCCGCGTGCGGTGAGGGTCACCGGCCTGCCGTCGGTGTCGACGGTCTGCTGCTCGCGGAGCACGGTGGCCACCGGCTTGAAGGCTACGCGGAAATAGATGTCCTGTCCGTTGCTGAGTCCGCCCTGGATGCCGCCGCTGTGGTTGGTCTTCGTGGTGATGCCCTTGGAGTCGGCTGCCGGCACGAAGATGTCGTTCTGCTCGCTGCCCCGGGCCGTCACTCCGGCAAACCCCTCTCCATACTCGAAGCCTTTCACGGCATTGATGCTGAGCATGGCGGCGCCGAGCTGTGCGTGCAGCTTGTCGAACTCGGGCTCGCCAAGGCCTACGGGACAGCCCTTGATGACGCAGGTGATCACACCGCCGATGGTGTCGCCGGCATCCTTGACATCGGCGATGAGCTGCTCCATCTGGATCGCCTTCTCCTGATCGGGACAGCGCACGAGATTGGTCTCCGTGAGGGAGAGGTCGTAGTGGTGGTAGTCGCGGTCGAGGGCGATGGGACCTACCTGTGAGGTGTAGGCCTGTATGGAGACGCCGAGGCCGCGCAGGGCGAGCTTGGCCAGTGCACCGCCGACGCAGCGGGCGATGGTGATGCGGGCCGACGAGCGGCCTCCGCCACGGTGATCGCGCAATCCGTATTTCTCATAGTAGGTGTAGTCGGCATGGGAAGGACGGAAGAGCGAGCGCATATTGTCGTAGTCGTTGGAGTGCTGGTTGGTGTTCTCCACGATGAAGCCGATGGGGGTACCTGTGGACTTGCCCTCGAAGACGCCACTGAGCAGACGCACCTTGTCGGCCTCCTTGCGGGAGGTGGTGATGCGGCTCTGGCCCGGCCGGCGACGGTTCAGCTCCTGCTGGATGAAGTCCAGATCGATGTCTATGCCGGCAGGCATGCCATCGACGACACCGCCGACAGCCTCGCCGTGGCTCTCGCCGAATGTAGAGAGCGTAAAGATGTGTCCAAAGGTATTTCTCATCTGCCCTGTATTTTTATAGATTTAATGATTGTGTCCGCAGCATCCGCCTTCACCGTGTCCTTCGCCGTGACCGTGGTGTCCGCAGCATCCGCCTTCACCGTGTCCTTCGCCGTGACCATGATGTCCGCAGCATCCGCCTTCACCGTGTCCCTCGCCGTGACCATGATGTCCGCAGCATCCGCCTTCACCATGTCCCTCGCCGTGACCTTCGCCATGGCATCCGCTGCCACAACTCTCACAGCTGCCGCCACAGCCTCCCTGGCCTGTCATGACCTGCAGATACTGGGTGATCTCCTCGCCGGTGGCATCGTGGCTCTCGAGCACCTGGCCCACGAAATGGAGGGTCATGCCGGCAAGGGGATGGTTGAGGTCTACCTTCACCTTGTCGTCAGTGACTGCTACGACGCGGCCATTGAAGCGCTGGCCTTCGGCGTTCTGTAAGGGAACGATGGCATCAACATGTACATGCTGGGCATCGAAACGTCCGTCAACGGTGAAGAGCTGCTTGTCGAGGTCGATCACACGGGCGTCTACATACTCGCCGTAGGCCTGCTCGGGGGCAAGGAGGAAGTCGAAGTGGTCGCCTGTGTGGAGGGACTCCAGCTGGTGCTCGAACTCGGGCAACAGCATGTTGAGTCCGCTGACGAAATCGAAAGGACGCTCGTCACTGGTCTCCTCGATGAGCTCGTTATGGTTGTCGGTGGCATCGAAAAGCTGATACTGAGCCTTGATGTACTTGTTGGATTGCTGATTCATGTCTGTATGCTTAATTATACCTTATTATTAATAATGTTGCAAAGTTAGTGCTTTTTCTTCGGATCTCCAACGCTATTGCATTGAAATCTCTCCTGCCGGACTCTTCGTGCCGGCTGGCGACGGCAGGGCAGGAGGATGCTTGGGATAGGGATGCACAGACAGGCGGCTGTCATGGGCAGGACTTGCGGGCAGCCGCCATAACTGAAGAGGGGAGGGAAAGAGTGGCTCACCCGATAAATACAGGGGAGAGATGCCGCTCAGATGAAGTACAGGGACGAGAAGCAGAGGAATGGCTCAAGGGGCGCGTACGGAATGAATGCGGGGAATGAAACCCGGATCATGGCGGCATGAATCCTGCCGGCTGCCTGTGACCGTTCTTACCGGACTTCCTGTAACGGTCATCTTGCTCTCCGTCCCTCAGAACAGATAGGATGACA
>ERZ857521.376-NODE-376-length-69273-cov-17.003121_pt1 | contig 69273 bp, 70 predicted proteins | sample MGYA00519701_ERZ857521 | MGnify/ENA primary metagenome ERZ857521 (study PRJEB31778, sample SAMEA3449346) | human gut metagenome | biome: human gut; feature: human-associated habitat; material: faeces | place: United Kingdom | collected 2010/2012 ...
AATTCTATTCCTAATATGTAGTTATTTAGAAATCAAATATTTATAAGTCTTCAAAAAGACAATAGGTAATGATTTAGAAACTACTCAACTTCACTATTCTGCTATGTTTTTTCACTTCTAAGATTCAGGTACAAATATAACGAAAGCCTTTGATTTAGCCAAATTCTTATTCAAAATTCTGCGAAAGGTATCCCTTCTGTTCATTCTGTTCATAAAATCCATCCTGCATTTCTCTTTCTTACAGCAAATATAGCCCCCTGCCTTTGGATTGAGCAAGGTCAAGCCCCGTTGGGGTTGGCCGGGGAAAAATCATCCTCGCTCCGCTGCGGTATTTTTCCCCGCTAAACCTTGCACAATCCCGGCAGGAGGCAACTTTGCATGTAAGAAACAGAAATACTGGCTCCAAGAGCCGGTTCATGTCTAATCCTATAAAGAATAAGAAATATGAGAACAGAAGTAAACCAAACAGGAATTGACGGCTGGTATCCTACAGACAACGTATATTATTTCGGGACAGCGTATCCGATGCGTGAAGTGGATGGCAGGAAAGTCTCCACGGAACGGCTTGGAGCCAGGCTGGAGTTTGACAGTCCCTTGTTGATGGAAGCGATGGAGATGCTGGAGGAATTCGCCTGTTTCCTGAGCGATGAGGAAATCCATACGCTGAGCGATGAGGAAATTCTTAAAATCATCAACTCATAAAAAGAAGAACCATGGGATATAAAATCGCCATAGAAGAAACGCTCCGCCGTGTAGTCGAGGTGGAAGCGGAAAGTCTTGCCCTTGCCGTGTGCATGGCGGAGGACGAATACAACAGGGAAGAGCACGTGCTTACGGACAATGATTTCATCGGTGTCAATATCATGCTGGCTCCCGAAGACAAGAAAGCGCAGGAATACTTGAATGACAGCACTTTCCGCCATTTTGTCGAAAGGCATTTCAGCGACAATTCTGCTGATATCCCTTTGGAGGACAAAGCCCGGCTCGTGTTCGGAAGCCTGGACAACGCCATCCACGACTTTGACAGGCAAGGAAACAGCCCTTCGACAGAAGAAAAGGAAGTCTGGCTGCTTTACCGCTGCGATGCCTGGCTCAGCACGGCCAGCATGGAACTGGTCGCCCCTTTCTCCTCCAAGGAAGCCGTGACGGAGTACTTGGCGGGCAACCGCAAACGCTTCCGGCTGACACAATGGGATCTGGACTTCTTCCGGGACCACAGCCAGACCCAACGGGGCGGAACCAATTACATCGCTTTCAGTTATGGCCTTGATCCCGTTCCCAAACCCCAGCCGGCTGACACGGACGATGCCTTCTACAAAAAGCCTTTCCGTTACGGCTGCACCGTCCTGACCCGCTGCGAACTTGAAAACCTTCCCTGCCCATTGTGTACAAAAGATACGGATGATGAGACCATGCGCAAGATAGTCCGCCGGATGCACCGGAAGATGCAAAAACGGATAGATGCCAACGACAATGAGATATCGGATATGGCAACAATCCGTCTGGAGGAAATGGACGAGGCTGCGGCATATTTCAATGTCCCTTCTTATGAAGATTTGCAGGAATGACAACTATTAAATACAGATAAGTATGAGTCATCAGATAATCACCAAGATGGTTTATAACGCCCGCACCCACCAAATAGAAACGTGGCAGCATTCCAACAACGTACGGCCAAGGATTGACCATTTTCGTATGTTGGACGTAAGGACGGACGAACAGCTGTTCCGTTTCATCAAACTGGTGGCGGAAGGCTCGTGGCGGACACGCAAATGGCGCAAGGCGTTTGAAACGCTGTTCCGGGAATACCCCGAATTGCGCATGGACTCCTACCGGGATGAACTCAAAGGCAAATCCTGGCCGGAGTATTGCGCCTTCCGCCGCAAGTATGAGGAACTTGCCCGGAGCAAATGCGGGGAAATAACCGCACGTTTCAGGCAGCTTACAAAAATCGAAATTAAAGAAAACTAACAGAAGGGCGACCGCAAGGCCGCCTTTCGCATTTATGGACATTCATGTACGGGAAACGGAATCCTGCCGTACACAGGTAAAAGCGATGAAAGAAGAACTGACAATGGAATTCGTAAAATCATTGATGGACGAAACTTATACGCTGGCATGGGTGGAATACGATGATAATTTTAATGCCGACCATGCCCTGATCCAAAAATGCCTGAGTGAAAAAAGTCCGGAATCCCTCTGGGAGAGTATAGACGGGTGGTACAGCGATTCAGAATGGGAATCAGCCAAAAGAATTATCAAGAAGCTTAAGGAAGAATGTACCGTCTTCCATGATTTTGATGAGGAAAGGGTGGAAACCTTCTTTGAAGGACACGATGATGAGATAAGGGAAGAAATTTACGCCCGTGACGACTCGACCGTCCTGACTGACCTGATAAAGCACACGGACGATATCCCCATCCGTGTGGAAATGCTGTCCAATAATGACTGCATCAACTCCCATTGGTTTGAGTCACAGGGTGGTTACCGTTACGTGGCTTCCTACTTCGGGGACATGGTGGACTGTCTGAACCTTAATCCGGCGAGGGTGAAGAAGATACTGGTGGAACACGGTTACAGGACCTGCGGGCATTTCCCGAACCTCAAGAGCAGGAACGGCAAGGAACTGGTTCCCTATGACCAATTTTACGAGGAACTTATCAATTCCTGTTGTAGTGCAAACCTGCTGACCTATATCGGCAGGGTGAATCTGAAGGAACTGTATGAGTCAGAATTTACACTGGGTGAGATTGTCATTCCCAAAGGCAACTGTTGTGGGCTTTTCAGTTCCGCATTCGGTGGTGGCAGCCTGCTCGAAATGGAACTGAAACAGGATGTCAGGTTGAAACTGGGAATCAACAACTGCCATGGTTTCCATTTCCGTCTGGATGAAGAACGCACCAAGTATGATTATTCCATCCGGCATGTATATGGAGTGGACGATTCCTTTTTCGGCGGTAAAGTCCGTCTTGTCGCTTCTTCCGACACAGGTTCTTAAAACACTGACCTCATGGGAAGAGATTCTGTAAAACGATAAGAAATACCGGTTCCCCAAACCGGTTTTGTCTAATTAAAAACATATAAGAAAATGACACATGTAGAAGAAAAGAAGGTTCACGAAGGACGAGTAATGGACCTTGCGTCTTCCAATTACCTGGAAGATTTGCGTGAAATGGCCCGCAGAGCCTATTACTGGAACTCATTCGATCCGGAAGCCCGCGCGGATTCGGACCTTGCATCGTATGAAAGCCAACTGCGTCAAGACCTGGAAGAGATTCCGGAAGGGAAAAGGCAGCAGTACATCGAAAGTTACAAAAGCAGGCTGTCATCCCTTTTCACCAGCAAGTCCCGCTGTGCCAACGCGATGGTGACCGGCCCTGCCAAGTTCAACTTCCGGCAGAACGAGAAACGGGAAAACGCCTATTGGAACAAGTACGAGGAGTTCAACCTATGGCGGGAACGTTTCCTTGCCGCCATGAAACGGGCGCAGGAAGCAACAAGACCTGAAGAGGAAAAGCAGGAAGAGGCAGTCCGCCTGTTGCTGAAAGACTTGGAGCAGAAGGCAGAGACCATCCATGAGCTGGACACGGGCAAGCTGCGCGGCTACAACCGTGCGCTCTTTGTCGGCAGCATTTATAACAAGGTGGCGACATACGCCTCGCACGGGGAGGTGGAGATTGTGCAGCGGGCGGTCGATTTCATCGCGGAGTTCAATTCCATGGTGAAGAAACCCGTCATCACCGCCCGCAACCGCTTCTTCCAGCTGCCCGAAATAGCCGCCCGTATGAGGGAGAAGCTCCACGCCAGGAAGAACGAGGAGAACAAGGAAGCGGCGTTCGAAGGCGGCAAGGTCGTGTGGAACCACGAAGCCGACCGCTTGCAAATCCTGTTCGACAACATCCCCGACGATGCCATGCGCAGCTGCCTGAAGTCGAACGGCTTCCGCTGGTCGCCCAAATACAAGGCATGGCAGCGGCAACTGACCCTGAACGCCGTATATGCCGCCAGACGAGTGTTGAACCTGCAAGACCTTTGAACAGATGAAAGAAGGGACAACCAAGTACGTGATAGATTCCCGGTACTTCCGGGGATCTTGCGTCACCATGATGAGCGACGGCGTACATTGCGATTACTTCGGGAACACGCTGGAGGAACTGCGTGAGAAAGAGGGCAACCCCTATTTGGTCGCCTTAACCATAAAAGCGTTGCGCAAGCATTTCCGCATTTACTCGGAAGCACTCTGCGGACCGTTCAAGGAAGTGGACGAATGGCGTTACAAGAGCCAGTTGAACGAGCTGCCTCCCATCCGCAAAAACCGCAACTCCTTTTTCATGGGCGAGCCCTACCGGGGGAATATCCATAGCTTCTACTTCAAGGCAGGAGACCGCTATTTTACCGGACTCCGCCCGGTCGACACGCCCTACGGGGAACTGCAAAGGCAGATCGGCGAGCATTATTGCCACATCACCCGGAGACCGGGGATTGAGAAATGGACCGTCTCTTCTTCCCAAGAGGACAAATCTTTCGGCTGGGCATACTTTTTCCCTTCGGACAAGAAACGGCTGCTCTTCATCTGCAACCTGTACAATCCGGCGGACAAGGATTCCCGGACCGGTGTAGCCCGCATCCTGCTCAGCCTCCGGAAGCACCATTTCCTGTATTATAAAGGAGAAGGCCGTTTCGAGGACCTGGACGAATGGCTGGACTACATAAGGGAAAACGACTACACCCTGCTGGCTAATAGGACATTCCTCCAATATCCCCTGAACCGTGAGTCCGCCACGTTTGCAGGCAGCGTGAAAGAGACCGGCGAGAGATTCCTGTACCGCATCTACGACAAGGGCATATTCCTGCATCTGTTGAAACGCCTCCGGTCCGTCAAGCGGGAAGCCCTTTCAAAAAAGCCATAAGATGAAAAAGGACAGCCGCATTTCATTTCTTACCTGCAAAGGTAGCCCCGTGTCCCTTGGGATTGGGCAAGGTCAGGCCCCTCCGGGGTTGGCCGGGGAAAAATCATCCTCGCTCCGCTGCGGTATTTTTCCCCGCCAAACCTTGCGCAATCCGGACACGGAGGCAACCCTGCAAGTAAGAAACAGAAATACTGGCTCCAAGAGCCGGTACAGGTTTAATCATTAAAAAATTACAGTCATGAAGATCTTATGCAATGAACATCTTGAAAAGACAAGACGGTATGCCGAATCCATCGGAGACAAATCGCTTCAGGAATGCCTTAAAAGGCTGGAAAGATGGGAACAGAACCCGCACCGTCCTTGTGAAATCACCCTCAGCGAGGATTTCGCGCCCTATTCGTTCGGATTCGCCGAGCATTATCCGGACGAAAGCACCGGCATTGTCGGCGGAGTGCTCTACCACGGAAATCCCGACGAGTCCTTTGCCGTACAAATGGAACCTTTCCACGGCTGGAGGATCCACACTTGAAAAGGGACAAACCACTAAAGTATAACCATTAAAAATTCAAAGATTATGACACATGTAGCAGTATTGGAAAAGCAACGGCAGTTTGACTTCCAGAAGAACGGTATCGAGGTGATGGATTTTGGCACGCTCCAACGCACCTACAAAGAGAATGACATCTATGGGAACCCCATCCGGGGCATCTACCACTACCAGGCCATCCAGCGCCTGATGGACATTTGCGGGAAGCATAACCTGAATTACGAGGTGGAGGAAATCTTCGCCGCGCAGAACCGGAACAAGACACAGCCGGGCGTGGTCATCCTCCCCCAAGTGGAGCAGGCATACGGGGAGAAGGCGGTGGAAGCCCACGTGCTCCGGCGCATCTACACGACCATCCGCATCAAGGATTGGGAAACGGACGAGCTGACCACCACGCTGGTCGTGGCTTACCATCAGGACGGCATCCAAGCCGCCATCGGTCCCTGTGTAAAAATCTGCCATAACCAGTGCATCCTTTCGCCCGACCGCAGCGTCGCCAACTACGGCAAAGGGAAGGTGACGACCGAAGAACTTTTCGAGACGGTGGACGGGTGGATGGCGAACTTCGAGGTGAACATGAACGAGGACTTCGAGCGCATCCGGAGGCTGAAAAGCCGCACCGTAAGCATGGAAGAGATCTACATGTACATCGGGATGCTGACAGCGATGCGCGTTTCCCATGACAGTGCGGACAAGAACCTGTCTTCCGGGGTCGATACCTACCCGCTCAACCAAGGGCAGATCTCCGCTTTTACGGAAGAGGTGCTGAAGCTCTCGCTAGAAAAGAGCCGGCTCACCGCCTGGGACCTGTACAACGTGGCGACCGAGATTTACAAGCCGGGCAAGACCGATTTCCCGTCATTGATCCCGCAGAACGGGGCGATGGCCGAACTCCTGCTTTCGGGCATCCCGGAGAATGCGGAATTTGAAGAGGTCATACCATTAAATTAGCGGCAAACTATTGGCAAGAAGAGAGAAGAGGGACATTCCGGCAACAAGGAGTGCCCCTCTTCTCTCTTCTTATACCCTACAATATAAACTCTATAAAACCAGAAAATTATGTTATACTACCAGTTTCAGAATTACGATGGGTTCAAGCATCTGTTCGGTTCCGTGAACCGTAGCAACGGGACATGCGGCAGGAAAAACAAAATCCTCCTGGCATACATTAAAGATAAAAGGGTATTGCATGAAGCCGCAGCAAATAACCAGTATGACCACCTCCACCTGTCGGACATAGCCGGGATGGAGAGGATTGTAGAACAGGAGATTTTTAAGAGCGGAAAAGAAGACGGCAGGCTCCTTTATGAATTGCGTTTGATGGGCCAGGTCTTCCATAGTGCCAGTTATGAGACAGATGAAAACGAAGGATTGTGCGAGGACGGGGACATGAAAGCGGTCAGGTATGTAAACCGCAAGAATGGTAAAGTGTTCAAGATGAAGGCCGGAAAGTTGTATAGGAGTCTCATTTTAGAGACTGAATTCGGGAAAAGGCTGCCGGAACAGGTCGTAACCCATCTTTCCGAGAAATTCGCGGCCGAATGGCAGGCTTACGCTATTGGGAAACAGCCCAAAATGGAAGTGTATGTAAATCGGGATTTCAAAAGAATCTATTCGTCAGAGTATTGTGAGGGTGAATTCGACAGTTGCATGATGGACGAAGACTATTATGATTTTTATAAGAATGCGGTAGATGCCAATGCCGCCTATATCGAGAATAAAGACGGGAAAATCATCGCAAGATGCATCATATATAATAAGGTTGAGGATCAGGACGGCAAGGTCTGGCGCCTTGCGGAACGGCAGTATGCCAGTAACAGCAATGATGCCTTGAAACGTACCTTGGTGAATCTTCTCGTGGAAGGCGGATACATTGACGGTTATAAGAAAGTGGGCGCTGGATGCGGCGATGCAAGGGCGTTCGTCAGTGTTACCGGAGAATCTTTAAGCGACAGAAAATTCCGTATCCGTTGTGACTTGGATTATGAAGAACCGCTTTCCTACCAGGACAGCTTCAAGTATTACGATGAATCCAGCCGGAAAGCGGACAATTACGGAAGCGGTTCCATATCCTTGGACATCACAAACGGATGCATAGAAGATAACGAAGAAAGATGCTATGACGATTATCACGACTACCACTGCCGTGAGACCCGGATAGTTTATGTGCATGGGCGGGAATATGACTGCGATGAAAACAACCTGGACGATTTTATTTGGATAGACATGGTAAGGGAATACCATCACGAAGACGATGTTTCCAGTTGTGAGGAATGCGATGAATATTACTTGAAGGAGAACTGTTGTCATTCAGAGATCACCGGCAAGGAGTATTGTTGTCAGGAATGCATGGAGAAAGCGGAGAAACGGCATAAGGAAGAGAACTGGTACTACTCCGACTACGACAAGGAATACTTCGAGGAAGAAGAGGACATCGCCTATTACCGGCGTTGGAACCGGGAACAGGAAGAGTATGAGGAAAAGACCATATCGGTGACATCCCTGAACCGACTCTTGTACGGGGATGAGTTTTTCCAGTTCGGCGATTTGTATTTTAACGAGGTGAATCCGGCGACGAACCTTCCTTATGGATATAAACTGGTCAAGATGGAGGAGTAAACGATGGAACTGTTGAAACAGCTATACCGGATTTACAGCCCGAGCGGGAAAGAGCGGGCCATGCGCCGGTTCATCATAAAAGAGGTAAAGAAAGTACCGGGTACCTATGTTGAAAAAGACCCGGCAGGCAACCTGTATGTCACCAAGGGGAACGCCCCGAGCTATCCCTGCATTGTGGCGCACATGGACCAGGTGCACGGGACACGCTCCACGGACTTCATTCCCATCGAGACCAAAGAGGTCATTTTCGGCTACAGCCCGAAACACCGCCGGCAAGAGAACCTGGGAGCGGACGACAAGAACGGGATTTGGATAGCCCTAAAATGCCTGAGGCAATACCCGGTACTCAAACTGGCCTTCTTTGTCAGCGAGGAAATTGGCTGCATCGGCTCCGGCAACGCCCAGATGGACTTCTTCACGGACTGCCGTTTTGTGATAGAGCCGGACCGGAGAGGCTACAAGGACATCATTCCCCTTATAGGCTGGACTGTCCTGTGCAGTGACGAGTTCCTGAAAGCGACCGGGTACAGGAACTTCGGTTACGAAGAGACCGAAGGGATGCTGACGGATGTGCTGGAACTGAAGGAGAAAGGTCTGGCCGTCAGCTGCATCAACCTTTCCTGCGGTTACTATGAGCCGCATACACCCCATGAGTTCACGGTGAAGAAAGACCTGCTGAATTGCCTGGATCTGGTGCGGCACATCATTGAACATTGTACCGGGACCTACCCCCATACCCATGAATGCACGGGCGGTTTCGGCAGGCATTCCGACGGGCTTTGCCTTTACGGGGACGAATACGGGGAAGCGGCCGATGAGATTTTCAACCTGCTGGATTCGGATGACACGCTAAGCGTGGAAGACATAGTGTATATGTACAGCCTCTATTTCCCGAGCCTGGGCCGGAGCGATTTTGAACAGATCTACCGCGATTACCACGAATTGCGCAGACCAAGGCAGAAAAGGTTCAAGTTATGGTAATGAAGATACAAAAAGTGAAGGACGGACAGTTTTGCACAATCGGTGCCACTTGTCCGTCCTATCCACATTCAAAAGAAATTCAATCAGGGTTCAAAGAGCATTTCAAACTCCACTTTCCGCCGCTTCTCTATCGAAGGGACGACCTTGCCTTTCCAGCGGCGGAAAGAAACGTATTCCCGGTAAATGTCCCTGTCACCCTGTTCCAGTTTCTGTACCAGCCTGCTTTTGGGGTATTTCCCGTAACCCAACAGCCTGGAATGTCCTACCTGGTAAGAGAGCGTAGCCAAAAGCAGGCTGTCCGCCCCGAAGCGTCGGAATATTGCGCACCGGGCAAGCAGGTCGGCACGGAGGAGCGAGTCCGCCCCTTCTTCCGTCAGGTCATGCGAAAGGTTCTCTCCCGGAAGAATCTTATGCCCGTATCCGACATAATCCCCCGCTTCCGGACCGTGCCAACTTTCAAAATGCTTGGTAAGGGCCACCGCCCTTTCAAACACCGGCAGGCTTTTTAACTCTTCCATATTTTGTGCCTGTAAGATACAGGGCATCAGTCCGAGCAGAAGTAACAGGCTCTTTACCATTCAACCTCCACGCTTAACGTACAGGCCGGCCTGCCGTTCTCAAAATGCCATTCCCTTTGGTACACGGTCAGTTCGCATTTCTTCAGGAATTCGGCCATGCTTGTCTTTTCGGTCTCTTCATTCCGCACGAAGCAGCGGGAAGCCGGTATTGTTTCCAGCATCTTGCGGGAATACGGGCAGGGAAGCTCCTCCGACTCAATGCGGAGCATGTCGCCACGAAGGGGGATGGCATGGGCATTCTCCGAAAGTTTCACGTATGCCGGAAGTCCGGGTATCTCCATATATAATATAGTGTTCATGCTTCTTCCTCCTTTCCTTCTTCTTCATTGTCAGCTGTCGTTTCCCTGTCCTCCGCATTGAAGCCGAAACTGAGCATCTGGAGGTCTCCCCAGTTGTTCTCGAAATAGAGGTCGATGGTCTGTGCTTCGCCCGCGCTCTCCGAAGTGTAGTAAAGCCGGAACTTGGTGTCCTCAAGCAAGTAGCGGTCGTTGGGCTTCAGGACTGTGCCGTCCGCCAGCTTCAAAAGCCCGTCCCCGTCCGGCTGGAAATAGCGGAGGGTATAGACCGTCCCGTCAAAGTCCCCTTCCTGAAGTATCTCCAGGCGGATTTCCACGGTCTCGCCGTTTCCGATTTCATCGGCCACCGGCATGGCTTCCACCGTAAAGGGGTATTGTTGCCGCACCTCCAGCGTGTCATCGCAGGAAACAAGGCCGTAACTTGCCGCCAACAAAAGACAGGCGGCCATCATCTGGATCATCATTTTCGTTTTCATGTCCGTATCAATTATCGGGTTAAAGGATGTATCGTATGCCCACGCCGAAACCGGTGTGGAAGAGGGAGGCGGCACCGCCCCAAAGGATGCGCTCGCGGAGACGGAGGACAAGGACCAGCCTGTCCGTCAGGTAGGTTTCCGCTTCCAGCGAGACGGCACCGCCGTAGAGGAAGGACTCCGCGTCCGGAAGGGATGCCCCGTCCCATAGCAACCGTTCCCCTTGGTTTACCGTTTCGTAGCCCAACATGCCGGAAACCCCTATGTCCAGGAACACCAGCTTCTCCGGCGAGGAATAGAAATTGTAGGCATATCCGGCCTCTGCGGTATATTGCCAGAGCGGGATCCGGCTGTCCCGGTAGGGGTAGTTCCGTCTCAGCATTTCCACGCCGTACGTCCACTTGTTCCCCCTTTTCGCATAGGTCTGTGCCGTCAGGCGGAACGCGTACCCGGTGCTGTTCCGGTGTTTGCCCGCATGGAAGCCGTCCACCATGTCCATGCCGAACTCCACGCTGTTCATGCCGGGAAGCCCGCGCTGCGCCATCACGTCGCTTCCTGCCACTGCCAACAGGAAGACCAATGTGTACAAGGCCCTTCTCATCGCACCCTCAGTTCGTTAATGGTTTCCGCACGTACCAGGTCCTCGCTCGCCACCTCGAACTCCTGGTGTCTGCCACCCTGCTTCTCCGCCAGTTCCACCACCAGTTTCTTGTCGTCCGGCAGGGTGAACTTCGGGAGCGCGAAGACGCTGCGTTCCTTTTTCTTCCCGTCCACACGGGTGATGTAATGGTAGGCGCGGAGCGGGTAAACCGCCTGTTCCTGCATGGCAGTGCGCTTCATGATTTTCTTGTCCACAATCTTGAAGCTCACAAAGTCCACATCGAAAGGCACGTGTGTCCCGTTCTTCACTTCGGTGTGGAAATAAAGGAGGTCCCCATGCGTGTACAGCCCTTTCAGGAGGAACTGCACCCCGAAGCGTTTGCTGCCGATGTGCCGGATCCTCCGCTTGTCGTCCCGGTAGACGGACTTCATGATGAGCCGCACCAGGCGGGGCGATTCGTTGTCCAGTTCCGTCAGATAAATCTCCATCGCGTTGTTCGGGCGGTTCACCGCTTCCCCGTCATGGATGAAATCGCACATCTCGATGTTGAGCAACAGGGGTTCATCCACGTACTTCACGTTGAAGCTGAAAAAGTCCCCGTCTTCCGTGATGACGCTCATGTTGGTCTCTTCCGTGAAATTCCGGACGGCCGCCTTCACGCGGAGCACGTTCTCCGCCCCGTCCGCTTTCCCGGCTACCAGGTTCGTGTTGCCGAGGTCCACGTACTTCACCGGCGCGGGAAAAATGATGTGCACCGTCTTCTCATACGTGACCTCCAGGCCGTGCGGCGGGATCATGCGGCTGAAGCCTATCTTCCGGCTCAGCCCCTCGAAATGGTCCCCGCCGCTTTGTTGTGCGGATATCCCCGTCACGCAAAGCAGGGACACCGCCAGGATAAGGATTGTCTTCATCTGTCTCATTCGTTTTTCTCGTTCTCTTTTCATTGTTCGGGTGAATAAAGTAACAGTTTATGTCCGGCCTTCAGCGTGATTTTCACGTTCCGCATCTTCTTCGTGATGTACTGCGAAACGCCCTGTATCACGCCTTTGCCCAAGTCCGAAGCGATCTGCGCCCCGGCGTTTGTCGTGATATTGATACTGCTGCCGAGCGACCCGCCCATGTTGGCGGCTATCTCCCTCACCGCATCGTACTCCATTGAGCCGGGGACCAGGATGCCTTGCTGCCCGTCCGCATCGTACACGTCCAGCTCCACCGGCAGCACAGAGCCTTTGTATTCCACGGTCCGGACCACGACGTGCATCCGTTCGCCCTGGATGCGGGCATCGCCCATGACCACCGTCCCTTTCGGGATGAAGCGGTCGTCCACCGCCATCGGCTCCAGCAGCCTGATGCGGAGCGCCTGTCCGTCCGAGAGGGTCTGCGTGCCATAGACCTCCGCCGCGATGGTGTTCTTCTCCGAGGACAGCACTTTCCCGACCGGCGTGTGGAACCCGGTGTTCCGTTCTCCGGTGTAATCCTCTTCCGTGGGGCGTGCCAATGAGGAGACCACCTGGTGCTGCAACTTCCTGACCGGCCTGGCTTCCACCTGTTCCTCCTCATCTTGTGGCTCTTCCATCGGAACGTTTCCGCTGTATTTAGCAGCCAACTCGTAGGATTTTTCCATCAGCGCCATATTTTCCTCCACCGTATTGGCTTCGAGCGCAGTTTGTGTTTGCCGCTGCTGCCGTTCCAGTTCTTCCACCTTCCGGCGCAACGCCTCTTTCTCCGGGTCATGACCCGATGTATAGACATTGCCGAGCGTACGGTTCATGTTGCGGTAAGCTTCCACGGACGAGCGTCCCGCATCCGTCCTCGGCGGTCCCTTGACCGTGTCGGGAAGGCGTACCGTCTCTTGCCCTTGTCCCTCTTGCTCCCGCTTGTCGAAAAGCGAGGCCATTTCCTCGAAGGTGTCCTTCCGGCGTTTTTCCTTCTCCGCCATAGCTTGCTGCTCGTAGGCGTCCACCTTGCTGGCTTCCATGTCCCGCTTCTCAGGGGAAGGGATTTCCGTATTGAAGCCGTTGCCCTGCCTTTCCTTCTTATCCGACGGGAACGGGTCAATCAGCCAGATGCATCCCAAAAACAGGAGGACGGATGCCGGATAGACGATGAATTTGCCCCGCCTGCGCTTTTCCGCCTCCGTCAGCGGCTTGTCCGGCTTGATTTTGGAAAGCACACAGGCATCCAGCCATTCCTTGATTTTCTTTACGTCCATCTTCATCGGCTGTCCTCCTTCAGTTCCAACGGGCTGATGTGCCCGATTTCCAGACTTTCCTTGTCTGCCCCCAGTCCGGCTATGGAAGAGGCCGTTACATAAAGACATCCGGCGGCAAAGAGGGCGAACGCCACGAGAATGGCCGCCTTCCGTTCCTTCTCACTTAGTTTGTGGCAGAAGAGGCGCAACCGTGCGCCCGCCTGCCGTTTCAGGTTCCATTTCCTTTTCATCGTTCCACGCTTCTTAAATCCTTGTTTTCCAATATCACCAGGTGCTCGATGATGAACCCGTTCGGGTTGTCGTCCGAGCGCCGGGCGTTTTGCAGTTCGCAGCTTGTCACGAGGCTGCGCTCCGTCACGTTGCTCTCGCGGATGATCATCTGCCGGGCATAGGTCCTCACCCGGTAGGGATAGGCGGAGAAGTCGCATGACACGCTGTCCACCTGTACTACCTGGTTGATGTTTCCGGCGATGATGCGGTTGTAATATCCCTTCTCGGCAAAGTCCACGTAATAGTGGTAGGCGCTTTTGTCGGCCAATTGCAACGCGCGGTTGATGTTGTGCTCGATGGCGTCCTTCTGCGGGGAAAGCCCGAAGAAGAGTTCATGGAAACGCCTCACGTGTTCCCGCGCTTCCGCCGGACGGTTCTGCGACAGGTCCTGCGAGAGGGCGAGCATCAGCGATTTCCCGCCGTCCAGCACATAAATCTTCTCCCGCTGCTTCTCGGCGAAGCGGTACGAACTCCACAGGGCGTAGCCGCTGACGAGCGTCGTGCAGCAGACGAAGGCCACCAGCATCACGCGGATGCGCCGGAAACTCGTCTCAATGTTTGTCAATGACTTGAATTCCATTTTTGTCGTCTTGTTTTCTGATGGTTTGATAGATGGCGGCCAAGTAAGGCTCATACGGCGTATGAGGCTATCTCAAACGGCGTATGAGACCCCCTCGAACGCCGTTTGAGCCTGGCACGTCTTCTGTAGCTTTCTTCCACGGTCATTTTCCCCTGATGCGGCCCAACGCGTTTCCGAAAGCGGAACCGGCAACGCCTGCCCCCAAACTTCCCGACTGGGTGGCCGTCCGGTTGATGTTCCGGCTGAAGTTGCCCCCGCCGCCTGCCTGCACGATCCAGTTCGCCACGGTCGGCACGGTGAAATACCCGATGATGCCGATCAGCATGAACACGATGTACATCGCGTTGGAGTTGTCTATCGAGTAGTCCGGGTTGTTTTGCAGCTCCAGGATGTCATTTTGGAGCATCAGCACCTGTATCTTGGCCAGCATACAGCTGAATAGGTCCGACACCGGAAGCCAGAGGTAAACCGAGATATAGCGTGTGAACCACTGCACGAGCGAGGATTGGAAGCCATCCCACACCGAGAAGGCGAAGGCTATCGGCCCCAGGATGCTCAGCACCACGAGGAAGAACGTCCTTACCGTGTCTATCAGGAGCGAGGCGGCGGCAAAGAGCAGTTCCAACAGGCTCCGGAAAGCGTCGCGGATGTTCTTTTCCAGGTTGTACACGCCGACTTCCACGTACATGCCGAGCCGTGTGGCGGTGTCGTCCGGCGACCAGCCGAGTTCCTCCAGCTGGCGGTCGAACTCCTCGTCGCTGACCAGGTAGGCGGTCTCCGGATTGCGGAGCATGGCTTCCCGCTCCAGCTTGTCCTTCTGCTCCCGGTACTGTTCCATGTCCATTGTCTGGGTTTCCAGCATGGAGTGCGTACCCTCCACAATCAGTCCCAGCGTATTGTTCAAGGTGCCGAGCACCAGGGTTGGAAAGAGCAGGATGCAGATCCCGATGGCGAAGGGGCGCAGGAGCGGGTAGACGTCTACCGGTTCCGCCTTTGCCATCGCCTGCCAGACACGGACGGCGATGTAGAACAACGCCCCAAGCCCGGCTATCCCCTTGGCCACAGCCATCATGTCCCCGCAAAGCGGCATCATGTCATCGTACAGGCTCTCCAGGATGGTATGGAGGTTCGCAAAATCTATGGATAACAACAGCATAGGCTACCAGTATTTTTCATTCGCGTCCCCGTAGAGCTTCATCACGCGGTCCAGGTCGTTTTTCTTCTTGGCGCGGACGTAGGCCACGGCGATGTGCTTGTTCGTATAATAGAGCACCAGGTTGCGGTAACGCCTCATGCTCCGGTAGCAGCCGTCCACCACGTCCATGCGGTCCTTGTCCGTCAGGGAGAGCGTCGTCACATTGATGACCTGTTGCAGGTCTTCCAATACGCCCGTGCTCTCCTCCAGCAGTTTGGTGTACCCGAAAGCGATGGCGTCCAGTTCTTCCGGCGTGAAGCTCTCGTCGCCCAGCATCTTCTGGAAATTGGTCACGTAGATTTCCGACACGTCGCCCACCATCAGGAGGATTTCACGCACCTTCCGGGCGTCCCGCACCAGGTCGTTCACCGCCTTCAGCGCATCGTAGTAGGCCTTTGCCTGTTCATAAATCTTGACTGTCTCGGCAAAGCTGTTCATCGTGTTGGTCGCCGTGGCGGAGGTGTGCGTGATGTTGTTCGCCATGTTGATGATGCTTTGGGCGAGGTTGCCGGGGTCCGAGACGACCCATTGCGCCCTCGCTCCGGACGTGCCGAGCGAGAGGGCAAGGCACAGCGTCAGGACTGTCCTTGTCTTCACGGGCGTTCCTCCTTCCTTACATAATCCCCGTTCGGCGAAAAGGTCAGCACGTCAGCCGCCTCGTTGTAAGCCACGTCGATGCGGTAGCCGGTGTTGATGAAGAGGTTCCCGCCCTCTTCCACCAGCAGGTAGGTCTGCGGTTTCAGTTCCCGTGTCCGGACGTTCCGGGCGAAGACCGTCACCTTGTAGGCCTCGCTGTCCTTATAGACCAACACATCAGGTTTCCCTTCCACGCTTTCCCAGTTCCCGCAAATCTTGTCACGGATGTCCTCCCCGCCTTTCATTACCGTCTCGCAGGCTTGCAGCATCAGCGATGCCAAGCCTATCAGCCCGCCGCACAGCAGCAGGCGTTGTGATTTAGTCAATCGAATGTGCATGTTTCTGTCTTGTTCTTGTCGTCAGTTTCCTGAATTTGGTTCATAATCCCGTCTTCCGACCTTTGGGTTTTCCGGCCTGCTTGAGCCGTATGCCCCGCCGGGGCTGTCCCTTGCAAGGGGCTGGTTCCCTTGCTTTCACCGCAGCGAAAAGCCCGTCCGCATAAGGCCTCCGTCCGGTCATGCGGACACAACGCGCGTCCAGTTCCCGGTATGCCTTTTCAATCTGCCGGAGCTGCTCCCCACGCGGGCTACGGGTATCAATGCCGTATTTGGCAAAGAAATCCGGCCTACAGAATAAGGCTCTTGGGCAGTCCGGAGACCATGCCATGGCCCCAAGCGTCTCCAGTTCCCTGTCCAGCAGTTCAAGGTAGTCATCGGGAGGCCGGCGGCAAAGGGACTCGAAAGCCCTCTCCACCGAACGCGTCAGCCTCGCTTCCACCATTGCTACGTCCGGTAATTTACCCGTCCGCCTCTTCCTTTCGTACACGTCATGGTCCATCCCGTTAATCCGTTGGAGCATCCGGTAGTCTTCATCGAATCCGTACCGCTTCCGCATAGGTTCCGGTATTTCCCTCCCCTGCATGAGGTACAGGTAAAGGCTTGTGGCGGTTTCCCCGCGCGTCAAATCATCTGTTTCCATGCCGTTGTCATGTTTTTGGTGAATGGTTTTCATGGTTTCTCCATCCTCCGCTTTTCAGCCACCTGCCGTATGGCTGCTTCCAGGTCCCCGTCCAGTTCCTCCGCCAGCCGTTGCAGTTCCAGCTTCTCGGATTCCTCCGTGGTGTACACCGCATATTCCTCGTCGCTCACTTCCGTGGCGTAGACCGCCGACTGCGCGCCGCCCAGCCCGATCCATACCTCACGGTAGGTGTTCCCCGGACGGTTCGCCTGGTTGATGGAAAGAATCTGGTCCTTCTCCTTGTCCGTCAGTCCGAGCAGCTTTTGGATATGCTCGAACTTGTTCATGTACTTCCGTTGGTCCAAAAGGATCTTGCAGTCGGAGTTGTTGATGATGGCCTCCTTCACGATGGGGGAACTGATGATATCATCCACTTCCTGCGTGACCACCACCGCCTCACCGAAATACTTCCGGACGGTCTTGAAGAGATATTTCACATAGGATGCCATGTTCTCAGACATCAGGGCTTTCCAACATTCCTCTATCAATATCATCTTCCGGACACCTTTCAGCTTGCGCATCTTGCTGATGAAAGTCTCCATGATAATCAGCGTCACTACCGGCAGCAATACCTTGTTGGTGGAGATATTGTCCAGTTCGAACACGATGAAACGCTTGTTCGTCAGGTCCAGCTTCCGGTCGGAGTTCAAGAGGAAATCATAGTCGCCACCCCGGTAGAACGGCTCCAGCACGTTCAGGAACCCGTCGATGTCAAAGTCCTTCTCGCGTACTTTCTTCCCCTCCATCATCCGCCGGTAATCGTCGCGCACGAACTCATAGAAGCCGTTGAAGTCCGGACGGAGGCTTTTGTTTTCCGCAATCTTCCGGATATAGGCATTGACCGCACCGGAGAGGGCGACCTCTTCCGAACGGCTCGGGGCTTCGTCCTCCCGTTTCCAAAGCGTCAGTATCAGCGTCTTGATGCTTTCCCGCTTCTCCACATCAAACTCCCCGGAATCGGTATAGAAGGGGTTGAAGGCGATCGGGTTGTCCTCCTCGTAGGTCAGGTAGATACCGTCTTCCCCTTTGGTCCGGCTGTTTATCAACCGGCACAGCCCTTGGTAACTGTTGCCGATGTCCACCAGCAGGATATGGGCGTTCTGTTCATAGTATTGCCTTACCAGATGGTTGGTGAAGAAGGACTTCCCGCTACCCGAAGGTCCGAGGATGAATTTGTTGCGGTTGGTCGTGATGCCGCGCTTCATCGGGAGGTCACTGATGTCCACATGCACCGGGATCCCGCTCTGTCGGTCCGCCATGCGTATCCCGAACGGGCTGGGCGAACTGCGGTAGTTCGTCTCTTCCGAGAACAGGCAGACCGCCTGCTCCAGGAAGGTGTGGAAGCTTTCCTCCGCCGGGAAGTCACCCGCGTTGCCCGGAATGCCCGCCCAATACAGCACCGGCACGTCAATCGTGTTATGCCGTGGGGTACATTCCATCAGGGCAAGCTGGCTGCCCGCATCGTTCTTGATACGGCGCAGTTCCTCTTCGTCCTCCGCCCAACAGAGCACGTTGCAGTGGCAGCGCACCGGAAGCAGCCCCTTGGAATGCGCCTCGTCCAGGTACATTTCCACCCACTCCTGGTTGACGGCGTTGCTGCGGCTGTAACGGGATAGGGAGAGCATGTTGCGGGAGGTCTTCTCCAGATCCTGCAAGGTCTCCTTCGCGTCGTCAATGAACACGTATTGCGAATAGATGTGGTTGCAGGAGAGAAGCAGCCCGACCGGTGCGGCGAACGAAAGGTTGCAACGGCTTTTGTCCGTGGACATCTTCTCGTAGCGCATATCCGTGGCGACACGGTTCGGCAAGTCACCTGTTTGGGACAGGGTATGCAGCGAGAGGCGTTTGTCGCCAATGCGCATTTCTTCGGGCTTCAGGCAGATGTCCTCAAGCACCGGTGCATTCCCATCCAGGCTGAGCGAGAAATACTTTTCCACGATGCCCGGTGCGGCTTCCGTTCCGGTAATCTCGTCTTCTGACAACCGGCGGACACTTATCTGTCCGGAATCGTTCAGGATGCGCTCGAACTGCCCGACCGATTCCAGGAACCTGGAAACCGCTTCCTTGTCCGTAACCTCCTTGGGCAGGATATGCCCCTTGCAGAGCGTGTTGAAGTCGCTCCGCTGGCGGCTCCTTTCGCGGGTGGTTTTCGTCACGTACAGGAAACAGCGGTGGTTGAGGTAAGGACGCTCGTTGAAGTGGCGTTCATAGCTCCGCGTGAGGAAGCTCATTTCCTTGCCTTCCCAGTCGGGGCGGTAACGCTCTTCCGTGAACCAGTCCTGCTTGTACACGACGGTGAAGGGCGGCAATACCCGGATGGCTTTCACCCAGGACGAGTGGATGGCTTCGTATTCCTTCCCCGCCACGGTGTACACTTCGGGCAGCGTCACCTCGAAGGCGACCGTCAGGTCCGCGTCCTTCGACACGATGCAGCCGTTCTCCACGGCAAGGAGGGGGAACTTGCGCTCCAACGTCTCGGCTTTCAATACGTTTCTCATCTTTCCTTTCTTTTGGTCAGTAATCGGAACAATCTCCTTCTGTGGATCAGGTAGCGGGGGTGGCGTTTCTCGGCAAGCCGTTTCATCAGCCCGTTCTCGCCGAACTTCCGGTTCATCCGGAAGGTCAGCCAAACCGTCAAGGAACCGGACACCATCCCGAACAGGATGCAGACGAGGCTGTCCGCCCCGGCAAGGTACAGGACAATCACCGAGAGCAGCACGGCGGCAAGCCCTCCCGCAAAGAGGAAGAGGTAGCCTGCTGTCAGCCCCTTGAACTCCACCCGCTTCCCGACACCTTTGTTGATCGGATATTCCATCATTTTAGAGGAAGAAGGAACGCAAGATGGTGGCAGCCACAATCAGGAAGATACAGGCGAAGAACCAGCTGGCGGCGGTCTTCGAAGTGTCGGGATCTCCGCTGGAGAACTTGCCATAGGTCTTGATGCCGCCCACCAGCCCGAGCACCGCGCCGATGGCGTAGCACAGTTTGGTGGCGGGGTCAAAATAACTGGTCATGAGGCTGGTGGCCTCGTTGATGCCGGCAAGCCCTTCGCCTTGCGCGAAAATGGGAGTCACCGCGATGGCGGCACACAATACCGAAAAAAGGATTCTTTTTCTCATGGTCGAATCGTTTTTAGTGAGACTTCGTGTTAATTCAATGCCAAAGGTACAGGGGATAAGCCAAGGCCGGGCAAACGTGTCGGCTTGTGTCCGGCAATGTCCCCTTGTGTCATGGAACGGGACTTCAAAGGTGGTATAAACGGATTTAGCCATACGCTCAAATCAGGCTGCGCCAGTCTTTGACCGGCAGTTTTTCTTCTTTTGCCGTATTCCTTTTACGCGGTTCGCCGTTTTCATCCAGGTATTGGTCAATCAAGTTGCTGACCGTTTCCGCATTTTCCACCTGCGAGACGAAAATGTCATACAGGTCCGTCCCCTGTATCCGGTAGAGTGTTCGGGCGGCACGCAACTGTTTAGCCGCATCCTGCCCGTCCTTGCCTATGCCTATCAGCACGTCCCCGACAAGTGCCAGGTCGTTAATGGATACCGGTTCCGGCGTGACGGCTTCCGCATCGCGCGGCAGGGCGTCCAATGCCTTCTGTTCTTCCCCGATTATGCTCAACGTTTCCATGGGCAGGTCATGCTCCACCTCTTCGGGAAGCTGATCGTCTTCTGTTTCCGCTTCTTCCGCCGATGCCGTTTCCATCGGTTCACTCAGCACCGGTGCAACAGTCTGCCCGGCATCCTTGTCCAGATACACATAACGGGTGCCGCCCATTACATCCGGCACCGGAACATCCGTTACAGTAGCATTGCCCTCTGTACCGGATGCAGCTTGTGGGACAAACAGCAGTCCGCATATTTTTCGTATCTTTCTCTTCCAGCTCCATACCTTATATATAATATAGGTACAGCAGCCAATCCTTACGGCAAGATAAAGCCAATGTTCAGTCATGTCAGTCATACTCAAAATGTTTTTTGTGTTTTCATACGGAACAGTTCGCCAAGTTCTTCACTATATGTTTCCAGATGGTGCGACAGGACGTTGTCCAGGAATGCCGGCACCGTCATGTCATCGCTCAGCAGGGGAAGTATCCGCGCCAGTTTGCGGTAGATGTCGTAACTGATGTAGGTCTGCTTCCGGTGGACGGACTCTTTCCGGCTGAGGAAGGCCGACTCGTACTGTTCCGCCCTGTCTTCTTTTTTCACCGGCATTGCCTTTTCTTCGGATACTTCCGTGTTGTCTATGGTGGATCTCCGGTATGAGGATACTTCCCCGGCAATCATCGCCTTGAGCCGTTCCTCATCGATTTCCGTTTGTTCTCTTTTTGCCATAACTTATTCCGCCGATGGGTAAATAATGCTTTCCACTTCCTTGCACAGCGCATCCAGCCCGCTGTTTTTCAGCAATGTTTCCGAGGGCGGGAACAGCGTGCTCCGGAAAAAATGGCGGCTGCCTGCGCTCATCTCCTTGTTGTAACGCTGCGCATCCGGGACGACCGTTTGCAGCACGTTCAGGTTCAGTTGATGGATCACCTCATTGTACAGGTTGTAGAGATTCCGGGAGACACGCCCGTCTATGCGGTTCCAGAACAGGTGGATGCCACGGAGCGGCAGGTCCGGATGCTGCCCGATGAAGTCCTGGATGGCGGACACGAACGAGAGGCTGCTTTGCATCACCATGCGGTCCTGTATGATGGGCGTGAGCACGTAATCCATATGGATGATGGACTTCAACACGCCTTTGGAATTGACGGTGCCGGGCATGTCGAAGAACACGATATCCACCGGCTCTTCTATTCCGGCAAGGTATTTTTCCACGGTTTCATGGGCGGTCTCCGCCGTGGCGGTCAGCACGGCATACGCTTTTTGCCCGGTCCGCTCGTATTGTTCATAGAGCATCTTCTGGAGCGTTTCGCTCTTTTCCAGGTTCTTCACGTCGCGCCCGCGAAGCCCGTTCACACTGTATTGCGGATAATCGCAATCCACTACCACCACGCGCTTGCCCGCCACGTAATGGAAGTAACCGGCAAGCAGCACCGCCATGGTGGACTTGCCCACGCCGCCCTTCTGGTTGCTGAGGGCGACAAAGAGAGGCCGTTTGTTCATACGTTTTCTTCTTTTTGAGGGTTGATGAATCGTTTCATTATCTCGTTGTCTCATTATTCCGTTCCAAAGCTATGTCAAGGCATTGCTGCCTTATCGCCATGGGGCAAGCATATTATCTGGTACTGTTGCCACCGGATAACCACTTCATATCAGAATGACATTTCCTTATCTTGCCCTAACAAGGAATCATGATGGTGTCACGTTAATGCGATAATTCCTTATGGCATCCTTATGTCAATGACACACCATGTCCTTATGTCAATAGGGTATTGCAATATGTCCCCAATCTGTCGGTGCGGCTTTATGGCAATGCCTTGACAACATGTCATTTCCATGCTTTGATGCACCAAAAGTAGGGATATTCAATATGGGCAGGAACAAGATGTCTCCCTCTGTCCGTTTGTTTCATCTTATGTCAGGACATCAGCTATTTACCGCCCTACCGGAGGTGTCTAACTTTGCAAAGTCGGAATGTGGCAAGGAAGAACCCGGTTTCGACGGAACGCAGCCCGCCGCAAGCGTCGCGCAGCAATCCGCCGAAGGTGGATTTTCTGCCCAAACGGGCAGAGCAAGTTGTGTTTTGGGCAGCCCGAAACGATTCGGGCACCCCAAAACAAGACACCGGCACGAAGGCCGGTGCATTTCTCCAAAGTCGAAATTCTGACAGGTACAACAAAAATGAAAAAGCCAATGCAAGAAAAGAACAATCAGGCAAACAGAGGGGGCAGGAAGCCCAAAGCCGATCCCGCCGTGCACCGCTACGGCATCAAGCTCACTTCGGAAGAGAACAGCCGCTTTGAACGGCTGTTCGCCGAATCCGGTATGAGGCAGAAAGCCGCTTTCATCAAGAAATCCGTCTTTGGAGGGAAGGTCAAGGTGGTGAAGATTGATAAGGCGACAATGGACTACTACGTCCGCCTGACGGAATTCCACCGCCAGTTCCAAGCCATCGGGAACAATTACAATCAGGTACTTCGTGCCGTTAAGAATAACTTCGGGGAGAAACGCGCGATGGCGTTGCTCCACAAATTGGAAAAGGCGACCTTGGAACTGATTCTCATTTCCAAGAAAATCATTCTATTGACCCAAGAGTACGAGAAGAAATGGTTGCAAAAATAAACTATGGCGCGAGCCTTTACGGTGCGTTGCTCTACAACCATGAGAAGGTCGGCAAGGGAACGGCAGAAATCCTCTCCGGAAACCGCATCATTTCCGACCGGCTCGGACTACCCAGCGAGGACATGCGCCTGACGCTCCTTTCTTTCGAGAATTACCTTTTGGCGAACCGGAGGACGGAAAAGCCCGTCATGCACGTCTCCCTCAGCCCTTCGCCGGAAGACCGCCTGACCGATGAACAGCTTGCGGAACTGGCGGACAAGTATATGGAACGCATGGGGTACGGTAACCAGCCTTACATTGTCTACAAGCACTCCGACACGCACAACGTGCACCTGCATATCGTCAGTGTCTGCGTGGACGAGGACGGCAGGCGTCTGAACGGTGCTTATGAATGGAGGCGTTCGCAGGCTGTCTGCCGGGAGCTGGAACAGGAGTTCGGACTCCGCAATGCGGAAGCGGAAACACGGAACCCGAGGGCGGAACTGAAGAAGGTGGACGCCTCGAAAGGCGACATGCGCCATCAGGTGGGCAATACACTGAAAGCCGTGTTGGAAAGCTACCGTTTCCAGACCTTCGGTGAATACTGCGCCTTGCTTTCCACGTTAAACATTGAGGCGAAGCAGGTGCGGGGCGAATACAACGGGGATCCTTACACCGGAATCGTCTATTCGGCGACCGATGACAAGGGCAAAGTGGTCAGCCCTCCGTTCAAAAGCTCACGCTTCGGCAAGCGTTTCGGGATGGAGCGGTTGGAAAAGAAGATGCGTTCGCACACGAAGGACTATAAGGATAAGAAATGGCGTCCGTCCATTCAGGGACAGGTGGCCGATGCCATGCGCACCGTCCGTTCGCTGGAAGAGCTGGTGGCATTGTTAAGGAAAGGAGGCATTGATGTGGTGTTCCGTGAAAACGAAGCCGGGCGCATCTATGGCGTGACCTTTATCGACCACAACCACCGCGAGGTGTTCAATGGCTCACGCCTGGGCAAGGAGTTCTCGGCGAATGTATTCAATGAACTTTTCAACCGGTGGAAGGAAATGCCGGAAACGGAACGTGCCGGACATACAGGACCGGAGCTTGGGCACGTCCATTACCGCAAAGCGGAACAAGACAACGTATTGGAACAAGCCGCCGGCATCTTCTTGTTGGAACAGAACCCGGCGACGGACAACGAAGAGGAAGCCTTCCGCCGGAGGATGCAGCGAAAAAAGAAGAAGCGGAAAGGACGGGGTCTATAAACCTTTTGCACCTCGGCAAGCTCCTCCCGGATATGAGGCAGGATCAACCCGGACTTGATGCACCATGAGGCCGGACTTGATGTGGGATGAAGTCCGACCTCATGCAGGCTCATCCTTGGGACAAGTAAAAAACATCGGAAACTTCAAACAGAAACAAAGAATAGAAAACCATGCAGAACGAAGACGATTTGAGAAGCCTCGCCAAGATCATGGATTTTGGCAGGGCGGTGAGTATTTTCCTTTTGACCGTACACGTCTATGTGTACTGCTATCCGACATTAGACCATTTCCACCTGACCTTGGGAGTGATAGACCGGATTATCCTGAACTTCAACCGGACGACCGGAATCTTTGACTGTATCCTGTGGAGCAAGCTGGCGGCACTTCTGCTGCTGGCGATTTCCTGCTGGGGCACCCAAGGCGTGAAAGGCGAGAAAATCACGTGGGGCAGGATTTTTGCGGCGCTTATTTCCGGAACCGCCCTGTTTTTCCTCAACTGGTGGATACTGGACCTGCCGCTGCCGCATACGGCAGTGACCGCCTTGTACGTGTTCACGTTGGGCACCGGCTACCTGTGCCTGCTGATGGCCGGGCTTTGGATGAGCCGCCTGTACAAGCATAACCTGATGAAGGACGTGTTCAACGAGGAGAACGAGTCTTTCATGCAGGAGACACGGCTGATGGAGAACGAGTATTCGGTGAACCTGCCGACCCGGTTCCAATACCAAGGAAAGATGCACGACGGATGGATCAACATCGTGAACCCGTTCCGCGCCTCCATCGTGCTCGGCACGCCCGGCTCCGGAAAGTCCTATGCCGTGGTGAACAACTACATAAGGCAGATGATTTCCAAGGGATTTGCTTGTTACCTGTATGATTACAAATTCGATGACCTCTCCACCATTGCCTATAACACGTTGCTTCACCATACGGACAAGTACAAGGTCAAGCCGCAGTTCTACGTGATAAATTTCGATGATCCGCGCCGCTCACATCGGTGCAATCCCATCAACCCGGAGTTCATGACGGACATATCCGATGCCTACGAAGCAAGCTATACCATCCTCTTGAACTTGAACCGCACGTGGATTGAGAAGCAGGGGGACTTCTTCGTGGAATCGCCGATTATCCTTTTGGCAGCCATTATTTGGTATCTCAAAATTTATAAAGGCGGAATCTATTGCACCTTCCCCCATGCGGTGGAACTTTTGAACAAGCCTTATTCGGAACTGTTTACCATATTGACCTCGTATCCGGAATTGGAGAACTACCTTTCCCCCTTTATGGATGCCTGGAAAGGGAATGCCCAAGACCAGCTCCAAGGCCAGATCGCTTCCGCCAAGATTCCGCTGACCCGCATGATTTCCCCGCAGCTCTATTGGGTGATGACCGGCAATGATTTCTCGTTGGATATCAACAACCCGGACGAGCCGAAGATACTTTGCGTGGGCAACAACCCGGACCGGCAGAACATTTATTCGGCGGCTCTCGGTCTGTACAATTCCCGTATCGTGAAACTCATCAACAAGAAAGGCCAACTGAAAAGTGCGGTAATCATCGATGAGCTTCCCACGATTTACTTCCGTGGTCTGGACAACCTGATAGCGACGGCGCGAAGCAACAAGGTGGCGGTCTGCCTCGGCTTCCAGGATTTCAGCCAGTTGAACCGTGACTACGGTGAAAAGGAAAGCAAGGTCATCCAAAATACGGTGGGCAATATCTTCAGCGGGCAAGTGGTCGGCGAGACCGCCAAGACATTGTCCGAACGTTTCGGGAAGATACTCCAAAGGAGGCAGTCCATTTCCATCAACCGGCAGGACGTTTCCACGTCCATCAATACCCAGCTTGACTCGCTTATTCCGGCATCCAAGATTTCCAACCTCTCCCAAGGCACGTTCGTCGGTGCGGTTTCCGACAACTTCGGGGAGAAGATAGACCAGAAGATTTTCCATGCGGAAATTGTGGTGGACCACGTCAAGGTCAGCGAGGAGGAAAGGAATTACAGGAAAATACCGGTCATCAACGGGTTCAAGGACAAGGACGGGAATGACATCCTGATGGAACAGATACAGCGCAATTACGACCAGATTAAAGCCGACGCGCAAGCCATCATCAACGAGGAAATGGAGCGCATCAAGAACGATCCGGAGCTTTGCAAACGTTTGGGATTAGATATGGAGGATGAAGAAGGTGGAGAAGATTCCTGAAGGATATGAGCGGTTATTCCGGAATTTTGCTTACCTTTGAAACCGAAAATAGAATGATGACAGCGGATTACGGGAGTTTTCCAGCTGGCTATATAACATAAGTCGCAAGACGTCTCAGGTAGGAATCTGGTCAATTCTGAAAAAATTGTAGAGGCTTTTGCGTGGTGCTTATGCTATGCCTTATAGCATGAGCCCATGCGTGTTTCTACAATGGGCTGACCAGAGCCTCTGCCTGAAATTGCATGGGTTTCATGCTTTTTCATTTTTAAGAGGTATGGCAAAAGTTCGCTTGGTAATGGTTATGACATTGGACGGGTTCCTTCCGGACAAGGAACATCCGTTGATGCGGTGGGTGGAGACTGACAGGCACGGCTTCCCTTATTGGCGGGAACGAAGCTCGTTTGATTTGCCTGTGGGATATCCGATGACCCGTTTGATTCTCAAAAGGGAGGACAACGATGTTTCCTTTGTCTATTCGGCTGAAATAACCGGCATACACAAGACATCGTTATTACAAGCCCTACAGCTGTACGGCATGGTGGACGAATGGGTTGTCTACCTCCTGCCGCTTACGCAAGGGAACGGTATCCGTCTGACGGACGGTTTCAAAGCCGCACGATGGAAGGTTGTCAGTACCGATACTTATAAGAACGGTGTTTGCCGGACAGTGTACCGCCAGTGATTGTACTGTCATTTCAGTCCGTATTTGGCCAGCCGCTTGTTCAAGGTCGGGCGGCTGATGCCCAACAGCCTTGCCGCTTCCGAGAGGTTGCCGCCTGACTGGAGGAGGGTTTCTATGAGGTATTGCTTCTCTTCCGCATTCGTCCCTGTCGAGACCTTGTAACGTACCTTGAAATCCAAGGAAGGGGGAAGCTCCTGATTTTTTGTCATGGGAGGCAAGTCAAAATCCTTCACGGAAAGGACATCCGATTCGGCTACCAATACGGCACGTTTCATCTTGCGCTCCAATTCCCGGATGTTTCCCGGCCAGGGATAGGACAGCAGCCGTTGTTCCGCTTCTTCCGAGATTCCCCTTATTTCCCGTCCCAGTTCATCGGAAAAATGCTTCATAAAGAAATCTACCAGCGGGAGGATATCCTCCTTGCATTCCGAAAGCGAGGGCAAACGTATCTCGAATCCGGCCAGCCGGTGGTAAAGGTCTTCGCGGAACCGTCCCTCCGCAATGGCTTTTTGCAGGTCTTCATTGGTGGCGGCTATGATGCGCACATCGGCCGTCCGCTCATGGACCGTCCCTACCGGCGTATAGGTGCCCTCCTGCAAGACCCGGAGCAGCATCACTTGCACGTCGTAGGGCATTGTGCCCACCTCGTCCAGGAATAGGGTTCCGCCATCCGCCATCTCGAAGTACCCCTTCTTGTCCGATACGGAGCCGGTGAAGCTGCCTTTCACGTGTCCGAAGAACTCCGACTTGGCCAGTTCCTTGGAGACAGTCCCGCAGTTGACGGTGTAGAACGGCTTGCCTTTCCGGGGGCTTCCCTGGTGCACGGCTTGTGCGACCGATTCCTTGCCCGTGCCGTTGGCGCCGAGTATCAGCACGCTCATGTCCGACACGGCCACCCTCCTTGCCAGTTCTTCCACCTTCCGTGCAGCTGGGCTGGTGCGGCGGAGCAACCGGACTTCTTTTTTAGGTACGCTTACAGGCGTTTTCAGCCATTCTTGAGCCAGCTCCAATAGTCGGTCCCTATACACGGGCTTCGGGAGGTAATCCTTGGCACCCAACTTGACGGCACGCACGGCATCCGCAATGGAGGCGTATTCGGTCATGATGATAAACGGCACGTCAATCCCTTCCTTGACCATCCATTCGAGCAGGGAGATGCCGTCCCCTTCCGGAAAGCGGACATCAGAGAATACCAGGTCAAACGCCTCCTTCCTCAACCATTTCCGCGCGGCAGGCTCGTCAATGGCTGTACATACCTCATATCCGGCGTTCTCCAGCCATTCTTTCTGCAAATGCAGAAGCATCAGGTTGTCTTCAGCAATCAGTATCTTTTTCATATTCATTCAATTTCTGTTCCGCCTCGTCCGTCAGTTTCCGGCAGACCGTCAATACGCGGATCACTTGTTCTTCCATTTTCTTCCCGTCCATTCCCGGTTCAGCCAATGCTTTCCGGCAGTTCTTCAAGACATTTTCCATACAGAGCATTTCCCACATGGGGAACATCCGGTGTATCGTCCGGCGCAGCAGGTCATGGTCGGCAGTTTTCAGGACAAGTTCCAGGCTCTCCATGTTTTTATGGGTCTCTGTGAGAAGCATCCTTAGAATCTTCCTTTCATCCTGTACATCCTCCAAAATCGGAGAGAAATCCACTGTCAGTTGCTTTTGCATCGATTGGTAATGCCGGCTGATGACCGGCAAAAGCTCTTTGGAGGAGAAGGGTTTGTAAATGCAGCCGTTGAAACCTGCCTCAAGCAGCCTGTCCGTGTCATATTCCCCACGGGCGGTCATGGCGACAACCGGGATGATCCTTGAGTTCCCGATATCGGAGCCTCTTAACAGTTTCAGCAGGCTGAAGCCGTCCATTCCGGGCATCTGGATGTCGGTCAGCAGCAGGTCATAGTCATGTTTGCGCATCTTTTCCACCAATTGTTCCACCTGTATACAGGCAGTGCAGCGCACCCCGTTCCGTTCCAGGATTTCCCGGCAAAGCTCCAGCTGCATCGGGTCATCCTCGATGGCGATGACGAACTGCGGAAGGTCTTCCGGTTTCAATTCAACCTGCGCCATGTCCTCTATCCGTTCATCCGTAAGCGGAAGCGGGATTGTCAGGGAGAACACGGAGCCTTTCCCAAGCCGGCTCTCCACATGGATCTTCCCGTCCAACAGGCGTACCACGCCCGATACGATGGACAGTCCCAGCCCGAAACCTCCGGCGTTCACCTCCGGTGCCCCTTGTTCGAACGGATTGAATATCTTCTTTACCGTCTCCTCGCTCATGCCGATGCCGGTGTCCTTTATCTTTACATGCAAATGCCCGTCTCCATAAAAAGCGTTAAATGTGATACAACCCTGCAAAGTGAACTTCACGGCGTTTTCCAACAGGTTGTCAAGCACCTGCTCCAGCCGGTCGGAATCTCCCTTGACCATGACATCCACCTCTTTCAATTCCTTTTCAAACAACAGGCCTTTGTTGTTGGCGGGCAGGGTGTACTCCTCCGCGACACGCTCCAACAGGGAGTTCAGCCGGAAAGGGATGTCATTGCGGGTCTCCTTGCTCTCGTTCAGCCGATACACGTCCAGCAGGTTGTTCACCAGGCGCAGGATGTGGCTGTACGAATGGCGTACGTTCCGTAGGTAAATGTCCCGTGTCTTCTTGCTCTTTGCAGCCATCGCCCATTTCACATAGTTGTTGATGACATTGAGCGGGCCACGGATATCATGCGACACAGTGAGGATGGTCTTCTTGTACATTTCCAGCAGTTCATTGTACTCGTCCAGCAGATGGCGCATCCTCTTCTGTCCGGCAGTCCTTTGTCGGATATCCCGATGTATGGCGAGGTATGACAGGAACAGCAGGATGATGGCAACGGATATGGTGATGGTGAACAGCCGCACGGACAATGCCTGCGCCTCCGAGATTTTCCGTTCCCGCTGTCCAAAGGCGGTCTGAGCCTGCGTGTCGAGGTCGTTAATCAACCTGTTCAGTTCCCTGTTCAACGTCAGGTTGCGGTTGCGCAGGCTGTCGGCGTAGGCGTCCATTTCCGATGTTTGTTGCTGCAACAAGGCGGTCAGGCTGTCGCTGAACTGGTGGAGTTCCTTAGTGGAGGGAAGTACCTGCACGGTCTTCTTACCGCCGAACCAACCTGCCGGTCCGTTTTTCTTCCGTTCCACCGTGCGGACCCATGTCGCCCGCCGTACCACTTCGGGCAGGTGGTTCACCAAGAGGCTGTCCGCCGCGTCCTGCTCACCTATCGCTTCCATGATGTTCCGCAGGTGCGTCTCCTTGTTTGCTAGCAGGGAGCGGAGGGTGTCTATCTGCGCCGGGGACACATACGCTGCGCACCAGGGCTTCAAGGCTTGCAGCAGGCTGTCGGTGCGCAGGCGGAAAATCTGGTAACGGGCGTTGTCGGCTTCTTCCCACCCGATGATGCCCTCGCCCAGTAGGGCAAGCTGGGTGATGTGGCGGTGGGCGGTGTTGATGTCGCGGCGCAACTGCCGTATCTCGGCAGACTCGGCTTCGATCTCCCGCATTCGGTGACGTTCATGCACCAAAATAATAGTCACACTTATTCCAACAATGAGCATAACAAAATATCCAAGTACAATTTTTATTTTAAGTTTCATTATTCCCTAATTAAATCTTACTATGCTGGTGTTTTTGGCACGCCATCACAAACAGCAAATCCGACAGCCGGTTCATAAAACACATGATTTCCTCTGCTATCGCCTGTTGCCGATGAAGTGTCCACAACCTGCGTTCCGCCCGGCGGGCGACAGTGCGGGCAAAATGCAGTTGTGCCACGACTTGTGTGCCGCTGGGGACGATGAATCCTGTAGGGATGCCACCCTCTGCCAGCATGGCGTCCATCTTTTGCTCGAAGCTGGAGAGCAGTTCGGCGGAACGAAGAGGTTTGGGATTGAGCTTGCCTTCGGGGGTTGCAATGTGGCTCATAATGACCAACAGTTCTTGCTGGATATCGTTCAGGAGTGTTTGCCACGAATGGTCTTCCGGTAGCAGGGAACGAACAATGCCTATCACGGCATTTAGCTCGTCCAATGTGCCATTGGTCTCGATGCGAATGTCGTCTTTGGGCACCTGTACGCCGCCACGGATGCGGGTCATGCCCCGGTCGCCTGTCTTAGTATAGATACGTTTCATTGTCTTTTCGGTGGGTTTAAAATAATTGTAAAATGTCTGTTTCCCCCCAATAAAGGTGGGTATAGCTTGCCAGCAGGTTCTTGTATCGGAATACCGGAGTGGGAACTTCCTGTCCTTTGGCATCATAGACTTGGGCAACGGAAGCGGGCCATGTCGCGCCCTTTTCCTGAAGAAGTTGGCTGTAATGAAACTCATGTCCGCGCAATGCCTGTCCTTGATAATGGAACTGCCGATATCCGAGGCTCAGCTTGCGTTCTTCCTTCCGACAGGAAATGGCAAAAGGAAGTGCGCCGCAGAGTGGGACGAATGTAGGTTCTTCATCAAACCGGATGCCCCGCGAAAGGTACATCATCCCGCCACATTCCGCCAACGTCCGTCCGCCTTGTTCGATATAGTCGTGTATGGAGCCTATACAATGCTTGGCTTCCGAGAGACGCACGGCGTGTTTCTCCGGATAGCCGCCGGGCAGGTAGAGCAAGTTGGTATCTGGGGGGAGTGGCGTGTCTTCTTCGGGATTCAAGAAAGTGACTTCTCCCATCCGTCGCAGTATGTCAAGATGTTCTGTATAAATGAAGGAAAAGGATTCGGCATCGCGCAGGAAAACCGTATGCTGGTTACCCGAAAGATGCTGGCCGAAAGGGGATTCTGCTTTGGCTAAAGGCCGTGTCACCATTTGTAGCAAGCAGGGGATGTCGACATACCGTTCTATCCAATCCGCCAAATAGTCCGCAGAATAGCCATTCCCTTTTTGGCTGAAATCCAAGCCCAAGTAACGGGACTTCTGTACCAACGCCTCATCTTTGGGCAGACAACCGAGGCAGGGAAGTCCCACATCTGCACAGGCTTCTTGCAAAAGGGCACCGTGACGTTGGGAGCCAACCTTGTTGAACAGGACTCCCGCGAGGTGTGTGTCGGGACGGAAATGCCGGAACCCGTTCAATAAGGCTGTAATGGAATAGGCTGCGGAACGGGCATCGACCACCAGCACCACCGGCAGACCCAACAGGGCGGCTATCTCGGCCGAGGAACCGCGGTCGCGGTCATAACCGTCGAACAGTCCCATCATACCTTCTGCCACGCAAACATCCGCCCCTTCCGCATAATGCGCATAGAGACGGCGCACGTGTTCCGGCGATGCCATGAAGGTGTCCAGATTCACCGATGGGCAACCGCACACGGCGGCATGAAACTTGGTGTCAATGTAATCCGGCCCACATTTGTACGGCTGCACGGAGAGCCCGCGGCGCACAAGTGCCGCCATTAGTCCACGACTGACCGTAGTCTTCCCGCTGCCCGAACTGGGAGCGGCGATGAGGAATTGAGGTATTTGTATCATCTTGACCATCACTTATCACTATTTTGACTAAATCTTTGTGCTGTCTTGGCATATATTCCAAGGCTTAGAGAGAATCATTCCAAGGCTTAGAGAGAATCGCTCCAAGGCTTAGAGAGAATTATTCCAAGGCTTGGAATTGATTCCTTGGCAGCGGCTATCGCTTCCATTACCGCTATAGAGTGCACTTCGGACTACCTCTACCACCTGCCTGATGCTCGTCACTGAGGCGACCGGTTCTGCATTCCGACAGAATGTATAGCCGGATTCATCGATGCGGATGCCGTATTCCGTCTCCACCTCCCGGTTGGCTTCGATGCCGTTGCGCCGCAGCGCCTTGCGTACCATCGTGTACCGTTGTCCCTCGCCAGTGAGACGGAGGCGGGTGTGGCAGGTAAACTCGACGCGGAACAAGCCACTGTGTTCGTCGAAGCGTACGCCCCGGCGGACGAAGAAGCGGGCAAGGCGGCCGTCGAGGGCCAGGTCTTCCGGCGTGCCGACGGCGATGCCTTCCGAGGGACTCATCAGCCAGAGGCAGTCCGCTGCTTGCAGAGCCAGTTCGAGGTCGTGCGTGGAGAGGAAGATGGTCTTCCCGGTCTGCCGGCTCAGTCGGTGGAGCAGCTGCATCATCTCCACCTTGCTGGGGTAGTCGAGAAAGGCGGTCGGCTCGTCCAGGAGGATGATGGGCGTTTCCTGCGCCAGTGCTTTGGATATCATCACCTTCTGCCGCTCGCCGTCGCTCAGGGTATGTACCATGCGATGCGCCAGCGGCTCGATGCCTGTCAGGGAGATGGCACGGTCGATGACGGCACGGTCTTCCTTTCGCAGCGTCCCCCAAAATCCGGTGTACGGGCTGCGCCCCATGCCGATGAGGTCGGTGACGGAAAGGTTGCGCACGTCGCACTTCTCGGTCAGCACCACGCTCACCAGCCGCGCCAGTTGCTTGTCGGTATAGTCGCCCAACTCCTTCCCTTTGATATAGATGGAGCCATCCAGCTTGGGCTGGAAAGCCGAGAGCGTGCGGAGCAGGGTGGATTTGCCCACACCGTTCGTGCCGAGCAGGCAAGTCAGCTCCCCGCCTTGGATGTCGGCGTTGATGTGCGCCGCCACCACCTTTTCACGGTTCTTCTCCCGATAGCCGATGGAGAGGTCTTTTATCTGAATCATACGGATGTTCTTATAAATCTTTTCCCAGTTGCATAAATAACGTACACATCAATACAATTCCTATACATACACAAAGGGCGATGAGCAACCCGTTCATCCACTTTGCACTCGGCTTGGACGACTTATGCAGGTCGTTCAGGAAATAGCCCTTGAAGAATAGGTAAACAGCAGGCACGGATGCACTTGCCAGCAAATAATCTTCCGGTATGTTGAAAAAGAAAGTCTTTGATAGCCCGATCATTGACCAATGGCAGAGCAACAGGATGATGAACAGGTTGATTTTCCGTGCATACATCAGCATCAGCCCGATAGTGAACACGACCACCGAACAGGGCATGACGGGCGAAGTGATCTGCGGGAAAGACAATCCCCTCAGCAAGGAAGCTATGGGATATAGAAAGGGCATGAACAATAAGAACGTGGCCAACCCGGTATATTTGGTGTTACGCTCGAAATTTGTGTATCCTTTCAGCAAATCCCAAAGCCAAGAAGCCGAAAGTACACACCAGAAAATAGTCATGACTTCATGGTACGACCGCTCGGCGCAATAGACGTAGAAATACGCGATGGCTATCCACAAGTAAATGAATATGAGGTAAAGCTTCATCCCGATAGTGCTCCACCGTCCGGGTCGGTATGCCAAACGGAGTGTCAGTAAGATACCAGCTATAACGATGGCAAGCTGGATGGCCCAAGTTGCTTCATTATATAATGCGATGGTTTTCCAAAAAGTTTCCATTGTGTTATTGTTTTGTATGTTGTCTGGTTAAAGAAAAAGCACGTTTTGGGAAAATGAACATAGGCAATGTCGCACCTACGGCAAGCATGAAAATGACGGAGCATGTCACCATCGTATTCGAAAAGAACATTTCCATGTATTTGCCCCGTTCGATGGCATTGTTCATGTTTTGCAGGAACATAATTTGTGAAAATACCATATTATAGGCGAATTTCCCCGGAATCATGGGCAGCAAAGCAGGAATGTAAAGCACGGTCATCGGGACTTTTACATTTTTCCCGAGCCAAAGACTTCCGAAACCTATCAGTAACGCTCCGACAAACGAACCCATCGAAATTTCCACTCCGGCGAATGTCATCAAGCAGTAGCGGCAGGCATGCCCTATCGCCGCCAACAGCGCAATGAAACGGAAGGCTTTCAAGGGAGGGTCGGAAATGATACCGAACCCCACACCAGCCAACGCCGCGAAAAACATATCTGAAAGTATATCCAATGCAATCATAACAAATTGTCTTTAAATATCATCAAAGTAAAAGAAAGCCCTATGGCAATGCAGACGATGAGCAGCGACGCTTGCACCAAGCGGGCGATTCCTGCCAACACATATCCTTCTACAATATCAATCACTCCATTTATCAACGGCACGCCGGGCACTAAGTAAAGCACACTGGTGGCAAGGGAGATTTCCGCCGTCGTGTCGAAGATAAGAGACATAGAAGCACATAGCGAGGCGATAAATGCGGAGAGGATGAAAACAATGTAATGGTTGATTCCCGCCCCCGCCATTTGCTGCTTCAAGAACATGCCGGTCAGTGTGGCGGAAAACACAATGCCCATGGATAGCCAGTCGCCACCGAACAAGCGGCAAAAGGACATATTGGCAAAAGCGGTCATCACCAATACAAAGAAGGGGTGCATAAACGGTCGGGAAACGATATGCTTGTACTTTCTCTTTAGGGAAACAAGCGTCAGGTGCCTGTCGTACACTTCCCAACTTAAAGCACTCAGCAGCGCATTGCGTTCAAAGCTGATAGGCAGTACCGGAATATCCGCCACTTCGTTATAATGTTCGTGTGTGTCTTTGTCGAATGCGGTCAGCGTGATATTCTTCTGGAATACGCTGAGCTTGACGGCATACCCGTATGCTTCCCCGATGCGTTTGGCACTGCGGACAACCCGTGATGTGTGTACGCCGCATCCCATCATGTATGCCGCATATTCGGATATGAATTCTCCTACCTCTGACAAATTTTCTTTCGATGATTCACTCATATTCCGTTCTTGTTAGATGGTTTACACATAACCGTTTCATCTGCATGAAACCTTTTTTTATTGCTATCAGGCAATTATGGCATAAGCAATCTGAATAATTCTCTTTCAGATACTTGCGCGTCTGATCATCCAATTCTACCGTAGCACAATGGCATAAGCGTATATCTTCATCGTGCAGGCAATCGAATAGGGCACCACAACGCGGACATCTCTTTTTCATACTACGTATCTATTTTAGCTATTCGTTTGTATCTTCTTTTCTTCTTCTGAACAATACCCAAGCCACCACGGGAGCACCTATCAATGCCGTGACCGAATTGACGGGCAAGGCTCCTTCCCATCCCGGCATACGAGCAATGAGGTTGCATAGCAATGCCAAGACTGCCCCGACCAAGACGGTGGCGGGCAAGAGGATGCGGTGGTCGGACGTGCGGAAAATGCCCCGGCACAAGTGGGGCACCGCCAATCCCAAGAACATGATGGGACCGCAATAGGCGGTGACAATCGCCACCAGCACGCCGGCACACAAGATGACCAGAAAGCGTGTCCGGCGGATATTCAACCCCAAGTTGCGGGCGTAGGCGTTGCCTAATAGCAAGAGGTTCATCGGCTTGACCAGCAGGAAGGAGAGCGGGAGTAATACCAACGTGATGCAGACGAACAACCCCACTTGGTCGCCCGACACACGGGCAAAGCTGCCCAGTCCCCAAATGACGTAGGCACGGATATCCTCTTCCACACTAAAGAACTTCAACACGCCGATGATGGCGTTCGCCACATAACCTATCATGACTCCCATGATGAGCAACGTCACATTGCCGCGCACCTTGGCGGAGAGGAACACAATCAGCATCAGCACACTCATCGCCCCGATGATGGCCGCTACGGACATGGTGAGCTCGCCCCAATAGCCCAAGCTGCTCAAGGCGATGTGTCCCAACGTGCCCGAAAGCAACACTACGAACGCTACGCCCAAGCTGGCTCCGGCACTTACGCCCAGCACCGAAGGGTCTGCCAACGGATTGCGGAACACCGTCTGCATCTGCAAGCCGCTGACGGACAAGGCTGCACCCGCCACCGTAGCGGTCAGGGCTTGCGGCATACGGGACTTCCAGATGATGTTGTGCCAAATCACATTTTCGTCCGCACTTCCCGTCAGGATGCCCCACACCGCATGGAAGGGTATCTGCACCGAACCAAGCAACAAGTTCAGCACGAAGCAGGCGAGCAATAACACCGCCACCAATAGCATCAAAGGGAGTACACGGTTTTTCATTTCAGCAGGCTATAATATACAGGTTGATGGTCGGGGAGCAACGACGGGTGGAAAGCGTGTATCAAGTCCGCCAGCACAACATCCGGCTCCATGGGCATACTCTCGTAGAAGGGCGTTTGCTTCATGTTGCAATACAACACGTGCCGTTCGCGGAAAGCACGGAAGTCGGCATACCGGCTATCCGATGCCTTCAATGCCTCGTAGGAGAAATCTCCGTTGTAACTGTTCACGATGCGCCAATAGTCGGCGGACTCCGCCTGGCTATACACCGTCTCGAAGTCTAAGGTGACTCCGCCCGAGCGGGTATCGTCCTTCAGGAAATAATCGGCTCCGGCATCGCGGAACAACTGGGCGAGGAAACTCTGCCCGCCCACGGCATACCAATTGCCTCCCCGCATCTCGCCGCTGAATACCACGGGACGGGTCTTCACATCAGCCGCCAATTGTTTCAGTTCCTTGTAGCGCTTCTCGATGGCGGCAAACCGCTCGTTGGCTTCCTTCTCCAGCCCCGTGAACAGACCGATGAACTTAATCCATTCCGCCTGTCCCAAGGGAGTGGTTTCCTTATAACCCAAGTGGGGCACCAAGGGGATGTCCGTCTCGCGCATTGCCTCGTATCCGCCCCGCTTGAAGGGGGAGATGAAGATGACATCGGGATTCATCGCCATGATGATTTCGTTGTCGAAATTCCCTTCGATGCCAATCTTCATGGTCTTGCCTTGTTGCAATCGCTCGTTCATCTCTTTGTTGAACAGGTGCCGTGTGCTGGTGATTCCCTTTACCCGGTCGCACGCATCCAGGCTGATGAAGTTGGACAACTGGAGCGAGGTCATGCAGATGACGCTCTGCACCGGAGTCTGTATCGGTGTATATCCCTCCGGAATATCCTTGGCGACATAACCGTGAGGCACCAAAGCAAAATGATACGTGCTGGCGCTTTGCCCCTGCGGGTCTTGGATGTCCACCAAACGGATGCCGTCGGGTTGGTATTTCACCGTATAGCCCTTGGCGTAGGCGGGAATGATTTGTTGGGAGCTGGTATCTTTTACGGCTAAAGCCGATGTAGATTGTTCTGCATCGGCTTTTTGTTGCTTTGACTTACCGGGTTGACAAGAAAGCAACATAAAAGAACAAATAGATACAGCTGTGAGAACTTGTATCTTCATACGGTGATTTTATTCTTTTTCATTATTATCTACGACGCGCAACATATCGAAATAGTAACCTTCCGCGATTTCCACGCCTTTTTCTACATTACCTGTCGCGATATCGTAAATGTAAATACACGGATTGCTGTTTTCTGTATTGACTCCGATATACGCTTTGCCGTCTACTACAACCGAACGCTGGGCGAAACGTCCTCCGCTATAAGGAATCTCCGTCCCGTCGTAAGCCAGACGTTCTCTCGTACCTGTAGTCAGGTCGAGGATGCAGTAATAGTGGCTATAGCTGTCTATTTCCGTGCCTGCCGCATCATTGCGGGCATATATCAAGGCTTTGTTGTTGCCTAAATATTGTACGGTGAGCAATTTGCCGTCGGCATTGGGATAGCCTTCGTACGTGGTGTCGAAATCCGCTTCTCCCTTGTTGATGCGAAGCAGATGGCCTTGCTCCATGTCGTTGGCATCCGTAAATGCCGCCAAGTACAGATTTCCGGTTTCGTCATACATCACGAAACTTTGCAATAACTCTCCGTATGCGCTACCTGCCATTTCACCTGCCAGCGTGTTGACCACATTGCTTTCTACCGCCATTGTCGAAGGGTCGATAACCGCGGTCAAGAAATTGGAAGTCGCTTTTCCGCCCCTGCCGGATTTGTCTTTGCCGAAATAGAAATAGTAAAGTTTGCCGGCACTTTCATTGTAGGTCAGGATACCCGAAGCCGTAAATACCTTCGCGCCTTCAGGCAAAGGCAAATCCAATGTACCTTCTTCCAGGATAGTCATGTCCGTAGCGTTCAGCTTTGTCCAGATAATCTGATTCGCATCGCCGTTGGCCGCCATGATAAGCAACGTATTGTCGTCCAGCCAAGTGTGTGTATAGCTACGCACCTTGTAGGTGTTGGTTACAAAAGGTTGCTCTTGGATGATGTTGACCGAATTGCCTACCACTTGCAATTTGGTGAATCGGTCGTTCGATGAAGGCACTTGATAGTAGTATTTGCCTTTGGCAATCAGTTCCAACGAATACGTATTATCCGGGCTGCGGAACTCCACGCCGTCATTGACAATGTCTATCAGCTCGGCATTAGCCGTCAGGTCTTCCACGCTCTTCACGATGGTACCTTCCCCTTTATTCATGCCTCCATGCTCGCCGATGGTCATAAAGATGTCAAAATGATAATTGGCAGGTTCCGGTTCGGGCTCGGGCTCGGGCTCAGGTTCCGGATTGGGGTCAGGTTCGGGAGTAACCTCGGTCGGATCATCATCAGAGCAAGCCACAAGTGCGGTATTCATGCTCGTTACTACAAACAAGCTTAATAAAAAGCTAAATAAAAATTTCACCTTTTTCATTTTTACACGTATTTAATTAATGAATGAATAGTCTGAACTTGGCAAAAAACGCGCGTCCCGGTTTTTGTAGTTTATAATTATCGTATGCCAACTTATCCAGCAGGTTGGTACATTCTACCGACACATTGTAGCGCCCTTTCCGCCAAGAGTAAGTGATATCGGCATTGACGATGTGTTGCGCCGGAATGCGGGCTTTGCTTTCGCGTGCGCCATACGCTTCCCATGTAAGGAAGTACCAATGCACCCATTGATAGGAAGCGGCCAGACGCAGGCGGTTTCCTTCGCCGAAGCAATCCCTGAACGTGTAACATCCTTCCGCCCCGCCAAAAAGCCAAGGACGGTTGGGTATCCGGTTGCGGTAAGTGGCGGAAGGCTTGCCGTCCGTCTTGAATTTCCGCTGGTCGCGCGCGTCCTGATAACTTGCGTTGGCAGAGAGTTGCAGACGCCCGTTCCAGTCGTAGCGTATTTCGCCCTCCACGCCTTTGATATGTACGGCAGGCACATTCTCGTATTGCATCATCCCTTCTTTTTCGGAAACGGTGGCTTGGATGTAATCGTCGACATTGCGCATAAACCCGTTCGCCTCGTAATACAAGGTATGCTTGGGCGCGGGATGCCATGTGCCGAAGAATCCGGCATTCACGTTATGGCTGCTCTCCGGTTTCAATGCCACGTTAGCATATATGGTCGTTCCGTTACCCAGCAATTCGCGCGTCAACGGCAAGCGGACACTACGCTCGTATGAGGCTTTCAACGAGAACGGTTCGAGGAACGTGAAGCGCATCCCCGCGCCTCCGCCCACATAGTTCTTTGTATGGGACCCCCTGTTGTTTTCCGACCCCGTTTGCCAATAAAGGTCTGTTTGCCTTACCACTAAATGATTGATGTAATCTTTCAGGAAGAAGGTATTCTCCATCCGTCCGCCGAAGAAAGACTGGTAGTAGGAGAGTCCCAGCACATGTTTTGCCAGCACATCGTTGGCGGCTTCGAAATCGGTATCTACCTCGTCATACCGGTCGTTTCCGGTGCGGCTCAATAAGTAGTTCAAGTTAAAGCCGTGATGGTCGTTCAGGCTATAATCCAAATTGGCACGGACGATAGTCAGCGGACGCTTGTAGTGCCGCAAGGATTTTCCCCGACCGGTAATCTCATTGCGGGAGCTTGTGATGTAATCCCCGTTCCAGTCATACTTACGATAGGCGGTATCCACCGTCAACGAATGGTCTCCTGTATGCGAAAGAAAAGCGTTGGCTTGAAGACCTTTTACGAGGAAATCGCGTTTCTGGTAGCGGGCGGATACATTCCATGCGTCCGATTGGCGTTCTGCCATGCCATACACTTTGCTTTGCACGGAACCCGTCTGCAACTCTTTGTCTTCCTTGGAATAAGAAGCCGACAAGAAAAAAGCGTCCGCCCAAGGCTTGTTCGCGAATCCTACTTCCATCTGGGCAAGTAGTGAAAAATAGCCGTCATGGAAACGCCGCCTGTTTTGCGGAAGGTATTTCCGGCTTTCCTCGTCCCACACTTCCACTCCTTTCATCATATAATCGTTCTTCGAGTAATTAATGCCTACGGTGGGGCGGATGATAAGTCCCGTCTTAGGCATCACCCATTGGGCGTTTAAGTCCGCCTTGTGGGTATGGAACGAACCGATGCCATACGACACGTCCAGGTAGTTGGTCTTCTCCTGCTTGGTGATGATGTTTACAGCACCGCCCAACGCATCCGTCCCCAACGAAGCCGGCACGATGCCCTTGTAGATTTCAATGCGGTCGATTATATTTATAGGCAGGTTGGCAAGGGTCACGCCGCTTCCTTTGGTATCGAGCGGCACTCCGTCCAAGAAATAGCGCACCGAATTACCGGACATGCCATTGATGGAAAGGTCGAAATCGGAACCGACTCCCCCTTCCTGGCGTACTTTGACACCCGAAGTGCGGTTAATCAAATCGGTTAAGTTGTTTAAGGAATTAACAATCGGACTGATGTCAATAGCATTCACGCTGAACGCCCCTTCCCGGATGCGTTGTGTTTGCGACTTGCCATAAACCTCCACCGATTGGAGTGCTACGGCGTTTTCCTTCAACGAAAAATCACGCCGCATATCGTTCCGTACCTCCATGGGTACACGTACCGTTTCGTATCCCACGCACGACACTACTATGGTATGCTTTCCTGCGGGGAGTTTCAGCTCATAACGACCCTCATCATCGGTATAAGTGCCGTAGGAAGAATTTTCTGCAGTTACAACTACTTGCCCCAATGCCAGTCCGCCCTTGTCACGGACATAGCCCCAAAGTCGTGCGGAGGTTTGCCCGTAAGCGTTTAAGCACAACAGGCAAAGCCACAAAAGATTTCCGATATAAGCCACCAATTTCATATACATTTTCCCTTCCTGTAATAGGCTTTCGGAAAGTAGGAAAAGATGGGAGGACAATAGGAACCAACCCATACAGAGTCGTCCCCTTTTATGTGTCTCACAGCTTTATAACCCGAAAGCTTGAAAACCATTATCGCCTTGGCAGGTCTTCTGACTCGTCCCGTTTTCAGAGAGCCTTCCCATCCTCCGTGAAGGACAGTGGCATAAAGAGTGTTTCTGAAACGTTTGGGTAAGGACTTACAGCAGCGGGTCTGTTCAGGACTTTCACCTGATTCCCTTTTCATCATTTGTTCCGGAAGAACATAATGAACCAAAGCGTGGCAAAGATAGGAAAATGGATTGAAATAACAATAAAAAAATATCATTTTCTCATTTTAGAAAGAACAAGCACTTTATATTTGGCAAAATTCCCTAACTTTGTACCTCATTATAACTTTAATCAACATGTAAGTATGTCGCATTTATATCCTATCGAGATTGTTTCTTTGGGACCAGGTGATCCGGAGCTTATTACGTTGAAAAGCCTTCGGAAGTTGCAAAAAGCAGACTTTATCTATTGTCCTGCCACAGATGATGCATCGGGTAAGCAGTTCTCAAAAGCCTCTGATATCGTGGTAGCCTTGGGAATCGACACGGACAAAATCCGCCGGTACCATTTACCTATGAACCATAATCGGGAAGGTGCCGTACAGGCATACGCAAAACTATGCGAAGAAGCGAAATGCTTACAAAACGAAGGGTTGCGGGTTGTCATAGCCGCCGAAGGAGACTCCGGTTTTTATTCGTCCACTCAATCTGTTTACGAATTGTTGCACGATGAAGGTGCCGATATACGGCGGACGGCAGGCATACCAGCTTTTATAGCGGCAGGAGCTAAAGCCGGACTTCATTTGACTTGCCGTAAAGAGCGGTTGGTCGTTTTGCCCGGCACAGCTACAGAAGCAGAGCTGGAGAACCTCGTAGCGGCGCAATGCATGGTGGTTATTATGAAACTATCGGCATGTGCCGAGGCAGTATGCAGCTACCTGCATAAACATCCGGAAGTGAATTGCCACTATTTCGAGCGGTTGGGTTCGGAGGATGAATATTATACCTCTTCTTTACCCGATATGCTCACGCGTAACTTCCCTTATTTTTCATTGTTGTTGATTATTCCATCATACAGAAAGTAATTAGAAATATCGTATATTAATAATGACACAAAAAACACTTCATCCCATGATGCTGGTCGGCACGGGAAGCGATGTGGGCAAGAGCATCCTTGCCACGGCCTTTTGCCGCATCTTCCGGCAAGACGGCTATCGGCCCGCACCGTTCAAGGCACAGAACATGGCGCTCAACTCGTTCGCCACGCCGGAAGGATTGGAAATCGGACGGGCACAAGCGGTGCAGGCGGAGGCGGCGGGCATACTTTGCCATACGGATATGAATCCCTTGTTATTGAAACCCCAATCTGACCATACGTCGCAGGTAGTGTTGAACGGTAAGCCCATCGGAAACCGTAGTGCATACGAGTATTTCCGCAGGGAAGGACGTGAGGTATTGCGCGAGGAGGTTTGCGCCGCCTACGACCGGTTGGCGACACGTTATAATCCGATTGTTTTGGAAGGTGCGGGAAGCATCTCTGAAATCAACCTGCGGGATACCGACTTGGTGAACATGCCGATGGCACTCCATGCGGGGGCAGACGTGTTCTTGGTAGGCGATATCGACCGGGGAGGCGTGTTTGCCAGCGTATATGGCTCGTTGGCATTGCTCCGGCAGGAAGAGCGGCAATTAGTGAAAGGCATCTTTGTGAATAAATTCCGGGGCGACCTGCGCTTGTTCGAGTCGGGCGTGAAGATGATGGAAGACCTGTGCGGTATCCCCGTGCTGGGCGTGATTCCTTATTACAAGGATATCGTCATCGAGGAAGAAGATTCCGTGTCGCTTGCCGCCAAGTCGATGGAAGCAAGGCAAGGAAGGGTCAATGTGGCTATCGTCCTCCTGCGCCATCTGAGTAATTTTACCGACTTCAATGCCTTGGAACAAGACCCGCGCGTCCACTTGTTTTACACCAATAATACCCATGAGCTGGCAAAAGCGGATATCATCATCTTGCCCGGTAGCAAAAGCACCATCGACGATTTGGCGGAATTGAGGCGCAATGGTGTAGCAGGAGCCATCCTACGTGCCCGGCGTGAGGGAGCAACGGTATTGGGCATCTGCGGCGGCTATCAGATGATGGGGCGTGAGATTCTCGACCCCGACCGTGTAGAAGGCGATACAGAACGTTTGCCCGGCTTGGGATTGTTGCCTGTCTGTACCCGCATGACCCGTGACAAGGTGACACGGCAAGTCCGTTTCCAGTTGGTGAATGAGAACAAGACTGCTAGGATGGAGGGCTACGAGATACACATGGGGCAAACCCTTCCTGCTGAAGGAGAACCGTCTTCACCCTTGGCCCTCTTAGAAGATGGTACAACGGACGGATATCGGGTGGACAACCGTTGTATGGGCACCTACTTGCATGGCATTTTGGATAACCAGCCGTTCATCGACTACCTGCTTGCTCCCTACACGGAAAAGATTCAGGAACGAATCGCATTTGATTACCACGCCTTCAAGGAAGAACAATACGACAAGCTGGCGGCACACGTCCGTACTTATGCCAACATACCTTTATTATATAATATCCTAACCACAGACCCATTATGATAGAAGGACACGGAGACGACCTTTACAAATACAATCGTCCGATTATTGCCAATTTCAGTTCCAATCTCACCAATTGGATAGACCCGACACCGTTGAAGGAGTACCTGCGCGAACACGTGGGTGAAACGGTATCCGCTTATCCGGAACCGCAACCCTATACGCTCGAAGCACGCATTGCCGGAGTGTGGGGGATTCATCCAGACCAAGTCTGCGTGACCAATGGAGCCACGGAAGCCATCTACCTCATCGCCCAATCTTATGCCGGAGGACGAAGTGCCGTGCTGCACCCCACGTTCAGCGAATATGCCGATGCCTGTCGCATCCACGGGCATCGGGTCACTTCCCTTTTCCAATTGCCGGAGCATGACCGGTTGCCGGAAGACCTGCAAATGCTTTGGCTTTGCAATCCGAACAATCCTACAGGAGAGGTGGTGGATAAACTCCGGCTTACCCGGTTGGTGGAAAACAACCCGCATGTCCTCTTCGTCATCGACCAATCGTATGAGGATTTCACTTTGAAGCCTCTGCTTGCGGCAAGAGAGGCGGCAGAGGTGCCTAACGTCCTGCTGCTCCACTCGCTGACGAAACGCTATTCGATGCCCGGATTGCGTTTAGGCTACGTCACGGGAAACGCTTCCTTGTTACACCACTTACGCACCCACCGGATGCCGTGGTCGGTCAATGGCGTGGCACTCTTGGCGGGTTTGTTCCTTTGGGAGCATCCCGAAGCCATACCCTTTCATTTGGAGGAGTGTCTGGAAGAAACGGCTCGTTTGCAAACTTTGCTCCGCCGGACGGGAGGTATGGACGTATGGGACACCGACACACACTTTATGTTAGTCCGTCTTCTCATGGGCAAGGCCGCTGCACTGAAGGATTATTTGGCTTTTGAACATGGGCTGTTGATACGCGATGCATCGAACTTCGAGGGGCTGAACGGGGCGTATTTCCGTATCTCCACACAACGGCCGGAGGATAATGAACGCTTGGTAAACGCCATCGGGCAATGGATGGAGATGTAGACTTATGGAATACGTGATGCTGATGCTTCCCCTGTTGCTGGCTTGGCTGCTCGACCGCTGGTTGGGCGACCCCGCTTGGCTGCCCCATCCGGTGGTGGCGTTCGGACGCGCCATATCCTTTTGCGAGCATCGGCTAAACAAAGGGCACGGACGCTTCTTGAAAGGGATGCTGACAGCTATTGTTCTCGTCGCCCTTACTTATCTATTGACCTACGCTTTATTGCGGGGTGTATCTTTCTATATTTCCCCTTGGTTGGAAGCCGCACTGGAGGTGATACTTATCTTCTTTTGCTTGGCAGGAACCACGCTTATCCGGGAGGTGCGGGGCGTATTCCGTGCCCTCGACCGTTCGTTGGAAGACGGACGGAGGCAAGTGGCACGCATCGTGGGGCGCGATACGCAAGCCCTGTCTGCACAAGAGGTCTGTACCGCCGCCTTGGAAACCTTGGCGGAAAACCTGAGTGACGGGGTCATCGCTCCTCTCTTCTGGTATCTGTTATTAGGTGTGCCGGGGATGATGATGTACAAGATGATTAATACACTGGACTCCATGATAGGCTACCGCAACGAGCGATACCGGCACTTCGGATGTTTTGCCGCCCGGTTGGATGATGTGGCAAACTATATCCCGGCACGATTGACCGCCCTGCTGATGGTGGCAGTGTCCGGGCATCCGGCATTATGGAAATTCGTCCGGCGTTATGGAAAGGAACATGCCAGCCCCAATTCCGGTTATCCCGAAGCGGCATTGGCAGGTATCTTGGATTGCCGCTTTGGTGGACCGCACGATTATTTTGGTGAAGAAGTATGGAAACCTTACATCGGCGAGAACGACCGTCCGCTTACAACGCAAGACATGGAGCGGGCAGTCCGCATCAACCGGAAAGCGGAAGTCTGCATGATTCTGCTCATCGTCCTTCTTCAGGTAGTGGGGATAATGATATAGAAATCATTCCACCGTAAGATGGGATATGGCTGAACGCCTCTTCCGGACAAACCAGTCCGGCATAAATTAAGGCACTGACGATGACACCGCCGTGGGTGAACACCGCTACACGCCGATAGGGCTTCCGGCGCAATTCATCCAAGAATGCAGATACACGCTTCAATTGCTCTTCAAAGGATTCTCCATCGGTAGCGGGTTGGTGCAAATAGTCGGCATACCATTCTTCTAAATGCGGATCGCGTATCTCGTCATACCGTTGCATCTCCCAAGCACCGAAATTTAGTTCCAGCAAGCGGGCATCACCTCGGGCATCAGGGTATCCGCAATAGGTCGCTAAACGGGTGCAACGACTTAACGGACTGGTATAAACCTCATCGAAGGGAAGATGATTTACCAATCCTTTACGGACAGCTTTTGCTTCCTCAGGAAAAGTGGAACGTAAGGGTACGTCTGTCTGTCCATAACAAGTACCGGACGGGACATCCACCGAAGTATGCCGGATAAGAATCACTTCCATAACAAGACCATTATACCGATATAAAAAGAAAGCTCGCAAAGCAGGAATGCCGCACCGCAACAATCGCCTGTATAACCGCCGATGCGCCGCTTCATCCAGCCGCAAAGCAAGAGGAATACGACAGGCGGACACAAGCAGGCCCAACCCAATCCGGCTGGGAGCAGAAGAATCAAGGGAATACCTCCTGCCATTATCCCAATTAGACCTTCCGTCCAAGTCATGCGGCTATAGGTCACTTTCGCCTTGCTCTCTTCTTCCTTGCGGGCGTAGGGTAAGAGGTTGACGATGTGGGACACACACCATTTGGTATATACATCCGCACAAAAAGCCACGGTACACAAGGTGGCAAGGGGAATGACCGTCCCCATCTGAGACCACAACAGGAAATAGATAATCAAACCCACCACACCATACGTGCCGATGTGCGAATCTTTCATGATGGCCAATGTCCGTTCACGGGTCGTACCTCCGCCAAAACCATCGCAGAAGTCCGCCAATCCATCTTCGTGTAAGCAACCAGTCACCAATAGACGGATAATAATGGCACCTATCCAAGCCATTTGTACAGGCAAGACTTGTGCCAATAACCAAAGCGTCCCTGCTAATACACCTCCCGTCAACCAACCTACAACAGGCCAATAGGGTACCACGTGCTTGAAACATTCGGAAGGCACTGTAGCAATCCGCCAAAACGGAAGGCGGGTGAAGAAGATAAAAGCGGCAAGCAGTCTTTTCATCTGGCATCAGAAGTATTTGGTTATTTCTGCTTGGACAAAACTGTCCATTTCGTTTAGCATCCGCACGGCAGAGTCTACTATCGGGAAAGCGCATACCGCACCGGTTCCTTCGCCCAAACGCAAGTCGAGGTTAAGCAGAGGACGGGCATGTAGCCAGTCTAATAGCAATTTGTGTCCTGCTTCATCGCCTTGATGGGCAAAAACGGCGTAATCCAATACCTCCGGATAAAGCCGTGAGGCAGCCAGGATGCAGTTGGTCATGATAAAACCGTCCACGAGAATCACCATTCGTAATTCTGCCGCTTGCAACATGGCTCCCACGGTCATTGCCATTTCCAGCCCGCCGAAATGCCGGATAATGTCTGACGCGGATTTGTCACCTTGGTAATTAGCTATGGCACGGCTCAACACGTCGTATTTATGCCGGATGCCTGCATTGTCCAGTCCGGCACCGGCACCTACACATTGTTCCAAAGGTATGCCCGTCATCAAGTGCATCCAAACGGAAGAAGGAGATGTATTGCCTATTCCCATTTCGCCGAAGCTCAAGATATTGCTGCCTTCTTCGTGGCAAAGACGGACGACCTCCGCACCACGGGCAATGCACTGCTCCAATTCTTCCCAAGTCAGTGCGGCTTCGTACAAGAAGTTCCGGCTACCACGGCGCACCTTTTTGTTGAGTATGCCTCGTTCGTAAGGCAGGTCATAATCTACGCCTGCATCCACAATTTTCAGGGTGAAACCATGTTGGCGGCAAAGGAAATTGATGCCAGCCCCGCCATTCAAGAAATTCAAAATCTGTTGCCACGTGACGTCCCGGGGAGATACGCTGACGTTTTCTTCCGTAATACCATGGTCGGCGGCAAAGATGATGTTTTGGGGATGTTGCAACGTAGGCGACAAAGTCTGCTGAATCAATCCTATTTGCAAAGCCAATTCTTCCAACCGTCCCAACGAGCCTTTCGGCTTGGTCAGGTTGTCTATCTTGTCCCGAAGCAGCGGCTGAAGTTGCTTGTCGGGACGGGTAATGTGGAATGTCTGTATCATTTCGTTTCTTTTTTTATAGTCAAGGGGATGCCGGAAACCATTAGGACGACTTCATCGGCACGCGAAGCCACGTACTGGTTCATCCATCCCAAAAGGTCAGTGAATTTCCGTTGCAATTCGTTGTCTGATGTACCGCCCATTCCGATTTCGTTGGTCACGAATATAAAAGTCGCCTCCTGTCGGGTAAGAGCGTCAAACTCCTGCTTGGTGGCTTCGAGGGCGCGATTGATGTCGCTATCGAGGTCGAAGAAGAAGTTCGTGCACCACAGCGTCAGGCAATCCACCAACACTACACGTCCTTCGATGTCGTGTCGGCTCAGGTATTTTTCTTCTTCGATATTCGTCCATTCCGGTCCACGACGTTCCTGATGGAGGCGGACACGCTCGCGGAAATCCTCGTCCCAGATGCGTGCCGTAGCCATATAGACGGGATGAGGCGATAGCGACAGAGCCAACCGCTCGGCATACGTGCTCTTGCCCGAACGTGCCCCTCCGGTGATAAGGATAATCCGCTTCATACTGACTGGTTGTTTTTATAGGTTCGTAAGACGTGGACAAAGTTAATCATTTTTGTTTATCCGTACACTTCCCCCTCTTCCGAAATCAGCAAAATATTCAGTTCCCCTTCGGGAAACAAAGGTGTGCAATGAGTTTGGCAAAGCCGGAGGATGTGCCGGACAAACTTCGGAAGCTCATCTGCCGGAAGGAGTTGCCAAAGTTCACGTGCCAATGTGATGCGGCTGATAGCGGTTTGGGTGGACGGCGAACATCCCGCTTCGGTGGCTATGCGACAAAGGAAATCCTTATTCATCACCGTATGCTTGCTGTGTGTATCCAAGTGGCCTTCCGCTAACTTCACCGCCTTGCCTATCATCAATCCCATAATCAGGCGGGATACGTGGAGTTCGGCGGCTATCCTAAGGGTTTCGCCGATGAAGTTGCCGTAGTGTACGAAGGCTTGCGCTGGCAGGTCGGGATAGCGGGTGCGGAGGAACCGTTCGCTTTTGGCTCCTGAATTGATGACGACAGACGGACTGCCCGTAGCGCACGCCACTTCCATCGACTTGCGGATGGACTGCACAAATGCTTCGGTAGAGAACGGCTTGACGATGCCCGATGTGCCGATGATGGAGATGCCGCCCGTCACGCCCAAACGGGGATTGAAGGTGCGTTCCGCCAACCGCTTCCCGTCGGGTACGGAAATCGTTATGGTATAAATACCCGTCGGGGCTTTCTCTGTCCGTAATAGACTCAATACATTGTCCGCTATCATCCGGCGGGGAGTTTCGTTGATGGCAGGATCGCCTACGGGAAGCCCCAAGCCGGGGAGTGTGACGGTGCCGATGCCTTCGCCGCCTTGGATGAGAATCTGGTAATCTGTTCCTTCCGTAAACTCAATGTCTGCGCAGACGGCAGTACCGTTGGTGATGTCGGGGTCATCGCCTGCATCCTTGATGACCGATGCTTTTCCCTTCGCTACCTGAGAAACGGGTACGGTTATGGTTTCTCCATCGGGCAGACATACCGGTACTTTCGAAACCTCTTTTCCTAATAGACTACATACGGCAGCTACGGAGGCTGCTGTGGCGCAAGTCCCTGTGGTCAGTCCGCTATGCAGGGGATAGAAATCGGGCAAGAGTTGTTCTACCTTGCGGCGCAGTCCGTGCGGACCGTTTACGGAAATGAAGCTGTCGGGCAATGGAGGGCGATGTATGACGAAGATACGGATGCCTAACGTCCGAGCCGCTTCTACTTTCTGAAGGAAACCGCCGCTTAGTCCGCTTTCTTTCATCAGCACGGCATCGGGACGGAGATGTTGCATCAATTCCCGGTCATCTTCTTCCTGATGATAATAACATAGACGGTCGGTGGGGAAACCTTGCCGTTCGGCTATCGCACGGGAACTGTCACGGTCTAAGATGCGGAACCAGCAGTGGAGATTGGATGTCCAAAGTGGCTTCAGCCTGCTGATGGTCTGCACGCCGGTCAGGGCAAGCAATGTGGAGATGCCGGATGCCTTTAATGCATGGATGGCTTCGTCATAATCCCGGCACCAAGTAATGGGAGTGTCCGGTAAGTCTGGGTAGATGCGCTCGTACCGGATGACGGGGATGTGCAAGGTTTCAGATGTTTGCCGGACGGTATCGTGCAGCAGTTCGGCGAAGGGATGTGCCGCGTCCACTAACAAGCGGATGCCGTTCGTTTGGCAGAAGCGGGTCATTTCTTCTGCATCCATACCGTCGGTCAGCCGGATGCCGTGATGCAACGTCACTTCCTGCTCGTCCCCTTTGGTCGAGTAATAAAAGGGCTTGCCCGCCTCTTCCAAGGCTTGCACCGCTGCCCGTCCTTCCGTAGTTCCTCCGAGTATAAGTATCATTTCCGGTAGAGGTGTTTGAATTCGTCCGCATAGAGCCGGGAGAGTCCTTCGCGGTTGCCGATGGCTTCTCCTACGACAATCATCGTGGTCAGTGTCAGTTTATTTTCTTGTACAATAGATGCCAAATCTTTCAACTTACCTCGCCAGATGCGCTGGTCTTTCCACGTCAGGTGGTAGCAGACCGCTACGGGCGTGTCTTCGGGATATTCCTGCAAGAGTTCCGCTTGTACCTTGTCGGCGATAGACGCGCTGAGGAAGATGCACATCGTGCTTTGCGAGCGTGCCAGCAGGTGCAGTTTCTCCCGTTCGGGCATTGGTGTGCGGCCTTCGCCACGGGTCAAGATGATGGTCTGCACTTGTTCGGGGATGGTGAACTGCGACTTCAGTTCGGCGGCTGCGGCTTGGAAGGAGGAGATGCCCGGCGTGATGTGGTAACTCATCCCGTATTGGTCGAAGTAATTCATCTGTTCCTCGATGGCACCGTAAATGCAGGGGTCGCCCGTATGCAGGCGGACGATGAACTGACCCCGGTCGTAAAACTCCTTCATTAGAGCGAATTGTTCTTCTAAGTTCATCGAAGCCGAACTGCGCACCACGGCACCGGGCTTGGCACACAAGGTCAGCTCGCGCGGCACGAGGCTTCCGGCATACAGAATCAGGTCGGCACGTTCCAGCATACGCCGCCCACGCACCGATACCAATTCCGGGTCGCCCGGTCCTGCCCCGACAATCTCGATATGTCCTGCCTGATGCAGGATACCCCGCTCTGCCGCCACCGCTACCGTATAGTTGCTTCCTTTTTGCTTCTCTAATACCAGTTCCTTGGCAGATGCCGAAAGCAGTGCCGCCGCCTCTGCCACGCTGGGTGTACCCACGTGCTCCGCCACCTTCTCGCTGGGAGTGGGCACTTCCACCGCTTTCAGTTCCTCGGCGGTAAAGAAGCGGAAGGGGATGCCTTGCGCCTGCAATGCTTTCACCACCGGTTCGTCCCGCTTGAGGTCGATGGTGCTCATTTCCTTGATGGCGGCAGGGTTCAGACGGGATTGGGCGAGCGTATCGTGTATCGTTTTTATAATGTCTTCCGCCGGAGAAGCCTGATGCGCCAGTCCGATGCCGACGTGCCATACTTGGGGGATATAGAGTAAGGTAGGCAGTTGCCCTTCCGGATGCAGGAAGGGGCTTATCCGTATCACTAATTGGAAGCTGTCCGCTTCGTGTTCTGCAGGAATGCTGTGACGCACCGTCACGTGGGCAGGAACCGTCCGTTCCAGTTCGTCCGTGCCCGGCACGCGGGCTTCGATGCAGAGCAGCGTAGGGACTTGCTGCACGAAGAGGGAGATAAGCCGGTTCATCGCCTCGCGCTCGTCCGCCGCACCCGGACAGCAGGGGACAGCCGTCCAGCCGTACTTCCCAGCCAGCAGGTCGAGTGCCCAAAGCCCCGTGCGGTCGCTCTGCGTAGTGATGACCGCCTCCGCGCCGAGGATGTGCGATATGTGTTCCGCCAGTTCATTGGCTTTGCCGATATGTCCCGACAGGACAGGAATGGCGTAACGCCCTGTGCTGTCCACGCACACCACGGCGGGGTCTTGGTATTTATCATTAATATAAGGAGCGATAAGGCGGACACAGATGCCCATCGCCCCGATGAAGATGAAGGCGTCGCTTCCCGTAAATTCTTCGGCAAAAAACTGCTCGTAAGAAATGATCCGGCTGCACCCTTCCGCATCGGTGGTGGTAATAATCTCCGCCTCCGGAATTTCCCGCCGGATGAGCTGCGCCACGGGCAGTCCGGTTTTCGATATGAGAATAATCGTTATTTTCATATATGTTCTAATTTATTTCTATGTTTCACTATGCGGGGAAAGTACTAATCCTGTAGGATTGGCGCTGTCCCCGCAGTCGACGATGCTTATCCTGTAGGATTGGCATTGTCAACTGGATAAACCGCCTTTATAATCGTAATTGGATTGTAATCATCCAAAGCAATGTGCCTCGTTGGGTATAGCTGTAACCTCATTTCGCGTGCGCCTTCCTCGAACACTGCACGGCTTTCGGGCGATACCGAATTAAATACGATGCAACCGCCGGGAAGCAGGACGGACTGAATTTTCCGCAACATTTCCTTCAGCTTTCCCCCATGCCCGCCGATAAAGACCGCATCGGGAGCGGGCAACGGGCTTATATCTGTTTCTAAGAAATCTCCTATAACAATTTGTATGCCCGGTGTGCCGAAACGATGGCTATTAATATCTATCAGCCGTTCGCACTCCGGACGTATCTCGAAGGAGCAGATTTGCAGGTGAGGAAACTGTAGGCGTGTCTCAATGCTGACCGAGCCAGTGCAGAAACCGATGTCCCAAAAGACGCGGCGAGTGGGTAAATCCAATACCTGCAAAGTCAGGAGGCGGATGGGCATTTTGGTTATCATCCGGCTTCGCCCGTCCAAATGCTCGAACTGCTCATCCGGCAAACCAAACGGACGGGGTGGAACCATTTCAGCTTGAAGGATGAGGCAGTTTGGGGATTCAAACTCCGTCCGTGCCGCCTCTTCCAAGGAGAATCGGGAAATTCTTTCCCGTTGTCCGTTGCCCAAATGTTCGCCTACATATATATTATAATAGGTGTAGCCGTATTCTAATAGGCGGGCGGCGATGATGGCAGGCGTATGAGTGCGGTCGGTCAACACGCCAATCTTCGCGGCACGCTCCATCAAGGCAGCGTCCAATCCTTGCCAAGGGCGTCCTGTCAGAGAAACAATGCGCATGTCATCGTAGCGCATCGGGACACGGTGTGCTAATAGTTGCAGGGAATTGAAGAAGGGAAATATCCGCAGTTCCGTATCGGGCATCTCGCGCATCAGCGTATTGGCAAAGCCGAAGAACAGCGGGTCGCCTGAAGTGAAAACGACTATTGGTCCGCCGTCCGCCGCGAAGCATTCGTCATAGCGGGCAAATACGTTACCGAGGGGAACGGCGATGTTTATCCATTCGTGCCCAGCGGGAAGCATCGGGCGCACGATCTCGTAATGGCGCGTACCGCCGGAAAAAACTTTTCCTTGACGAACTCGTTCCAAGACCTCATCCGTGAAACGCGGCTGGGGATTGTCGTCTATGCCTATCAAGATAAATTGCCGTCTCATACGTCACGCCCCGGTTTGAGTTGTTCCGCATCATTGTAACACAGGATAGCATTAACCAGCGTGGCGGCCAAGTTACTTCCTCCTTTGCGCCCCTCGATGATGATTTTCGGGATGTCGTGGAATACCTTCGCCCGATGCTTCGATTCTTCCACGTGGACGAAACCGACCGGAGCGGCGATGATGCCTGCCGGATGCGCTTTGCCCTTACGGATAAGTTCGCACAGTTCTATCAGTGCCGTAGGCGCATTGCCAAAAGCAAAGAGCGCATCGGGATGCTCCTCCACCGCCAGCCGTATGCCAGCCTGCGTGCGGGTAATGCCTTTCTCTTCCGCCAACGTCGCCGTGCACGGGTCCCCCAGGTAACACTTCACTTCGATGCCCAAGCGTTGCAGGGCGCCCTTGCGGATGCCGCTGGCCACCATGGTCACGTCGGTAATGATGGTGCGGAGGATGCCGGTGCGCACCTTGTCGTAGAGGGTAGCTACAGCGTGGTCGTCCATCCGCAGCAGGTTCTCCATGTCGAAGTCCGCCGTGGTATGAATGGCGTGAAGCAAGGCCCACTTATGGTCGAGAGAAATGTCCGGATGCTTTAGTTCCTTCTCGATGGTGCGGAAACTGCGTATCATGATGTCCTGTCCCTTGTTCTTCCCGTCCGTATCCGCCTCCCGGTCGTAATAGCCGCGCGGCGTAATGAATTGTTTGTCCCACACATAGGATTGCGAATTGCCTATCAGGACGATAGTGAACATGTCAATTAAGTCCGTATCCAGTTCCCCCAAGGTGGTGAGATGCACCTCCTGCTCCTCTCTTCCGGCTTGGCGCACATATCCTACAGGAGTTTGCGGTGAGCGTCCCTCTTGCAGGAAAAGTTCGCGCAAGCGTTCCAGTTGCCAGTAGCGTTCGTTGCTTCGGGGATTGTAAACTGCCGTCACAAAGTCGCCCATTGCCGCGGCGCGGATGCGGCGTTCTATCAGTTCCCAAGGGGTCATCAAGTCGCTCAGCGAAATCACGCAGAAGTCGTGGCTGACCGGTGCGCCCAACAGCGATGCCGCCTTTTGGAATGCGCTGATACCGGGAAGGCAAATCACTCCTACCTCGCTTTCCCGCTTCCGCTTCATTTCATACACCAACGAAGCCATGCCGTAGATACCCGCGTCGCCCGAACTGATGACGCACACCGTCTTGCCTTCTTCCGCCAACCGGAAAGCCTCTTCCGCCCGTGCCGTTTCTTTCTTCATCCCCGTATCTACGCAAAGCGTCTCCGCACGGAGATAAGGCTGCACAAACTGGAAATAATATTTGTATCCGACTACGGCATCCGCTTCCTTCAATGCCGATTGCACCGCCGGAGTGATCTCCTCCGTACTGCCGGGTCCGATGCCTGCTATGATGATTTGATGATTCATGAATATATCGTTAATAAGTCGGTTGCAAAGATAGTTTTTTTTGAGATACATTGGATTGATAACAATCGAAATGAAGTAGCAGTTCCCCTATAATCAAAGGTAAGCCCGCCCTTTTTGTCTGCCTGCCGCGTTGCGTTCCTGTTTTTCGGAAGATTTTCCCCTTGCGGCTTCGCCGCCGGAAATTCTTCCGAAAAAGAACGCGGCGACAGCCACGGGCGGGCTTCAAAAAAGATTATAGGGCTAACTGCGACCGACGTGACGCAAGGTACAAGAACGTCAATCTGACCAATCCAAAACTGTCATTCTTCAAACCGGGAAGCCTTTCCCTTTGCCGAAAGAAGGCATAGGGCTTCAGCTCCCTCTGTTCTGCATGGTTCGCGGCACGGCATTCCCAGCCTTGGCGTTTCCCTTGTGTCCGTTTACCTTCCCTTGCGGTGTCCTTCCCTGACACAGGATGACACGAGCGGACACGGGATGACACCCGTATCCGTCCCCGCCGTATGCCTTCCTACATTTGCCCTTGAAATCACGAACCCCATAAAAGAAACAATTATGGCACAAGAGAAAAAGACAAACGAAGAGGAAGTGAAACCCCAAGCGCGGAAAAATGCCGGAGCGGAACAAAACGGCGAACTGCTACTGGTCCGCAACCGGGACGATCCGAAATCTGGGCTGAGGGTGGTCAGCGGAACAGACGAGAACGGGAACATCCGGACCGTCCCCGCCAACGCGAGAAACGAGAATTCGTTCCTGAAGTTCGACAAGAATTCGAGCATCCTGGAGAATTTCATCAAGAACTTCTGGAGTCAGCTGAAGGAACCGACCCATTTCCACCTGCTCCAAATGAGCGTCAAGGATTACAAGGAGAACAAGCAGACCTTGAAGGACTGGCTGGCGGATAAGCTGACGGACCCGGTGAAGGATTTCCTGAAGGCGCATGAAATACCAGCGGACGGGAATGAGAGACAAGAACAGAGTACAAACCCTAAAGAAAACGTGAATATGGCAGAAAATGAAGAAAGAACGGGACAGCCGCAACAGGAATACCGCTATGACGAGGCGATGATCGATTGGAAAAGCCTGGAGGCGGTCGGCGTGTCCAAGGAAATGCTGAAGCAGATGAACCTGCTTGAGGATATGTTGCGGGGATACAAGACCAACAGGCTGATTCCCCTGAACATCAACGTGCCCGGACTGGTAAAAGGCAGGGTGGACGCCCGCCTTTCCTTCGCGACGGACGAGAACGGGCAGGTCGTGCTGGCGATGAGCGGCGTCCGGCAGAAGAAGGAACTGGACCGCCCGTATTTCGGGCACAACTTCTCAGAAGAGGACAAGAAGATGCTGCGCGAGACCGGCAACCTGGGACGCACGGTGGAGCTGCTGCTTCCCGGCAACCCCTCCTACGAGCCTTGCCTCGTGTCCATGGACCGGGAGACCAACGAGCTTTCCTGTGTCATGCAGTCGCAAATCTATATCCCGGATGAAATCTGCGGCGTGACGCTGGACAAGCAAGAAATTGAGAAGCTGAAAAACGGCGAGGGTGTCCTCATCGAAGGGATGAAGTCCGCCAAGGGGAAGGAATTCGACGCGACGCTCCAATACAGCGCCACCCGCAGGGGGCTGGAGTTCATCTTCCCCGAAAACAACCTGGAGAACATCCGGAAAATCAACGGCGCGGAACTCAATCCGAACCAGATGAAACTGTTGAGCGAAGGCCGCCCCTTCCTCTTGGAGGACATGAAACGCAAGGACGGAAGCCTCTATTCGGCTTACATAGTCCCGAACCTGGAGACGCAGCAGTTCACCCTTTCCCGCGTTCATCCGGAAACGAAAGAAGTCCTTATCCCGAAGGAAATCGGCAACGTGCTCCTGACCGCGGAGGACACCCAGACGTTGAAGAACGGCGGGGCGGTCTTCCTGGAGAACATGATATCCAAGTCCGGCGAAGAATTCTCCCGCTTCGTGCGCATCAACCAGAACACGGGCATGGTGGAATACTCCAAGACACCGGACGGGTTCCAGGAGCGGACGGTGCCAGTAATCCCCCAACAGGTTTACGGGCATAAGTTCACCGCCAAGGAACGTGCGGCTTTGCAAGATGGGAAATCCGTCTATATCCCCAACCTGAAGGGTGCCGGAGGGAAGGAGTTCGCCCGCTATATCAAGCCGTCTTCCACCGGCCAGCTCAATTATTACATGACAGACCCGGACGTGAAACGGGACACTTCCCAACGTGCCGCGCAGAAGGAAAACGCCCAGTCCCGGAACATCAACCAAAAGAGAGGCGTGCCGGCATAACAGACATTCATCACTTAACCCAAGAACGACATGAATCAGAATCCGAACTACATCTTCAAGGAAGAAAACATCGACTGGAAACGGCTGGAAGAAATCGGCATCAGCCACAAACAACTGGAAGCGGAAGGCAACCTGGACCTGCTCCTGCAAGGGAAGGAGACGGGGCTTATCCCGGTAAGGCTGAGAACCTCCGCCATCGACCTCACATTGGACGCCACGCTCCTGCTGGCAACCGATGGGGACGGGAAAACCATTGTGGAAATCAACGGAATCCAGCCCGCCAAGTAACAGCAAACAATAAATATGTCTAATCCGGCTTCTCCCTATCTGATATAAGGTATAGGGGAAGCCACTCAAAAAAACAAAACCATGATCGCGATAGTAACAGACAAACCCGCAGTAGGAAAAGAGATAGCAAAGGTGGTAGGTGCCACCAAGTGTGAAAACGGATACATGACCGGAAACGGCTACCTCGTGACCTGGACTTTCGGCAACATGCTCTCGCTCGCCATGCCCGGTGCATACGGTTTCGGACGCATGGAACGGGAGGACTTCCCGGTTGTCCCGCAGGAATACCGCCTGATACCGAAGCATGTGAAGTCGGACGGCGGCTGGATCCCGGATGCCGGTGCCCTGAAGCAGCTGAATGTCCTGAAACGCATCCTGCCGGAATGCGGGGCCATCATCGCCGCCACGGATGCCAGCCGTGAAGGGGAAATGCTCTTCCGCTACCTGTACCGTTACCTGGGCTGCACCCAGCCGGTGAGCCGCCTTTGGATCTCGTCGCTTACGGACGAGGCCATCCGCAAAGGCATGGCAGACCTGCTTCCGATGCGGATGTTCGACGGGATGTTCCTCGCCGCCGACAGCCGCAACAAGGCGGACTGGCTGCTAGGCGTGAACGCGAGTTACGCCATCTGCAAGGCTACCGGACTGGGCAACCATTCGCTGGGACGGGTGCAGACACCGCTCCTTGCCGCCATCTGCCGCCGTTACCGTGAGCGGGAGAACCACATCGTGACGGACAGTTGGAAACTCCATGTCAGCCTGCATAAGGAGAACCATTTGCTGAAGCTGCACTGCACGGAGGATTTCAGTGACAAGGGCATGGCCACGGAGGTGTACGACGACTGCAAGTGCATCGGGAACGCCCGCATCACTGCGGTCAGCAAGGAGAAGCTGGAAATACCCGCCCCGCTGCTGTACAACCTTTCGGAACTGCAAAAGGACGCAAGCCGCCATTGGGAACTGACCATCGGGGAAGTGCAGGACATCGTGCAGACCCTTTACGAAAAGAAGCTCATTTCCTATCCGCGCACGTCGAGCCGCCACATCCCGCAGGACGTGTTCGACACCTTGCCTGCCATCCTGAACGGGGTGCTCCGTTGGAAGGAATTCCGCCCGTATGCGGAAGGGTTGGGCATCGACACGGAAAACCTGCCGCAGCGGGTGGTGGACGAGGACCGGGTGACGGAGCATCCCGCCATCCTGATTACCGGCCTGTATCCTGAAGGGCTGACAGAAAAGGAGCAGGAAGTCTATGGGCTTATCTTAGGGAGGATGCTGGAAGCCTTCATGCCCTCCTGCCTGATTGAATGCACCACGGTGGATGCCATCTGTGCCGCCCGGAAATTCCGGTCAAAGACCTACCGCATCATCCAAAGAGGCTGGTATCACGTCTTCGGCCGTCCGGATGCCATCGCCCCCGAAGGTTTCCGTGAGGAGGAACTGCCGGACCTGTCCGCCGGGGAGACCTTGCCGCTCTCGGCGGTCAATCTGGTCCACAAGAAGGACTTGCCCGTCAATCCGTTTACCGATGCAGAACTGGTGGACTACATGGATGATGCCGGACTGGGCACGGCGACCACGCGGGCGAACCTCATCCGGACGCTCATCGGCCGCAAGTACATCCGCTATGCGGGCAAGCACATCATCCCCACGCGCAAAGGGCTGTTCGTTTACGAGACGGTGCGGGGCATGAAAATCGCCAATCCCGCGCTGACCTTCGGCTGGGAAGCGGATCTGGCACGCATGGAGCGGGGCGAACTCACGCAGGAGGAATTCATGGAACAGGCGTTGGCACTGACCGAAGAAATCACGGAAGAGATATTCCGCACGTACAAGCCGAGGGAATGATGGCTATATTATTATAAGAGGTAAGGAAGAGGATGTGGAACCTGATAATGGATTCACATCTTCTGCGTTTTTACAGCCGTTCTAAAAATAAGGTAATGGAAAAATCAGCCGCATTTCATTTCTTACCCGCAAAGGTAGCCCCGTGTCCCTGGGGATTGGGCAAGGTCAGGCCCCTTCGGGGTTGGCCGGGGAAAAATCATCCTCGCTCCGCTACGGTATTTTTCCCCGCCAAACCTTGCACAATCCGGACACGGGGGCAACCCTGCAAGTAAGAAACAGAAATACTGGCTCCAAGAGCCGGTTCAGGTTTAATCACTAAAAATAGAAGAAGGCATGAAACTGCAAATCATTGAAAACGCCTGCAAACAAGCGGTTACGCTCCTGCTGCTTGCCGGAATCGTCCTGCTTGCCGAAAAGGGGATTGTCCCGACAGGTACCATCGTGCTGCTGTTCCTTTCCGGAGGAATCATTAGCCTGCTGTTCAGAAGCGTCGGGCTTCTCCTGAAACTGGCCATCGTATGGCTGACCATTAAAACTCTTGTATAACCCTTAAACCAACGAGACAATGGAAACAAGGACATGCACCGCATCCGCGCCCCTCATGCCGGTGGCGTGGCCCGTGAGAAAAAGAGAAGAAAAGCCGGCGAGAAGACGGTTCCCGCATTCCGTGGACGAACCGGTCGCCATCGGCCATTACCTGAATCCCCTTCTGGGTATCTCCTTACGCTCCAACAGGGAGGAACTGCTCCGGGATTACCTTCAGGAATTCATCATTTAAGAACCATTTTATCATCATTTTAATACTTACCATTATGTTTTTTGAGACCATTTACCGGATGCTTGCCGAAGGTACAGAGCTGGGCATCCACATCAGACGAGTAGAGAACCGCTTGTGCGTGGCAGTCATGCCGCAACGTGAGAAACTGAAAGAGGGGGCAGGGCAAAGCATCGTGCCCCTTGTCGTGAACGGGACTCCGGAAGAACTGGACACGGAGTTCCTTGCCCAGATCGCCCGCCCGATGGAAAAGGTGCAGGGCATCCTGATGAACCTGGAAGCCTTTGAAAAACAGGCAGAAAAAGCCGCAGCGGAAAACAAGGCCGCCCAACCCGCCGCCAAAAAGGAGACGAAGGAAGAGCGGGAAAGACGGGAGAAGCTGGAAAAACTGTTGAAGAAAGCCGACGAGTCGGCAACCGCACGGCAGTATTCCAACGCATTGATCTGGTTGAGGCAGGCGGAACGGCTGGCACCGGCGGAACGGCAGGAGGAAATCAAACGGAAAATGGAAGAGGTGCAGCGGAAAAACGACGAAGGAAGCCTGTTCGCTTCCATGCCGGAACCGCAACCGGTTGTTCCGACCCTCTCCACCGTCCAACCTGTCGGGGACTTCGACAAGGACGACGAGGACGACCGTGAGCTGCTGAAGGAAGACCCATACGCGGAATACATCGACTTTCCGGAAGAGAACCGGATGAAGGACGAGGCGCAGTTGGAACTCGTATGCTGCTGATACCACTTATTATTGTCAAACATTAAAACAACATCGATTATGGCACTGGAAATTAAAGGACTCGCAAGAGTGTTCAAATTCAAAAAAGGGAAAGAAACGTTGGCATTGGACGACCCGGACGGCAACCTGTCGCCGAACGAAGTGATGGATTTCTATTCGCGCGTTTATCCGGAACTGACCACCGCATCGGTCAACGGACCCGTGTTCGAGGAGGACAAGGCCGTCTATGAGTTCAAGACCACCATCGGGACGAAAGGATAAGGCTATGGCTAAGAAACAACAAACCAAGAAGGAGGACGGACCATGCAGACAGCTATCAGACTTCCATATCCGCACGTTGGCACAGCTTATCATCCAAGAAGCCAAACGTACGACAGATATCAGCCGGGGAACGGACGGGAGGGGAAAAAGAAAGCTCCCGCCGCCTGGAAGCGTAACGGTTTTCTGACGGGGAGGATCTTTCCCGTCATTTCCGATACAATCCGGCCTCCGTTCTATGAGACGGGCATAGACCTCAGTACGGGGGAAGATTTTGATTACCTGTACAGGTTCGCCGTGCGGTATGTCGGATTGTTGGGCTCCGAATTGCCCTACCAAAAGCCCCGGCGGTGCAAATATTACCGCCCGGAGATTGCAAAGCTGTACCGGGTGTTGGATTCCATCCTGGCGGATCAGGTCAATCTGGAATCCTGCAACGGGAAACTGTCATTCTGCGTGTACCGCCACCTGAACTGGCCCGATGACACCCTGCTTTGGTTGCCTGTCGATTTCACGGATCGGTTGCCCCGCCAGTTAAAACGGATCACGCTGGAATTCATCCGGCGGTTTGTCTCCCACCACAGGATGCAGAAAGTGACCGATTCCATGTACTACGAGATGACGGAGGACTTCGCGTTGAACGATACCGGTCTGGGGAAAAAGGAACAGGTGGAACTGAGAAAGCTGGAAGCCTCCTACAAAGAAGGCGGAAAGGCTTACCGGGCGTTGGCGCGGATGTACGGAAACCCTTTCTGTATCCGGTTGGAAGAAAAACTGGGAGCGTATAAGACGGACAAAGAGGACGAGAAGGAACTGCTTGACCTCATCCGGGAAGGCTTGGAGCTTATAGAGGAAGGTGTCCCTTGCATCATGGATTACGAATACGACTGGGCGATGGAAGAAAGCCCCGACTTTTTCCCCATCACGATGAGGGACCAGGTCGCGCTTGCCTATTCCATAAACGACCGGGTGGCAAAAGGAATGGAGTGTTACCTTAATTCCTCCTTACAGGAATCTTACGCCCTGACACCGGTCTCCACTTTGCTCCTGACCCCGGAAACGGAAACTTTGCTTCAGGAGGACAACTATCCGGAGCGGTTCGCCGGCTGGTTCTGCCGCTTTACCTATCATATCACGCATCACTTTCAATGATATTCAATATGAACGAACTGACAAGAAACCTAAAGAGAATCATGGTGCCCAAGGCGGCGCTGATTGCCTATCAGGAAGAAAACAAGGAATGGCACGAAAGCAGCTCCTATTACCTGGAACTCCATCCGATAGACGGAAACGGGAGGATGCGTGCCGCCATTCCCGTCACTTATGAATTTTTGAACTCCTTATTGGAATCATTCTCGACGGAAATAGCGGAAATGCCACACGGACGCATACCCGAAAACATGCTTTGGTGCGACACGAGAAAAGGAAACGAGAAATACGTCTGGTATAATCCGCCAGCAAGGAGGCGGATGTTCTTCCACGGACAGCTGAACATCGCGGAGGGGGACTTCCACATGCCCGGCATCATCTACAAGGTGCAGGTAGACCGTCTGGACGTGTTCGCCTTCAAAGGAGACAGGCCGGATGAGAACAGTGACCTGTACCTCGCGCCTTACTTTAACGTGACCGGGTCTGCCGTATGTCTGGGATCGCCCAACTTGGAAAAACCTCAGAACCCGTCTTTCACCGAATGGCTGGCGTATTGGGAAAAGCTGTTCTGGATGAGCGAGTTCTCCCATTTGGGTGCGCATGGCAACCCGACCCGGAGCAATCTGGTCCTCGTGACGGAGAATGCCCGTAACCGACCCTTTGATTATGAAGAATTAATCCCCATGAACAAGAAACTTAAAGACATACTCGCATGAAACGGATCCATTTTACAGACAATTACCTGCTTTCTCCCCAACACCCGGTCACCGTCTTCGTGATCGGGGCGGGAGGCACAGGCTCACAGGTGGTGACCAACCTGGCACGCATGAACAAGGCGTTGCAGTCGCTCGGACACGTGGGACTGCATGTGACCGTCTTCGACCCCGATACGGTGACGGAAGCCAATATCGGAAGACAGCTTTTCAGCGAATCCGAAATCGGTTTGAACAAGGCGGTGGCACTCGTCTCCCGCATCAACCGTTTCTTTGGCTATGGCTGGGAAGCGGAACCTTGCCGCTATTCCATGCGGAAGGGAAAGGACTGCATAGACACGAGGGCGGGCAACATCATCCTTACCTGCACAGACAACAAGGCTTCCCGGCTGGAAGTATGGCGGATTTTGAAAGGACTACGGCATCCCGGCTACACGGCGGAAGGGACGCCGCTCTATTGGATGGACTTCGGGAATGCCGCGACCATCGGACAGGTCCTGATAGGCACGGTCAAGGACAACATCCCGCAACCGGTATCGGACAGCTTCATTTCCGTACCGAAGATGAACGTCATCACGGAAGAGGTCGATTATTCAAAGGTAAAGGACAAGGATTCCGGCCCGAGCTGTTCCCTGGCGGAAGCGTTGGAAAAGCAGGACCTGTTCATCAATTCCATGCTGGCGCAGATAGGCTGTGAAATCCTGTGGAAAATGTTCCGGGAAGGGAGGACGCTCCATCGCGGTGCCTATCTCAATCTGGAGACATTACGGGTGAATCCCATTCCCGTGTAAGAATAAAGACGAAGCGCATGGCAGCCACCACAAGAGGAAATCCATGCGCTTCATTCTTCTATCTTTTCAGTCCTTGCGCCTTCATAAACTCGCGGACTTCGGAACTGCGGTAATATATCCGCCGGTCTATGATGTAATACTTGATGAGTTTCTTGGAACGGTAACGCGCCAATGTCCGGTCTGTCACGTTCAGCAGCTTGCACAAATCGACGTTATCAAGCAGTTCATCGCCGTCGAAACAATCCTTCAGGCGGTTCATGCGGTCCAGCTTCCGCTCTATCCGCTCGAAGCCTTCCAGTATCGTCACGATCATCTTTTCTATCACTTCGCCATCTACATACATGGTGTAATCTCCTATTGTTTAAATGAATACTTGATACTCTTTTCGTGCGCACTAAAAAGGGTATATACCATGTATAGTGAAAAGGACGTGCCAAGACGGGCTGTTTATTCGTACTTGTTTCTTATATCATTGATAGTATGATGTTTATACGGAATTGAGTAATGATTGCGACTTATCGTAAAAGTGGAAAGATTGTAAAAAGTGTAAAGCGTATGGTTACAGGTTTTACACTTTTTACAGTGGAACATGACTCAAGGGGATATAAGGAGACATAGGATGAACGTACTTGAGATTACAGCATATAACATGTTACATTTGCCCTGAACAAGAAAAGATTATCCTATGGAGATTACCAACATTGAAAGCGGCACATTCAACGAGATGCTGGCACGGATGGAACATGCCGCCCGAATTATTGAGGATGTCAGCAAGCGTTACCAATGCAAGGCAATGGGCGAATGGATAGACAACCAGGATGCCTGCCTGCTTTTAGGTGTAAGCCCACGGACTTTGCAGGCATTCAGGGACAACGGGACTTTGGCTTACAGCCAGATAAGCCACAAGATATACTACAAACCCGAGGACGTGCGGAAACTATTGCCGCTTGTGGGAGCGAAAAGACTGATCGCAAACCAACCGAGAAAACAAAGCCATGAATGAATTGCTGACACACGAAAACGAACGCATCGCTGCCTTTTTCAAGAACCTTGACCGGATATTGGGAAGTATGGCGCAAATGGCTGATAATTGCCGTCCCTTGCTGGATGGCGAGCGGTTCCTGTCAGACAAGGAACTGGCTGAGAGGCTAAAAGTCAGCCGCAGGACTTTGCAGCAATACCGGTACGAAGGGCGTATCCCTTACATCCTGTTAGGCGGCAAGGTCTTGTATAAGGAGAGCGACATCGCCAGGATCTTACAGGAAGGATACCGGAAATCCATCCGGTAATCAGGAGGCAAAATTACTTGGCTAAAAGGCGGGATGAGAACCGGGCTTGGTTCTTTCCCGCTTTTTTTAGATTTCGAGGCTTGCACTTATATTTCCTCCATTCAGGCACTACCGTGTTCCAGGATTGCTTTCCTCTTGCGCAAGACAGGCATTGGCGCCTCCTCTTCCAACGGCATGGAAAAAGCATCTTTCAAGTTGTCCGCAAGTTTCTCCATGTCTTTCAAGACTTTCTGTCCGGTAATTTCGGCATAGATTTGTGTGGTGCGTATCGAACGGTGCCCCATCATCTTGCTGATGGTTTCTATCGGCACGCCGTTATCCAGGCAAATCAAGGTCGCGAACGAGTGCCTGGCCATATAGAATGTGAGGTGGCAATCCAAACCGCACGCCTTTTCTATCAGTTTCAAGGTCTGGCACAAACAGCACGTGACCGGCACGAAGAACAATTTGCCGTCTTTGCCTTCCCCCCTGTATTTCTCTATGATGCGCAACGGGATGTCAAGCAGCTTGATATGGCAGTCCGTTCCAGTCTTACGGCGGTCAAGGTGCAGCCATTTCGAGCCGTCGGCTTCCGTTACGATGTTTTCCTCCGTCAGGCTGGCAAGGTCAGCCCTCCCAAGGCCGGTGAAACAAGAAAAGACAAAAAGGTCCCGCGTATGGCACATCCGGTAGGTGTTGAATTCCGCATTCAGGATTTTATCGAACTGCTCACTTGTCAGGAAACGGTGCTTGGACGGTACGGGCTTTAATTTGTAACCTAAAAAAGGATCCCGTTTCAATGTATGTTGCTTGACCGCAATCTTTGCGATTTTGTGCAAATAAATCAAATCCGTATTATAAGTCCCCATGTTAATGCGGCAAATCGTGGAAAGGTAGAACTCGAAATCGTCAATGAATTTCATGTCCAATGCGTTAAGCGCGATGTCCTCCGTGCCAAATTTGTAACGAAGGAAACCGACAAGATGCTTGCGTGTAAGCAAATATCTATAGTGGCTTTTTTTCACACGGTCAATGCCGATCCGTTTGGCATATTCGGCATTGTGCTCGTCAAACAAGGCTATCAAGGTTTCCGCTTTCCGGTCTTTTCCGGTTATGGCATTACGGATGATTTCTGCCGTCACGTATCCTTGGTCCACATTCTTTTTATAGGCTTCGTTCGCGGCATGTTCCATACGCTCCAACTCACGGTTGAGCATTTTAAACCCTTCCTTCTCTTCCTGGCTGACATTTTTCGCTTTCCGTCCGATGCAGGCGGCCCGTCCAGTATCCGGATTCCAAAATTCAGGTTTTACCTCCAACCCGGTGGAATATTGGCACACCTTCCCGTCAAGGGTAATGCGCCCCATCACCGGACATTTTCCGTTCTTCTTGATTTTCTGGCGGTTGATATAAAATAGCTGCTTGAATGTACTGCGTTTCATACGGCTTCCCCTTTCATTTTCATTTCTCTTTCTTTCCGTTCTTTTCTTTCCTGGATCTTTTCGGGAGACATTTTCCACGTTTTCCGGCAAACCCGCCGGCTCATGTCTTTCAGGATGGTAGAGGGAGGCATTTCAATGCCTTTTAATGAGAATTTTCCCTTGATCCCTGCACCCAATTCAGAGACATCCTTGTCAATCTTATCGTATGTCACTTTCGCATAGTGTTGCGTCGTGGTGATATTCTTATGCCCCATGATCCGGCTCACGGTTTCAATGGGGACACCAAGGGAAAGACAAATCACCGAGGCGAAACTATGCCTGGCCTGATGGAAGGTCACGTTACGGCTGATGCCGCAGCGGGCCGCAATCTTTTTCAGATGGAAAGTTACACTGCCATGCGTAAGCATCGGAAACAGTTTGCCTTCAGCCGCCATACCTTGATATTTTCTTATGATGGCCAACGGGATGTCAAGTAGCAGGACATTCTCAACCGTACCGGTCTTTTGCCGTTGGGTGCGGATCCAGAATCTGCCGTCACCGGCCTTATAGATATTCTTTTGGGTAAGGCTGCACAAATCGCAATAACAGATTCCGGTGAAACAGGAAAAGACAAACAAGTCACGAGTGAGCTTTTGGTTTGGCTTCTCCAAATGCACGGACATGATGCGCTTCAACTCGTCCATGCTCAAATGGCGGCGGACTTCTTCCGGTTTCTCCGTGGTATAACCCTTGAAAGGATTATACGGGATGTATCCGCGCCGATGCGCGTCATTCATAATCGCCTTGAGGCATTTCAGATGCCCCAATTTTGTGCTGGCCTTATGCCTCTTTTCTATGTGCAGGAACATGTCGAACGCCTCTATGAATTCCATATTAAGGCTTCTGAGTGGCATGTCCGACACTTTGTATTTCTTTTTCAGGAACTCAGAAAGTAAGACCCTGACACGTTGGTAATGTATATAGGATGCCACGCTCCTGTTCACCCCCACACGGAATGAGTATTCTTGGTTGTGCATTTCCACCAGTTCCATCAAAGTTATCTGTGCGGATGCCATGGCTTGGCCGAAGTTTTTCACATCTTCCGCTTTTACCGTATTTCCAGAGTTGCACAACTCGTCAAATTTGGCACGTAAGCGCAGAAGCATGTTCTCTATTTCCTTGTTCGTGGAAATGGCAACCTTGCTTTTCCCGGTACAACGTTGTGAAGTGGCATTCCAGCTTCTCGGGTTCACTTTGATTTTGCAACCGAACTGGGCGGTTGAGTTGGTTTCACCCTTCACTGTTATTTTTCCCATCAACGGGCAATCCCCGTTCTTGTCTTGGCTGTTCCGCTTTAGATAAAGCAGCACTTTCAATTCAGTCTTTACCATACCGTCTTTTCTCCTATTAGTTTGCAATATTATAAATTGTTGGTAGAATCTCAGGCATGACAAACAAAGCAGAATAGCGAAATCGACTCGTTGCAATCAGAACCTTTATTGTCCCTAAAAACTGTTTCTTGTTACCTTTCCTACGGAAAGGCTGCTTTTCTTTGATTTTCAACGGTTAGGAACTTTCAAAACAGGTAATGGTTTGGTAGTGAATCCATCGCTGCATTCTTCCGTTTCCGGTTAAATCACCCAAAAGCAAAATCTTGAAATATCGCTATATTTCAACGGTTTAGGTTTTGTTTGCCGCATTCTTCATAGTGAGTTTTTCTTATTAGGAAGTACAT
>ERZ857521.382-NODE-382-length-68871-cov-5.836593_pt1 | contig 68871 bp, 84 predicted proteins | sample MGYA00519701_ERZ857521 | MGnify/ENA primary metagenome ERZ857521 (study PRJEB31778, sample SAMEA3449346) | human gut metagenome | biome: human gut; feature: human-associated habitat; material: faeces | place: United Kingdom | collected 2010/2012 ...
TCATATTAAACACACCAAATAATAATGCGTATTAATATCTTAAATTATTATATCATGAGAATTCATAATTTCAACAATAATTATCATTTTGTTATTCAAAATATTTATATTTATTATTAAATATGATTATACCTATTTTAAAAACATACCAAACGTACTTATAAAATAAGGGTCTATCCATTTTAATATTATATACACAATAAGATTTCTCATTACCGAAAATGATAATTAAGGTTATCTTGTTATCAATTTATTATACATTCATTCTCATTTTCATACTTGCGTTTCAAGAATTGCTTGTCATTATTAAGACTTCTAATCTCAATTTCACCTATCAAATTCTCATTTTCTAAATTTTATTCATTTAATTAGATGTTATTCAACACTCATTATTCTCCCTAGAATATTCTATAATGATATAAATTTGCTCCACTCTAATAGATTGGGTATAATTAATATAATATGTATTAAAGAAAGGACGACACATGAAATCTTTTAAATCCTTAGGCGTTTGCGACGAACTTATTAGCACCTTACAAAAACAAGGCATAAAAGAACCAACGCCGATTCAAGAACAATCGATTCCTATCGTCTTCAAAGGCAATGATATTATTGCAAAGGCACAAACAGGAACAGGAAAAACATTAGCCTTCTTATTGCCTATATTGCAACGCATTCACACAGATGTACATCAAGAACAAGTACTGATTATCGCACCAACACGGGAACTCATTAAACAAATTTCCGACGAAGCAAAGGTGCTAGGCGCTGTGTTGGATGTCGATATTCTTCCGCTCATCGGTGGTAAAACGATTGAATCCCAATTACAACAACTTGGTAGACGTCCTCACGTTATCCTAGGTACACCAGGTCGCTTATTGGACCACGCTAAGCGCGGCTCACTCCATCTCGATTCGATCCGTCGCGTAGTGTTAGATGAAGCGGATCAAATGCTTCACATGGGATTTTTACCAGACATAGAAAATCTAATCGGTCAAACAGATGCGAATCGACAATTGTTACTCTTCTCTGCTACAATTCCGGACAAGATACGCAACCTAGCAAAAGCATATATGACAAAACCGGTATCTGTAACAGCGGAAGGTAAACACATTACACTAGACTCAATTGACCAACGCGTATATATGATGAATCCAGAGGATAAAACACCTCGCCTCATCAAGATGATCCAAGAAGATAATCCATATTTGGCAATCGTGTTCTGTAACAAGCGAGAAGGCGCCATTCGACTATCCTACGAGTTGACAGCTGCAGGTCTCAACATTGCTGAAATGCACGGCGACCTAACACAGGGCCGACGCACACAAATACTTCGAGACTTTGCCAAGGCAAAAACACAAATTTTGGTGGCTACTGATATTGCAGCGCGCGGCATCGATATTGAGGGCATCACTCATGTATACAACTATGATGTACCTCATGATGTAGATTACTACATCCATCGTATCGGTCGTACAGGTCGTGCAGGTAATTCTGGTATAGCCGTTACATTTGCTACGCCAGCCGATGAATCTTGGTTACGACGCATAGAACGTGCGATCCAAGCAACCTTAACAAAATACACAAAAGATGGGCAAATCAAAACTAAAGGTAATGCCAGCACTGCGCCAAAACGCAAAAAAGCAACATCAAAACCTAAAATCACAAGTTCCTATCAATCTACAAAGGCAAAAGCCCATAAGGCTCGAGGCCATAAGGGTTCCAATACTCGACAACGCCGTACCTCTACATCACAAACAGGTCGACGTGGCAATCGAAGATAACACAAAAATGCGTGTAGCATATCATAAGCTACACGCATTTTTTATGTGCCATTATTTATTTTGATTTGCATAGATACTCGGTACACCCTCTACATCCATGCACTGCGTCTTGCAAGCTAAACGATTACTACAAACCCATGTAGTACGTCCTCTCATCTGTTGCTTTACAAAATATCCTTTTTTGCATCGAGGGCATATATATTGCTTTGACTCTTCCGGAACCTCCAGATTTGAATCCTCGTTTTGACCACCACCTACAGGTTGAGTATATCGACAAGACGGATAATTAGTACAACCTAAAAAGGCGCCAAACTTACCACTCCGCCGTTGTAATCGCCCCTTCTTACAGGATGGACACTCAGGTAAATCCTTCAGATTTACTTGATTGGCATCCATAGGCCGTCTTGCATTTTGATTCGAAATGGTACGGACCACATTGGGCATCATTTGATCACGACTTACCAGTTTATCAAAACCAAGTTTATCAATTAAGTGTTGTAAAAATTGAATCTGATCTTTTAGGAATGACTCCAGTGTATCCTCCCCCTCACTCATAAGAGCAAGACGTTCCTCCCAAATGGCTGTTTCATCAGGATATAATAATTCATCAGGCAATGCATCTACCAAAAGATATCCCGTATCGGTAGGAGATAACACCTGTTTCTTACCAGATGTCTTCATAAACCCACGACTGATTAATTCATCAATAATATTTGCCCGCGTCGCTTCCGTTCCAATACCGGATACAGCCTTCAATTGTTTCTTCAACTCTTCATTCTTAACAAACTTATGAATTTCCTTCATCGCTTGTAATAATGTAGAAGGCGTAAATCGAGAGGGCGGTTTTGTTTGTTTTGACTCTACAGATGAATCCGTATATTTAACTGAGTCATTCTTTTTAACCGACGGCAAATGATCTGCTTCTTCGATAGCATCCTTTTTAGGCCCCGATTCTGCACCTCGTTCATCGGTTAAGTCCGGTTCATCACCATCTGCGTTAGTCTTAGACTTTTGACGCTTATATAAGGACTTCCAGCCTTCTTCAATAACAACGCGACCATTGGCAACGAATTCTTCCTCGCATTGACCAACTACAATCCTTGTTTGCTCATATACATGTTCTCCATAAAATTGAGCAATATAGGCCTGACTGATGAGAAAGTAAATATTACGTTCTGCTTGAGTTAGGCTGTTTACATTACAAGCAACTGTGGTTGGAATGATGGCATGATGGGCAGTAATCTTTTTTTCATTCCATGCACGACTCTTAATATTTCTATCCGCATTTTGTGCCCATTGTGAAAGTTTTTCATCCCCCGATTGCGCTAAATTGCTGAGAATAGCCATACGATCACCATATTGATTAGGTGGCAAGTATTCACAATCAGAACGAGGATACGTGGTCAATTTTTTCTCGTATAATTTCTGTGCCGTATCAAGTACAGTTTGAGGGTCATAAGAGTATGCCTTCCCTGCCAACACTTGTAATGACGATAGTGATAATGGCAACCGTTGTAAATCTTTCTTCTTGGATTTTGTAACGGATTTTACCATGCCATCAAGGCTTGATGCTAGCTGTTGCACTAAGCTTTCAGCAACCCCTTTATTAATGAGACGCCCATCTGGATCTAATCCTTTTTGTTCATCCTTAGGTTGCCACGTTGCCCAAAAGGTACCATTCTCATGGGTATATAAAATTTTAACGGTAAAATAATCAACCGGTTTAAAGTCGGCTAATTCTCGCTCACGACGTACTACGAGTGCTAGTGTCGGTGTTTTTACACGGCCTATAGGCAATGTTACCTTATTCCCCTTATACCGTTCAGATAATGTATAGGCCCTCGATAAATTCATCCCGATTAACCAATCGGCACGCGCTCTAGCTAATGCAGATTGATATAGATTGTGAAAGTCCTTATTATCGCGCAAATCACCTAATGCCGATTTTACAGATTTCTCGTCCAATGCATTTAATAAAATCCGTTGCACCGGTTTTGTATTGCCTACAAAATACAAAACCTCATCGACTAATAACTGACCTTCTCTATCCGGGTCACCCGCGTTGACAATAATATCGGCCTTTCCAATCAGCTCTTTTACAGTTTCAAACTGTTGACGACTGCTATCGGTTACGAGTAATTTCCACTCAGTAGGTACAATTGGTAAGTCTTGAGGACGCCAACGAATATATTTATCGTCATAGTCACCAGGCTCGGCTTGATGTAATACATGCCCTACAACCCATGTAACAACATCGTCACCTTGGATAAAATAACCATTGCGTTTTTGTATATTCTTATTTTCCGGCAAACATTTACTGATTTCTCGAGCCATGGATGGCTTTTCTGCAATAAATAACCGCATGGTCCCCTCCTTAACGTACATATGGCGACCATCCCCGTAGTCGCTCTTTGAAATCTCATTATACTACAATTTAGTGGTCATAACTACCAAAATCATGTATAATTCAGTTCGCCAACTACAAGAACACGCATAAATACTGCTTTTCTTATGGTCTCTGTATTTGTAATACGCCACATAAACCACATAAAATAGACAAAACCACTTTAAAATTGTTTATATTGCAGTAATAATTACAGTAATTTATTTTACTTTTAGGTGGATTTATACCACAAAACATATTATAATATAACTAATAGGAGGTGAATTATGTGGAGACTATAGGAGAAAGAGTTAAAAGACTAAGAGAAAAACGAGGCTGGACACAAGCACAATTAACAGCTCGAATGGGAGCAAACAGTACCACAACACTTTCACGTATTGAAAACGGAGTTACTAAAGAAATGCGTATACCGATGGCCCAAAAACTAGCGGAAATATTTGATGTAACTCCAGAATACATTATGTATGGAGATAATATTAATAATCTATATACAGAAGAAGTCTATAGATTTATTATGAATCCGAAAAATGTAGAACTCATTGACATATTTGTCAAAGAACAAATTCTCAAAGAATTAAAAGAAAATTACAAAAAGAAAAAGGAGGGCAATTAAGCCCTCTTTTTTGCTGTAATAAAATCACGTATAACGGTATTATCCAGTTGCATGATGTACATATTTCCTTTTTTTAGTTCTTCCAGTTTGTCGCCGAAGTATGCTAACTTTCGAGCCTTGTCTTTAGACAATGTTTCAACAAAAGCCATAGGTTTACCCTTCTTGGTTCTCGTATTCTTGATTTTAGTTATGAGTGCGAGAATATTTGTATTGCCATCTACAATACTATTGTCATAGTCAGCAAACATATCAGTAAACGTATATCGTAATGTAGCGAACTCCATTTGACCATAGCTTTCTTCTTGTTCGCCAGAATACACAAACTCACCTTTAGATTTTCGTTTATCTTTAAGCCAGTCTATATATTCCAGTAATTCCCATCTGGTTTTGCTAGTGTAATTATCACACGCACCAGAACGAACGATATTTTTGAGAACGGTCTTATTCAAATTTACATTATCTACTAAAAACTGTTCCGCATTATTTCCATTTGGTATAATCGAATTGCCTACACCAGCAATCAAATTAAACCCCAATGTAACTGTACGATTTTTACCGACACATTTCATTTGACTAACACCAATATCTGGTGGCAACACCTTGATGTTAATCTTTTTACAATGCTCGATAAGAGGAGAAAGTTTATCTCTACCGCTTGTATCTTGCCCAACTATGTCTATTAATGACGCCATATACTCTGCTGTATAATGTGCCTTAATGTAAGCTGTATACCAAGCTAAAAGCCCATACGCCGCAGAATGGCCCTTGTTAAATCCATAGTTAGCAAAAGTGACAATCTCATCGCATATCTCTTGCATAATGTCTTTAGGAATCCCATTCTTTAAGCCTCTTTCTAACATATCGTCAATGACTGGTTGCATTTCTTCTGTAATCTTACGACCAATAATACGACGTAAGTTATCTGCTTCACCATATGTATAACCACATAGTTCACGAGCAATCTTCATGATTTGTTCTTGGTATAAAATAACACCTTCTGTATCATTTAAGATAGGCTCTAATTTAGGGTGCAGATACGTAACTGCTTCTTCGCCTTGTCTACGACGTTCGAAGACTCGGACCATGCCAGAATCTAATGGCCCTGGTCTAAACAATGCTACGGTATCAATTAAATCTTCTACTCGTTGAGTATTAATGGCTTTGACTATATCTGTCATGCCACCAGATTCAATTTGAAAACAACCTTGTGTAAATCCAGCTCTAAGCATACGAGCTGTGTAATCATCTTGCAGAGGTATATTATTGATTAATAGTTCATCTGGTCTACCAATACGCTCTAATGCACCATCTAGTACATCTAACGTTTTAAGACCGAGAATATCAAGCTTCATAATCCCCTGTTTTTCAAGCAAGTGAAAGTCTTGTGCCGCTACAAGAATATCTTTATTCTTTTCTACTGCACACCAATTGCTTACATCTTTAGGGAATACGACAACAGCTGACGCATGTGTACTATACTTTTCTATGTGACCTAAAAACTTTTCAGCTAAGTCACGAAGCATATCATCTTTTACATCTGCTAAATCATCAATTTTACTTGATATAGCGTCTATATCTGCTGGAGCATAGCCTAACGCTTGACCAGCACGTTGTAATGCTGATTTAGGTTGTATATAACTAATTGTTCTAATCTGATATACTAAGCCATACTTTTCACGGATATAATCGATAACTTCTTCACGTCTTTCAGAAGAGACATCAACGTCAATATCTGGGCTTGTTACACGTTCTGGATTAGCGAATCGTTCAAATACTAGATTAAATCGTATAGGGTCTACTTGTGTAATACCAGCTAAATACGCAACTAAACTGCCACCAACAGAACCACGTCCTGGCCCAATTGGTATATGTTTACGTTTACAGAATTCTAACATGTCATGAATAATACACATATAATTTGTGTAATGACATTGTTCTAACACATTAAATTCATGTATTGCTTGCTCTTTATACTGCTGGCTATTGTCTTTCTTTGCAATACCTAAATGTTTCCACCCTTCGTTACACCTATCTTTTAGATAACGTAATGGGTCCTTACAATCAAATACAGGGAAGTTTTCTTCTCCCATAGGGATTTCAACATCGCATTGGTCTATAATGTTAGATACGTTCTTGAAGTATTGCGACGTATCGTAATCGAAGAATTTAGCCATTTCTTCCTGGCTCATCATATGATAATCACCAGAAGCATAATACTCACTATCTTCACCTAAACCAAGCCATGCACGATGAGTATCGGTATCAGATGGTAATACATAATGACTATCACCAGTAATGATGATAGGAATGTTATATTTGTTACCTAGCTCACGGACCTTTTTATTGTATTCATATTGTTCTGGAAAATCATGTGGCTGTATTTCCAAGTAAAAGTCATTACCAAAGATTTTGTGTAAGTCGTGAATCATGTTATCTGGATGTTCATGACTTAACACACCAGCGATACATGCAGTACTACAAATAAGTCCTTCATGACATTCCTCTAATATCTCAAAACCAATTCGAGGCTTTCGATAAAAATGTTCTGTTCCATATGTAGCAATCTTCATGAGATTACGATACCCAGTAAGATTTTTACATAATAACAGAATATGATAAGTTTGACCGCCTTTTACTTCTGGCTCGATGGCAAAATATCCTTCGTAACCTAAGATAGGTTTTAAACCTTCTTTTTTGCATTTGAGATAAAATTCCATAAGACCAGTAGTAGTACCATGTTCTGTCATTGCTAATGCAGTATACCCAAGCTCTTTGGCTCGTTTTATTTTATCGTCTATAGTAGCAAATCCATCAAATATTGAAAAATCGCTATGGCTGTGTAAATCACAGAAATTCATAATTTGTCAACTCCTTTACAATCGAGCTAGTAATTCTTTATCTAGTATCTGTGAAACCTTTTCTTTATTTTCATCTGGCACACTATTAACTACTGGACTTTTAATTTTGCTAATAGCTAAGTCTACTTCTTTTTTTCTTTCTTTAAAAGCTTCATTGATAACATCAGTTACATTAAAAGTCTCTCCATTATAAGTCACTTTTTGCCCTTTCAAAAAGGCTTTAATAACCCTATATGCACCATCAATAATAACGTCTAATACCGTGTCCTTGTGTCCATATAACACATATCTATCCGACAGTACCTTAATTTTCACAACGCCAGCTTCCAATAATAGTTCTCCAACATCAATGACTATATCCCATCTACGTCTCATTGCTTTCCACCTTCTAACTTTTGTAATTCACTGGAGTATTTCAAAAATTTACCAAATAATGAAGAATTTTCTTTTCGTAAAAGATATATCATTTCTTCATTATCTTTAATTTTAGATTTAACTAATTTAATCTTTTTCTTTACTTTATCTATATTTTTCATTTTATTCCTTCTTTCTACTCACTTTGTTCGTATAATTACTTCGACTAAAGTCTTCGTAATTACATATTTTTCTTTATACTTTATATATAATTAGATAATCTAACATTATCTAATTTAATAAACGATTACGGGCAAAACTCTATGTTTTGCTATTCATGCGTTCAGTGAATACTTTTTGACGTATTCGCTTCACTACTTCATAACTAATGTTGATTATATTATTTAGTAGTATTAACAAATACTTCGAACCAACCTTTAGGTTGAGTGAGAATACGAACCAAACTTGTTTGGTGAGTATCTTATATTTCATTCACTTCGTTCATGATATTTACTTCGTAAATACAATTTTTTTATATTAACTAAGTAAATTAAAATACATTATAGGAGAAGGTACAGCCCCCATTATATTGGGAGCTAGTACATTTGGTACATAATCGAAACTTCATAATAAATCTATTAAGGTAGCCCAGGTGTAGCTTTACCTACCACTCAGATGAGTTTGTTTCGACAGCCTTCTACGACGGGACAAAATCTGGGAAACTTGCACGACGAATAGCCCCCCTCTAACGGCCAGATTACCGAGTCGCAAATTCGGTTCCGTTGTTTTTAGTTGGTGTTCGCCTCAACAGATTCAATATGTAGTTGTATTTTGCCTAGCAAAATATATATTCAATACATTCGACATACATAGGGCAACCTGAGTTTTCAAGACTGGTCTTCCTTCGTGCAATACGTATGCTAGCTACGATTGTATTGAGTTATAATTATGCTGTATAACATTTTCTACGTTTTGTTTTTAGTACGTCAGAAAATTTTTTATGCTTACTGCAAAACATTTGTGTACCATGTTTTGAATAAGAACAAAATTTACAGCCTTTACAGTATTCTTTTTTCTTTTTTCTATGTATGTACTCTATCGTTCCACACATAGAAACTCCTTGTGTTCCTTTAAATCTTTTTCCCATAATAGTTTTTCTTTCTTTTCACATTTTTGCTCTTATAAGTGAAGTTATATTTAATTATAAAACAAGTTTTCGACATATGCTCTACGGTCATATCAACTTGTTACTCAGTATTATAGACCATATAAGTGAAGTTGTCAACACTTATAAGTAAATACTTTTATGAATTTTTGATGAAGAAATTTTCATTCTTCATCTACAGCCTTATTATACCATCACTTCACTTGTAAGTCAAGTTCAATTTTTGATTTTAGGCATAAAAAAAGAAGGGGGCATATTGCCCCCCATTAGTTGGTATACATTTTGACTAGGTTATAACGTGCATAGTACGTTGGGTCCTTGTCAGTAATGTCATATTTAGCACCATATACAAATTTACCATTACGTTTTTCTACACCTACTTCGTGATGGAATTTACCAGCACGGAAGTTTTCTTGTGCATAAACATCAAGTTCATGTCTATCTGGTACTTTTACATCAAATGTTACTTCTGATGTTTGATTCATGACTACTTTGCCATCTTCAAATTTTTGTGTTTCGTTTTGTTGCAAGTTAAATTGTTGTTTTTTACCATTTACTTTTACTGTTACGTGAGGTTGTTCGATATTAGCTTCAACATCTGTATCCTCGGTAACATACGTTGGTATATTGTTTTTATATACTAATTCTTTTTCTTTTGGTACATATGCAAATGTAGTTTTTGTTTGTTGAGAACTATTTACACTTGCTATTTTCGTCTGTACGGGCGTTTTAGGTTGGTCCATGATAGTTTCCCTATGGAACATTCTATACCCACCATACAGAGCCACACAGACCCCTAAAATCGCAATTATAAAAACTATCAACCTTAAATTAGGCTTCACATAGTTCTGGGTGATATTGGAAATAAATTGCTTTACCACGAATAATGTCACCACCTTCTCCGTCCTCCTGTGGAAGTTTTAATAAGTCCCAACGCATATCTGGGTCACTATCATGAATACCATATCCATCAATATCAGCCCATTCAGCATGCGTTTTTACTCTATCGTATACGATGTCCCAACCCTTAGCTTTACATATCTTATATACGATTTTAGCCATCGTATCCACTTGTTCATCAGTTGGTGGCTCCGTACCAAACTTAACTGTACCGTCCGCCCAAACGCCAGCATCAAAGCAACAAGACAATGAAATGCCAATATTATTAGTGTTCCTATGCCAAGTATGCTCGCAATACACATCAAGATTATCGTAATCAGAGTAGATTGTACCATCGCCAAGAATGTTAATATGATAGTGGTCAGAAGTGTCTTCATAGTGATTTGCTCCCCAATGCAGAGTGATTTTGTCTGCATGGCATACACTAGCCATGTATTCAATATCGTTTAATGTATATTCCATATAACCTCCAATAAAAAGAGAGGAACCCTAATCGAGTTCCTCTTCAAAACCAGCAAATTTGTCTGCTTTTTCTTTATTTTTTGCTTTGCTTGCTTTTGTTCCGTAATGTTTCAATTTGTCTGAAGCAGACATATCTAATGCCTTTTTAGCATCAGATATATTTTTCTTTGTAATATTCATAGCTTTAAGCTCTTCTACGCTAACAGATTTTGGGTCGTTAATGTATTGGTAAATTAATTGTTTCTTTGATGATTTTTCATTTTGTGAGTTAGCATAATTGATAGAACTCATATCGCTATTAACTGAATCTAAGATTGGTCTAAAACCTAACATTTTAAGTACTCGTTCCTTATCACTGTAATCACGAGTATCAACGCCTTTAGTCCAGTCGTGTTTTTTACCAGTAGCCCCTTGGTAGTAATTAGCAAATGCTGGTGATAAATCATGGGCCATACCAAGAAGTACATTATTAGCTGTATTATGATTTTTGAATGATTCCATCATATTACCTAATGTGCCGAAAGTAGGACCGAAGAAATTATCTGTTGGTACTAAATCACCTACACCAATGTTACGGCTAAAGTCTGCACCAATAGTCGGAGCTGGCAAACCGTACATAGCGAGTAATGCTAATTGTTTTTTAGCTTTATCATTGCCAGCCCATTCCATAATTGTTTCTTTAATGCTATCTGTAGCTTTTTTATTTCTAATCCATTCAGCGAATGGGTCAGCTAATGAAATACCAGGGATACCCATGAGACCAGCCATTGTCATATAAGAACCTAAGAAACGAGCCATTTCTTTTTTATTTCCGCTCTTAACAATGTCATACATAAATTCTAATTCTTTTACTGAATATTTCTTGAATTGTAGAATAAGTTTACCTAGTGCCCCGTATTTAGTAAATAATTGAGAAGCGTCTTTATCTGAATAGTCAAAGTTTGTTTCTCGTACAAAATCAGAAGCAATATGTTCTGCTTCAGTTTGTGATTTACCTTCTGCAATAGCTTTTCTAAATGCGTGTAGTGCGGCTACACGTCTTGTATATTTATCCATTCGGTTGAACATATCCATTGATTTTTCGAATAATTTACCTAATTTAACTTTGCCAACTTTCATATTGTAAATACTTTTTCTATTTTTTAGTGATTGAGTTTCCATGGCTGTATCTTGTAAATTTAAACCAATGTTATTGAACATTCTACGTTCAGCCATTGTAATGTTCTTTGTGCTAGGTCCAAACATCGTAGCGTCACGTACAGCTTGTGCAAAGTCTTTAGTGTAACCTGTTTTAGTCACAATATTCATCAATGCACCAAGTTGAGCAAGTGCCGCTGTAGGTCTAAATAAACCAAGTTTAGCGACTGTAACAGCTTCCATACTACGATTCATTAAATCAGTAGCAAATGTCTCTCCGTAATGTTGCTTAATCCAGCCGTCGCCAATGAGTTCGTTTACTGTTCTGTTAATTGTTTTATCTGCATTGTTAGGAACGCCAATTACAGAGGAAATAAAGTTGTGTAACACATCTTCTACGTCACGTCTAGCACCTTCGCCATTACGGCCGAATTGAGAAGCGTAATCTGTGCCAATTACATCACGATATAATGATGTAGACTTATGGTAAAACTCATTTGTTGGAATGAAATGAGCTTTATATCGTAGATAATTTTCAATGTTACCGAACACGTCTGGGTTAGCACCCTTAGCGTTAGTACGAACATTATTGTATTTGTCTTTACGTAAATTACCATAACCAAGTAATAGATGACCAATTAAATCTTGTCGTGTAATCACATCACGTCGTCTAAATAATTCATCTAAGTTAGCATATTGTAACTCTTGGTTTAATTGCTTACTATCAATGCCTAAATCTTTTTGTTTCTTTTTATCTTGAATTAGGTCCATTAATTTTTCACGAGTTATGCCATCTTTTTTGTTTACGAATTCGTCAATAATTTTATTTAAGGCTGGGTAAGAATGAGAGATACGTGCAAAACGTTTTTCTTGTTGTTCTCTGCTTTCTCCTTCATATACGATATCGTCATATGCAGATTCGTTTGAACCTTCATAGATGTCAGAACTTACATTCTCATCATATCGAGGATTACGTTCCGTAATTATGATACGTAAATCTTTATTAAGTTTTTTATCTTTTACGTAGTGTTCTGCATCACGATATGTATGGAAAGAAGCAATCTTTCCACGTTTTTCGTATACGTCACCTTTATCGTCTGTGACTTCTCTGGCTAAGTACACGCCGTATCGACTGTGTAACATAGGTACGTGACCCCATAATTTGCGTGGCTTATGCTCTGGGTCAGCACCGCTTGCTTGCCAAGCTTTAACAGAATCGTTAAACACTCTGTCGTCTAAGTTACGCCAAGCATTGTAAGCTTGTAATACCTTTTCATTATAGCCTTGCTCACGTATAGCTTTGTCACGCAAAGGAAGAGAAGCCTTATGAGCTTGTTCCCATGTAGCAAATGGTTTCATAGCTTTGTCACTAGCGAATACACGGAAATTACCATCTTTGTAATCCATGAAAGCATGTTTACCTTGATTTTTAAGTTCGTTGTAGAGATTTTTTGCGTCTACTTCGTCTTTAAATTCTCTGAATGTATCATTCATATCAAGGTTAATATATACTTCTTTATCACGAACCATTACACCAACTGGTTGTACAAATTCACGTCCAAGGTCAGTAACCTGTTTAGCTAATTTATTAAAAGACTCAATGTTGTCTTCTCCGAGGTTGGTTTTAATTTTATCCAATGCTTTAAGATATACTCGTTGTAATTTATCTGCTTTTACTTCTGCTTCAGTTGCCCAGTGGATAATTGGCTTCATTTGTGGAATGTATTTTTCAATCATTTTGATTGGAGAACGTAACCACTTTTTAAATGTATAGCCAGAAATATTACCTTGTTTTGCGTCACGTGTTTCAAATGTGATGTTGCCGTCTTCTTTTTTAAGAAGTTTTGCCGCTGCTTCAGAGAAGGAAGGCAATGCCTTGGCAATAGGATTAACTTCTTTACCTTTTTGGTATAAGATAACGTCTTCTGGTGCTTTTTGTTTTTCTAATTTTACAATTTCTTTCATGACATACTGAGCTTTATTGTCTACATCATCAGTAATTGTAATGATAGGAATACCATGCATATTAGCACCACGCTCAATATATGAATCTAATTGTTTATAATTGGTTTCGTCTAAAACAATGTATTTAATGTCATTGATATTTAATTCATGTAATTTAGCTTCGCCATATCCAGTACCAAATTGTTTTAAGTCTTGTCTTAGTCCTTCGATTGCTTTCTTTGTTTGCTCATCTAGCTGTTGACCACGTGTTACTTTTCTATATCCTTCTTCAATACTATCGCCTTTTCTCATACGATATAGAGTATCAATGATAGGTTTGATAGTTGTGCGTGGTTTATCCATATCATCATAGAACGATAAAATATCATTATCGTATGAATCTTCTAATATACGTAGCTCATGTTCTTTAAGTACTGGTCTAATATGTTTATCAATGATTTTCATAGCGTCCAGTATATTGATTGGCTTATTACGAGCATTTGATACAGAAATTTTATTACTTGATAATCGCTTAGGTTCATCACTAACAAATGCTAATGCTTTGTTTACTAATCGAGTACCATCAACAGCCATACCGCCGTATTCGTTTGGTGAATCATAGTTGTTAATTGTCTTCGTATACATATCTTGTGTACCAAGTACGTAACTATCTTTTACAACTTGTTTAGGGTCTAATACAAGTGCGTATTCACCATATCCATCAAGAACACTATCATAGGCGTCCTTACCTAAAGAATACGAAACACTAGGTTCTATAATCTTGCCTTGGTGGAAAGATTTACGAAGATATCCTGTATTTTCTCTATGTAACATAATAGCGTAATGGTCTTCTGGGTGTTCTTCTCTATCTTCGATTAATGGCTTTGGATTTGTTGCTTTAGAAGCAGACTCAAATAAAGCCCCTGTATGAACAGGAGCTAAATTGCCTTGCAAGGTATATGCTAATGTTTCTTCTAGGTTACCTCTTTCACCTTCATAGATTGCTCGCATTAAACTACCTTCGTAAGGGATATTAAATTTTTTGTCTAATTCTTTTGCTTGCCACAATAATGATAGAATGATATCCTCTTTGTCTTTGACAGAAAGGTCTTCATCACGAATAGTGTCTTTAACTCTATTTATAGTTAAATTTCTTATTTTAAATAAAGTGTCCTTAGGTGTCTTATCAACTACATCTTTTGCAGAATCCCACGCTCGAAGTAGTCCCCCTTCAAAGTTAGGTCGTTTCGAAACGGGATTAGTTCTCGGAAGTCTTTCTTGATTTCCTCTATCGTGTGGTATTGTTTGTCCTTGTCGATGAAGCTCCGTCCGTCCACTATGTATTTCCAATTGAGTTTGTCCCAATTGATTACCTTGGCGTTGAACTCCTTCTCCGCTACTTCTGCTAGACATATTCGTGCCACGCATATCGCTATCTTCATTTCCATGCTCCCCAGAGAGAAGTGCTTCGTTTTGTTGAGTGGATAGAACTCGTTCATGTAATCCACCACTTTGCGTGCCATCTTGCTCAACTCGTCCTTCGGACATTTCATTTCTGTTAGTATTCGGTTGACTAAAGTTTCGATATCCATCAATTTCCTCCTTAATATAATCTGCTATTGAACTAGCAAAATCCATCACTTGTTTTGTGGAACCAGCGTTGTTTAAATAGTCTCGTAATGCCGCATGAACTAATTCATGTTGGAAAGAGGTACTACTACTATTGATTCTATCTTCTGGTATATAAATGACACCTAATGCAGAGTTGTATTGTGGTGTTTCGCCAGCGTCAGTTACTTGAATTTCGATGTGTTTTGCCTTGTTAAGGTAATTTACAACCTTTCGGTATTGGCCACCTAAACGGCTTTTTAAAGCACCAAACAACACACTTGCTTGTTGAGGCGTTAAGTTATCAGATGTGTTTAATCCACGATTGATAATGTCTCTCAAATCGTTTATATTAACGTTTTCTGTTTGTTGTGTTCCTGTAGTTTCTTCTTTACCTTTTTGATAAGATAAAGGGTCTTCTAATGCCTTTTCAACTGAAATGTTTTTAGGTCTTAACAACACTTGTCCGTCAAGTTCATCAATTACATATTCACCTTTTCCGTACAATTTGTCAAGTGTTTTTTGCAAACCAGCTGTAGAATCTGTGTAGAATAACAAGGAGCCTGTATCTGAGTTAGATATAGCAGCCTTTAAAATTTGTTCTCGTGCCTCTTGCACAGCTGATTTTGTAGCATAGTCTTTTAGGTTGGAGGCACTTTTCCCATCGAATGGAGTGGAACTAAGCATTAACTCTGCGTCAAATGATATCGTACCATTTTTCTCAGTTTTATTTGTAATACTATCTGTATCAACGCCTATATTTTCTAATGTAGCTGTAATATCAGTATTTGGCTTGACATTTAATTCAAAATGGAATACTTCTCTATCATCTGTTGGTGTTACCTTACTAAGCGTAATAGGAGATTGTTTGTTGATACGATTTTCCTTACGTTTATCTTCCTTAATAACTTTCGGTTGTTCTACAACTTCATCTTTCTTTTCAAATCCTGTTTTAAAGTATTGTTTAGCAAATGCAATTAATTTATCTTTTTCGTCAAATGGTGTTTTAGTTAAACCATCTTTACCGCCATACATTTTCTTATTGCGGTCATCTCTAATACGATTACCTTCTAAACCAAACGATTGTTTAGGGAAAGAACCAGCAATGGCGTACACTAACTGCTTAACTTTAGATGGATTGGATTTAAAGGCTTGGGTTGGACCACCAGCACCTTCGATAAGGTTTTCATATTCCTTAGTTAAGATTGTTTTGATAATCTTATTACGTTCACCACCTCTAAATGATGTAACTGGTTGACCAAGTTCTTTGCTTAACCATTTGAATATGCTCTTATCAATAGCTGAAGGAGTTTTAAAGATAGCGTCTCTAACATATGCTGGGTGTTTAATTTCGCCATTTACATGTGCTTCTACCATGTTGGCAGACGTATCATTTTTATGTTGAGGGATTTCAAAATTATATTCTTTTGTATCACCTAAGTGGTTGAAGTTAAATTTGTCAATTTGTTTTTGAATTTGTTGTGCTTCATTTTGATACCCTTGGTTAGTGACTTTTTTTGTCTCTAATTTATTTTGGAATTTAGCAATACGGTCACGAATAATTTGAGCTTCTTTTTCTTTACCTTCTGGTGAGCGGTCATGATTTTTAAGTTCGCCATCTTTATTAGTATTATAGCGAACCATTTCAATCATTTTACGCAACTCTGGTTTATATTTGTTATTAGCGTTTTTCTCTATATGAGATAAATATTTAATTGCTTCTTGTGGTGTAATTTTCTTTTCTCTTAAACCAGCTAAAGCACGTTCACCTTCAGTTTTATCATTTTTGTATGGGCCACGTTTTTTAGTTTCTTTAACTGGCGTAGCTTCTTTTTCTATTTTCTTTTCTTCTTTTTGAATAACTTCTTTAGGTTGTACCTTTTTAGCTTTTTCTACGTCAATAGATTGTGCCGTAATAAGAGGTTTAAGCTCTGGATTTTCAGCTACTTTAGCTGATATAGAACCTTTTTTAAACGAAGGTTTTACCTTAGCATTAGCTTGGATTTTAGGTTTTTCTACCTTAACTTGCTTCTTAGCTTCTGCAATTTGTTCTCCATATACTTCGTTCATTACCTTGTTGTATAGGTTTTTACTATTCTTTTTAAGGTCTTTTAAAACTTCGTAGCGGTGGATAGGTTTACCCATTTTACCAAGTTTAACTAATTGGTTGGCAATTACTTCTCGTGTTTGTTGAATCTTTGCTTTGTCACGTGGGTCGTTTTCGTCTAAGTTTTTAAAAGCTTCTGCGTATGCTTGGTTAGCTTTAATCACGTTAGCATTATCAGCACTACGTTTTAATAAGCCTGTTTTATCGTTATTCTTCTTACCTTCCTCAATGGAACGAACATGATTTTGAATATCTTTCATTTCTTGTTCAGAATAGTTTTGTGTATTAATACCATTCTTACGAAGATATTCATAATCTTTGCGGACTTTACGTCCGTATTTTTTATCGGCTTCACGTTCTGCGATAGCCTTACTAATACGATAACCAGTTTCTTCCGCTCTATCTCCATATAGAGGGTCGAGGAAAGGTTTATTTACAGAGTCTTCGTAACGAGAAGAATACGCTTGTCTATTTTCTTTTTCTCGTTGTTGTGCTTGTTTTTCTTGTTGACGTCTACGTGCGTCAGCTTCTGCTTTTTCAACAGCAAGATTTGTATCGTTAACGTTTTGACGAATAGGATTATCCGACAATAAGTCCTTACGCTGTGCATCTGATAGTTTATATCCTACTTTATCTGCACGTTCAACGATATTCTTTCCGTCCATAGGATTATCATTATCTACATCATTTTTCTTGCGTAGAGTAGATACTAAAGTAGATGAAGCTTCATGTGCTTCTTTTTTTGTAAGACCAGCATTAATGAAGTCGTCCATGTACATATTGTTGGTAAGTTTTTTAGGAGTTGTTTCGTCTGTAGAATTATCCCATAAATCTACGATACGATTTACTGTATCACTAACAGCTTGTTGTTTATTTGCAATATCAGCGTCAGAATATCTGTTCTTTTGAAAACGTGCTGTCATAGTGTCTAGCACATCATCGTAATCGCCACGTTCCTGTGGTGCTAACTGGTCTGGGACCATTTCTGACAAATCTGTAATACCGTCAACATCAGTATTACCTTCAATACTACGAACAGCAGATACTGGTGCCTCTACGTTTCCGTATACATCGTCTTCTGTGTCAATATTATTAACGTTGTTGATACTTGTAGTATTGTTAAGATTTGTCTCTTGTGGGCTACTGTCTATACTGTCTTCCATAGAGACAGTAGGATTAGAACGAGATGAAGCCCAGCCACGACCAGTATTTACAGCACCACCAATACCACCTAACATTAATGAACCAGCAAATGCGTCTTTGCCTTGGCTCATCATTTCATCAGTCCATGTACGTGGGTCATAAATATGTACGTTTGCGTAGTCTGGATTACCTAATGCTTGTTCTTGAATTTCTTGTTGCCATGCTTCAGTTAAACCTTCGCCAGTGGCACCAATCATAGCATTACCAGCCCAAGCACCAGCTGTTTTAGCCAGTACTTTGCCACCAGTACCAACAGCCATAGCGGCTGAGATACCTTTCATTGGCATGCCTAGTGAGATTTTATCTGAAGCATAATTTAATACAGCTGGGGCCCAGCCATCGTCAAAGGCTTGGTTACTAGCGTCCCATGCTTCTGTATGGTCCATGCCACGACTTAGACCAGTCATATATGTATCACCAGCGTTACTAGCGTTTTCGACTAGACCACCGACTGCAATACTACCAGCTGTTTTAGCGGCTTTAACGCCATATCGAACCGCCTTAGAACCTTCGTATGCTCTAAGTGCAAATTTACCAACACCTGTTAATGCACCTACAACACCACCAGCAGTAGTACCAACACCAGGTAAGACAGAACCAATAGCGGCGTCAGCGGCGGCTGATGTAGCGACATCAGTAGCCAAACTAGGAACAGATGAACCTAAAGCTTGAGCGGCTTGGTTGGCACCATACCATAAATACCCATCGGTATCTGCATTACCTGTATAGGCATTACGAGCGGCTATATCTCCCATTTGATTAGCACCATACATGGCTTCGTTAGCTAACCAGTCATGACCATTGTTTTTAGCCCAACCAGATAGTTCACCAAATAGTCCGCCCATAGAACCAGCTAGACCAGATTGGAAGCTGTCAATTAAACCATCATTCTCGCTTGGAATATAGCCAGAATCATCGAGGGCTTGTTTACGCTTCATGGCATTGTATTGAGGACCATATGCAACGTTATATAGGTTATCGCCTAGCAACTGTCCTAAAGTAGGCATTTAATCACCCCTCCTGTATAAATAATCTATTCTTTTTTATTAAGTTTATCAATGATGTCTTGGCTAGTGCTGTAATCCAATTTATTACCACTACTTGAATTTTGCATATGATTGATTTGGTATGTATAATCATTGCCAGCTCGTCGTAACATTTCCATTGAATATGGAGTTGCTTCAGCTGAACCTAATTGCAAAATTAAGTCACCATATCGACGATTTAATTCATTGACATCATTTTGAGAGAATTGTTCTTTATCAGCGTTTTCTGATAAGTATTCACCAAATCCGCTTAATTGTTTATCGACGTATTTATCGCTACTGATAAGGCTAGAACTGCTACCACCACCAGAGCGACCACTGCCACCAGCACGAGCGGCTGTAGCGGCGGCTCTAACTGCCACCATATCACGTTGTAATTGGCGTTGTTTTTCTGCTTCAGCGGCCTTAAATGCACGTTCGTCTGCGAGCAGTTGGTCTTGTCTAGCAAACTGTAATCCCATTTTAGCCATATCATTTTGTGACATATAACGTCTTGCCATAGGACTTAAACGTACACCGAGAGCTTGTCCTAAACTTGCAAGCATTTCTGCGTTAGAGCTATTTTTACTATTAGCAATCATCTGTGCTAGTTGACCAGCACCAGTTAATTGAGTTGATTGGTTATTTAGTTTAGCTTCTTCCTGTGCCTTGGCAATCGCTGATTCCATAAGTTGTTTATCACTTTGAGCGTAGAAAGGAGACGCTAGTCTACCACGTGCTAAGTGGTGTGCTTGTGTTGATAATGCACTACGTAATGCGTCGTCACCAGCGGCTGATACATTTTGTTTAGGTGCATTAAGAATACCCATGACTTGACCAAAATCAATTTGCTCTTTTGGGTCGTCTAATTGGAATTGAGCCGCTAGATTAATAGGCGACTTACCTTGTTGAGTGTAGTTAACAGGGATATTAGAACGCCCACCGCCACCAATTGATTCAACATAATTACGAGTTTCTTCAATTGGAATTGTATCTGGTGAACCGTCCCAGCCATTACTAATCCAGCTATCAACATTACCAGGACCAGCGTTATATGCCGCTAAGGCTTTAGTAATATCTCCACCATACTTTTGCAAGTTTTGGGCGATGTATTTAGCACCGCCCATTGCACTTTGGTATGGATTTGTCATATCTTCAATGCCTAAATCTCGTGCTGTATCTGGCATTGTTTGGAACAAGCCTGTAGCACCAGCAGAACTTACGGCAGTTGGGTCAAAACCGCTTTCTTGTCGAGCTACACGAGCAAGAAGGTCTGGGTCTACGCCAGTACTATTGGACGCTTGAATAATAGCGTCTTGGATATTACTAGGCACATTCCCGTATTGAGAAAAATCCATAAACCCTCCTTATCCAAGCAAACCAGGCATGTTCGCTTTGTATTGATTGTATGTTAAGTAATCGTTATCATGTAAGCGTTTGCCAGTGTTGATGTCCTTATATTGATTCCAGTAATCTTGTTGTTTTAATAGACCAGCGTTAATGCCTTCTGCATTTGTTGGGGTTAAAGCTGGGCCATTATAACCCATTGCCGATAGTTTAGCGTTACCACTAGCCCAGCCAGCACTATCACCTTTATCAAGCCCCATCATTGCTTTTGTTTGGTCTAAAAACCCGTTATATTTATTTGCTTCATCATTAGCAAATTCATTATCTTGATTTTTAGCTTCACCACGTGCAATACGGTTATCTGCTAGTAAGCCTAACCCACCAGATACTGCACGTCCTAATTGGAACCAAGGGTCTGTTGCTGGATTATACGGAATGACTTGCATTTAGTTCCTCCTCTGTAAAACCTTCTACTACAATGCCGTTTGCATAGAACATATTAGAACCTGTGCAAACTAATTCATATACTGGCACGATACGACCAGCTTTAAAGTCAATGATATGTTCAAAGCCACTATCAGTAAGGACTTCCATGCCTTCTTCAAGTTCATCAATAGCTTTGAGACCATCACGTGTCCATACTGTTTGTGTGTGCGTTGTTTCTAATGCATGGTTATCTGTAATTAAATGCATTGTTTCTCGTTCTCCACATTCAACTACTTTAAGCACTTTCTCAATACCATCTTTAGCTACAACAATATCTCCCTCATTAATTTCATTAATAGGGATATAGCCATAATCTGTTTCAATCTCAACTTCAGCTGGGAAACAAGCGAAGTATGAACCAACACCTTGCATTAAGCCACCAAAGAAACCAGAGCCTTTTTGCGTTACATAGCCACGACCATTGTTCATTTGGCTTGTGGCTTGTAATGCGTCTGTATTTGATTTGTTTTGACCTTGTGCTAACTGTAAATATTGTTGAGGATTTGCAAATGAGTACATATTTGCTTTGTGAGCCAATTCCAAAGGATTGAGTGCAAATTGATATTTTTGGTCCAACAACCCTTTCTGCATGTTGAGGTCTTCGCTGTAATCTTTCGACATTTGAGCGGCGATATTTTTTTGCATATCGTTTGTAGCTGAGTTTAGTCGAGAACTATCCACAATACCTTTCTTGGCCATCGCTGACAATTGCTGACCCATTGTATTTTCGTAGATACGATTGAAATAATTTGTTTTTGCATTAGCATATGCGTCTGGTAATTTACCAGTTGCTAATTCAGCCTGTTCTTTACGTAGGTTGTCTACATCGTTTACAGTTTGACTATAAATAGATGACCAGTTAGGGTTAACTACATCATCTAACAATGCTGTACCACGAGATACAAGCTGGTCTATACTTGGTTGAATTGAAGCTAAATACGCTTGTTGTTGGCGTAATAGTTGTTTTTCTTCCTCGGATAGAGGGCGTTCATGATATGAAGAACCACCTTTTTTACCCATTAATTAACCTCCCTCACGAAGTAATATTGCCATTGTCCACCTAAGAATTTTTTCTCTTTCAAGGTAGACTTAGTTAATCGTGCATACGCTTTAGGATTATGAGGAGTAATTGTTGATACCCCTTTTAGCCCTAAGCGTTTTGCATAAGCTTCCATAGTAGGAAAAGCTTTTTTAAAATCTATACTAACAGGACCACACTCTAAATATTCACCACATACACCATATGTGAAGAAAGAGCCGTCCTCGAAAATGTGGATAAATGGATACCATTCTAGGTCCCAATCGTCCCAGAAATTACCCATTTTCTTATTGTATTTTTTAATCCATTTCACAATGTCTTCGTCTTTAGCCATGTGACATCTCCATATAAAAAAAGTGGCACCCTTTTCAGAGTGCCGTTATATTATCCATATGGGTTTCTATTTGATGACCCTGTTCCTTTTAGAAAATCATCATGTTTACTACTTCGTTTTTTAGCTCCGAAACCAGAGTTGCGTCGTCCGCCACCAGAAGAACCTTGGCTTACTAAAGCCTCGTTTTCTTTAACAATGTCAAATGATACGAACTTAAAGACAATGTTACTGTCCGTTTCAAATTTAAACTGTAGTTTTGGCGAACGTATTTGACTCTTAAATTCTTTTTGCTGTTCTTCGGTAGTCCATGAATGATGAATTACAGTGTCATTAATAGAAATATCACCGCTACCAGCGGTATCTGACATTACGTCAATATATGTTCTGTATACGTTCATTTGGTGAGTATCACGAATTTCACCACTTTTAATTTCTTGGTGGATAGTGGTTTTATTATCGTCATGATTATCCCACCGTAATTCGTACAAGGAACCACTTGTATCATTGTCATTCATTGATACTAAAACGTGATAACGATTTTCACATATTGATGTAATCTTATGAGGAAATACCCATTTACTAAAAGCTTTAAGCCCGTAATGATATACATATACTGTATTTCCACTATCTCCGCTTATCGCTAATTGTTTGGTTCTACGCAAGTCAAAAATAAACGGATTATCTACTCTTCGTTTAATAAGAGGATTGCATTTCTCTCCTATATCTTTAGGTTCGAAGTTGGAGTATGTCAGAGATGTAGCATACGATTTAAGCCCAGTTGTGGACATAAATACTACGTCTTTGCCTAAATTAGTACAAGCGTGTCGTGATATAAAATCACTTTTGCTTCCTAGTTGCATGATATTCCAATCGCTAGGTTCATTTTGTACTGTATAGATTAGACCATTATTCTTAAATACTAATAAATCTGTAGCCAGTTCAGCCACACCAACAATGTCCCCACCGTCTTTATACCCTACGTTCACGTCTTTTCGTGCGGAATCATCATTGGAATTTTCGTGCCAGTCTTCCTCGTTGCCAATAGACGAATAGATTAGTAAATCTTGCCCAGATTTAGATACTACTACTCGACCAGAACGTGTAAATACAATGTCTGCATTTGGCGATTCTGCAATTTCAGATACAGTTTGGTAGTTGTATTTTTGTAATTTACCACCACTTGCCATCAAAAGATTACCACCAAATTTAGTACATGTGGGACGCTTTGCGTCACCGTTGAGAGTTCCGATAAATTGAGGTGTTTTGCCAAATTCATATCTATAAATCTTTTTATTCTCTAAGAAAATAAAGAAATCGTTCATCTCGTAGTCATTATAGATATAAGTAATTGGAGAGTCGAACGTATGTAGAGGGGAGCCAAGCCCCCTCCGTGTACGTAATTTGTCGCCCTCAATATCAAACTCAAAGTTTTCTAAATTTACACATTCGTTTTGTTTAAGGAATTCTGGCGATTTAGCGACGTTCATACCGCCTGTTAAATCAACTAAGGTAACAGTTTGTATGCGTTGGGATTTACCAACTTTTTTCGCCATATATTATAGAATATCTTTTTGACCTTCGTGGGTTTCGGTGGTTAAAAGTCTATTGTGAACTAAAGTAATCGGTTGTTCCATAAATCCTCCTTAACGTTTAAGTTTATTAAGTATATTGCTACTTAATAAGTCCATAAGTTTATCCATATGAGAAACCCCACTGTCTCTCATATTTTCTACGATAGATAAAAACTCACTATAACATGTGTAACCTATTGTGAAAGTTACCGCTTTCATACCAAGTACAATACCGCTATTGCCAAATGCATGGTCAATCATGACCGCTGCCGATAACAACAATGCGTACTGTATCATCTTAGAAAGAAAGCCAGTGCCTAAGTGAGATGTTGTAATTTTGCCAGCTCTAAATGCTGGTATCCACCCTCTAAATTTATCGATTGTTGTAATATTCTCTGGTGGTATGCCTTGTTCTATTAAATACTGGTTACTAATTGCAAACCATTTAGTAATAATATCCAAGACTAATAACCAGAAAATACCCTGGGCGACGTATGCGTAGTCAGATTGGTGAAAAGATAATATTAGAGATAATGCTGTTCCAGCCATAACTTTAATCTCCCAAAAATTTAATAATCGATACATTTGTTCAACCAATCGTTCATATACGTCAAAAATGTCAGCCAGGATTACGATAAATACGCCAGTAAGAAATCTATACGGAGGTGGAAAATGCGTATTAATCCAATCCTTCAATAAACCTCCTTAATGGTATGAAATACCTGGACTAACTAAAAAAGGTCCTTGAAGAATACGCTCATGCTTACCACTAGCGTTGATTTGCACAACGTCATAGTAATAGGAAGCTAATTCTCCATAATAGGACCCATCTGTATCAATTTGAGAAGTGACTTCATGCGTAAAAGACACTTCTACCAGACCATGTTGTGGTTCTGGTGTTGTACATTCCGCTTCTGCTAAGACAGTTTCACTTTCTGCGTTTTCACGCACCTTGCAGACATACGAAAAGCCAGTAATATCTACTGGCTCTTTTTGTGCGTCTTTAATTACAAGTTGGAAAGAAAAATCGTCACCTTGGTTAACAACCAATTCATGCGTAGGCGGTGATAATTTTCGTTTTGCCATAAACCTCCTATTTCATGTCAGTACAGAGAAAACGATAAGAAATAAACCAAGCAATAGCTCCTACTAAACCACTTGTGCATAGACCTACTAAGAATCGACCAATATCCCCACGAAGTAGGTATTGGAAAGGGTCATACAACGTATATAGTAGAAATGCTGTAGCTGGTATCATACCGATAATTTTGTTCATAATATCACCTCTTGTTAATATGAAGATACTATGAAATAGTAAAATATGTCAAATATTAAATACTTGTACGTTCTAATACAGGAAAGTCTTCTGTTCCAGCCAATTCACATAGCATAATACGTGTTGTATGAGACCCTTCAACCTTTACTCCGAGTTGACCGCTATAATATACAGAGATATTTAACACTCCATTTATTAAGTTGATTTCATGGTTTACCTCGCCTATTCAATTTCTGTAACTAATACCCCAAGCATTTTATTATTTCCTACTGGCATTTTAACCACATCGTCAAAGAAATATTCTGTTTCTGGAGCGTCATCGTGATTTGCAGTTGCATGAGCTACACTAATTTCTGCATATATACCTATTGTGCGTTCGTCGATGAAAGAATAGTAGAAGAATATACAACTACCCCTAGTACCAATGATACAAGACGGCGTGCTTACAGGGCACACTGCGATAGGTTTATCGAATTTATATTCTGCGATTTTAATATGACTTCCAACGACGCCCCAGTAATCATATGGGTTAAATTCTTCTGGCGGGTAGAATTCACTGCCCTCTACATATCCAACGCCCCACTGGTTATGTGAGACATATTTTTTGATAATATCATCAACATATATGTATTTTTTGACTTGAAGATATTTATTTTCCGATGAAAAAATTAATTTTTGATGTTCATCATACACTTCAAGGCCTTCATTACTTTTCTTATAATCAGTAGAATACACAAAGCATTTAAAACTATGAGGGCTTGAAGGGCTATGTCTAACACCGCACATAGAAGAGGTATCAGCAACTCCCCATGTGTCAGTAAATGGTCCATATCCATTAAAAATACCTTCTTGATAGCTTGGCGTTAATAATTCAGTCTCGTTTTCTGTGATTTTTAACATAAACCCTTTATTGAAAGCGTCTTTCCCATTTGGGGCAACAAAAACCAAATCATCTTCCTTTTTGTTGATTATAAAATGCGGTTCATTATAACTATATATCTTATACCCGAATGCCCCTTGTGTAGGGGTTGTTATAACCTCTTTTAATGCTAAATTTTTAAATGAATCGTTAATAATAGTTGTCCCCTCTGTATTTGATACTCTAATATACTCCATAAATGATTTTATACCTCCCTGTATTAATTTGAGAAACTGTCTTTTCGACCCTATAAAAAATTTGATTATCTTTAATATCAATTTGTATAGGTTGAACCATAAAAGGTCTATTTTGCTCGTAAGATATAACAGATGCGAACGCAAAAATTTGCTCATTTTTTTGTTTTTCAATAGTAATCACCCCGCTATAATCTGTTACTATATGTGTGCCTAAAAATCGTGTTAATGTCGAGTTTAGGCTTAATATTAAAGTTCCTTTTTTATCATATATATTAAAAATTGCTTTATTTACTTCCATACCCCTACCCTCACTCTCAATTGATTGTTTTCATCATAAACTTCAATTAAGTTATCTTTGATAACTGTTCTAGCACCAGTATCTGCTGTTTTTAACTCGCCAATACGTGCTGTGATAGTGGATAAACTTTCTACTTGTAATTTATCACCAGTAATAGCATGTGATTGTATGTTCTCCGTAGTAATACTACCAGCTTTAATTCTATCCCCCGCAATACTATTAGCAGATATTTTATCGCCAGAAATGCTACCAGTAACAATTTTATCGCCAGTAATTGTATCGGCTTTCAGTCTATCACCTGTGATAGTGCCAGTAGCTATTTTCTCTGCTGTAATTTCTCCAGTTTTGATTTTATCTGAAGTGATAGCGTTAGCGGCGATTTTATCACCAGTGATAGCATTGGCAACTAATTTGTCCGTTGTAATAGAACCGTCCGCAATCTTTGTCCCTACAACTGCCTTGTCGCCAATATATTTAGAGACTATTACACCGTTATCAAAGACTGTATCTCCAGTAATGTGGACATATTTACCAGAAATAGATACAGTTTCTGGTGTTAGATTAATACGAGAAATAATTTCTTTGCCAGTTAATTTATTAATACCAGCACTTACTTTGACATCAATGCTATTGGCTACTTGTGTAATACTTGTTCGTAGATTATTAACGTTGTTTTGTACCATTGAATTAATAGCATTTTGCGTAGCTGTAATTCTACTTTCAGTAGTATTTTTCACGTCAGTAATCTTCGTATCAACTACCCCTTCTAAAGTAGTTAAAGAAGTAGTTAAGTTACCAATTTTTTTATCAGCTTCTGCACGTGCCTTATTGATATCTGTAATGCCTTGGTTAATTGCATTGATACCAAGCTTCTCTTTATTAATCATATCTACTGGTATTTCACCAATAGTACTAATTGTTAATATATCTGATAATTCACCATCACCAAACACATCAACGTAAGCAACTTTAATAGAGTAGTTCCCAGTAGAACAATTAAAGCTAAACTTGTTGTCCACAACAAAATGCTTTTCATTATTGATATAAACATTTGCACCATAACAATCCTCTGGGATTAAATCAAATTCTATATATAAACCAGTCACTACTGGGGTAGCTATTAAATGCTTCGGCTTATGAGGAACTGCTTTTGCATATTCAATTCTTGTTGGAGCTGAATATGCATTACCAATGCCTTTGTTATAAAGGTAAGCGGTACCAGTTCGTGCGTATGGTTTTGCTTCAGAGTGCCAATCAGTTGTTAGGTCTAACCGATTAAATAACGAACCAGGATTTTCGTCTAATCGAAGCTCCGTCCACTCATAATCGTTCTGTGGATATTGTTTCCATGACCAGTACACTGCACGTTTATCAAACACAACTGTAGCTTCGTATGGTGATTTAGGAACATATTTAGTTTCAGCAATGTAGTGCAAAACAATTGGAGCTTTACCGCTAATAGATAGAGCGTTTCTAACATCTCTACCTCTAACACGAATCCAATATTTTTTGCCAATATCTACATTATCTAACGTAAACTGATTCGTGCGAGTTGTATCATAATGACGAACTGTATCTTTTTCTTCGAACATTTCTAACGTATCATGGAAGTCACCAACTTTTACATCGATACTGACGCCAGCATATTGTTTAATTTGGGACGAATCCCAACGTATTAACAATGATACTGACCCATTGACAGCCTTTTCTTCGACTGTAACATTAGAAATCTGTTCATCAAAAGTATCTGGGTTATCAGCGATAACATTAAAGTAACTTTCTACTTTTTTAATTTGGTCGTCTAACTCACCAGCAATATTTTTTAAATAGCTTTTTAAAAGCGAAATAAACTTCCTACCGTCGCCTTGTATAGAAGGAGGTAGTTGATTGACGCCATTATCAGACATACTCACCTCCTTATAGTAAACCTACGATAGCCTCTACCATATCTTGTTCAACGTCCATATTAAAGCCGTGGTTAGACATAGCGAGAATAATAACTAATTGTGCAATAATATCTCCAAACGCTTCATTACTGAAAGGAATTTGGTCTGTATCTGCGTTTACAAACTTTGGTTTTTTGTAGTAACGGACTTTAAGAGGGACTTTGCCATAGACTTCCACGGAATTATCTCTGACAATGAGCGGAGCTTGGTTAGTAACCCTGTACCAGTCAGCTGGAGTAGTATCATTAGCTTGTGTGAATGTAACATCTCCAATTACCTCGTAATACCCATGGTCAATTAATACATGCCAAATAAAGTTAATAGCGTCATTAATATAAGCAATTAATTCTTTATCTTCGTAACCGCTTTGGAGATTATCACTTAGACGGTCTCGAAGAGCCGCCTTATCCATTAGTTCTCTTACCGTCATCTTCTTTCACCTCACCTGTAATAGATTTAATATCATATACTGTATAGGTAACAAGTTGTCGTTGTTGGAGAATTTTATTAAATGGAATTTCATCTGTTAAGTTGTGAACGTGTTTACGACTAGCAAAGTATCGAACAATCATCGTTCCAGCATAATTTGGGTCCATGTGTTGAATTTTTACACCATCTGTATCTTGAATAAAGATAATAGGGAATTGTCCACACAAGGAGATAAAGTCATCTGGACGAAGTTCTTTAGATGTACCCTTCAGAGTTACTTCTTTTACTAGCTCTGGATTACCATCTTGAGCTAACTCTTCACTAAGTCTATCAATGGCCACGTTTAAACTCATTATTAGTTCTTCGTCTGATAAACTAAGTTTCTGCATATCGCCTAGTCGTTGACGAACCAAAATCAACAAGTCATTTGTTGTCATTGTACCTCCTATACAAAGAATGGCATTGGTCTCTCAATAGGACCACTTGATTCGCCAGCTACCATTTTTTGAATTTCAGCTGATATTAAACCAGCCACAGTATCTGCTCCAAAATTACCATTAAGTAATCCTAGACTATAGCGTGAGAACATGTCGAATAAGACATAAGGCAAATCGATTTTATCATCGATATTCTCAATAGGGTCTAAGATATAGGTATATGCCATTGTAGCTTCTTTATCAATTTTGATAGTATTACCAACAAATTTGTATTTATCATCGAAGTCGTCTTCAAACGATTTAAACCCGCCAAAGTCAGTTGGTAAATTAGCCATACCATTACGTGGTTTTAGCTTAACTTCTTTAGTAATCCAAAAGGATTTAGCATTGATAAGAGCTAGGTTTACATACCGTAATACGATATTCAGAGCGTCTATAATTTCTGGGTCACTATGTTTTCGGTTAGCATTTTCTCCTAACCCATATAAAACAGAAGTAACCACATCACGTACTTCAATCATAAGTACCTCTTGATATTACCAGTCGTAGTCCTAAATTCTGGATTTTTCATAATCCATTTACGAATCCACATTTCGTATTCTTTTTTGTCCTTACCTTGACACTCCTGTGCCATAATAAGTTCAAAGTCACTCATAAAACGATGGCGAGGAATACGAGCAATTACTTTAGCTTGGCCATTCAAGTTGCCTTCAAGGCCACTATCACGCTCCTCTTTCACTTGTTGTAAAACATCAGATTCGTCAAAGGTATGTTGAATACTCCAGGTGTCTTTCTCGACTGTAACCTTTGTGTCTATTCTCATATATCACCTTTTAATCAAAAAAAATAAGGGGGTAGAATTAACTACCCCCAAGGATTATTTGGAAATGCCGTACAAGCGAGCATTTGCAATTGGTGCAGTACATTCGAGAGTAGCTGTACCTGTAATTACGGATTCTTTGTATGTACCTTTACGTTCCAAATCTTCGTTATGGAATGGGATAAGGTAACCAAGTTTCCAGTATTGCAATTCAAGCAAGTCTACAACGTCATCTGCGTATAGACGGTGAGCAACCAACTCAATTACACCGAAGTCTGTTTCAAGAACGTCGATGACTTGAGTCAATTTTTTAGCTTCCATCGCAACGTTACGTTGAGAGTTAGCTGTGAATGTAGACGCTTTACGTTTGTTTTTACCAGACATAACAGCGATATCTACGTCACCACCACGTCCCCATACTGCTTGCATAGCGTCATTCAATGATTCCATTGTAAATTCGCCAGCTGGATTCAACGCTTGGGCATCGATAGCGTTGCAGTAAGTCAATTCCATTTTACCAGCTGTAACAGCGGCAGATGGTTTGATTGGAGTGCCAGGAGTAGCGGCAGAATCTTCTGCTGTGGCATGTAATGTGAAAGTATCTTTATTGATAGGTTTCACGAAATACTGTGTATTAGCTTTGTATTTAGCGTCCAAAGCAGTCGCACCTTTACCACGAACGATAACTTTATCACCAGTTACGAAACGATGGTTAGCCAAGGTTACTACACCTTGAGCGTCTACAGTTACTTCAGAGAAGTTGTCCAAGAAGTAAGGGATACCACCGAAACGACCAGCAGTAGTTTCGTCAAATGGTGCTTTCACTTTGTTAGATACGATAGCATATTCAAGGTCACGACCAATTTCTTTAGAAGCCTTCAACATTTGATATGCTTTTTCATCACGTACACCGTATTTCTTGATAGCTTGAGTGATATCAGATACAGTGTAGCCGTGTTCGAATTGTTGTGTGAAGTTAGATTCACGTCTACGTGGAGTAGCTTGACGAGTACTGAAATCATGTACTTCAAGAGTAGCGTTATCCATTGCTGGACGTAGAGAATCACACAACCAACTATGTTCTGTATTGTGTACAGAAAGTTTCCCGAATCGGGAAGTTAAAAGTGTTTGGTCAGGGTCGATATTAGTAATGAAATCATTCATATCGGTTACAGTACCAACCACTTGATAAGACTTAACAGCCGTTTGTTGGGACAATTAAGTACCTCCTTATTTAGAAAAATATCCTAGTTTAGAAATAATATCGGCTTGTTGGTCCACAGATAATCCACGTAATTTAGAATAATCAATTTCTGTTGTTGGACTACCTGGTGGAACAGTAGCGGCACCAGCACCCTCTACAAATGGCGGTTTCATAGATGGTTTTGCCTGTGGTACTGGTTGTTTTCGTTGAATTGTTGGTACTTGGTTAGCACCATAATACTCATTACGCACAGCTGACATGTATGCGTCAATTGTTTGCGAATCATAGTTATCCATCGCCTGTTTAATCTGAACAGCTTGTGCATAAGGTAAGTTATTTAGTTTTTCCAACGCCAATTGATTAATAGCTTGGAAGTTAGGGTCTTGGAAATATTTACCCATTGTATGATTAAAATTGTCTACCACACGTTGACGGTCTGCTTCTTGTTGACGAGCCGCATAGATTTCAGCTTTAACGTTAGCAATACTATCAGCGTAAGCCGCTTGATGTAACGGATTATATTCATCGAATTCCTCCCCTAATGCCGATTGAACTTCTTTACGAGCGTATGCATCAAGTTGAGTGTAATAATCACGTTGCGTAATTTGCGGTTGTTGCGGTACTGTTTGTTGAACTTGAGGTTGAGCTTGTTGAGCATTAACATTTGGTTGTACTTGAGGAGCTTGGTTATACTGCAAGTGGCGTCGTTCTTCTGCAAGAGCTTGCGTTTTGCGAGTATAATCTTGATTTCTCATGTATCCATGTAACAACTCGTCAAGGGTTACTTCTTGTTCTTGGCCGTTCACTTTGACAACATAAGTTTCTGGTTCTGCTGGTTGTCCTTCTGGTTCAGCTGATTCACCTTCGGGGTCCTGTTCGCCTTCTTCTTCGCCATCACCGAATCGACCATTGTTGAAAAATACAGGGTTGCCATCTTCGTCAATACCAAAATCTGGCACATCTTCTGTATTGGAGTCCACTTCGGGTTGCTCCAAATCAACTTCTGCTTCACCTTCGCCATCTGCGAAAGTTTGCAAATCAAACTTAAATTTTAAATCTTCCATGTTACCTCCTTCACTCCCATATTGGGTTGGTGAAAACTAATTAATAAGAACCTCGACCTGTACCCCAGTGACTTGTACTCATGGGACTAAGCGACGCTTTGTATTGAGCCATACTATCGCTATCAAGTTGGTCAAAACCAACGCCGTATGAAGGTTGAGGTGCTGGCGTAGGTGCTGGTGCTGAAGCTGGTTCTTCGTCGTAATAGCTAGGTTCACTATAATCATATGAAGCTTGTTCAGCATAAGCTCTAGCAGCTTCTTCTTCAGCTTGTCTACGCAAGGCTTCTTGTTTTTTCAAATACTCTGCATAAGGTGCCTTTAATGCTCCAACGCTGTACAAATTTTGAATTTCTTGTGGGTCAAACTCTGTACGTGCTTTCATAGAGCTAATATCATCGTCTTTCCAACCTAAGCCTTGCAATGTCTTGTCATCTGCCCATTGGTAACCCATACCTTCGGCAAATGGGTTTTGGCGACGCCAAGCTTGGTCTTTAGGAATAGTAGCCATGCGTTCTTGAGCAATTTCGCCCATTGTTTTAGCTGGCAATTTACCTTCAGCACTGTCACGATAACGTTGTTCTGCTTGCTTACCTTGTCGTAAGATTTCTGCGATTTTAGCAGAAAAATCAGAGCTTAAACCTGGGTGTGATTGTTGGTAGGCACGTGTATCGGCTTCATCGGCACGAGCTTGTGCTTGTGCTTTGGTTTCAAAACGTGGAGCCATACTTACGGACATATAATCTGTATTTGGTGCGAATTTACCTTTCTCTGGTGCTACATATGGAGTATTAGCTTCCATACGAGCTTGTGCCATATTACTAGGTTCTTGTTGAGCCCTGTAATCCTGTAGTGTTTGTGGTGCTTGTTGAACACCCGCTTTTTCTGCTAATGCCATAGCAATTGGAGAAGGGTTGGCACTACCTCTCCAGTCTGCGAATCGAATTCCCATTTCATTCCTCCTTAGACACCTGGAAAATATCCAGTACGTTGTAAATACTCTTCTTGCTGTTTAAAGTCAGCAAGCTCTTTATTGGCAATCTGTCCACTAGCAATTGTAGACGCTAGGAACGATTTAAAACCCTCCGATGCCAGAAGGAGGTTCCTGTACTCCACTAGACGGTCCTCTTGGCACGTTTTGAGGTTGCTGATTATCCACTCTTGATAGGCCTCCAGCCAATCCTCCAGAAAGGTTAGGGCCGCCGAAGCCTCCGCCCCCAGGTTGCCCTGTTGAATTAAATTGTTGATTTCCGTCTGGTTCATTTCCCGCTCCTCCGAATAATACTTGTAATTCTGGTGGTAATTGCAATAGATATTGTGGTGGCAAAATACCGAACTGAGCATAATATTGTAATGCGTCTGGTGGTAATTGACTCAATACCTGTTGTTTTAATTGCATTTCCATAACCATACGTTGTTGTGTAACGTTAGGGTCAGTAATATAATCGCCATAGTTTTTAAAACCGATACTTTCAATCCACTTTTTAAATAGATTGTAAATATTTTCTGGTGTAGAAACCATGTATCCGCCAGCATTTGCTTGCATTAACGCTGTCAAAAGCGTTTGTGTAGCCATGATAGTAGATTCTTTGGTAGCAATACTAATACCAGCATTAACAATTAAGTCAAAACTACCGTCCAAATCTTCTGGACTAATCTTCAGTTCTTTATTAGTTAAACGAATGACTGTTTGTTGGTCGATAAACTTTTGATTTAAAGACACCATAAAACGGAATAGTTCAGATAAACCTGTTTCAGCGAACATACGAGCTACTAATTCAAGACGTTGTGCTGATTGTCCAAGGATTGCAGATATACCTGTAGCTGTATTGTGTGTCACGGTATAAGTGTATTCAATACAGAATTGTCCATCTTCTGCATCTACAGTCAAACAACGCATTGGAATAGGTTCAATTTCAGTGATAGATTTGATTTTAACCTTATCTGTCATTCGAGTTTGACGCTTCCATTTGTTTGCTTTTCGAGACAACTTAAATGGATTGTCAAGTGCAGATATACCGATATTGAAATATTTGGTATTAGGTTTAGCGAATTCGCATGGATTTGTTTCATGGACTGTTACGTCCCAGCCAAGAGATTTTGCTAATCGGATAACATCATCACATAATTGACCTTCTTTTTGAGTGAAGATACAGAAACCACCGCTGTGGTGACAACCGTCAGTGTCCATTAAGCCTCTTAATAATTCAAGACGTTGTTCGTAACTAGCCTCAAAATAGATTTCTGGAATATGTTTTACACCAGTATTTTCGTATCTAGTTTTACGAATACCAAGCTTAATACAAATATCTGTCAAGTTAGTATCTTTAATTCGATATGTTAGAGCTTTACCAGAGTTTTGGTGTTTAGTTTGTTCAATATAGCCACCATGAGATATAGCCCAATTATTCACATAATCAAGAACTTCTTTATCTTCGGTAGTAAATACGTTTTGCCAACTACCACCATCGCCTAGCCATAAGCCTAAGAAGTATGGGTCTAAAGGTAATTCTTTATGAATACCAGCTAGAGGTTTATTTACACGGTCAATATACACAGGTTGTTTATATTTTGACATATAATCAAAGATATAATCAGTATCAACTGTTTTACGAACACCACGTTGGTTTCTAATAGTCCATAAATGTTCGCCACCAGCACGGATAACTTCGCCATTAGAGAACTCAATAGAGTATGCCTTTTTAGGAAGTTGAATTTCATGTGCTTTAACAACGGTAGTCGGTTGACCATTTTGACCTACTAGAATATCACCATCAACAATGTCTTTCAATTCTTTAAATTTACCATTCGCTAACGGTACCATATGGTGAATATCACACATTTTATTAAGGCTATTAGCGTCTAAACCTTGGTTATAACGAGTAATACCAGTGCGGTTTTCTTTTTGCCCTTCAATCCACTCTAAGAATTGGAATGTTTGTGGTGCTAATGGAGTAATATTCATTGGCATAGCCACTTCATTCATAGAATGACCAGCTTTCATACGAATAACCTTACGACCTTGTACGAAATCGTCAATATTAATAGCTGATTCGTCTAACAACATTTTAGGGTCATTAGTCAACGCAACATTTTGCATGATTTGACGTGTTAACGCAACTTTTAGGTCTTGTAATTCGCCAATTAACTCTGCATATGAACGCTTAACCCAAATACGATGAGGGTCTTTTGTAGGAGAAATAGCAAAAAATGGGTGTCTACCCATGTAATTTTGTTCCATACGGATAATCGTATCACCACAAATGGTGATAATCATATCTTCTAAGATACCATCGTTATTAATATCGATTTTCGTATAACATTCATAGATAACAACTTCTTGGCGGGCAGTTTGCTCGTCTTTATTTATGTCTACATAGTTATCACCAATAACCTGTTCTACTTGGTCTACGTTCATACCGTTGTAATTGCCGTTAACACGGATATCATCAATATTAGCGTATACGCCTTGTGCTTCACGCTCACGTAAATAAGACATCGTTACTTTACGTTTATGAGCTACGAAGTTAGCTTCCTCCAAAGACTTAGCGTCTGGGGAATATAAAAACTCACTTACTAGAATATTTTCTAATTTAGGTGCGTTTTTTCGATAATACGGCAATTGATATGTAACAGAGAAGTCACCAAATTGGTCTGGACCTTGAATGTCTTCGATAGTTACACCAGTTTGTGTAAGAGCCTGTAGTGCTTCATTGTTGAGTACAGCTGTTTCAGTTGTATACCCCTCTGTACGTTCCCAATAGCACTTAATAATGCCCATGCCAACAATTAAAGAGTCTTTCATCCAGTTATATAAGACCGTAAAGAAGTTATTTTGACGTTGTAGTTGATATACCAACAGTTCTTGCATGGTTTCTGCTTTCGTATCATCTTCTTCTGTAACGCCAGCAATGGTAATTACTTCATCAGAGCCAGTAAATACCTTCATCAAAGATGGTAATGCCCATTCAATTGTGTCGGCTACGTCTGTAGATACAAGGTCAGAGGTCTTAGAAAGAATAGGGAACTTCTGACGGTAGTAATCTTTATCGGCATAATAAATTTCATAACGTTCTCGAACTGCTGGTTCGACAATGGAAGCTTGATACGCTTCTGCACGTTGAATATCGTTCTGCACGTATCGGACTACTGTCTTATTTAAGTCCTGTAATACGGATTCACTATCCATTTAACCTCCTTAATCAAGAATACAAATAATATTAGAATGAGCCATTAACAGATATTTAGAACCTTCAATTGTAATTTCTTGTGTATATGGCCCAAATTGAACCACGTCACCTTCTTGAACTTCGTTATGTACCCATTTACCATGGTCGAATTTGCCTTCTCCACTAGCAAATACAGTACCAATGTTTTGTGCTTTTGGTGTGGAGCCAAGAATAATACCACTTTCTGTAGTTTCTTCCTTCACTTCTGGAATGACCAATACGTTATCATGTAATAATTTCATTACATCGCACCTCCTAATGGAATGTCACTTGTACTTACATTACTAAAGTTACTAACAGGTGGAACAGCAATCTGACTGATATAGGCCAAAGCGTCAATCAAGTCATCATGTAACCCTTTAGGGAAACTTTGTAATTCGCTTTCGAGTTCTGTGAGGAACTTGGCTCCCATAGGGAACCACACACTACCAGTTTTAAACCGTGGTTGAAGAGTAGCAATACGTAATTCCTTACGGCTAGACGCTTCTAAGTCCTTCACTGTAAACCAAATATTACGTTTAGGCATTTCTTTCTCTAGGTAATGTTTAACAGAAGCCTGGTACGCAACCTTTTCTACACCTACATAGATAGGTCTATACTTTTGTACCGCTCTAAATATAGCGTCAATTGTTTGTGATGGGTCATACCTATCATAATCCACGTCCAAGATAAACCATTTGTTATCTGGATTAACAGCTACTGTACAAACAACTGTGTAATCGGCACTTTCTTTTTCAGAAATAGCCAAATCGACTGTAGTATAAATAGAACAATCTTCTAGCTTTAACTCGTTAGGAGCGTAATACATAAAGTATTCTTTCTTAAACATTTGACGTTCTGGAGAAATAGCAATACACATCTTTTCTCTTTCCCAAATGTCTAGCTTACCTAACGCCCTCCACGCTTCTTTCTCTTCGAGAATTTCCTCTACTGGGAAACGTTCTGGCCAATTGGAAGCTCCTTCGTCGTCCATAACAGGAATACGTAATGCATTAAATTTAAGTAAGTCTTTATTCTCGATAACCTGTTCAATCAAACATTTCTCGCCAAGGTTATTACCAATCATAAAGATACGGGTTCTCTTACCAAGGAAATAAGCGTCTGATAAAAACCAATCGTAGTCATTACTTTGTACAGTATCTGACATAGAATCTTCAACGTCTTGAGGGTCGTCAATTACGATAATATCTGGTCGCTTATCCCCCCATAATAAACCACGGATAGAAGAACCTTTACCATATGCTTCCATACGGACACATATTTCTTCGCCCTTCTCATCGGTTACCACACACTCAAAAGCCTTCTCTGATTGTTGCTTAACCTTCACTAGGTTTAAACTTAAAAACTCATTGGAAACGTATGTTTCAGCAATTTCTTTTAATTGCTTACTAGCCTTAGTTTGGTTGGCCATAATGAACACAATATAATTGGCTTTCTTAGAAGGATATGTTAAACGATACAAAGGAAACGCCCTTAGTACGAAACTCGACTTCGCTGATTCACGGAACCCCTCAATGGCAAAGTGCTTGTTCTCATGTAACAAAATGTCACTCCACTTATAGTGGAACCAAGCTGGCTCTACTTCTTCTTCGATAGGTAGAAACAATCGGTGGAATGTAACTAAATTCTCTTTCCCTCTCCTAAATGCTTCCGCTATCTTATCTTGTGCAGTAGATATAAAACCACCTCCTATAGTTAATAAAGCTCATTATCTCTGGAGGTATTTATATATAAGTGTAAATATAATTCAAAAATTAATTTTACTGGTAACGGTCTATTTATATAGGGGGTACCCTTTTGGGAAGCCCCACCCTCTTATAAATCTGGGGAAATAATGGAATATTCCAGGCAACTTCTTATAAATCTGGGAAAAGGGTCTCTAAACTGGCGGGGGTGACATGGGGGTGGTGAAAAGCGAAGCCCCACCCCTTGGCTAGATGATTCTCAATCTCAAATACAGGGTAAAAAGTAGGCAATTACCGATAAAGAGAAGTAAAAAGGCTATAAAGCCAGTAAATACAACGATTTCTAGGGTTTATGGCTCATGTGGTTTAGTGTAACCATCGAAAGCAAGCAACCAAGCAAGCAAGTAGATAGCTCTTAGATAACTGAATATAGGTGAGTAGCTGTATAGGCTATCTGTTAAGGGTTTCAATATCTTAACTCAATATATTAAACACTTAACGAAAGAGGCAACTATCATGACAATTAAAAAATCTATCAATACAGCTAACAAAACTACAAAATCTACTGTAAAGGCAACTGGCAATACATTCAGTCTTAAAGACAATGTGTTAACATTGAAAATGCACGTTGAGTTTAACAAAACTGAAACGGGCTTGAAAATCAATGATTTAATTACCGACCCTAAGGGATATAAAAAGGCTGTTTTCACTGATAAAGCTGGCAATACTTTAACACTATTCAAAACTGGGTTTGAGTATGAAAGCAAGGTAAACAAAGAAAAGCCAATTACTGTTGATACTAAAAAACTTGACGTGCTAGATGATGATGAAAAGACAGCCCTCATGGCTATCCTTTCGAAATTAGCATAACTATAACAGCCTTAACAGGTAGTCTATAGAGTTACTCACCTAAATCACGATGTTATACATATGTGATAGTTTTTCCCTTAAAATCCCGTGTTTTTTGAGACTGGGTTATACATATGTTATAGCATCGTAAAGAAAAGTATTTGAAAATTGGAGGATATTATGAAAATCTGGTTAAATAATGCTTTGCGTCGTTCTATCTGGTATGGTTTAGACCGTAAATTAAGCCGTGAATTTGCAAAATGGGACGGGTATCCACGCAACCCATATGGGGATAGCTGTATTCGTGAGGACTGTAACCGCCTGTATTGGCAAGATAAAGCGTGGGCGTTTAGGCGTCAACGTACTTGGAATGGTGAAAGAAATGCTATGATAATCACTTTTTACGGCTTTAAATGGAGTGATATGTTTAAATTTTTATAAGAAAACTGGCTAGTTTACGGACTAGCCTTTTTTTGCGTTATAATACCGAACATATATTCTATTTATAAATAATAATTAACAAATTAAATTATTGTATACAATATATTAAATTGTATAGGGTTATGAGTTTATGAATACAGGTGCTACAGTCTTATTACTATATAGGGTTATTCTCTTATATATGGTTATTGATAGGGAATTTATTTTTTCTTTTCCCCCGTTTTCACTCTTTGCGGTTGTATTGGCTTGTATCGTGCTTTGCATTGCCTCTATAGGCAACGTGTTATATATTGGCTTATAAGTGAATTATAACGCTTGTATGTGTTACTATATTTTCAGAATAGCCCTAGAATTGATTATATAGCCCTCTAAGCCCTTTTTATATCTATTTAGGTATAATTACCCTATCCAATCATTTAAAACACCATACGGAGCGAATAAACGAATTTTATTTATAGGTACATACGTTTGTATGTATCTTTTTTTTGATTACCTGTATTGATACATATCTATATATAGATACATGATACAGAATTTATTTTTCTTATTCCCTGTTTTTAGTTTTATATATATTCTGTTTTCATCTTTATCTCATTTCACTTTTTCACCACTAACATTTATCTTGCTAGTTGATTCTCATTGCGAAACCGTCAAGGTGCCTAAGATGTCGATAATCCACGAACCCAGCAATCATCACGATTCTGGCGTTTTGAAATTCATGTGCTACAGTGAGTGCAGTCGATGAGTTCGATAACCCAACGACTACACATACACACACTTATGTGTGTAGTGTAAATATCCATGTTTTTATTCAAGGAGGAATTACCCTATGGATATTCAAACAGTCCAAGCGATTGGACAAATCTTAACATGGACTACTGTATTAGTAGGCTATGTATTCATGTTTATGTTTATGTATTTTTTATTAAAAAAGTGAGGTCTTTATTATGGAAAAGCAAATTATGGATATTCTCAATAAAGCATGTAGAGGCTATGTATGGGGTGAAATGTATGTAGCCCAAATCTGGCAAGTCATAGATAAAGAGAATTTGTCAGAAAAAGAAAAACAGAAGTTGCTATTCAAATATATTCGTGAGCTAGAAAGTGCTACGGACTGCGAAATTGATATCGACGACCTCGATAATATTTTAAATGCAGAGTATTCGGTCGAAGTCCTAAAAAAAGAAATGAAAGAGGCTGAGAAAGACGGCTACCCTACTGGTTGGTATATCGGAATGATTGAACAATTAGAATCAGAAAAGGAGAACTAAAATGAAACAATATGTATTTAACGGAAATATCTACAACTGTGAATTGTTGACTGAGAACATGGAAACCAAGAAACTCTTTTATTTTTTGAGAAGTGTAAAAAATCCTAGCGACGTTATTAAAGTCGCAAAGGACGAAATGCCAGAAGAGTACTCACCTAAAATGGTGAAATTCCAAGCTGGCGATATTGTTATAGTTAACAACTCGTACATCGACCATATCCAATGCGATATGGAATTTGATGTGAATGTACGGCCTACGGAACACATCTTAGACTCCAATGGAGTCAAAATCACTGCTGGTCGTGAGTATATTAGCACTGAGGGCAAGTTTTTCAAAGTCGGCACATATGACATTTTGTGGCAATGGAACCAAAGCCCAGGGACGATTAACGGTGCTAAATTAGTCGCTACTGGTTCTGTTAGCTTTATCAGTGGTAAAGCAATCGAAAAACCAATCCACCTCCAATACAGAAATATGGACGTAGTGGTTGATGAAAGCGAGTGCGTCCAATCTACACTTTCTGGCGAACATATTCCAGAAGCATGGGACCACCGTTATGTGGAAGATGGTGATGATATCGTCACATATGACGATATTCGGAATGGACTAACCGACGATTATGAAATCTGCGAGGAATGTGGCGATATATACCACACCGACGATATGACGGATACACGTGATGGTCGTATCTGTACAGGTTGTCTTGACAACTCTTATATGTGGTCTGATGTCATGGAGCAATATATTCATGAAGATGAGTGTGTTTGGGTTGGCGACGAAGTTATGACAGACAGCTATCGGGAAGATAACTACACCCAATGTGATTGTTGTGGTGAGTGGTTCGATATTGAATATGAGGGTGGTACATCAGACGATGGCTATGATTTATGTGACAGCTGTATTAATGATTATCGATTAGACAACGGCTCTGTCTACTACAAAGATAGTGGCTATATCCGTTGTTATCACCCAGATATTGACCTTCACTTTTATGGTAACGGACCTAAATTCTTAGGGTGTGAATATGAGGTGCAAGGTGGCGGTTGCAACTCTAATATCGCAGAAAGCATCTTTGGCGATTACAAAGAGTTCTACTGCTCTTCCGACAGTAGCTTAGATGAGGGATTTGAAGCAATCACTCACCCATGTTCACCAGATTACTTGCTTAGCAATATTGACTGGGAAGAGATTACAAAACGCCTAGGTCGCAATGACTATGACGATGAGGAAGGTGCTGGATTCCATATCCACATTTCTAGGGAACACTTTAAGTCCCAATCTCATATTGGCAAGCTCATCAAGTTTTTCTCTGAAAACTACCAAACACTCATGGATTTCGGTAATCGTGATTGGGATAACGCAACAGATTATGCCGCACCAACAGAATATGACGATGATGATAAATTCATCGACATTTATAACGAAACACGTGGAGATAGATACCACGCAGTAAACGTGTGGCCAAATGCTACAGTCGAAATTCGTTTGTTTAACACAACGTATCGACCAGAAGTAATTCGTAGTTACATTCAGTTTGTGGATATTATCACTGACCTAGCGAATGGGCTTTATTGTGACATGACATTCGAAAACGTTCGTAAAGAGGCTACAGAACGTGGCTATAACGAACTTGTAAATTACATGAACAAGCAAGGTATTTAATTATAGGAGGACAAAATAATGTGTGTGATTGCAGTATATAACAAAGAATTAGAATTAAATAAAGCGGAATTACAGGAATGTTTTGATAACAACCCAGATGGTGCTGGTTTCATGTATTTTGATGAGAAATCGCAAAAAGTACATATTTCAAAAGGCTACTTTACTTTTGATAGCTTATGGAAAGAGCTTGAAAAGCTACCTACCAACATTGACCGTGTTATTCACTTTAGAATAGCAACATCTGGCGCTATTGGTACTAGCACCTGTCACCCATTCCCTGTATGTAGTGACTACAAGAAAATGGGGTTAGGTGATAGCTATTCTGACATTGGATTAGCACATAACGGCGTTATGCATGAGTATACACCACTCAAAGGAATGAAAGCTAAACATTCCGATACCATGCAATTTATCAAAACAATGGTTCACCCATTAGGTAAAGCATTATGGATTCCACAAGTACAGGAATTACTTGAAGACCATGTGAGTGGTAATAAATTCGCTATCGTCGCAAAAGACCAACTGGTAATATTAGGCGATTTCGTACAATCAAAAGAAAGCCACGCCTTATATAGTAATAGTAGCTACAAGCCCTATGTACCCACAAAAAGTCAATGGCAAAACTATTATTTCTCTAAGCCAGTTAAACAAACATCGTTCGATTATGACGATTTTGATACTAGCGGTTATGTTATACACGATGATTATGGGGCTTATGAAGTATATCCAGTAGAGTTATTTACTGGTAAAGTTACCGACGATAAGGCAGATGAATTTATCGACGCTTTTTACGATGTAGCTGATAGCCTTGGTTGTGGTGTACATGATTTCGAGATTAAAGAATACAGCATTGTGTTCTACGTTGACGACCCTACCATCATGGACGGTGAGAATATTCTAGGTAAACACGTATTAATGGGTAATTTGAATTACGGGAAAGGGAAGTAACAACTTTCCCTCTTCCCTACTATGAGGTGATAGCAATGACTGGAATAGAATTATTTGAAGGTTATTTCAAACAAGGAGACGTGTTTGTGTGGCATCGTCTAATTAGCAGTGTTCCTATAATATGTGAGATTACAGATATGCAACCTGGTTACGATAATATGTTTTGTAGGACATCACGTAAAGATAGTAGATTGGGCTGGGACCATAGACATGGCACACTATCCAAGCTAAAAGAAAATACCCCTCATGTATATAAATTAATAGAGGATTATTTAGAAGGAGAGTGGGCAAAATGACAGCTCGTGAAATATTCGAAAACTATTTTAAATGCAATGATGAATTTGTATATTTGCCAGATGAAACACTACAACAACGCTTTAAAGTATACGATATGCGACGGAATGAGATTGAAATGGCTGTTATTAGAATTAGTTCCCCTAACCAACCATTCACATACTTTTTCAAGCTACACAGTGAAATGCAAAGTGTTTACAAGGTAATTCAAAAGTTTAGAAGATGAGGTGATGAAATGCATAATAGACTTCCCCTACTCCCTCACCAAGCACAAGGAGTGAAATACATACTAAATAATAGTTCCGCCTTTGTGTGTGATGATATGGGAATGGGTAAAACTAGAACAGTAATTGAAGCCATGTTTAAAAGAGGTCAATTCCCTATCTTAGTAATATGTCCAGCTAGTTTAAAAATTAACTGGAAAAACGAAATTGAACGTTGGATTGGTGTAACAATTCCAATCGATGATTTATCACAAAACGTGATTATTACTAACTACGAACGTATGAAAAAATACAAGTTCGATATTAAATACATACCAGTCAAACAGCTGGTATTAGATGAAAGTCATTCTTTTAAAAATGATAATAGCCAACGTACAAAACTGGCGTTGGAATGGTCGAAACGCATACCATACAAGATATTAATTACTGGTACGCCAATGCTTAACAGGCCAAACGAATTAGTTACTCAAATGCAGATTTTAAATAATATTCACAAGGTAGGTGGTGCAGAACATTTTCTTAATACATATTGCAATCCTCGTAATAGTCAATACGGAATTGATTATAGCGGTGCTAGTAATCTTAAACGATTACACAACGTTATGAACAAGATTTGGTTAAGGCGTACAAAAAAAGACCTGGCCAATCAGTTACCATGTAAAACAATCGTTCCTATACCAATTATAGAAATGGAACAACCAGCTCCACATTCTTTTAATGAAATTGAAAGATATGACAAAGCGGTATTACGGTCTAAACTTCCACACTCGGTAGATTTCATAAATCAGTTGGTAGAACGTGGCGAAAAAGTAGTCGTGTTCGTACATCATAAGGATATTGGCAAAGCATTAAACCTAGCGTTCCCAGAAGCAAGTGTTATTGTAGGTGGCCAATCACCTAGTATTAGACAAGTAAATATAGATAACTTTCAACTAGGTAATACGCAAGTAATTATATGTAGCTTGCAAGCTAGTGCAGTAGGCTTAACGCTCACATCAAGTAGATGTGCAGTGTTTATAGAGTATCCTTGGTCCCCCTCTCTATTAGCTCAAGCACAAGATAGAGTACATCGGTTAGGTCAAAACAAAGATGTGTTTATCTACTACCTGTATGGTAAAGGTAGTATTGATGAGTACAGATTAAATACAAATAGTTTTAAGAAAGCGGTCATTGATTATGTAGTAGATGGAGGTGCTTTATAATGAGTATGTTTGAAAGATATTTAAGCGAAGAATTTGATGAACCAATCGAAAAGTGTTTTGAAGATTTAAAAAATACACTTGCTGTAAAAAAGAAAGGTAGTAATACTGTCTTATATTATATTTATGGAGACTATGTAGTAGAAGCTGTAATGAGGTGGTTTTCTCTTTCCGACAAGAAAAAAAGCCAACTAAAAAAAGACTATCTAAGATGGCTTGTGGATAATCATAAAAAATTTACACTTATTGATGATACATATTTTGTATATGAAAAAACCGAAGTAAAACGCATGAAAAAAGAAATTATAGCTAAATCGAATAAAATTTTTATTAACGGAGAGGATAAATAAAATGTTTGATGGAATTTATATCACAAAATCATACGGAACATGGTTCCCTTTTAAATGTGAATGTGAAACTGAAAAATTATGGCCATTTGGTTGTACATATGTAAACGCCTGGACGCCTAGACTAGATAGGTTGCAAGAAAGCCCATACGATTTTGTGTGTAAAGAACCAATGTCAACCAATGATTGGAATGGTATTTATAAAGTAATTGAAATGTATAGATAAGGAGAAATACTAATGGAAAAGAAAATGACTAAAGAACAAATGTTAAAAATTATTGCTGATTTCGCTGATTTGATGGAATACATTTATAACGAAAGAATGTACTGGTACGAACAACGTGGGAATATGGATAAAGCACTATCTGATATCCACCACGCTATAGAAAATGATTACGATGAAAAAGACAGCAACAAATACGCTAAACTCATGTATGAAGTAACAAAAGAACGCCGTAAATACAAAGATATGCAAGAATTATTCTTGCCAGTGTACAACGCATATAAAAGTCACCCTACCCTATCTTCCGCTATCTGGAATATGAGAAAGTATGACGGAATGATTAAGGAAGGTCGTACATACGAACCTAAAATTTTACACGAGCTATTTGAGAAAGGAGGCCATTAATATGAATATTGTATTGCAACAATATAGCAGTAGTTCCTACAACGTATGGGAAGATGTATGTCTTAACAGTAAGTCAGATTTTGTAGATGGACTTAACGGTCTGTATAGAGTACATACATATCATGAGAAAATATATAGGAAAGAATTAAGTCTCTGTAACTGGAGTTACAAAGATTTATATCTAGTAAAAGAAGTGTATGGTGGTTTTGTCGAAAAAATACAGAAAGGAACGTATTAATATGGTTAATGTAGTACAACAAGGTTGGGGTCAAAATCATCACAATGTGTGGGAAAATGTGGACCTAACGAAAATGGTTGGTCACAACACATCATTAGAGGGTCATTATTTAGTTCATAGCCTAACTGGACAATCCAAGAAAGAGTTTAAACAAGATTGCTACTGGACGTGTGATGAGTTGTATATTATTAAAGATATTTATGGTGGGTTTTTAGAGTTTTTAAAAGAGTAGGTGATATGATGCAACACTTTATTTATAGATGTGAGGTAACAGAATCGTACTGGAGCATTGACGCACAAAGCTCTACGTGTTCTGACAGACACGTTAGAATGTATGGAGCCAGCGTATGTTCTATGAGTACTTTATTGAACCTTGCTACAAGTGAAGATTTCACACTTTGGAAACAGGACGTTGATAAAATTATCGAAGATTACAGACTAAAAAATGATGATAAAACAGATACATGGTTATTAGCAGTATAAACAGGAGGAATTATTATGTTACAAAGTAAATATTTAACAGAAGAAGGTATGGAAATTACGTTAAAAAAACTATATAACAATGGGTGGAGATATATCTTTAGAAGAGGATATATCGATGAATTTTATGTGTCGAAGGAAAAACCAGGTTACTCTGAAGAGGATGTACTCATTTTCGACCCAGAACATCAGGCTCGTTTGGGTAATATATTAATCGCACTTATAGCAGACGCCTTAAAAGGACGCAACTATGTTGAAATAGAGGACCATATTGATGAAGTTGATTGGTCTACTGTTAAAGTAGATACGCCTGTATTAGTTAGTTCATGTGAAGATGGGCAATGGACAAGACGTTATTTCGCTGGCTACAATGATGGAAAAGTGTATACATGGGACGGCGGTGCAACATCGTGGTCAACAGACGATGAAAATCAGATATCTTGGTGGACTTATGCAAAACTATCAGAAGATTAAGGAGATTTACTTATGGATATGATTGTTAGAGATTGCGATTACCTAGAAACAGGCATTGATTGGATATATTGCGAAGATTGCCTTGCAGTAACAAAATGGGTTCATAATCGATACGGTTCTCAATTCAGTTTGGCTAAGGCTTGGAGAAACAATGAATTATTAGGATTGCGTGGCACTATATGTTCTAATCTGTCTGATTTTTACAAAGTTATAGAAGCATACAAATAAAAAAGTGGCGAGGATATTATTCCTCGCCTTTTTCTTTAGGTAATGTATTTAGTTTATCAATGAGTTCACGACTTAATCGACTACTTGTATCGATTACACGCTTATCGTCTACTTCCTGTTTGTCTACAGGTTTTAAACCAGCTCTATCGAGCCAATCTTTAATAGCTGTTACTTTTGCACTAGCTGGAGTATCTGGATTGTAAATTACTTCAAGGAGCATATTTGCTACCTCATCTGCCTTATCCATAAATTTCTTATCCATGCGTTGTTTGTATTCCGCCAGTGCTTGCTGTACTACTACGCTTTCTTCCACGGTATTCCCCTTTGGTCTATATCCAGCCGCCTTTAGGGCTTCTGATTTACTGCCAGTCAAAATCTTTGTTTGTACATAAACCCTCTGTTTATGCGTTAAGCCCTTTACCTTTTTTCTTCCTGGTTTAGGCTTTCTCATATGTAACCGCCTTTGCTATTCGTTTAAGTTCCCATATACGCTCTACTAGCTCATCGGTTGTATGCGTTGATGTGAACACGTATCCATTATTTAAAAGCAAGAACGAATTAGCTTGTCTGCCTTTAGTGGCACGTAATACTTTATTGTTGCGAAAGTATGTTCTAAACAATTCTTTTGAGGTTGATACGTTCATAGGCATGATAGCGTATACTTCTCTCATGGCTACTTTAAAGCCATATCCTAAGTCAAGATACATATCATTAATTGACATATAATCCCCTCTTTCTCAAATCAAAATAGGTATCGCCCATAAAAGGAGTTACCTTTTTATTGTGTTCATCACCGCTCATTTCTGCAATCCAGAACCCACTTAAACTAGGACGAATACCACTAGCTTTAAGGTAATTGGGGAACGTCTGAAACGATGATTGACGTAATTCCCATACCTCTTTTACAATGGGTTTCTTCGTATACTTATTATGCTCTATAGCCACTTTAGGCACTGCACTAGGCTCATGGAAATGTTCAAACCATGTAACATCTGCATTAAAGTAATCATAGTAGTTTTTAGTCTTACGATTTTTGTGTAAAATATGGTGAACGTAACAATTTTTATTTACGTTGAAGTACAATAAGCCAAACTCACCTTTGTATAAACTGCGATTACCAAGTAATGCACAAATCATTTGTTCAACGCTAATATAAGCGTCATTATAGGCTCTAGCACCATGGTTACCACCAATTACACCTAGTAATTGCCCACTCTCATATAGAGGACGAATATCTTCAACCAATGCGTATACCTGTTCATCACCGACTAATGTCTCTTCTAATACGCTACCCTTCGAGTGTTTTGTTGTGGTATTAGTGCTATCACCGCCAAGAATAACTTTGCAATTTTCGCCTAATTCTAACAAATTTTTCACTGTTTGCTGTAAATACTTACGATTATTTAAACCTTCATGTACATCAGACAGCACGGCTAACTGGCCATATTCGCTATCTAATCTACACTTCATAATGTGCGGTAGAAATGTCTCCGCTAATGCTTTTGTAGTCATGCACGCTCCTAGTTTTTTAGATATTCTTCTAAATTACCAAACTGTGCGTAATACAATGGCAATGCCCTTTTAATATTTTGTTTACAAGCTGATTTACAATTTTTAGCTGATGATTCTGTAATTTTATATTTCTTTGCACACTGCTTGATACTCATACCATAGATAACAGTATCTCTCCATACATACCACATCAATGGTCGCACCTGTTTTAAAAATACTTTTAGCCAACATACGAAGTGAAGTAACATCATGCGTTCTTCTTTACGTATGATGATTTTTTCTGGCGAATCGCCATATCTCTCCACCATTGCGGAAAGTTTATCAACTTTGCGATATTCTGCTACTGAATTGGTAAATTCCCAATTCCTCATAATAGCATTGATTTCTTCGACAGCACTATCGCCACGCTGTTCAAAAAGAGCCAATGCTTCTTGTATCATCGACTCTTTCATATTACTGTACCTCTACTATCTGGTGTGAGACCTTTAGGGCAACGGGATAGGTATCTACAACTTACGATAATACCTACCCCTATGTCCTTGCCTGTTTTCTTTTTTCTCTCACATGATTTTAAGTATCGTACATTTCTTGATTGTGTTTTTAAATATTCCTCTATGAGGTCTTTATTCTCTCCTAATACACCAACATTATAGAAGTCACCAGTATTTCCGTAGTCAACTACGAAATAGTGAACCATGTAACCCCCATTTAGTATATCGTAATATACTATTCCACAATGTCATACAGTTGTTTAAAAATCTCTGGGTCGCAAGGATATTGCTCACCATTGACACCAGTGATAATCCAATCACCTGGGTTTGTTTTTACAATACCATTTAAAGTAACTAGGTACTGTTCTTCCTTAGTTTCATAAGCTACTAATTGATTAGGCTTGTGAACAATTTTCTTGTATTCTGGGAAGTTTTGAATTAATTCTAGTCCCAACTTAACAGTTTCAAGAGCGTAATCTTGAGACAACGCACGAGCAATACTGCCATGTTCTGGCACAAACTCTAAAACATCATCAGATACCATAAACTCACGAGTAGGAACATCAACACCGCTCACTACTATGCTATTATCTAGTTTACGCATTTCTGTGTAGCATAATTGTAACAAACCGCCTAATACGTAAATGAATTGTTTTGTTGTCATAACAATTTTCTCCTTAATTTATGCATTTCTACTATGTTTTTAACCGTATTCATATTCATCTGTGAATTGGTTCGTTCAATCAATGCAACCAGTTCCCCATTATATGATGTAAGTTTTTCAACCTGGTCTTTAAGTGACTGGATTTCTTCATTTGGGTCTACAAATTTTACGCCATGTTGTTTGGCTAATCTGGCACGATTATCTCGTTGCCCTTCTCTATATGCTCGTAATCGCATTTTCATTTCTGCGATTTGGTCTTCGAGTAATTCACCATAATCTCTGTATCTCATGTTATTTACCTGTGCTTCCAAATCCACCTTTACGAGGACCACGAGGACAATCATTTGCTACTCTTTTGTATTCTTGGAAAATACCTTGTGCAATCTTATCGCCCTTTTTAACTACATAATCTGTAGTAGTGGTATTTTTAAGTAATACTTGGATATGACCTTCGTTATCCTCATTGTTGTAGTAATCACTATCCACCACACCAACACAATTAGCGAGTGTAATGCCATACTTACCAGCCAAAGAGGAACGAGGATAGATAGCTAAAAATTCATCGTCTGGGAGTAAAACTTTTAAACCAGTAGGTATTAGGACTGTTTCACCAGCCCCAACTACCACTGTTTCCGCTGACCTTAAATCATAGCCAGCACTAAAATAAGTTTCACGCTTAGGTAATTCGATGTCAGTGCCTTCATATAGCGATATAACTTTAAATTCCCTATTAGGTCGAACGTCGTTTGGAATTTTCATATAACCATTTGGAGTTTTCATATCGTATCTCCTTATTTAAAACCAAATATTTGGTTCTACTTCACCTTATTCACAGCTTCTACAATCATATTAACGTAATCCTGTACATTTGATTTGACGAAATCATTTGCACTTTGGATATTATCCACTGTTACCATATTAGCGACTGCCATAGCTATCATCGTTTGTTTACTAGGGATAATAGTTTGTAATGTAAAGCTCGTAACAGTAACTACCAAGGCTATTCGTAAACACCTTAAAGCTATACCTTGGTCCTGTTCTAATTCATGCTTAAATTCTGGGGAATTTCCTTGACGTGGGTCATTCATAAAATAAGCGAGTATAGCTATAACAAGAGCTATAAAACAAACACAAGATACAAGACCTAATGCAAATTTTAATGGGTCTACAATACCAGCGAAGTATATAAACCAAGGGCTAATAATCGGTTCCATGTCTAGTCTCCTTTTAACGTCTCTTCGTCTACAATCTTTTCGAAGGTATCTAATGCTTGCGAAAGTAAATACTCAACTAATATCCAGTTCTTACCTCTATCAGTTAACTTACCTTTACCTTCTTTATGTACATCGGCTCGTATTTTAGCACCACGAGCTAAGTCAGCCAAAGTATCACGCTCTCTAACGATTTGTAGCTTACCATCGTCAAGATAATCACGAATTAAGGAGTCCAAACGAAGCCAAAACTCTTTATAGTATTCGGCGTCAGTTAATTCTCCATCTAGGTATTTACAAACATACGTATCCATTTCGTCATTAAGGCGTTGAAATGCCATTCCTAAATCCATTTTATTCATGTTAATTCACCTCTTACTGGTTCTTTTGGTTTCTTTGTATGTGATGTAAAGTCACATGATAATTCCTTGCAGTTTTCACACATACCAAGCATTTCTAAATTACATAAACTAGGGTATACATAATTCAAACGCTCATAAATGGAACGTGCTAATTGTCTATGCTCGTCGCTAGCTCGTTTGCATAATCGTTGTTTCAGATACTCAAGCCAACATCTTAAATTACCAGTCAATGATAATTTAACGTTAGTCCCTAATGGTAATACATAGGACGCTTGCTCAACACTTAACCCAGCATTACGCAAGTTATTAAACATGGTAACTGACGTCTCATATGCAGTACTTAACAGTGATTTCTGTTTACTTGTTAGTGAAGTAAAGTCCGTAAAAAAACCATTGACAGTAATATCCATGCCACGGGTTGATTGCACTGTAGGACTAAAATGTCGGTGACGACTTAGCTGTGCTAACACTTTTTGACTACATGTAATGTCAATGGACACCATAATATGTTCTAGCAACGACCAGTGACCAGATTTGCACGCTTTGATTAAAGAATCTAGCGTGCATTTCTTACCATAACACTTGCTCATTGCATTAATGGCAACATCTGGTTCTGTATAATGTTGTAATTCTACGTTATTCATCATGCTTCAAATTGAGCCTTATCTTCAACGTATTTTTCAAGTTTGATACGAGCTACTTGGATATCATTAGCAAAATCTTCTAATAAATATCCTAGTTGTTCATCTTGACATTCGCCAATCACTTCTTGAACCAATACTTGTAGTTGGGAGTAAGAATCATAGACAGATACTGCTGACATAATGTCTTGCATTTGTTTACTGATTACTAATTTTCTCATAGTATTTCCTCCTTTAGTGCATACGATTAATTATCGTAATGATATACATAATCGTCATAATAAGTTCTAAACCAACTGCTGTTACTAACAAGCCTAGTGTAACACGTACCCACTTATCCAATCAAATCACCTTCAATTCCGAAGTAGAGTTGTTGATGTACAGGAGTTGGGTCATCTTCGATTAGAGAATGGTGTGATAATTCACTGCGTACTTTAATCGCTGGCTTTGCAATTTCGATAGCGTTCTTGATAGCTTTTTGTACGTGTTCGTAGTGTGTTTCAGAGTACCAACGGGTAGAGTTGCAATTAAGCCCACAGATACAAAGAACATCGTCTTTACGTGAGCAATACGGAACTAACTCATCAGAAACGAAACCAACGAATCGATATTGTGTTTCACCATTCCATTTACGTTGTTCAATGTTTACTTCAACATACGCTGGTTCGAAATCATCTGGCACAAACCAAAGTTCATAAAACATATGATGTGGGCCATAGTCGATAATTACACGTTCGTATTGTTGACCTTGAACCCATACCTTGTTTGCAAACAATCGTGTATGCTCTGGTTTGTAATTGTGTTTACTCCACCAAGCCCAGATACTTGCATATGCATAGTCTTTATTTTCAAAACTAGCGATAAAACTGCGTTTATGTTTTAAGCAATTACGCCATACTACTAATACTTTCATTTGCCCTCCTACAATACTATTACGTCTAACCATTGTCTTCCAAACTCAATTGCTTCTTCATACGTATCAACAAATATATCTATAGTCCCAGAATACCCACCACCAAATCTATCAGCTACTACATATTCTCGTCCATTGATAAGAACATGTGTACCTAAAGGCAAATCGTCGCTTGCTACAGCTCCGACATATGGATATTCACCATTCGCCATAACTCCACCAGTATGTGTGTAAGCACTTACTTCCATTACTTGAGCATGTGCTACACTACCTAGTAAAGCCAATATACTAATTGCTAATACGAGTAATAATCTTTTCATATTTCCTCCTTTAACGAATATAACCGCATACAGGGAAAGTAACTTATGGCTGAAAGGAGTTAAGAACCATAGTATTACTATCCCCAAACGGTCTGGCGGTCTCAACGGGATTTGAACCCGTAGTCTTCACCTTGACAGGGTGACGAGATAACCCTTACTCCATGAGACCATGTGGAAGCGGAGATGGGACTTGAACCCATACTATACGAGCTTATGAGACTCGTGTCTCTGCCATTGGACTACTCCGCAATATTGGTAGTGGTGCTAGGGATTGAACCTAGAATAGAAGAGTCAAAGTCTTCTGTGTTACCATTACACTACACCACAACGTTGGTACCCCTAGTAGGACTCGAACCTACATAACCCTGGTTCTAAGCCAAGTATGTTTGCCAGTTTCATCATAGGGGTATGGTGCCGTTGGGAGGATTCGAACCTCCGAAGCTATAAGCGACAGATTTACAGTCTGTTGTCTTTATCCATCTTGACTACAACGACATGGCTCCTAGGAAGGGACTCGAACCCCTAACATTCTGGTTAACAGCCAGACGCTCTACCATTGAACTACCCAGGAATACAACACCACTACATATGGTCGGTATCGAACCCACCGTCTACTCTTTGCAAGAGTTATTCTACCTGTAAACTAATACGTAGCTGTTGTGTGGTATATACAACCAAACACCCATGGTGCGTTCGGTCCTTTACGACAGTATATAAGTGCCGAATGGTGACCCGTGGGGGAATTGAACCCACCGTACTCGCTGTGAAAGAGCGATGTCTTAACCACTTGACTAACGGGCCATGTGTAACGCCTATCCTAACTAAGAAACCCTTATGTGGAGGAGAGTGTGGGATTCGAACCCACGGAACATTTCTGTTCGACAGTTTTCAAGACTGTTGCATTAATCCAGGCTCTGCCAACTCTCCGTGTAACAGCCCAATTAAGAGCTGTACATTGTAAACCATGAATAACCGATAAGTTTGGAGTGACTACATATGTCATGCAGTATTATAAAAGTATTGTTGTAATGTCTGCCACGCTGACAACATCTAGCCAGACCCTGGCAAAACAAGAAATCCGTGGATTTGATAAGCGATTGAAGATTGATGATTGAAAGCTTAATGAGAATGATTAATCCAGTTTAATGATTAATGGCTTATTATTAAGGCTTAAAGATTATGGATTACCATTTACGCTTGTATTATCATTTCTTACAAAGCGTTTAGAACATGCTGTTCTAACCAATTTTATATGTCCTTTTTTATCAGAAAAGGTTGTTAGCTGCTTTCTAGTAAAGGTAGGTGTAGAAACAACTTACTGCGAACAAAGACACCTGGGCCATATTCAATATTGACCGACAATACAACAATAAAAGTCTAATTAGTATTCAACTGTAATTTCTGTCACTTCAGTCGCATGACCTAAGATAGAATCAATTTCAGCTAAATAGTTTTCGATGTATTCTTTGAATGACATCAAGTTTTCAGCTAATTTATTAGGGTCTAATAATTCAACTGCATATTGGTCTCGTAATTCTTTTTCACGTTCTTGACGAACTTTACCAGAAGCTTGTGTTACAGCAGAAAATTCTTGGTATAAACGTTCTGTAACTTTATCATCAGCATGACGTTCTGCTAATTGATATTCTTTAGAGTTTTGAAATACTGCTCGTTGCATATCTAAAACTACTGTTTGGAGTAAGTCGTTTAAGTATTTCTTACGAGCAATCGCCGAAGCGAACGAAATGTTTTCTACTTCGTCAGATTGTTTATCAATACCAATAAACTTCTTAACTGATACTGTATTAGTAGCATTGGCTTGCATGATAGCATTTGCTAACGCTTCACGACGTTTCAACTTGTCATTTAAAGATTGAAAACGTGCCTTTGCATCAGAAACCCAGTCTTTTTGTTTCAAACCGTCGATTACTGTTCTATTAGATGTAGCTACTGCTACAAACTTAGTAGAAGATAATTCGGCAATTTGATTATCTAACACTTTCTTTTGTGTTAATGCTTTTCTAATTGTCATTATTTCTTTTACCATTTTATATCTCCTTATTCACTAAAGATTAACATATAAGTGAAGTTGTATTGGCGTGGACTCCAGTGTTTCTCAACTTCTGTATTCATTATACCATCGTAACTTCACTATGTCAACACTTAAACGTGAAGTTTTTGAAAAATTTTTAACGAATAGGGCAAACGCCTTGTGAACACTCTGCTCTATCGTCTAAAATTTCAAATTCTTTGCCCATATTACGACTACTTAATTCCATTGCATTTAGCAAGTCTGGGTCAAATGGTTTCATTTTAGATTTTAATTCTTCGTATTCTTCCTTTGTACATTCTTCATAAGGCATTAAAGGATAATACGTAGAGTTTAATTCTAAGAATGTAACGCCTAACATATCGTCCCAATGGTTATATACAAAGTCTTCTACTTCTTCCCACTCATCTGGTTTGACAGTAATGGTGTTAGAAGTATTCATATCTGTATAGAATTTCTGGAACAAGATATATTCTTTGAGTTGTTCCACTGCTGGAATATCAGCTTTTGTTACTTCTGAAGGGCTATGTACAGGAAAATCAATTACCAATGTAGTAGCTGTTTCCATGTCTTGCCCTACTTCTGGGTGTATTTGCCAACCTAATTCCTTAGCTGTTAACGCTAATGGGTCATGTGCATTAACACGAATACGTCTAATGAAGTATGGTGAATGTTGCCAATGTACCCCTGGTGATACACCATTCGCTACCAGACTTAATGAACCCTCTGGTTTCAAAGCAGTCATAAGTAATGGAACAGGTGTTTTTAGTTCACTAGCGATATCTTCGCCAGCTTCATGGATTACATTCCGTAACCATTTTAAAATACCAGCTTTACCACCAGCTCTTACAAATGTATCGTTAGACATTTTAGCAATAAAGTCTTGCCAACCTGTCATAGAACAACCTGTTAATCTATCACGATGATGTGCTACATTCCAACCTTCTAGTTCTAAATCTACACAAGTCATGCGGTAACCAGCACGAGCCGATAAGACAAATGCTTCTTCTAAGCTATCCCAGTCAACATTACCTTGCTTATCTGCAAATGCAACCATATTAACTGTTGTTAAATTACATACAGCGTTAGGTGGTAATATAATTTCACAGCATGGATTGACACCAGCAAAATCAGCACGTCTACGTTTTGCTTCTGCTACGTTGATAATACCAGGTTCACCAGATGTTCGAATAGAGTTAAACAACTCATGTATTTTTTCACGACTAGGACGTTCTTCTTGGAAAATACTATTATTACTCATGTATCTATGTTCCATACCAGGTTGAATATTATCCTTAGCATGTACACATTCTTCATCATGTGGGTCAATAATGGCAATTTCCGCCGTTCTTCGCACGCCCCCAACAACTACATTTTGTCCAATCAAATTGCATATATCCAAACAATGAATAGGTCTTAATTTCCCGTTCACAGGTTTAGACGAGAACAACCCCTCTTGGATTACTCTATGAATTTTTGTAAACATATCCATAATTGACTCGTAACCACTAGCGGTTCCGCCAAAATTAGAAAGAGTAGCACCTTTAACACGAATTTCTGTGTAATCTAACATAATATGAGACGGAGCGTCTGGTTCTACTAAACATAATAGATATGCTTTTAAAGCGTCAACCCAACCTTCTTTGCTATCACCAATATGAATGATACGCATATCTCCGTCGGTTTCGACGTAAGTGTTTTCTCTACCTTTCTGTTTAGTAGAGTGTTTATTGTATTGGTGGTGCAAGATAACATTCTGTCTAAAACATGGTAATTCCTTTACGTCACTAGGCAGAATACGTACACCAACACCAGTGCCAACCATTAACAGGTAGAATAAATCACATAATGATTTAATACTATCGATTACCACGAAAGAGCAGTTAAAGTTAGCTAACTTCGTTTTTTTGCTGGCTTCACTACCGCCAATCCATAATGAACGACCACTGATGAATTGTTTTAAATTAAACATATTATCGAACAAACGTTGTGCTTCGTAAGCAGAAGTGGGTGCCAATGAACAGTTGTATTCAACAGCTCTAGCACATGTTTCTTTCCAAGTCTCACGTCTACCTTCTTCTGGTAACCAGCGAGAATATGTTCGATAATATACAAGCTTCGCTAGATTTTCCATATGCGAAGGAAAATCTGGATAGCTTTTCAGGAATTCTTCTCTCAATAAGCTCATTCTTTATGATACCTCTCCACTAACTCACACTCTTTTTGTCTCCAGAAATGACTTTTTGGACCTAAAATTGAGTAAGAAAACTCATCTGTCTTTGGGTCATACTGAATCGATTGTATAGTAATGACACCCTTTGGTGTTTTTACTTTGTCATACATATTAAATTTTTGGACGCCCATATAAATCCTCCAATAATTTAACTAACGTACGCAAAACAACGCCGAATGATACACCCCACACAGTAGGTACCAGCCATGTAATTAAACTATGTTCCTTCATAAAAAAGTAAGGGACAAAAGACAACCATGCTAGTAAACAGGCTATCACGCACGCTCTAATGAGAGGAGGAACTAGATTATCATATATCCAATATAATAAATCTTTCATACTCTATCTCCTATCTGATACGAAAAAATAACAGCATTATCGTAGATTACAATAAATGCCATATACTGTTCTGAAACAGCAACGAACAGGTTTGCCCCATACGTACGAGACAACTCCTGTCCTGTCCTGTAAGCCAAAGCTTGTAATTGATTAAATACGTCCGACAAGTTTATCATCTCCTACTGGCTGACGAGTAGCACGACATACATTTTCGAATATTAGTTTTGAATCAAAATACATACGTGATAAATGTTTCGCTGTAGCGTCAACGTAACGTTGAGATTTTTGAATATCAGACACTCTCTCCCATGCATCTAATACATCTGGGTGTTGTGTAGATATTCTATCTCCCTCATTAACCTTTGTAGAAGATTCCCTACTTATTTTTGCCTGGAGTGCTTTAGCTCTACGTTCGTAGTCCATTAACGACTTGCCTAAATCGGCTGACACTTTTTCAAAGCTTGCTTGTAAAGCAGAAGCGTCTTTTAAGATAGCAAATGCCATAGAAGCGTCTGTCTCATCTAATGCGTCAAACGCCGCATAAATTTGTTGGTAATTGTCATTCAACTCAGCAAGGTCATTAAACATGCATTACTCCTTTGCTCTTGTGTTACCTTGGAAGTCCATACGTAGACGCTCAATAAATTCAATTGCGTCAGCTTCTGTAGCACAAGTTTTAATAGGTACTTGGAAACCATTAGGCAACATGCCTTTTACTTTGTATTCAAACACTTTATTGCGGTCTTCTTTGTCTGGAATGTTTGCTACATATACAGACACCACATCTACAAGTTTTTTACCATCTTCAGTTAAGATAATCATCTGATTCTACCTCTTCCTCATACATAATCTTTTCTATCTTACGTTCAACCATATTGGTCCACATACGAAGATAGATACAACATTCATCTTTAGACGCAACTCCTAATGTCAATGCTAAGTCAACAGTGTCAATAGGATTGTCTGTGCAAGAAGCTAAATCCTCCAAGCACAGACCTCCATCGGTTACATCTCTTAATTCTGTGATAAACACAATATCACTATCATGTTCATCATAACTTGATACCAACCACATCGTAGTTGATGGCTGGTGCAAAATAACCTTATTCTTTTCCATGCACCATTTCTGGGTCCACAGCAAGAACTGTTAAACCTTTAGCTATAGCTAGAAGTAACACATCTTTACTGTCTTCGCCAGCCCCTTTGATAATGGATTCGATTAATGCACAGCACCCCATAACCAATTCCATACCAGTAATATCTTGAATTTCGACAGATGAAGATGTCGCAAACCCTGTGCGTTCTTCGTTGATAACTGCTTTGAAACTTACAGATAAACCATTTTCTTTTTCATTTAGACGTTCTGCTGATTGTGCCATAATTCTTCTCCTTAATAAAAAACAGTCTGTCACAATATGGTCTTGAAATAACCACTATATCGCTATCATCTTGTTCAAAATACTTGTGAACAATCTTAAAGCCTTTATCATCTACCTCATCTGCAATAGTTAGTTCCACGCCATTAACCAAAGCGTGAAATAAATCTTGCCGAAGAAGGTATGCAAAACCTTTGATGTGTATTACACCAGATTCTGCTTTCTTATACCATGTGTCAGAATTGACATTACGTTTCGACTCAATGGTATAGACTTTACCGCCAATGGTGGCTTTAATATCGCCACGCATTTTTTCTACCATTTCATCGTTAGCTAATGCTTTGATTATATTAGCCGATTTTAACGCACCAGACATAGGCACAAGATTAGCTTCAATACCAATCTTTTCTAGCCAAGCCACTAATTCACGTTCTGCATTTCGACCATTACGCCGATTACTTTTACCACGTTTACTAGCAGATGATAATTTCTTACCCTTATGCTCTAGTTTTCGTTTTAATTTATTCTCCTCTTGGCGAGGAGACAAGATTGACTTGTCCTTTGGCGAATACAATCCGTAATTATCACATATCCAACACTGGTCTTTCATGGTCCTACAGTTTTTAACAACCTTGCAATTCTTCATCTTTATCACTTAGAATCGCTAGACCAAGTAAACAATATACAACTACATCATATAGACGTTCTTTTGCGTCTGGTAATGTTGTACCATGTTGAAGTAGTGCCAAGTCATGTTTGTCTTTAAACTGCATACAAGTTTTGAAAGCACCTTCTTTTGTAACTTTACCGAACTGACGTTCAGCACTTTCTTTAAAAGCAGTAAGGACATCATCTTGATTGGCGTATTGTTTGTTTTTCATCAAAAACAATTGTGCAATTTTACACAAGTGATTAGAACACAAACTGTCAAAATCATCGATATTAATTGTCTTCATGTTTCTTTCCTTTCTCGCAAAACTGTGCAACGTTGCAGTATCTTTCACACTTAGTTCCTCCCCATGTTTCTGAATGTCGGCATGGCGGTGGCATAGTCTTTGTTTCTAATGCCTTCACTAAATCACCAGCCTTTTTCTTCATATATCTTTCGACCCACACATCGCTAATCTTATTAATTGGTACTAAATAACCAGGGCTAGTAATACCACGTTGCGTAGCAATATATGTATTGCCGTCACGTACGATTACTTCACACACTAGATTAGCTACAGGTTTCTGTAGTTCCTTTTCTATCTTCATACGATAATCATTTAATTGGATTGCTAAATCAAGGCGATGTCTTGGTCCACCACTTCGAATCTCATTGCGAAATTTAGGTTGACCTTTCTTAGTACCTGTCTTATATACTTCGCCAGTTGGTACACGCTTTGTATATAATCCAAGTATTTTAGCTACTTTCCAACTTCCATAGGTTTTATTGTCATATAGCGTTCCACCATTTTCAGCTGAATAGTAATCAAATGCACCAGTAGAAGTACCGTCATCAAGGCGAACTTCTGATATGCCTTCATCATCTGTGTACTTTTCTAAGTAATCATGTACTTTCGTACCATGTAACATAAAAAGAGATGACTTAGGGTCAATAGCATATTCTTTTGTAATTTTGAGATAATTCTCTCGTGTTCCAGCAAGTAATTGTGTTGTGCTAGGTGTTCCAGTCCATTCACGTTGGTCTGCAAGAGCGATTAACGTACGTTTAGATAGGCACCTACCAGCTGGACAATATAACTCACCAGTATTTGGATTAACTTGTCCTTCTAATCTGCATGCAGTTAGACATTCGTCTATGCCAACTTCGTGACCGTCTGGACAAATATATTTTGTGTATGGCATTATATATCGTCTCCGTATATTAAAACACATTGTTTATTTTCAGTTTTGTTATAGTCATCACGCATATTGTCACGATAAGTATCAGCGATAGAACTTCTTAATGGATTATAGTCGTTATAAATCTCAACTTGTACTACCATATCTAATGGATACTCCATCAACTGATTGATTAGTTGTCTTACAGTCACGGTTATTTCCTCAATTCTTTGTTATTATCAGCCAATAGCAAAATACACGTTTTCCCAATGTCTGACTTCCTATATTCTGTTCGTGGTTTATCTGGAAGAATATCTGTTATATTACCTTGACAATAATCCCAAGAGTAACTAGCACCTACTTGAACAACAGTATTTTTTGGGTATTCTTGTAATTTTTCTATTAATTGTTTTACTGTCATTGTTTTTCTCCTTTACTTATAAGTGAAGTTATATACGTGTTTAAATCTATTTTCTAATAACATTATACATCTTATCACTTGACTTGTCAACACTTATTAGTGAAGTTTTAATCAAATTGTTCTTCAAGTAAAGACGTATTGTTATTGTATTTGAGTTCCATACGTATTGGACCATAGATACCATCACGAGCTTTTTCGACTTTCATACGAGTGATATTTTTTAACTCTTCTTGCTTTTGCAAAGAAAGCCCTGGCTCTTTTTCTGGTCTCCATAACATAATAATAACGTCACCACTAGCTTCAATGTCGCCAGTCATACGCAATAAATCCATAGTTGGTTCGTTATACGTATTGGCACCACGGTTTAATTGACTCAACATGACGAGGATAACATTGTATTTCTTAGCTAACCCCTTCATTTTTAAAGCCTGTTCAGAAGCTCCTTCATACGTGCTAGCACCCTTGAGATACGTAAAATAATCAACAGCCACTATATCGACTGGACCACCTAATGTGTTTTTTCTATTAAGAGCAACAATACGATGTTCAATCTCGTCGATATTAAGGTTATTGTTATCATATATCACAAGACGTTCTGATAATTTAGCTTCTACTTGTGTAATGCGTTCATCGCCATTCATCACAAGTTCTCGTACATCTGCCAGACGTATTCGTAATATCTTGGCTATAATACGTTCCATAACCTTTCCTTTAGACATTTCTAAAGAAAAGAATACAGTCCGTGCTTTATTTTTAATTACTTGACGTAATAGATACTCAATTAACCAGTCTGTGTTATGGGTTGGGATATAATCACCACACAAATACATATGGTCGTTGTTGTCAACTGTAATGCACTGCATTGCTTTTTTATAACCCAATTTTTCTATCGAAATAATAGCTAACTCATCTTTTCTGTTAGATTTTCGTGTTAAACTCCGTCTATTATTGTATTTTTCTTTATGCTTTTTACTACTGAACCATTTGGTGGAACGCTCTAATATACGGACAGCGTACTCGTCGCCTTTGCCATTGTGGCGGTTGACAGCAAACGTACATCTAGCCCCTAATGAACGAACAACATCAGCAAAATCTAATGCCAATTGCTTGTTACAAGAAGTAAACTTAACAAACCCAGACTCATCTATTGACCCATCTGTATCAACAAGACCTCTAATCAACTCTAATCTGTTTTCTTCGCTGTCTACCATATAATCAACAGGGATAAATTTACAGTCTCCAGTAACCTTCCCAAAAGTATCATATATATACTCTGAAAAAGCATTGTAACCTCTACCTTTATTAAAGCGGTACTGTATTCTATTTCGCTTCCATTCTCCAATACCATTGGTCTGTTCTATAAGCTTGTCTACAATATCAGGCTCGGTATTTGTGAAACTGATTTGCTTAGAACTAAAACCACCATCACCCAGTAATAACCCCATTACATAAGGTGTGATAACATGCTCTTTCTCTTTGTATTGGACGGGTTTGGCAACTGGAATGTATAGATTATACCCTTGTGCACCAGTAGAGCCTTTTCTAATCTTGTAGTTAGCCATAATTTCTTTTAATGACTTAACTTTCCAATCATACCCACGATGCAAGTCATCTATAGTTTTAAACTTCCATAAATGGTCTTCGCAACAATCTACATAAGTGTTATCCTTGAACGTCACACGATATACATCTTTCTCTCCTTGAGGGAATACAGCTACAACATGAGTCGGTAATCCGTCCTCTCCAATTACTGTATCTCCAACTTTAATGTCACCCATTTTTACCTTGCCATTAGGAGTGATAATGTCGGTGTCTAATGTCAGTGCCTTACCAGCACTGGAATAAGCACCAACTATCATCACTTGACTTTTAACCATGCCACCTATACATTTATCCAAGTTTTGGAAATGAGTTTTGTATTCCCCTCGCATGTACAGATTCTTTAAATCAGAGATAGCTTCAGTAGTCGTAGAAGCCTCTTGAACTAATTCGTCAGTATCTTCTTGATAGCTGTCGAAAAAGTCTTTTAATTCAGCAAATTCACGATTCCAACGTTCACATAACTTCTTAATAATATCAGCTTTGAATAACGGGTTCGAAACTGTTTTCAAGAAATCATGAGCTACGTCATATTCGTCCTCTTCTGATTTACAATTATCTAGCATAAGCCATAATACATACTTATCAATATGTATTTTTGGTAATGTACTTACATCAATACCAGCTTTTAAAGCGTCATTGAAGTCTTTAATGCCTTCTGGTAATTGCAAAACCCTAACTGCTATACGAGGTAAGATTTCACGGAAATAATCTCTAACACGTGGAACACGTTTAATACCTTCTGCATCATTATCTGGACAATAAATAATTGTAGGTATTTTTCTCAATGCTCGTGTTAACGTTCTTAACTGGTCTTTATGAACCTCATTGCCACAATAAGCTACTGTAGCTAGTCCCATTTGGTGGCCGCTGATTGCGTCCATATAACCTTCAACCATATAAAGCTCATCTTTATTTTTAATTTTGATAGCTTGGTCTAGGTTATACAACAATGCAGATTTATCATACATGATATTATTTCTACTATTGATGTATTTAGGACTTTTATCAAACTGTCTACGAGCGATGGCAACAGGTTGACCATATTCATTACGGATAGGAATTACCAATGTATCATTATCAAAGCCAAGTTCAAAGGAAGAAATAGTTTCATCAGTAAAGCCACGCTTATGTAAATAATCAATGACTTTATCAAGTTGTCCTTTAGCTCTGTCAATAATAGCTCTATGTGTATCTTCCACTTTCACAGCCTTACGCCAATCTTCATCAGCGTCAATATTAATATTAGCTTCGTGTGCTAATTTTTTAATAGCCATAGTACGAGATATATCATCGTAATCACTTACAAATTGAATTATATCTCCACCGCTTTCACAAGCGAAACAATAATAACTGTTTGTTTGAGGATAGATAACTAAAGGTGTTCCCTCATCACTTCCGTGAATAGGACATCTGCCTTCGTACAAAGAACCTTTTGGTCTTAATTCTGTGAATCTGCCTATGTATTCTACTATGTCTATTTTTGTTTTTAGTAGGTTCTCTACACTCATATATACCTCACATATTCATTAACATGTCAAAAGAAAATGCGTCGCTATGTTGCGTTTGCTTAGGCGTTTGTTGTTTCGCTTCTTGCCAACGTAACTCTGTTTGACGAGCCTTAGCTGATTTAACAACATCATATAATGTCATTTCTTGGTGACCATCTTTTGATTCCAAGTAGTCAAATACGATGTTAACAATATCTGGGTCTTGTTTATAGAAAAACCCTCGTGTTAACCAAAATTGTCTACTCGGTTTACCACCTTGGAAAGCTTGCTCATTTGTACATTTCCTAATATACAACAATGTTGTTTGTTGTAATTTTTTAGCGTATGTCATATATACCACCTCATTTTGCGATAATATATGTTACCTCATTCTGGCCATGCTTCTTTATATCGATGTCATCGATAGTTTGCACAGCAGAAAAGCTTGAACAAATAACATTTACCTCACTATCTAAATCGTTTACATTTCTTACTAAGTTATTAATCAGTTCTCTTACAGTCATTGTTGTTACCCCTTCACAACACCAAAATACACGTACAACGTCGCAGTTTGTAATTTAATACCTGGTTCACATTGGATTGGATTATGTAATCGTTTACTAGACGATACAATATATCCATCTTTGCTCAGTATGTCTAAATGAGTATAGATAGTATTACGGGCCAGACCACCCATATCTTTACCCATTGTATCGATATTAATAGGGGAGCATTTGACTCCCCCAATTAATACACCGTTAGCTGTTTTAGCTTTTACATAGCCATGTAAGACAGCTGTCGTAGGTCCATACTGACTTAAAATAGCTGGATTGACTTGAATTACCATGGTGCGTTTTCTGTACCAGCTCCATGGGTAGCAACCCATTTATTAGCCGCTTCTTTCATGTCTGGTTTTTGAGCGTTTTTAGCTAACCATTCGATATAATCGATTGGAATTTCAGAGAAATGTTTACCGTTGTGTTTACCGAATGTTACCACAGGGTCTTCTCCTAGATTAGAAGCTTGTGTTGGCTCTGTGTATACAGGTACGTCGTCCCAATCTGATGTAGTTGGTTCCATAGTGTTTTCTGTTTTAGCAAACGTTTCTGGATATTCGTAACCTTCTGGCAACGCCCAAACTGGCAATTTAGGTGTTTTGAATTTACCTTTATCATCAGTTTGCACCCAAGTTTGACCTAAGCCATATAGGTATCGACCAATACCGAATTGAACAGCGGCACGTTTAATGGCACCAGAAGCACCACCTTTAATAGCTTCGAAGTCTGTTAAGTTTGCTACATCTTGACGAGTAACTACTTTTACATTACCTTCTTCGTCTTCAATGCGAAGAGTTAGAGTACATACAAAACCTTTATAATCGGTATGATTGCCTTGTTTATCTAACTTAGCAGACACACCCATATCGATAGGTTGCAAATGCATATCCCAGTTTGCTGGACCTACGGCTTCATCTAATCTGTTCATTACGCCACGAGCAGTAATATAAGCTAACACTTGGCAAGAACCATTTTTCACGAATTTTTGCGGACGCCATTCAACATCATCTGGGTGAAAAGGCTTTGCTAAAATGTCGAATACTTGTTTTACATAAGTTGAATCCATGTCATTCTCCTTGTCTTAAAAACACTTATAAGTGAAGTTATCTATAATAAAATAGCCAACTAAATGTCGGCTACATTACCATACGTTACTAAAGGACGAGTTACCTCGTATATAATACCACCTTTGGAAATACCAGAATCTACACCGCTATGAAGTATTTTAACTGCTTCTTCGAGTGTGTCAATAGATGTGTCAAAATGATTTTCCATTCTTAATAAAAAGAACGTTTTGTTGTTCTCGCCCATTGTATCACCTCATCTTCTTTAAACCTCATAATACGAGGGCTTAAATGATAACAGGGTAAACCATGACGATAAACAAATCGTCTGACTTGTTCTTCTGATACTGATAATAATTTCGCTATATCTTTTGTTTTTATCAATTCCATTTTACTAACCCCCTTTGTTGTTTCTACACTTACTATACACCTAACACCACTTGTATGTCAAGTATTGTGTTGAAATTTTTTTGACAAATTTTGATATACTATATATGAGGTGATAATATGGCAAAGCGTAGAGGTAATCAAGACGGCACATTTTACCAACGTTCCAATGGAACTTGGTGTGGACAAATAATGATTAACAATAAACGTTATACAGTGTACGCAAAGGGTATACAAGAATGTAGACGTAAACTTCGAGATAAGATTAATACATTAGAAGAGTTTAAATCGTCGTCTATCTTATTTTCCAAATACGCAAACCACGTAATACAGGACCAATTATCAAAGCAACTAATTAAGGCCTCTACTGCCAATGTAAAAAAAAGTGTTGTTCGTCGATTTATAGAAGCAGTTGGTGATATACCATTAAATGATATTAATAAGGACATAATTAACACATTTACGGCTCATCTTATTGGCAAAGGTTGTACTCGTAATACAATTAATACATGTGTCGGAGGTATATTATCAATTATTAATGTTGCGTACCAAAACGAATTGATACAATTCCCTATACATACATCTCTAATTAACAAAGGTCCTCAACAGCGTAGACAGAGAGAACTGCCAGATATTAATGATGTAAAGGCTATTATCGAAACCTATAAAGATAAAAGAAGATTATTTTTGTATATACTTTTATATACAGGTTTACGTGGCAACGAAGCTATTGTACTCAATTGGGGTGATATTGATTTCAATAGTTATAAAATATATGTCAATAGAGGGTATGCAAAAGTAAATGGTGAATATATTGTATCTTCTCCTAAATCAAATCGTATCGGAGAGTTTGCACAATTTTCACAAACACTATATGATATATTCCAACAATACCAACCTGGTGATGGCTGTATATTTCCATACACTACAACAAGATATACACTAGACAATATTAGACAATCATTTAAAAACAAGTTAGCTAAATATGGCTATAAAGGTGGACTACATATGTTACGCCACTTACACGCCAGTATCTTGTTAAGTAATAATATAGATTTAAAAACGATACAAAGTCAACTAAGACATCAGAATATAGACACAACAAATAAATATCTACACGAACTAAAAAACGATATACGGGAAAGTATAAAACGTTTACGTTTCTAATGCAGTATAATTGCAGTAACTATATCTGCAAAGCTAGATATTATCTAAATAATTGATTAAAACTTTAAAATCATGTATAATTTTAAAGATATGAATAATGTGAAAATTGTACAATACAATT
>ERZ857521.387-NODE-387-length-68443-cov-6.923612_pt1 | contig 68443 bp, 82 predicted proteins | sample MGYA00519701_ERZ857521 | MGnify/ENA primary metagenome ERZ857521 (study PRJEB31778, sample SAMEA3449346) | human gut metagenome | biome: human gut; feature: human-associated habitat; material: faeces | place: United Kingdom | collected 2010/2012 ...
TTTTTTATTTTATCGGCTGAAAAACAGCCGATAAAATTGTCGTGGCGGAATATAGAATGGTTACTCAACCTATCTAGGATATAATTTCCTATTATGTACCTACGGCCAGTTATGGCCAACTGGATACTAAAAGGCAAATCAAAGATAGTGGTACATTCTTTCCCAGCCATTGATTCCTTTTACATTTGTTCACATACACAACTGATTGATTATCAACAATCTATAATTTGCAGCAAAACGCAAGTACGTTTGTTCCCAAACGCCTTTGCGTTTTAGTTGAAACGCCTTTACGTTTTACTTCAAACGCACTTGCGTTTTGGTTCAAACGTCAAAGCGTTTTGCTTAAAACGTACTTGCGTTTTCCACCGGAATCTTTTCTCCCTGATTTTTAGGTTAATAAATCATTCATTTTCTTGCTTTTCTCAAAATAAAGTGCTAAATTACGGCTCATAGATTTTAAATGTAATGCCTATGAAAAAGTATGTAGCAGAATTAATCGGAACAATGGTTCTTGTATTACTGGGTTGCGGCAGTGCCGTATTCGCCGGGGGAGTGGCCGACACAGTGGGTGCCGGAGTAGGAACCATCGGAGTGGCTATGGCTTTCGGACTCTCCGTCATCGCCATGGCTTATACCATCGGAAACATATCCGGTTGCCACATTAATCCGGCCATCACGCTGGGAGTGTGGCTCTCTGGAGGAATGAAGACCAAACGGGCGCTGATGTACATGCTCTTTCAGGTGGTAGGCGCCATCATCGGTTCGCTGATTCTGACCTTGCTGGTATCGACCGGTGCGCACGGAGGACCGACAGCAACCGGCTCCAACAGTTTCGCACCCGATGCCATGGGACAGGCGTTCCTGGCAGAAGCCGTGTTTACCTTTATCTTTGTGCTGGTGGCCTTGGGCGCTACAGACGAAAAGAAAGGGGTCGGCAATCTGGCGGGACTGGCCATCGGACTGACGCTGATACTGATTCACATCGTGTGTATCCCGATTACGGGTACTTCCGTGAACCCGGCTCGCAGCATCGGACCGGCCTTGATGGAAGGCGGACAGGCCATCGAACAGCTCTGGCTCTTCATCGTGGCTCCGTTTGTGGGAGCGGCTTTCAGTGCCCTCGTGTGGAAGTTCCTGCGCACGGATAAATAAAGAAGGACCCTCGATAGCATGTCTTTTTCATTTAAAAAGCGTATCTTTGCAGCCGGTTTTTAAATAAAGGAAAAAGATATGCTATCGCACGGAATTTATTCTATCGTTTTACTGATTTTTTCGAACATCTTCATGACGTTTGCCTGGTACGGGCACTTGAAGATGCGTGAGGAGTTCAGCTGGTTTGCCGCGCTGCCGCTCATCGGGGTGATTGCGTTCAGCTGGGCCATTGCTTTTTTTGAATATTGTTTGCAGGTACCGGCCAACCGACTGGGTTTCAAGGACAGCGGCGGACCGTTCGACATCATGCAGCTGAAAGTGATTCAGGAAGTGATTACGCTGACGGTCTTCACGATATTTTCCATGATTGCGTTCAAGATGGAACTGAAGTGGAACCACCTGGCTGCCTTTTTCTGCCTAATTCTAGCTGTGTACTTCGTGTTCAAGAAATAAGCGGCGAGGTCAGTTCTGCCGGTCGCGCAGGCGCTGGATTTCGCGCTGCACGTCGTACTGGTTGTTTCTGATTTTGTCTTTCCGCAAGAATTCTTTGCGCCGGATGGAGTCTTCGGCTTCTTTCCGGCGAATATACTCATACAAGTTTCCCGCATCCTCCTCCCGGGCTGGTTGCGGGTTTTTCTTTTTCTGCACTTCCAGGGTGTCGGGCTTCGCTGCCGGCTGGGTGGCCTTGACGGAATCGGGAGTGGCATAGACAGGCAGGAGAGGGGCTCCCGAAAAGGCAGACTGGAAGGGGAGAACGGTACGGGTGGTATCGGCCTTCCGGGCAGCAGTGTAACGGTAGAAATTGGGTACCTTCAGGCTGTCGGCTGCGGTAGGCACGTAGTCGGCATACGTCTTCCAGGCGTTGGCATGCTTGCGGTTGTGGGCCAGCATCCGTCCGCGGGGAGACAGATTATCGTAGAGGAAACCGATGAAATCGAGCCCGCCGATGCCGAAAGTCGGCCCTATCGGTGCATTGAGGTCCCTGTACATTCTTCCCGTAGAAGGCATCAGGCTGCGCCCATAGTTTTCATCCCTGTAGACTTGGTTGGGATTCAGGGTCCAGGAGATTTCCCATTTCTTGGGACGTCCGGCCACCAACACGTCGTACACAGGGTCTTCTCCGAAACGGGTCCAGATGGTGTAGGGTTCCATGCGGACATATCCTTCGGGTTTCTTTACCTTGGTGGTATCAATCAGGCTGCGGGGCACTTTCAGGTCGACCTTGAAGTCCATCCATTTCTTGTTGAGCGGAGCCTCCAGAGGCTTGTTCTCCGGTTTGCCCGCAGGGTCAAAATCGAATTGAATCATTTTCACGGCATCCATGTTGAGCTGCAGTTCCTTTTCCTGCTGCTGAGCCATGGCCGGAAGAATACCGGCTGCACATAGGAATAAAGTCAGTTTGGAGGATAAATGTGATGCGTAGTCCATGTCGTGTGCGTATTATAGTCCTTTCACTCGTCCGCCCTGCATCCAGCATTTGCGATAGTAGGGCTCTTCCAGCCGGCTGACAATGACCCCTGCACTGGTGCTGGCGTGGATGAATTTTCCGTCTTTCAAATAGATACCTACGTGATTGGCGGTCTTCTTGCGGCGTCCGTCGTGGAAGAACACCAGGTCGCCTTCCTGCAACTTGCGTTTGCTCACCTTGCGGCAGTCTTTTGTCCGCTGAGCCTCCGAATTGCGCTGCAGTTTCTTGTGGTACACTTTCTTGTAGACGGCCGACGTGAAGCCTGAGCAGTCTGTTCCCCGGTGAGTGTTTCCTCCGTGGCGGTAGGGCACGCCAATCCAGTCGGCTGCTTCTACATACAGGCGGTGGTTGTCGTCGGCATCAATGTCCATTTCCAGACGTACAGCCGCACGTGCCAGTTCCCGGTAGTCCACGCGAGGGGCACGGGTGCCGCACGATGAAAACAAAAGTGTGCACACCAATACAAGCATGCACACCGAAAAACGAGTGATACGGTTTCTGTACATATCATGTGATTTTAAAACAAATGTACACAATATTCTCGTTACCTGATAATCGACTTAGCGTATTTTAGAACCTGTTGAAGATTGTTTTATTTTATTCCTTCACCTCGAAATAGTCTTCCAGCTCTTTTCCTGCAGCACCGTCGGCATTGTCGAGGTCGCGAAGCAGGTGCCCCTGTTCCAGCAGCACAATACGGGTACTGAGGTCCACGGTGTGGCTCAGGTTGTGGCTGGACACAAGAATAGTGGCTTTATGTTCCTCGTAATAATGCTGGAGCAAGTGCTTGAGCAGCGACTGTGAAGTAGGGTCGAGGAAGTTGAACGGCTCGTCCAGGATGACGAGTTCCGGATTGTGAAGCAGGGCGGTGACGATACCCATCTTCTGCTTGTTTCCTGCCGAAAGATTGCGGATGTATTTCTTTTCTTTCAGGATTTCATCGCCCAGAAAACGTTCATAGCGATGGATACGCTCATGAAGGGTAGCGGCATCGAACCCATACATGCGCCCGCAGAACTGGAAATATTCTTCGGGGGTGAGGTAATCTATCAGAAAACTCTCGTCCATATAGGCTCCCACACGCAATTTCCAGTCTTCACTTTGTGACACGTCGGTACCATCCAGGCACACGCTTCCGCTGTCGGCTTTCAGCAAATCGAGCATCAGACGGAAGAGAGTGGTCTTTCCGGCACCGTTGTTACCCATCAGGCCCAGTATTTCAGGCGCCTGCAGGGTGTAGTCGGGAATATCGACAGCCGTCTTGCTGCCGTACGTCTTTTTCAAGTTCTGTATCTTGATTTCCATAAGGATTCATTGGGATTGGTTACAAATAAAAAGTTATCTGGTTTCGCGCAGATTCTCCAAAAGTGAATGTCGCTTCCGGAATACTTTCCGGTAGAGCGCCCTGCACCAAAGGGGATGAAGCAGGATGCCCGGCAGGCCCAGCAGGGCACAGACCAGATAGGCCGTAGAGGGTTCCATCCATAAGAACAGGATGCGGCAGAGGGCTATCGGCATGAAAAAGGCGAAAGCTACGCTCAAGGCCTGATAGGGAGAGTTCCACTGGCCTTTTCCCATGAGGGAAGCGTCCAGCGGAGCGGTCTTCCGGTTCACAAGGGCCAGCAGCATGATGACCGGAAGGGTGACACCGGCCGTGTAGACCAGCTGGCTGAAGACCAGCAGGACGGGGGTGCTCCCCCAAATCAGCGCAGGCACCATGCACACCAGCGGAATGACCAGCAGCAGGGAGTACACGTAGTATTTGGCCCGGAACAGATAGAGCAGGGAGCCGCGGTGCATCAGCAGTCCGTCGAGGTAGTTACCTTCATAGGCCATGATACGCGACAAGATGCTGATGGCGTATCCCGTGAAGCAATACACCACATACAGGTGCAGGCCGAAAAATTCTTTCTCACCGGTATGGCTGAGACCCAGCAGGCTCAGTGCAAACAATACGATGACTACGGTCATCATCTGGAAATTCTTCCGGGGAGCCTTGTTGCGGAATATCATCTTCAGCTCCAGTTTCATATATTCTCCCGTCAGTCCGAAACGGTCGAGGAAACGGTAGCGCCCGGCATGTTTGCTTTGCGGCACTTTTTCCCGGCGATTCAGTTCGCTATAGATACAAGCCATCTGTACCCGGCTGTTCAGGAAGCCTAATAGTGCAATCACGACCAGTACGCCCAGATAGGCCAGTATGCGGCCTTGCATGAAGGCCTCGCCCAATGTCATGAAGAAACGGCTGATGCCTCCTTCCGGGAATAGGAATTCTGCCAGTAACTGCAGGCCATAGAACCCGAGAGGGAGAAGCACCCAAGCCGTATGGCCGCGTTGCAGCGTACGCACCAACACGCTCCAATAGGCGTTGGCCACCATCAACAGCCAGATGCCTGCCGCATAGCCCACCACACCGGTGATGCCGAAGAAACGGACCACGGTCATGGCTGCAAAAGGTACAAATAAAAAGAGCCAGAACAGATTGAACGCCTTCAGTCCCACCTGTACGAGCAGGACATTAATCAGTTGTCGTTTTCTGACCGGCCACAAGAGATAGGGTTTGATTTCCTGCGTAGGAGTCGGGAAAAGGAAACGCAGCAGAAAATCCAAACACAGGATGCCCGGCAAGCAGGCATTGAGCACATCATAGGGTTCCATTCCGGAAAACCCTTTTTCAAAAACAAAGGGCAGCGAAACCCCGATTAAAACGAGGTACGCTGCCCAAAATGCGACAAACAGATAAATCAGAAACTTGGCAAAGCGGTTCCGGTCGTACATCGGACTCCGCCTTGCAGCAAGTTTTTGGTTTCTCCGTATTTCAGTAAATAACATACGCGGAGTACTGTTTCCTTATTTCTCTACCGGAGAACTCATGCTGACTTCCACTTCGTTTTTCTGTCCGAAGAAGGCCTTGGCAAAGGCTTTCAGATCGTCGCCGGTGATGGCATTTACTGCTTCTTCGTATCCGGTATTCATATCCAGATTTTCCCAGTAGTACGTGTTCAGGATACCCATCCAGTAACCGTTTTCTTTCTGGTTCTGCTTGTAGGTCTTCAGCATGTATTCCTTCACCTTGCTCAGGTCGTCGCTTTCCGGACCGTTGGCAATGAATCCTTCAATGCCTTCATTGATGAGTTTCACCATATCTTCGCGACGGTTCGGGTCGGTATCGAAGTACACCTGGAAGGCGCCCTCTTCGTTCGGATACTTGCTCAGGCTTCCGCTGCACTGTACGCCGTAGGTTCCTCCGGCATCTTCACGTACAGTACGCAGGTAAACCATGTTGAGCAGCTGGCCGAGCATGCTCATCTGCAGCTTGTTCTTCATGTCATACTTGCAGTTGCCGGAATAAACCATCAGCACGCTGGCCTTCGGAGTTTCCAGTTCTTTCACGAAGTTGTTTTCATACATACCCTTGCGGATATCCATCTTGGTATCGCGGAAGTGTTCGTTGCGCTTCGTTGCCGGCAGGGCACCCAAGTACTGTTCAATGAGCGGAGTAGCTGTCTTTTCATCAATGTTACCCACCAGAATAAAGGTAAAGTCGCTGGCATCGGCAAAACGGTTCTTATACAGTTCCATTACCTTGTTGTAGTCAATCTTGTCGAGCATGTCGGCCTTCATAGACAAAGCACGCGGATGATGGTTGTAGAGTGCCACAGTAATAGAGTCGCTGAACGCGGTCATCGGGTCAGCTTCCTGGTTAGCCAGAGCCGCTTTGTTACGCGTGATGAAAGAAGTGAAGGCTTCCTGATCCATACGCGGTGCCGTGAAGCGCAGGTAAGTCAGCTGAAGCATGGTTTCAAGGTCTTTCGGAGAGCAACTACCAGACAATCCTTCCGTCAGAGTATTGACTTGTGCGCTGGCAGATGCCATCTTTCCAGCCAATACCTTGTCCAAATCTACAGAGTTGAAGTTACCCAAACCTCCTAAAGAGGCAATCTGGCTGATCAGGGCAAACTGCAGTACATCCTTGTCGTCGAACTGAGAAGTTCCACCCGGACTGAAGGCCTGCATACGTACTTCGTCGGCCTTGAAATCGGTCGGTTTCAGGATGACGCGCACACCGTTGCTCAGGGTCAGGATGGTAGAACCAAACACGCCCTGTTCTGTCTTGACCACCTTTCCGGCCTGCGGTTTATCCTTAATCAACGGTTCGTCGGAAACCTTGTCCACATACGGAGTCAGCTTTTCAGCTTTCACCTTATCCAATACGGCTTTCAGTTCGGTCTCCGTCGGGTATTTCATACCTTCCTTTTCAGGACAGAACACGCTGAGCACTACGTTCTTTTCCGTGATGAGCTGTTTCATCACCTGGTTAATGGCGTCTACCGGAATGTTCGGCACCACCTGGTTCATAATGGCATATTCATTTTCGATGCCCGGAATCGGTTCATTGTCAATGAAGTTGCGTACATATTCGTTTACGTAAGCACCGTTACGCTGCTTGTTGCGTTCGTTATAGGCAGATTCCAGTCCACGCAGGTAATCCGCCTTGGCACGGGCATATTCGCTGGCCGTAAAGCCGAACTGACGCACACGTTCCAGTTCGCGCATCAGGGCCTCGGTAGTCAGGAGGATGCCGTCTTCCTTGGCAGCCGCATACGCCATGAACGCATCCTTGGTCTTGGCTACGATGAAATCGCCATCCTGCACGCCGGCTTCAATGAACGGCGGGTTGGCCTGCTGGGTCAGCTCGTTCAGACGGCTGTTGAGCATGCTTTCGATGGAAGAAATCATGTAGTTCATTACCAGATAACCCATGTTGTTCTTCTGGTCGTTGGGCACGGCATCGTGCTTGTGCATCAGATAGACGATAGGTACCTGCTGCTCCTTGTCCTTGGCCACGGCGATAATCGGCTCGTCGTTGTCGGGCACCGGGAAGTATTTGCGTTCTGCTGCATTGGCCGGCATTTCGATGGGCGAGAACATCCGCTTGATTTTGTTTTCGATGCTGTCCACATTGATGTCGCCCACCACGATGATGCCTTGCTGGTCGGGACGATACCATTTCTCATAATAGTCTCTCAAAGCCTGGTAGGGGAAATTGTCGACCACTTCCATGGTTCCGATAGGCAGACGGTAGGCATACTTGCTGTCCTTATAGATGACAGGGAATACCTTTTCGTACATACGCATCATGGCACCGGTACGGGTACGCCATTCTTCGTGAATCACCCCACGTTCCTTGTCGATTTCCTTCGGGTCGAGGGTCAGGTCGTTGGCCCAGTCGTGCAGAATCAACAGACAGGAGTCGATGATTCCGTCGCGGATGACCGGCACATTATCGATATTGTACACCGTTTCATCTACTGAAGTATAAGCATTCAGGTTGGCACCGAATTTCACGCCGATGCTTTCCAGATACTCCCGGAGCAAGTTGCCGGGGAAATGCGTGGTTCCGTTGAAACACATGTGCTCCAGGAAATGGGCCAGACCGCGCTGGTCGTCTTCTTCCAGGATAGAACCGACCTTCTGCGCAATGTAGAAGTCGGCCTGATGTTCCGGCAACGCATTGTGACGGATGTAATAGGTCAATCCGTTGTCCAACTTACCGATGCGCACATTGGGATCGGTAGGAATGGGCGGCATCTGCTGTGCGAAGGCCGCCATGGCACCTCCCACCAAGATAACTGCCGCCACAGTTCTTTTCAGTTTAAAAACCTTCATTGTAATTTTTTTTGATTAGATTGTGAATAAGATTAGAGAAGTCCGTTGGCCGAGAGGTAACGTTCTGCCTCAATGGCTGCCTTACATCCGCTTCCGGCGGCTGTGATAGCCTGTCGATAATGCGGATCGGCTACGTCACCGGCAGCGAATACGCCCGGAACGCCCGTGCAGGGAGTATTTCCTTCCGTCACGATGTAACCGGTCTCATCGGTGGTTACCCACGGCTTGAAGATGTCAGAATTAGGTTTGTGGCCGATGGCCAGGAAGAATCCGTCGATGGCTACGTCGTAGCGTTCTTCGTCGGGTTCACCCATACGTTTCACTACGTGCATGCCTTCCACACCGTTTTCGCCGAACAAGCCTACGGCATTGTGTTCAAACAATACGGTAATATGCGGATGGTTCATCACGCGTTCCTGCATGATTTTGGAAGCACGGAGATAGGGCTTGCGCACCACGAGGTACACCTTGCTGGCCAGTCCGGCCAGGTAGACTGCCTCTTCGCAGGCAGTATCACCGCCACCTACTACAGCCACGGTTTTCTTGCGGTAGAAGAACCCGTCACAAGTAGCGCAGGCGCTCACGCCCATGCCGGCGTATTTCTTTTCGTCTTCCAGTCCCAGGTATTTGGCTGTGGCACCGGTAGAAATGATGACCGTATCAGCGGTGATTTCCTTTTCATCGTCTACCACGAAAGTGTAGGGTGCCTTGCTCAGGTCGGCCTTTGTGACAATTCCGTTACGAATATCGGCTCCGAAGCGTTCCGCCTGCTTCTTCAGGTCGTCCATCAGCACGGGGCCGGTCACACCTTCCGGATAGCCGGGGAAATTCTCCACTTCGGTAGTAGTAGTCAGCTGTCCACCGGGTTGGATACCTTCATAAAGTACGGGAGAAAGATTGGCACGGCTGGTATAGATGGCTGCCGTGTATCCTGCAGGTCCTGATCCGATGATCAGGCATTTTACATGTTCTGTTGCCATAAAATAATGAAATAAAATGATCTTAATCGAATTATTGTGGAGCAAAAATATATATTTTTTGGAATAAACCTTCAACCGCGTGTGGATTTTTCGAAAATATACATTCTTTATTCATTCATATTTGTCCTTTGGATACGGGTTTTTATTGCATAAATGAAAAATACGTGCTACCTTTGCCTGTCAAAAAGATAAAACTAACATTTAAATAAGGATATGTTTAGAAGTCATACTTGCGGCGAGTTGCGACTCGCCGACGCAGGCAAGAACGTGACACTGGCCGGATGGGTGCAGCGTTCACGTAAAATGGGAGGAATGACATTTGTGGACCTCCGCGACCGTTATGGCATCACGCAGCTGGTGTTCAACACCGAGGTGAATGCAGAACTTTGTGAGCGTGCCAACCACCTGGGACGTGAGTACGTGATTCAGGTAAAGGGAACAGTGAGCGAACGCTCCAGCAAAAATGCCAACATCCCGACGGGAGAGATTGAAATCATCGTATCGGAACTGAATATTCTGAACACGGCACAAACACCGCCTTTCACCATCGAAGACAATACGGACGGAGGAGATGACCTTCGTATGAAATACCGTTATCTGGACTTGCGCCGTACAGCCGTACGCAAGAACCTGGAACTCCGTCACCGCATGACGATGGAAGTGCGCCGCTACCTGGACAGCAAAGGCTTCCTGGAAGTGGAAACTCCGATGCTGATCGGTTCTACTCCGGAAGGTGCGCGCGACTTCGTAGTGCCTTCCCGTATGAACCCGGGACAGTTCTACGCTCTGCCTCAGTCTCCGCAGACCCTGAAGCAGTTGCTGATGGTTTCCGGTTTCGACCGTTATTTCCAGATTGTGAAATGTTTCCGCGATGAAGACCTGCGTGCCGACCGTCAGCCGGAATTCACTCAGATTGACTGTGAAATGAGTTTCGTGGAACAAGAAGACATCATCAACATGTTTGAAGGTATGGCCAAACACCTGTTCAAGGAACTGCGTGGCGTGGAACTGACCGAACCGTTCCAGCGGATGCCGTGGGCAGATGCCATGAAGTACTACGGAAGCGACAAACCGGATTTGCGTTTCGGCATGAAGTTCGTGGAACTGATGGATGTGCTGAAAGGTTACGGTTTCTCTGTATTCGACAATGCAGCCTACATCGGCGGTATCTGCGCAGAAGGAGCCGCTCACTATACCCGCAAGCAGCTGGATCACCTGACTGAATTCGTGAAACGTCCGCAGATTGGTGCCAAAGGCATGGTATATGCCCGCATCGAAGCCGACGGTACAGTGAAGTCAAGCGTCGACAAATTCTACAGCCAGGATGTACTGCAGAAGATGAAGGAAGCCTTCGGTGCCAAACCGGGTGACCTGATTCTGATTCTGAGCGGCGACGATGCCATGAAGACCCGCAAGCAGCTTTCTGAACTGCGTCTGGAAATGGGTAACCAGCTGGGCCTGCGCGACAAGAACAAATTCGCTTGCCTGTGGGTGGTAGATTTCCCGATGTTCGAATGGAGCGAAGAAGAAGGCCGTCTGATGGCTATGCACCATCCGTTCACTCATCCGAAAGACGAAGATATTCCTTTGCTGGATACTGATCCGGCAGCCGTTCGTGCCGATGCCTACGACATGGTAGTCAACGGTGTGGAAGTAGGTGGAGGTTCTATCCGTATCCACGACTCTGCACTGCAGGCCAAGATGTTCGAAATCCTGGGCTTCACTCCGGAAAAGGCACAGGAACAGTTCGGCTTCCTGATGAATGCCTTCAAGTTCGGTGCACCCCCTCACGGAGGTCTGGCTTACGGACTCGACCGCTGGGTATCCCTGTTTGCCGGCTTGGATTCTATCCGCGACTGCATCGCCTTCCCGAAGAACAACTCCGGACGTGACGTGATGCTGGATGCTCCTGGATTCCTCGACCAGAAACAGCTGGATGAACTGCATCTGAAAGTAGATCTTGACGAAAACAAATAAAAAAGACACGTTTCAAAAGGAAAAACGAGAGAAAGGAACTGAATGAAGGAATCTGTACGGGTGATACGCTTTGCCATAGTAGGTACGCTCAATGCCTTGATTGCAGCGGTGGTGGTCTGGCTATTGATGCACATCGAGGGCGAAAGCTACATTATCGCAAATATATGTGCGTACATCGTGGCACAGATTCACAACTTCATTTGGTGTAAATATTGGATTTTCCCGCTTGAAACAGATGACAAAAAAAATAGCATCTGGCATCAGATGCTATTTTTTATTGGTGCTTTTGCACTGGCCTACAGTGCACAGTTTCTTTTCCTCCTGATGCTCGTGGAACTTCTTCACTGCAACGAGTATCTGGCACAATTTCTCGGACTCTTCGTCTATGGCGCTGTCAATTTCATCTGCAACCGCCACCTGACGTTCCGTTAACCCATCTCTGTCAAGTTTTTTTCTTCAATGTAACGCAACCCGCGTTCCAGAATGACTTCACGCGTCTTTTCCGGATTGTCGGTGCGGAACACCAGGATACCTTTTCCACCCAACAGGAAGGAATAGAGGTAGGAGATACCTATGCCCGTCTCACTGAAGCTGCGGATGGCGTCGGCTGCCCGCCCCGGTTCGTTGTCCAGACTGATGGCAAACACCTCGGACACGTTGGCCGAGATACCGGCATCCTTCAACACGTGGAAGGCCCGGAGGGGTTCGGAACAGATGATGCGGTAGATGCCGTATTCCACGGTATCGGAAATGGTGGAAGCAATCAACTGAATGTGGGCTTCCTTCAACAGTTCGAGCACTTGCAAAAGGGTGCCCGACTTATTCTCTACAAAAACAGACAACTGGTGTATGGTCATATCTTTTTCTTTTTAAATCAATGTCTTTCGTAAATCTTTCACGCGCACGGCCTTGCCTTCCTGCACCGGCAGACTTCCCTTGGGCACGAGCTTGACGCGCGGAGTAATCAGAATCTCGTCCTTCAGCTGGCGGGTGATTTCCTTGGTCAGGTTCTGGAGGAAGCCGTAATCGTCGGTAAAGTCGTTCAATTCCACTTCCACCGTCATCTCGTCGTTGGCATCGAGGTTGGTCAGGGTGATGAGGTACTCGTTGCCCAGCTCCTTGAACTGCAACAGGATGTTTTCAATCTGGATGGGGAAGATGTTCACGCCCTTGAGAATCATCATGTCGTCGCTGCGTCCCTTCATCCGGTCGAGCCGCTTGTGATGACGGCCGCAAGGACAGTCGCCCGGCAAGATACGGGTCAGGTCGCGCGTACGGTAGCGGAGCAACGGCATCGCCTCCCGGTTGATGGTGGTCAGTACCAGTTCGCCCACTTCGCCTTCGGGCACCGGTTCCAATGTCACGGGGTCTACAATCTCCACAATGTAATAGTCCTCCCAGATGTGGAGCCCGTTCTGCTCCGGACATTCAAAAGCCACGCCCGGACCACACATCTCCGACATGCCGAAAGAATTGTAGGCCTTGACGCCCAGCATGTTCTCTATGCGCCGGCGCTGCTCGTCGGAATGAGGTTCCGCCCCGATAATCAAGGTCTTGAGGTGCGTATCCCGCCGCGGGTCGATGTGCATCTCCTGCATCACCTCGTACAGGCGTCCGGCATAGCTCGGAATGGCATGCAGGGCCGTGGTACCGAAGTCGGTGATGAACTTAATCTGGCGTTTGGTATTGCCGGCCGCCGCGGGAACGGTCAGCATACCCAGGCGTTCGGCCCCATACTGGAACCCCAGTCCCCCGGTAAACATGCCGTAGCCCGAAGAGTTCTGGAAAATATCGCCCTTGCGGAGGCCCACCATATACAGGCAGCGGGCCACGGCATTGGCCCATTCCTCCAAATCGTGCTGCGTGTGCAGGATGACGGTCGGAGTGCCGGTAGTGCCACTGGACGAATGTAGACGTACCACCTCCTCCAACGGCACGGCAGAGAGTCCGAAGGGATAATGGTCGCGCAAATCCTGTTTGGTGGTGAAGGGGATACGCTGCAAATCCTCCAACGACTGTATATCTTCTGGTTTGATTCCGCATTGCTGAAAGCGTTCCTTATAAAAAGGAGAATGCATGCAACGGTTGATAGTTGCTTTCAACCGCTGCAACTGAAGTTTCTCGATGTCCGGTCTCGACATCGTTTCCACTTCAGGATGCAAGTACATTTGTGTGTTTCTCATGTTATTTTCTGTTATTTGGCCTACAAATATAGAAATAATAAACTAAAACCCAACAGGAACTTTCATTTTTATTACGAAAAAGTGGAAACGCTTTAAATTTGACAGATAGAGACCAGTCGGCTCCATCCTTCCGGCTCCTCCTTTCTGAAGACAACCGATTTCCAGCCGATATATAAGGAAAAAGCCGCTGCCTCCCTCACAGACGAAGAAATGCAACGGCTCTTTTTATTTCCGTACAGAAGCGGCCCGGAAACGGAACCGCCTCACAATGATTTACTCAAAACTCCCGTAGCGCGTAGGCAGCAGCTTCCGGTCGCCCAACGTGTTGTCGATGCGGGCCACATTGATCCAGAACTTATTGTCGCGCACACTCTGAATCGGATAGGCCGCCTTTTCGCGGCTGTAAGGATGCGTCCAGTTGTCGCCCACAATCTCGTATTCCGGATGCGGCGAGTTCACCAGCACGTTGTCTTCCTTGTCGGCCTTTCCGCTTTCAATCTCGGCAATCTCTTCCCGGATGTGTACCATGACCTCGATGAAGTTGTCCAGCTCGGCCTTGCTTTCACTTTCGGTCGGCTCAATCATCAGCGTGCCGTGTACCGGGAAGGAGAGGGTAGGCGCATGGTAACCGTAGTCCATCAGACGCTTGGAGATATCATTTTCCGAGATACCGCTTTCCTCGTGCAGTTTCCGACATTCCAGAATCATTTCGTGTCCCACGAAACCGTTCTTGCCGCGGTACACCACTCCATACGCATCCTTCAGGCAGGCAGCCAAGTAGTTCGCGTTGAGAATGGCCACCTGCGTGGCTTTCTTCAGTCCCTCGGCCCCCATCATGCAGATGTACCCGTAGGTGATAGGCAGGATACCCGCACTTCCGTAAGGTGCTGCCGACACTTCGTTCGTCGGGTTGCCCAGACTGACGTGTCCCGGAAGGAAAGGCACCAGATGTTCGGACACACAAATCGGGCCCACGCCCGGACCGCCGCCGCCGTGCGGACTGGCAAAGGTCTTGTGCAGGTTCAGGTGACACAAATCGGCCCCGATGGTACCCGGATTCGTCAGGCCCACCTGTCCGTTCATGTTCGCGCCATCCATGTACACCTGTGCGCCGCACGCATGGATAATCCGGCATATCTCCTTGATTTCCTCTTCAAAGATACCGTGGGTAGACGGATACGTAATCATCAGCGCCGCCAGTTCGTCCTTGTGCGCTTCCGCCTTCTCCCGCAAGTCGTTCAGGTCGACGTTTCCGTGCTCGTCGCAGGCGCAAGTCAGCGGTTCGTACCCGGCCTGTACGGCAGAAGCCGGATTGGTGCCGTGGGCCGATGCCGGAATCAAGACCAGATGACGGTGTCCCTGTCCGATGCTTTCCAGATAGCTCCGGATGACACGCAATCCCGTATATTCACCCGCAGCTCCGGAATTCGGCTGGAGAGACACACCCGCAAAGCCCGTGATGGTCTTCAGCTGTTCGCACAGGTTCTGAATCAACGTCTGATAGCCTGCTGCCTGGTCTTCCGGTACCAGCGGATGCATGTTCATCCAGGCCGCATTGCTCAGTGGCAACATTTCGGCCGCCGCATTCAGCTTCATGGTGCAGGAGCCCAGTGAAATCATGGAGTGAGCCAACGAAATATCCTTGCGCTCCAGACGCTTGATATAGCGCATCATCTCCGTTTCCGTGTGGTATTTATGGAACACCTCATGGGTGAGGTACGCACTCTTGCGCTGGAAGACTTCCGGCAGGGAAGCCGTTGCCGGAATCGGTTTGGCTTCATGCATCGGTTCTTCGGCCGCCACGGCAAAGAGGTTGACAAGCCGTTTGGCATCGGACGCGGTCGTCGTCTCGTCCACACTGATACCTACGTCTCCATTGCCGAAATAGCGCAGGTTGATTTCCTTTCCCAAAGCGATGGTACGTACTTCCTGCAGCGTCACATGGTCGGGCAGCTGGATTCTCAGGGTATCGAAGAATGTGTCGTGACGCAGCTTGTAGCCCAGACGGACCAGCTGTTCGGCCAGCCAGACTGCCACTGCATGCACCTGCTCCGCAATCTCCCGGATGCCCTCCGGTCCGTGGTACACGGCGTAGAATCCCGACATCGTGGCCAGCAAGGCCTGTGCCGTACAGATGTTGGAAGTGGCCTTTTCCCGTTTGATGTGCTGCTCGCGGGTCTGCAAGGCCATACGGTAGCACAGACGGCCATACTTGTCCTTCGACAAGCCGATGATGCGTCCCGGCATGTTGCGCTTGTACTCATCCCGTGTGGCGAAATACGCTGCCGAAGGGCCTCCGTAGAACATCGGCGTACCCAAACGCTGGGCGCTTCCGAACACGATGTCGGCGCCCCATTCTCCGGGCGGCACCAGGATGGCCAGCGAGAGGATATCGGCAGCCACGGCCACCTTGCATCCGGCGGCATGCGCCTGTTCCGTAAAGGCCCGGTAGTCTTCAATGCTTCCGCTGTTGTTCGGATACTGCACGATGCAGCCGAACATATCGGGCGTGAAAGCCAGTTTCTTGTAACTGCCCACCTTGACCGTGATGCCCTGCGGAAGGGCACGGGTACGGATTACCGCCAGGTCTTGCGGGAAGATTTCCTCGTCGACGAACAGCACGTTGGCCTGGGCCTTCTGCTGGGCACGGCTTCTGAGTCCGTGCATCATCGTGGCCGCTTCCGCCGCCGCGGTCGCCTCATCCAGCAAGGAACAGTTGGCCAGCGGCATGGCCGTCAGGTCACTGATTACCGTCTGGAAGTTCAGCAGGGCCTCCAGACGTCCCTGGGAAATTTCCGCCTGATAGGGGGTATAGGAGGTGTACCACACCGGATTCTCGAACACGTTGCGCTGGATGACCGCCGGAGTCACGGTGTCATACCACCCGCATCCGATGTACGTCTTATATAATTTGTTCTGGGCAGCCAGTTGGCCGATGTGCGTGGCAAATTCACGTTCCGTCATGGCAGGAGCCAGTTTCAGCGGTTCCTTCAACCGGATATTGGCCGGAATGGTCTTGTCAATCAGTTCATCCAGGCTTTTGACCCCAATTTTTTCCAGCATCAGGGGAAGTTCTTTTTCCCCGATGCCGATGTGTCGGTTTGCGAATGTCGTTGTTTTCATGATTTATACTAAGATTTATGGTTTCAGGTAAAAAAGCGGCTTTTCAACGGAAGAAAGGATTGTTCATCTTCTCATAGCCGATGGTCGTGGAGTTTCCATGCCCCGGATAGACCACTGTTTCATCGGGAAGCACCAGCAACCGCGACATGACACTGTCGCGCAGCTGTTCGAAGTTGCCCCCTTCCAGGTCGGCCCGTCCGATGCTGCCCCGGAACAAGACATCACCGCTGAACATGCAGTGCTGTGCCTCGCAATAGAACACCAGCCCACCCGGCGAATGACCCGGCACGGCAATCACCTTCAGCTCCTGGTTGCCCACCGGCACGACATCCCCGTCATTGAGGGCGTTGCCCATGGCAGGCGCTTCCTCGTTCAGCGGGAAGCCGAACATCCGGCAATACTCCCCGATGCGCGGCAGGAGAAATGCATCCTTCTCGCTGGCTTCCGTGCGCAGCCCGAACTCCCGGAGCATGAACGCATTGCCGAACACATGGTCCAGGTGGAGGTGCGTGTTCAGCAGATGGCACACCGTCAGCCCGTTGTCTGCAATGAACTTCTTCAACGCCTGCTGTTCTTCCTTGTAATAGCATCCGGCATCAATGACGGCTGCCTGCAATGTCTCCTCGTCCCACACCACGTAGCAGTTGACCGGAAACATATTGAATTCAAATGATTTTATTTTCAGCATACGATTTATCCGTTAATGGTTACATATACCACTTTCTTGGTCTCGAAAAATTCTTCTTCAAAATAGTCCTTCAAGTCATAAATGAGCGTCTGGTGCTTCACCGGCATGACCTCTCTGTCCAATTCTCCGCCCTTCAGGCAAATCAGTCCGTTGGGGAGGGCATTGTGCTGTTCCTTCCGGATATTCTTCCGGATAATCTTCAGCAGGTCGGTGAGCGGCATCACCGCCCGGCTCACCACAAAGTCGAACTGCTGTTTCTCCTCTTCGGCACGGCAGTGGCGGGTCGTCACGTTCTTCAGTCCGATGGCCTGCGCGATTTCCGTGGCCACCTTCACCTTCTTGCCGATGCTGTCCACCAGATGGAAATGCGTGTCGGGAAACAGGATGGCCAGCGGGATGCCGGGAAAGCCTCCTCCCGTGCCCAGGTCCATGACCTCGGTCGACGGACGGAAATGGATGATTTTCGCAATGCCCAGCGAATGTAGCACATGATGCTCATACAGATTGGTGATGTCCTTGCGTGAAATCACGTTGATTTTGCTGTTCCAGTCGGTGTACAAGTCATACAACGCCGCAAACTGCTGTTTCTGCGTCTCGGTCAGGTCGGGAAAATATTTCAAAATGATATCCATGTACGATTATTTCTTGATTAAGTAAGTTTCAATTTCCGAGTAGGGCACCGTCAGCTCAAACTGCCCCAGGTAATACGGAGCAATGTCATACCGGTTGTACAAGAAAGTCACCCCGTCTTTTCCCAGCAGGAAGTTGTCGGGGATATACAAATCCGTATCCAGCAGGATGCCCACCTGGTTCAGTCCTTCCACACACGTCAGCGTGTCTGTTTCCAGTCGCTTGTTGGCTTCGGCCAGCAGTTGCGGCAGAATCAGTCCGCAGATTTTTTCCTCCGTCCCTTTGACAAACAGATTCTTCTTGTCCAGGATTTTCCCGTTTGTGGCATCCACATTCACCCAGCGTCCCCACGTATTGGGATGCGCCCCTCCGGTGTTCTGGAAAGTGGTGACCTTGTAATTCCAGATGCTGTCTTTTCCCTCCGTCAGTTCTGAGTTTATATCATATTCATAATTATACCAGTTGGGAATCTCGTCCGCCTTCATGCCGTTCTTCACATCCGTTTCATAATTCTTCTGCACGTCGTTCAAGTACTCGCTTGCCAGACTCTCCTTAATGGAAGAGACGAAAGCAACTGGAGAAACGGCTCCTGCATGGGCGCTCGAAAAAGTTTCCTCCAATACCTTGTTGATAACTTCCGTCAACGAATCGTTCGCCTGGGCCGATTTCAAATATTTGAAATTGATTTTCACTTGGCACTTGGGAGATTCAGTGTTTCCCTTATCCAGATACACGATTGTATCCATCAAGACAGAATCCACCACGGCCCGATTGTTTTCTACTGTCCGGTGTCCTGTACATCCCGGTAGCATGGTTGTGGAAAGTGCTCCACAAAAAATGAAGGAAATGACTCCTTCCTGTATTTTTTTCATCATATCCAGAGGTTTATAATCAGCAAATGATTTATACTCTCACAAATATAGCATAACTTCCCGAATTGTCATGGAAAAAGGAATTCTTTTTGTAAATCTTTGCCATTCCCACGGAAAAACTTTTTCTTTGCAAAATGTAACCTATCAAGAATTGAATACCATGATTACAATAGAAAACTGGGGACTTATTTCCTATGCAGAAGCCTGGCAGCGACAAACTGCTCTTTTTGACCAGCTGATTGAGGCGAAGCTCCACGGAAAGCCCTATACCAACCGGATTATCTTCTGCCAGCATCCGCATGTGTACACGCTGGGCAAACACGGCAAGGCAGCCAACATGCTGCTGAATCCCATGCAGTTACAAACCATTCATGCCGAACTGTTCCAGGTGGACCGGGGAGGGGACATCACCTACCACGGACCGGGGCAATGGGTGTGCTATCCGATTCTGAACCTGGAAGACTTCCACCTGGGACTGAAGGAATACCTGCACCTGCTGGAAGAAGCCGTCATCCGCCTGTGCGGACAGTACGGCATTGAGGCCGGAAGAGTGAACGGGGCCACGGGCGTGTGGCTGGCCACCGGTACGCCCGAAGAGCGTAAAATCTGTGCCATGGGCGTGAGAAGCAGCCATTTCGTGACGATGCACGGACTGGCCCTCAATGTGAATACAGATTTAAGGTATTTCAGCTACATCCATCCCTGCGGATTCATCGACAAAGGAGTCACTTCGCTACAGGCGGAACTGAAGCGGGAAGTCCCGATGGACGAAGTGAAAGACAGGCTGGAGAAGCTGATACTGGAATTATTTACAGAAACGGCCTGACGGGATTCGTCAGGCCGTTTCTGCGACATTATTGCCGACCGGCAAAATACGCCTTCAACTGTTCGTTGATTTGCTGCATGCCCTTTACCGAAGGATGACTGCTCTGCTTGTCGATGCCTTTCAGCTCAATGCAGGGCACCTGATAATGTGCGCAGATGGTCTTTACGGACTCATTGATTTCCGCCTTCAGGTCGCAGTTCAGCAGGAAATACACCTCCACATTGGGATAGCGGTAGCGGATGTGCTCCAGCATATAAGCCATGGCCGGACGGAAACTGTACAAGTCCTGCTTGGTCCACTCCGCATACTGGTATTCGCCGATGGGCGCTCCGGCCCAGCTGTCGTTCGTCCCGCCGAATATCAGGATGATGTCCGGGCAGCCCAGGTTGTCCATCCGCGTCACGAACGAACGGTCGGAATAATCCGCCTTGCGGTAGCCGGTGTGGCAGATGGTAGCCCCCGAAAAAGAGTTGTTCACACACAGGCGGTATCCGCTTTCCTGAATGAACTTGTACCACCACGTCTGGCTGACGGAGGTCACATCATTCTTCTTCAGCGGCTTGTGGAAATACCACACGGTATTCGTGTCCGGCTGAAGATAATGCTCGAACGTGGAATAAGAATCTCCCAGAATGGAAACGGATTTCCGGTACTGCGAAAATCCGGTGCTGCAAATCATCATAAAGAGAAGCAGCATAGCATACGTTTTTCTCATGATATCTCGGTTAAAGTTTTCACAAATGTACGCGATAAAAAACAAAACCCACAGAAAAAACTGATACAAATAAGGAGTTTTTTGTCCGGGAACAAGGAATCAGGGTAAAATTATCCGTAATCCGTCTACTGCAAATTTCCCCAAACCGATGTATCTTTGTAGAGTAGAAAACTGCATCGTATAATTTATCACACATAAAGCTATGGAACTAAATGATTTTTTGACGCACGTCGCCCAGCGTCGCCCGTTGGACACCCCTGAAATTCAGGAATTCCTGGACCGGATGAGCGACGAAGCCCGCAAAGTGACTTTCGAGCTGAACGGCTCCTACCATCCCATGGAAGAGATACAGGCCCTGATGTCCCGCCTTTTCGGACGTCCGGTAGACGAGACCTTCCGGGTGTTTCCTCCTTTCTACACGGATTTCGGAAAGAATATCCACGTGGGAAAGAACGTGTTCATCAATGCCTGCTGCCATTTTCAGGACCAGGGTGGAGTGACCCTGGGCGACGGCTGCCTGATAGGGCACAACGTGGTGTTCGCCACGCTGAACCACGACCTGAACCCGGAACGCCGTGCCGCCATGACGCCGGCTCCCATCGTCTTGGGGAAACGGGTCTGGGTAGGCTCGAACAGTACCATCCTGCAGGGAGTCACCATCGGCGACAATGCCGTGATTGCCGCGGGGGCCGTCGTCACGAAGGATGTGCCGGCCAATACGATAGTAGGAGGGGTGCCGGCCAAGTTTATCCGCAACATCGGATGACCTCAAGGCAATTCCATCCTGAAAACGCAAAGGAGACAAGCTGGAACATCTTCGTCGTTTTTTACGTTTCCCGGCACGGAACCATACGTTTTCCCCGTGTGAAACCTACGTTTCCGCCTCGGGAAACGTAAGTTTCACGCAAGGGAGACGTAAAAAGCCAAACGGCTCTTTTCTCTCTTCGTCAAAGGGTTTCAGTTTCATCCTTGTCCGAATGTCCGCCTTCCGGAATACGCCACGCCCCATGAGGCATATCCCTCGCCCCAAAAGGAGAGAGGCCTGTGTCTTGTCAGTCGCCGAAACTCCTTGCAATCTTCAGATAGCCTAAAGAAAAGGGCATAAAAAAAGCTCTGAAAACCAATTGATTTTCAGAGCTTTTCCTCATTTTGCCTCACGGCTTCGGTACACCCTCAGGGATTCGAACCCTGGACCCACTGATTAAGAGTCAGTTGCTCTACCAACTGAGCTAAGAGTGCATCCACTATAATTGTCAAACTTTCCGAAATTTGTACACCCTCAGGGATTCGAACCCTGGACCCACTGATTAAGAGTCAGTTGCTCTACCAACTGAGCTAAGAGTGCATCACTATTTTCATTTGCGAGTGCAAAGGTAAACTTTTTGTTTGAAACAGCCAAACATTTCTACAGTTTATTTTACACTATTTTTTTCAAATATCCCCCGACTGACTGGTTATAAGACAGATATAATAAAGGCCGGCATGGAAAAAAATCCAGCCGACCTTGCAGTTTTATTTACATAATAACAGATTTGGATTCTACATCAGAAGCGATATCCCAGGCTGATGGCGAAATTCATGTTCTTAGGTTTGTCGCCTTCATCCACATCCCACGGACAGATGAACCCGTGCTGTCCTGTCAGATTCACCAGATAATGGTCGCTCAGCTCGAAGCCGATACCGTATTGGATGCCCAAGTCAAAACGCTTCCAGCCTTCATCACCGAAAACTTTGTGGTCGCCTCCTTTATCGTATTTCGTTTTTCCGCCCAATCCGAAAGACAGATACGGACCGGCATTGATGACAAACTTGGTATTTTCGCTGACACTGATCTTATACGCACCCAAAATAGGGATGTCAAGATAGACGGGTCTTTCTTTATATATATCTTTCACTTTATATCCCTTGGAGACAAACATCAAGCCCGACTGGAAAGACCAGTTTTCATTGATACCATAATCCATGCCAAGCCCCAGCGTAAAACCAGGCAATGCTTTTGTTCCTTCCACCTTGGTCACGTTGCTGAAGTTTACGCCAACACGTGCATCCCATCTTGCCTGAGAAAAACCAGCCAATGCAAACATTGCCAATATGGCCGTCATGAAGAACTTTTTCATAATATCATCGGTTTAGTTTAGGTTCCGTCCCCTTGAACCAATCTGTTTTTCCCGAAAGCGGAGGGGCTACTTTCACTTAGATAAGAGAAAGCCCACTTTCGTTTTGTGATTGTACACAAATTTACAAAAACATTTCAAATTATCAAACTTTATAAAACAGGGGAGGAGATAAAAAACCTTCCATTTCAGGTTATCCGATAAAAAAGCCAGATTATCTGTCCTTTTTTAAGGCCTAAAAAAAATGCCTCTACATCTGCAATCAAACGTAAAGGCATTTTCACCAGTTGTCGGATGTCTTCCGGCAATCTTCAGTATTCCCAGAATTCTCCTGTCAGAGTCCCATTTTCTTGGTCTTTCCGCTCACCTTCTGGATGTCCAGCCGGATGATTTCCGTACGAGGGAACGATTTGTTGGCATACTCGATGCCTTGGGCCTTGTGGTCGGGACAGTATTTGGAGAGCAGGAGGGAGAGGGCCGACATCCGTTCCGCCTCGTGCAGGCTGTGGTGAGCCGTGCATTGCAGTACCACGCTTTCGTAGCCCGTAGTGAACTTGTCGGGGATGACGTGGCTCCGTCCTGTCACACAGAACGATACGTTAGGGCAGGCGTCGATGCAACGCAGCTTGCGGCCCACCGGCGCACAATGGATGTAGATGGAGTTTCCGCGGTCCCACACATAATTAATTGGAATGCCGTAGGCTCCGTTCCCGTCTTCGCTCTGCATGGAAAGGATGCCGTATTCACCGTCGCGCAGGATTTCAAAGGCGCGGGTCTCGTCGAGCAGGCGGTCCTGCCTGCGCACGTCCTGATTGTTGTATTCCATAATCCCTCCGCTTTTATTGGTTGGCCAGTTCGTAGATTTCGCGGGTGGCCTGTGCATCCAGCGGCACGTAGCAGCCCACGTATTGTCCCTTGTTCTCGTGCAGTTTCTTCACCAGCAGGTCGATGTCCGGATGCTCGATGCCCAGTTCCTTGAAGGTGACAGGCATACCAATGGCATGGAAGAAGGCTTTCAGGCGAGCCACTCCCTCCAAGGCCATGGCTTTCTTGTCGTCCGACTCGGGCACGTCCCATACGCGGTTGGCATACTGGGCCACCTTGCCCACATGATGGCTGGCCATGTAGGTGAGCCAGGCCGGGAAAATCACTGCCAGTCCGGCCCCGTGCGTGACATTATATATCGCGCTCACCTCGTGTTCCATGAAATGCGAAGCCCAGTCTTCCACAGCCCCTACACCGCATGTTCCGTTGTGGGCGATGGTACCGGCCCACATCAGGTTGGCACGGGCCCCGTAGTTCGTCGGCTCCTTCATCACCCGGAGAGCCTCCGTGATGATGGCCTTGAGCGTACCCTCACACATGCGGTCGGGCACCTCCTGATCTTCAGTGTTGGTGAAATAACGCTCCATGATGTGCGCCATCATGTCGGTCACCCCGCAAGCCGTCTGCCAGGCGGGCAAGGTATAGGTCAGCTCCGGATTCATCACGGCAAAGGTGGGACGGAGCAGGCCGTGCGTACGGACACTCAGCTTCTTCAGTCCGTCGAGCTTCGTGATGACCGTGTTTCCGGAACCTTCGCTTCCGGCTGCCGGAATGGTGAGTACCACGCCCAGGGGAACCGCTTTCTGCGGCACAGCCTTGTTGATATAGAAATCCCAGAAATCGCCTTCGTAGGGGATACCCATGGCGATGGCCTTGGCCGTGTCGATGACGGAACCCCCGCCCACGGGCAGCAGGAAATCAATCTGCTCGCGGCGTCCCAGTTCGATGCCTTCGTACACCTTCGGGTCGGTAGGGTTGGGTTGTACGCCTCCCAGTTCCACGTGAGGGATGCCCGCCTCATCGAGTTCCTTCTTAATCTTGTCGAGCAGTCCGCTACGCACCACGGAACCTCCGCCGTACACAATCAGCACCTTCGTGCCACGGTATTTCTTCACCAGCTCTGCCGTCCGGCTCTCTGTGCCTTTTCCGAACACGAATTCGGTCGGGCTATAAAAATCGAAGTTATTCATATTGCTTACAGATTATAGGGTTTATATGCTTTATTGGACAAAGTTACAGAATTTCTCCGTATTTTTTATAGGAAATACGACACACGTCGGCATCCTCCCGCGAGAAAACTGTAGTTTCCATTTGCCTCGGCACGGGGCTTTTTGTATCTTTGCGGCACAAAACTTAAAAACTGCCCTAATGAAATCGGATATCGAAATAGCACGCAGCATTGAGCTGACAAAGATTAAACAAATTGCACGCGAGTATGGCATTCCGGTAGAGGAAATCTCCAACTACGGACGTTACATTGCCAAAGTTCCTGAAACACTGATCGATGAGGAAAAGGTGAAAAAGAGCAACCTGATTCTGGTGACGGCCATCACGCCGACCAAGGCCGGTATCGGAAAGACAACCGTTTCCATCGGTCTGGCACTCGGACTGAACAAAATCGGCAAGAAGGCCTTCTGTGCCTTGCGCGAACCGTCGCTCGGTCCTTGCTTCGGAATGAAGGGTGGAGCAGCCGGAGGTGGTTATGCACAGGTGCTCCCGATGGACAAAATCAACCTGCACTTCACGGGTGACTTCCACGCCATCACTTCGGCCCACAACATGATTACGGCCCTGCTCGACAACTATATGTACCAGAACAAGGACAACGGCTTCGCCATGAAGGAAGTGCTCTGGAACCGTGTGCTCGACGTGAACGACCGCGGTCTGCGCTACATCGTGACGGGACTGGGAGGCAAGACCAACGGCATCACCCGTGAGTCGAGCTTCGACATTACGCCGGCCTCTGAAATCATGGCCATCCTCTGTCTGGCAAAAGACGAAGACGACTTGCGCCGCCGCATCGAGAACATCCTGCTGGGATTCACCATCGAAAACAAGCCTTTCACGGTGAAAGACCTGGGCGTGGCGGGTGCCATCACGGTGCTGCTGAAAGATGCGTTGTCGCCCAACCTGGTACAGACTACGGAACATACGCCGGCCTTCGTACACGGCGGTCCGTTTGCCAACATCGCCCACGGATGTAACTCCGTACTGGCTACCAAGCTGGCCATGACCTTCGGCGACTATGTAGTGACAGAGGCCGGATTCGGTGCCGATCTGGGTGCGGAGAAGTTCTACAATATCAAATGCCGCAAGGCGGGTCTCCAGCCGAAACTGACGGTCATCGTGGCTACGGCGCAGGGACTGAAGATGCACGGTGGTGTGGATGTCGACAAAATCAAGGAACCGAACATGGAAGGCTTGAAAGAAGGAGTGAAGAACCTCGACAAGCACATCGACAACCTCCAGTCGTTCGGTCAGACCGTAGTGGTGGCCTTCAACCGTTACGCCAACGATACCGACGAAGAACTCGACTTCGTGCGCCGTCACTGTGAGGAAATCGGCGTGGGCTTCGCCATCAACAACGCCTTCATGGAAGGGGGAGCAGGTGCCGTCGACCTGGCCAACCTGGTAGTAGACACCATCGAGCACAACCCGTCGCAGCCGCTCACCTTCACTTACGACGAAACGGATTCCGTGGAAGAGAAGGTGACCAAGATTGCCTGCGGATTGTATGGAGCCAAACAGGTACTGTTCGGCCCGGCTGCCCGCAAGAAGATACAGATGATCAAGGATCTGGGATATACACATTTCCCGGTCTGCATCGCCAAGACACAGTATTCTTTCTCTACCGACCCGAAACTCTACGGAGTGGCATCCGGCTTCAACTTCGCCGTGCGTGACATCGTCATCAACGCCGGAGCGGAAATGCTGGTAGTGGTAGCCGGAGAAATGATGCGTATGCCGGGATTGCCGAAAGAGCCGCAGGCATTGCACATCGACATCGTGAACGGAGAAATAGAAGGATTGTCGTAAGCCGATGAAGCCACAGTTTCTTGTCGGAGCCCTGATGCCCGGAAGCGGGCAGACCCTCGTGGCCTTGGGACTGATGCGGGCGTTGCGCAACCGCGGCCTGCATGTGCAGTCGTTCAAGTGCGGACCGGAGCTGGCCGAGCTGCGCTACCATGCGCTGGCCACAGACCACGAACCGGCCAATCTGGATGCGTGGATGGCCTCGCACACCCACCTGCAAACCCTCTACAACGGTTACGGCGAAAAGGCCGATGTGTGTCTCGTAGAAGGGAAGGGGGGACTGTTCGACGGTTTCCGGAAGGCACAGGGAAGCGGGGCCGAACTGGCCCGTCTGATGAGAATACCGGTGGTGCTGGTGGTCAGCGCCCGCAATGCGGGCTATTCCACGGCGGCCATGCTGCAAGGCTTCAAGCATTTCTATACAGATTTAAAAATAGCCGGAGTAATCTTCAACCAGGTCACTTCGGCTGCCCAATACGGTTTCCTGCGCGAAACCTGTGCCGAGGCGGGGGTGGAATGTCTGGGATATCTTCCCTTACTGGAAGATGCAGGCCTTCCTCCCCGGCATCAGGCACTTACCCTGCCGCTCCGGAAAAGTCTCGACCAGCTATTCCAGAAGGTGGCCGAACAGCTGGCACAGCATGTCGACTTGCCCAAGCTGTTGAATCTCAGTACCCGTATCTTCCCTTGTGCGTACTCACTTCCTTACATCTCGGAAACCGAAACAGAGGCATGGATTGGTGCCCGAAAGCTGCGGATTGCCCTGGCTTCCGACCCGGCTTTTCCTTTCCTGTACCGGAGAAGCATCGACCGGATGCAAGGAGAAATCATCCGTTTCAGTCCCGTGTTCGGCAGCGAACTGCCTCAGGCAGACATCGTCTACCTGCCCGGCGGCTATCCGGAATTGTTTGCCCGCCAGCTGCATCGCCGGAAACGCCTGATGGAACAATTGCGAGACTACGTGGAAAACGGAGGAAAACTGTTGGCCGAAGGGGGAGGAATGGCCTTGTTGGGACAGACCTTGACCGCACGTCCCGGCGGAACGGCCTACGAGATGGCCGGCATCCTGCCTTATTCCGTCTGTGTAAAAGACAACCGTCCGTGCAACGGATACCGCCAGACTTCCTACCGGGAACTCAGCCTGAAAGGATATGAGTATCGCTACTTCGACCTCGTGCCGACAGAAGAAGCTGCTTCGCTCCAGACACCGGTCTGCCATGCCAAGGGAGGGGAAATGCCCGGTTCGTACTTCTTCCGCTACAAGAACTGCATCGCCACTTCCGTCCACAATTATTGGGGAGAAATCGGCCTGTACAAGCTCTGGGAGTAGGTTGGCAGCCCCTTTTTTCTGCTTTTCGGGCGAAAAAAAACGAAGAAAAAGGAGGATTCTAAAAAATTAATTCTATCTTTGCATCACCAAATCGCGGCAGTAGCTCAGTTGGTAGAGCATCAGCTTCCCAAGCTGAGGGTCACGGGTTCGAGTCCCGCTTGCCGCTCAAAGTAAAGCCTATATTTGAGTTGCATTAGTTACTTGAAATATAGGCTTTTATAGTTTAAAGTATTGATGTATAGCGCATTTGCGGATAACGAAATAATAAATGTTTAACCGTCTATGGCTGTCTGAAAAAGTGTATAAAAGCATTTTGCAATACCAGGCATTCTAATCGTATTGCATCGGTATTGCGCTTGTATTGCACTTCTTCATGTATCCATGGAAAAACCGCAAATGTTATGTTAAAGTTACCTAAAGTCAGAGCGGTGTTCGACCGCAAGAAGAAAGCATCTGCCACCACGACTGGTGTGGTAGAGATTGAGATTATTTTCAACCGTACTCAGAGAAAAACATTGTCTTCCGGGATTGAATTATATTCAAATCAGTGGGAGGATGGTCTGGTAATCCGTCATGCGGAGTCAAAAAAGCTGAACCGGAAAATTACTGACCTAATCAAGAATTATGAAGGGATAGCCCGTTCTATAATTCAGGACGGGAAAGAAGTAACTTACCAAACTTTTTCTTCAGCGCTGGACAGAAAGTCTGGTAAATTTGGTACCGACTTCATCGAATTCTGTTACTACGTGATGGAGAGGAGAGGGCTGCGCGCGTCTACTCTTCGCGCGCATAAACACACGCTGGAGACTCTGAGAGAATCACGGATCATCCGCACATTCGACGACCTAACATCTGAAAATATTAAGAGATTCGATCTTTGGTTGAGACAGCAGGACCCATCCAGAGAGCAGCCCACTCTATACAATTACCACAAACGACTCAGGCCCTATGTTAACGAAGCGGTTGAACTTGGTATAATCGAAGAATCCCCCTATGCGAAGTTCAAGGCTGAGCGTGGGAAAAATAAGCCCAAAAATGCCTTGAACGATGAAGAACTGGCCGCAGTCAGAACTCTTGAACTTAGGGACGAAGGCCTCAGTAAAGCACGTGACCTATTTATCTTCTGTTGCTACACCGGACTTGCTTATGCCGATATGGACGTGTTCGATTTTTCCAAGGATGTTGTAATGGTACACGGACACTATTATATCGACAAAAAGCGTGTCAAGACCGGAACGAAGTATTATACGCCTATACTCCCTCCGGCAATGGCCATACTTGAAAGGTACGACTACCAGCTTCCGCGAATAACTCAACAAGCATATAACAGGTTACTCAAGTGTATAGGCTCACTGATCAAAACGAAGAAAAACTTGTCATCACATATTGCCCGGTACACATTTGCCACGACTGTTTTGCTGGGGCATGAGGTTCCTATTGAATCAGTATCAAAGATGATGGGCCATACAAGTATCCAGATTACCCAAGTATATGCGAAGATACTTAATAGCTCGATTGAAAAGCAGGCTGAGAGACTGGCTAATATATTATAGCAAACAAAAGCCCCTTCCGGATATTAATCTGGTCGGGGCTTGTCGTCTCAGAAATAAGATCCCCGACACACTTGCCGGGGTACTGCTATTTTTACATTAGAACTGCCACAAGTTGTAATTGACCGTTACGGCTAATACCGGGGATAAACCATTTCGTCCAATGCCATATCCAGCCGACAGCCCCAGCCCAAATCTCTTTTGCTTATTTGACACGATTCTATCTCTATACACGTACTGTGTTACCGTCTTTGGATAGACTCGGATTTCGTCAAGTCGTGGAGCTACACCGCTAACCTTTGCATAGTAGTTGCTATCCTGATACACCTTGTATTCACGGAAATGACAGCAGGTGTCGCTCGCACGAATGGTATCAGAATTATCAATCCAGGCGATATAAGCTTGCGGAGACAGAATGTACATCGTATCCACATCAACCTTTGTGACCACATGGACTGATGTAATGGTATCGGAATTACAGATATTCCCCTTAGTTGGTGAACGGCTGCACCAGCCTAAACAGAAAGCCAGTACAGCTATTAAAAGATATGGTAAGTACTTCATATTATAATAATTTTGGCTGATGTCCTGATAGCCGTTCCATTGATATGTCGTAATATTCTTTGTCTATTTCAAAACCTATGTAATTGCGTTTTGTGTTTATACAAGCAATAGCTGTACTTGCCGAACCGCTAAAAGGGTCTAATATAGAATCTCCTTCTTTACTAACTAATGCTAACAATCTTTCCAGCAAACGCACGGGCTTTTGTGTTGGATGAATTGCAGAGTAATGGTCTCTTAGAACAGATATTATATCTCTTTCGTTACAACCATTTTTTATTGAATTGATACAGGAAATTGCTTCATTACAAGAACAAAATCCACTCTGCGTGCTTACATGGGTTTTATGAGTTCGCTTCCTATTATAAATTAATCCATTATCAATTTCTTTTTTTAACACATCTATATCGTTATTTCGTATATAACTGACAATTCTTTTTGCGTCACCAATAACTTTAGAGTCGTCATTTATGCGAATCTCATCATAAGGAATCTTAGACCTTAAGATAGATTTATTACCTAAGCAATGAATAGATATAGTTTCGTGCTTCCTTCCAATAGCGAGCAATGGTGATGTAGTATTAATCTTGTCCCAAACGATTTCCTCTTTGAAAGTAAATCCCATATCAGCAAGAATACAATTCCAACGATAGAAAGAAGTTCCACGCCCAAACAGAACTATGAAACTGTTTTTCTTCAATACTCTTTTACATTCAGAAAAGAAAACCAGTTCATCAAACGGTCTGTCTAACTTCTGATTTTTAAGATAAAGGTATGGCGGATCTGTTAGAATGCAATCTACCGAATTATCAGGAATACGTTTCATTCCTTCCAAACAGTCCTCATTGTATATTTTATTTAATTCAATCATGGCTTCACAACGATTTCTTGTATAAAAGGATACTCAGAACGTACATCGAAGCAAGGACACATCTTTGTCCATTCTTCCGGTTCCACGATACCATCCCCGTCCAGATCAGGACTGGTATCACGATGTCCCAGCACTTCCACAATCTGGTATTTTGAACAAAGCTCCTTAATCAGCCTGGCCAGTGATTTTCTCTGTGCCGGCGTCCGGGTGTCGGCTGCCTTACCGTGCGCATCCAGTCCTCCAACATAGCAGATGCCAATGCTGTGTTTGTTGTAAGATACGCCGGAGAAGCCCTTACTGTTGCAGTGGGCGCCGTTGATTGTCAGACTGCGGCCAACTTCCACAGTACCATCAAGACGAATGACGTAGTTATATCCGATACACTGGAAACCGCGAGCTACGTGCATCTGATTAATCTCTTTCTTACCAATGTCCAGCCCGGCTTTTGTAGCCGAACAATGAACTACGATTGCATCTATCTTATTCATTTATTTCCCTCCTCCTTAGTTACTTCTTCGATAATCTCACCAGCAGCCGCATACTTCTTCTTTATATAACCAACCAGAATCCGCTTTATAGAAATTTTGTTTTTGATTCCGTGAATTACACAAATATGGTCCATGATACTGTCAAACTCGAATAGGAAAGCCAATCCAAGTCCGCACATAGCTGAAATGGTATAGCTGCATATCCCAATCGGCTGAAGGATGGCGATACCCAGCATGAACCCAACGACAAGGTAACTGTTATACTCGATGAACTTGCACATCGTCCGCCGGCCGGCACGGGAGAACCGGAAATCCTCCCCACGTTTCACCACGCTGTCAATGATGCCAAGGACGAAGTCGGCCACGATCATTACGACAATGAAGGCCAGCATCCAGCGGAGTTCGAACACCACATTCTTAATCTCTCCTATAAAGGAGTAAGCCCCGGCAACCAGCAGCTGCGGGGCTATGATGGTAACCAGCTTCTCCATCAGCTCACATGTTTATCTGACCAGCATTTTGTCATCCAGCCCAGAATCACACCAAAAATAAACGCTCCTGTAGACACGATACTGGCCCAAAACGGTACGTACTGGTAGTATGCCAGCAATCCTACAACTATGACTACTACAATAGCCATCAAAATCATTTTTCTCTTCATACAATTAAGGTCTTTTGTTAAACAATATGTCTTTATATATCCCTCTTATCCCTTATTTTGGTAGCACTTATAATAGACAAAACGCCCACAAGCGCATCCCAAGATGGAACATGCGAATGGGCGTTATCTCATAAGTCACATACAAATCTACTCATTTATCTTATCTGGAAAAGGAAGGTAAATGATGAAAAAACGAACTAAGGATAAAAGGTTTCAAATTGAACCTGTCATCAACTTGGTAGAAGCAGTCAGGCAGTTTTAGAATAACTCGAAGCTTACCGAGTAATTTACAATTATTCTATTCTGCCTAAGTTGGGGGCCAACTACTGAATTATTCTACCTACAAGGAAAGTACATTAAACCACGTTCCAAGTCCTACAGAAGCAAATACCGGGATACATCCTAAAACGGATGCAAGGATATCATACCAGTCTGTCTTATCATCCGCTAATACCTCTTTCATCAAAGAAAGAATAAATACAGCGATTGTCCCGATTAACACGGCTGATACTTGCTGCCAAGGTGTCATCCCATGTTCCTGCAAAATTGCTACAAATGAAACAAGTGAGCAGATAAATCCACCTCCAAGGAAGTGGAGAACCTTGTCGTTCCCCACTTTGCTGATTAAGTTGTCCAAACTTTTCATAATTATTCTCCTTTCTTTATGCCGTAGACGCGATATGCGCTGCTGCCAGTTGCATTAAATCTAATTTCAAAAAGTGCTTTTCCTGTATTAAAGTCATACAGACCTGCATTTGCGGTATTACCGCTTCTACTGCTTCCCCATGAAACAAGATAAATTCCATTTGCAGCTCTGTCTACCGAACCCATATAACGGCCTTTATAGCTATTATATGTGTACTGTTTAAAATTAGTAAGTATTTTGATATTTGTATCTATACTGAAATCAAGTACCCTACTTGCTCCTGTATTCCCATTATCAAACATTGTAATTGAACCATCAGAGTTAATAACAGCATCATGTGATTCATACCACTGCTGCTCATCAGTAGTCTTGATGCGAGTAGACACGTCCCAACCTGAATGGGTTTTATTTCCGCCAATTTTCCAAAGAATATCACCTATAGAACCTGTATGACTTGAATTATCCCAAGTCCTTTTAATTACTAACATTTGGTTAGCTTGCTTGTTATTTACATAAAGATTATTATCACTTCCTATACTGATAGTATTATTGTGCAAGTAATCAGCGTTATTGCTTTGTACATGACTATCAGTCCAAAGTTCCGGATAATCTTCGGAGTGCCATTCCCAAACTTGTTCCCCTTCGTAAACCTCTTCGAGATGAAGTGCTGTTACAACCTTACTTTCGCCGTTAACAATAGTGGTTGTATTTGGTACGTATCTTTGGCAAATATAATGTAATGGATTTACACTAATTACAAGGCAGTCATGAGGTTCTATATACTCTCCTTTACTGTTACCTAAATTACCTTTAACTAACTCAAAAGTTTCTTCTTTGGCTTTATATATATTCAACTTTCCACTAGAAGTGTTTAGATAGCCATCTACCCCGTAAAAATACCACTCATTATTTTCCTTCAATATTCTTGGGCAGTTAACTTTCTTATTAATATATCTTGCAACAAGCCCAGTTGAAGATAATTCATACAAATAGTTAGTTACTCCGCCTTCTATCGGGCAGAATATTAAGTAGTCATAATAATTGCTGAAATCTCCTATCATAGAAAACAGAGGAAAATTCTGTGGCAAATTTGACATCGGTATACCTTCTTGGACAATATATTTTAGTATTGGCTCTTCTCCACTGTCATCTACAATAATGGAATAAAATCTTCCTGATGTGCTTTTAATAGGATAATCCAATCCATTAGGTATATTAAGCTGGTCTAATCTAAATTTAGGCATCTTAAAATAATTACCTTGTTCTGTTGGAAGATATTTAGCCTTAACTATTTTTTCCGTATCAATATTTGCAATAGGAACAACAAATACTACAGAAACTGCACTTGTAAAATCTTGTCCTTCGGATTCTGCAATCTGTATTGTTGGAGAATAGGCTGCATTTTTAATATCGCCTAATATATTTTCGCTGCCATCTAATACTAATACAATACCTGTTCCAAAGTCGCTTCGTGTAAACCAATCTCCTTTCCTGCAAGATATATTGTTGGAATAACAGCCAGTAGAATCAGTTTTTCTTCCAATAGCTTCATTTACCTTTTCAGCAAAATCAGAGTCATAGGCTCTTGTGCTATTCTTATCAAATAAATTTTCTAAAGAATAGTCTTGCACTCCTTCAAGTTCTGTTATATCTGTAACCGAATTAGATGTGCCTTGTGTATCGTCACTCTCAGATGGCCTTTCTATTTTCAAATATGGTAATTTTTTACCATTATAAACGCCCTTGCTCGCCCACTCACCCTCTGCTTTATTATAACTAATCATAATTAATCCGTCAGAAGGAGCAATATAATTAACAGTGACGGTTTTATCTGCTTCACCTAAAGAATAATATATACACTTATATTCTTCTTCTTTAGACAAGAATTGAAATATAGAATAGCCAAATTTTGTGTTCGAGTAAACCGTAATTATATCTCCTTTTTTTACTCTGACTGGATATGAAGCATAATAGTCGGTTTCCATCAAATTATCCCCAATAAACTCTTTATAGAGGCATCTTCTATTTACATATATTTCATGCTCATAACCCTCTATTTCTAAAGTATCATTAGTTTCATCAAATTTATCAAGAATAGATTCTTCACCTCCTATTATTATACATGGTAAATCTAATATCTTTTTAAGGTCTAAATCATATACTAATATATATACTTGCGTACTATCATATTGACCACACACTCTTATATATCCATCTTCTGATGGAGTGTACTCTGCCAATTTTAAAGTTATATCTTTCCAATTTTTATTCTCAAAAGCGTCTACAGATTCTACAAATGAATCTTCACTTTTATCTCTGTAAAAACAGATTATAGATTTATCGTACAATACATTTGATATAACTCTTATCTTTTCCCCTTTTTTGACTCTATAGAAGTCAAGAACACATTCGAATGCATATTCACTAATTGATATTTTCCCGTCCTTGGATTTTAATATATATCTTTTTTTTAGATATTTTGAAATACCTTCTATGGTCACTTGAGAATCTCCTTCTACTAAGAATTTTTGCCAATAAATATCAGATTCCCATGAATCATCGTCCAAATCAGTTCCAATGTACTGTTCATTAACAGTATCCCCTTCGCCATTTTTGTAAGAAATTATTAAAAGTTCTTTCCTGTCTTTTAATGGAACTTGCTTCCTAGTTGTAGCCGCGTCGGTATCCCAAGTAAGTATTTTATTACCTCCTCCTGAACCTATACTACCCCAATTAGTATCATCAGTCCATGCAGATATATCAGAGCCTGAAAATTGCTCCGTAACGCTTGTATTTTCATCTGTCTTGTAAGTAATAATCAAACCAAGTTTGCGAACCGATGAAGGCACTGCATTACGAGCTGTGGTAGAAGTATAAAAACCATTACTCAGAGGTATATTCGCATCGACATTATAGATTCCTTGTTTGTTTACCTCACCAGCACCTACTTGTGAGAAACTACCAACTACCCATGACCCTCCAGCAAATTCCCATTTCTCCGTTTTACCAGCTTGATTCAGAAAGCTCACAGTGTTCACCGATGAACGCAGTTCGCTCGGAACTTGGGCGATTGCCCCTGCAAGGTCGTATTTGTTGCTCCCGTCTATGCCGCTGGTTGGATTATTCACCGACACATTATATTCGGTTGTTCTCTTATCAATCTTGGTATCTAACTCGGTAAGTTCTTCCTTCTTTGCATAATCTGTCAAGTCTACCGTTTCCGTATCAGGTGCAGTTCCCGTGTTGTACCAAGTTCCGTCAGTCTGAACGTTATAAACCGTACCCGGATAAGTTGACCCAACCCATGCAGTGTCTCCCACTTTAGGCGATGGATATGCTTGTTTAAGTGCAGCTTCAGTCGTAAAGTATCCTTTGAACTTTGTCGTAGAACTTTTTACTTTTTCCAAATCCACGTTCATGTTTTGGAAGTTTGAATTAAGAGTGCTTGCAGCATCACCCCAATTCGAATCTATCTTTATTTGCGAAATGTTTGCCATAATTATTGATTATTTAATATATCACCTTGATAGTCATACCATGTCTCTAAATCGTCTGAATAGTTACATGCACTTGAATTTTCAACAACCCACGAAGAACCATTAGATATAAATGTACAGAAATTTCCATCTAAACACATTGCGTATTTGGTTGATGTTAACGGACTTACATATATTTTATTCCCTTCTTGACATTCTATGATTATATTAATTCCACTTCTTGATACTATGTTTGTCCTAAAATTTATTCTAAGTCCGCTCCATTCCTCTGCCTTTGGCATTATAAGAGTTGTTTCTAATCCTTCTGTGCTAGAACTTCCTGAACCGATAAAATATGAGCCGTCTCTTTCAGGGTCTATCGTTTTATCCTCCATCTCGTATATGTTTTTTATGTTAGAATAGAATGTTCTAGCCTTTACAACGCCCTCAAACACTCCATCCTGCGCATAAACAGTCCCTCTGAAAACGCCTCCCAAAGCGTAGATATAGCCTCTTAGGAACACGTCACCGCCATGAGTTGCCACGAACTTCGCCATAGACTTCCATTCCTCATCGGAAGGCGTTTCGCCCGAAAGTATTTTCTGGACTGTCGCGATGGCTTCTTCATACGTTCCACCAGACCACACAGCCACGTCCGTGTCATCGTTGTATATTCCACTGACACCTGCGTTCACTTTCTCCATTACACCGTCAGTCCACTTGCCCAACTGAATCATAGATGAAAGAATAAGTCCTCCGAGAATGTCTGTGCTTCCCTTCATTGCGTCCTGCAAATACCAAAGGCTCTTAAATTCATCCTTTACTGCGTCAGGGTCTAATACAGAAGGACACCAGTCTGTCGGGATTGTGCCCCTCTCCATCTTCATGTCGCAGAAGGTTGCATTACCTGACAATGAAATCAACGTTCCTCCGTTGTTCGTGAATACATGAGAGTATTTCTGATATTCACTAGTCAGCTCCTGAGAAATAGTATTTCCTCCTACCACGATTTTGAATGATGTGCCTTTTGCCTTGTAACTTATCACATAGTTTTCGTTCTGTATAAGGCTTACATTCTGAGAAAGGCTGCCTATCGTGGCAGATACGCCCGACGTGGCGTCTGAATCCTCATTCAGCGTTGCCGTACCGTTCCACTTGTCGAGCGTTGTGTTGTACATCTCTGTGCCTTCTTGCAGCGTTGTACTTGAATTAAGTTTCAGCGCATCGAAATCACCCAAGAACCCCGTGTTCAACAAAAGGTTTTCACCGCCGATTTGAACTGATTTCATTATTTCATCCGGAAGATCTGCCAAGTTGGCCGCACCCATTGAACCAGCCTTCATTTTGACTCTCCCATCCACTTCAAGGCCGTCCTTATCTAAATTCATATAAGAACTTTCATCAGGAAGTCCTATATATGTATCTCCATACACCACAGATTTATATCTTCCACTGACTGGATCATAATAATCCATCTTCACAGCCTTGTCCTCTAGGCTGTAGGAATCTACACCCTGATAGTACATAATAGATGGGCTGTTAGAACCAAATGCCGAAATGATTATGGCAGACTGACGTGTTTTGTCTGTACGGTGTCCTAGGCCGACCAGCTCATCGCCGGCCTGCGGTATGGTGGAACCGGTGTCGCAGTCAGTCTTGCTGAGGTCTACATAGTCATCACCTACGGCCGTCACCAACCTCCAGTAGTATGCCTGGCTGGTGAGATTGAATGTCTGCCGGCGTGCCTGGGTGCCAACGGTGAACTGGTTCTGCAAGGTCCGGTCTCCGTCCGTCCGCTCGAAGTAACACCGATAGGCAGTGTCAGTTTCTTCTACCTTGGAAATCGTCATACCGGAAGGTGACACGATGAGCATACCGCCCACGTGCTTTGCTTCCTGGATAATAAGTTCGATGAAGATGGCCAGCTTACGGATGGTCAAGTAGTCAAACTCAGCATGAGAGTTTCCATCCTGGTCTATTTGTATAGCGCCTCCGGTTCCAAGCAACCCGGAGACAAATTTACCTATTTCTATACCATTAAGAAATTTTACTAAGAATTCAGTCTGGTCTTCTTGATCCTTACGAATGAACTTATCATTCAGCTCTTTAATCTTATTTTCTATCTCCTGTATTACCCTAAGTGCGGACATAATGGCCTCATCCGTTAAGTCTCCCTGATCATCTTTTTTCAATACGGACTTTATAACCGACGATGCAATTTTCAGACCCTTCAAGAAGTCTATTATCCCATTAGCCGTATCATCCGACTTTTTCGACAGGAACTGTTGTCTGAGTGTCGACAAATCAGCTCCTCCCTGATTAATGATAGTCGTATCTCCTCCTGAGCTTCCACCTCTTACCACGGTACTTCCTACCGGATAGTTTCCGCTTCTGGGCTTATTCGGGATGACTCTTGTCTTTATATCTACCTGCTTCATACGACTTCTACCATTATAACCTTAAATGAATTCATCTTGTAATCAATCTCACCGCCCATGGCCAGGAAATACTTTCCCGGCTGGTTCCTGTCTGTCAGCCTCGTGAACGGAGTGATATCCGCTCTCTTTAATACCTCCGTAAGCCGTAATTTGGTAGCACTATAATAATCAACTATTCTTCTTATCAGCAACTCTTCCGGGCGGATGGTTGTACCTGTTATCCCACAATACAAGTTGTTTTCCAGATATCTGTCACCCATTAGTACCTTGCTGTAACATGCTCCGTCATTATTGTATGAAGAAATTTTAAATTCAATCTCGTCAAGCTCATTGATGTAGTTCTCATTAACCACGTTCTCGTATGTCCGGTCAGAATCTTCGCTGTCATCATTGGTTGAATACTTTGTATATGCGAATTCGAATCCACTTAATCTTAGAGGAAATGTTAAGTCTTGATTATTAGAACTCCATCTTACACAAGGTCCATATATCTTAAGTTCCAAATCTCCTGATAAAACTCTGTCGTCTGGCAATTTGCATATATACCCTTTTGTTCCATCTAATTTATCTCCCAGCTTTCTTGAACTTCCTAATGGGTATGTTTTATCAATTAAATTAAGATCTGTTGTACCATCTGTCCATTTAGGAATAAGGTTATTATCGTATTCGTCATTCATTTCTGGATTAGTATCCCAGAAGTAGCTACCATCTGATTTCCCGTGATAATAATCTTTTCCTATACGTAATTGAAAATGAAAATCATAGCTTTTCAGATTGACCTTATCTACATACGCTCCAAATACAGTGTCAAAATTGATATAGAAAGCCCCATCTGTGTATGACGAAGAAACACCTTTAATCTCTATAATTGGTATTTTATTATTCTCAGAATATATAAATGGTACTCCCATCGATTCTGTAGGTATATTAAGATATTCTGTATAATCATAATCCACTATTAGAGGATTCCCTTCTGAATCTAAATCATACCTATCTTCAAGAAGTGGAATGCATCCAATTACCCCAGTCGGTATTCCATTTGAAAAATCTAATTTCTTTTCTTCTTCTATACTGATTAAGGTTAAATTACCCAACTCGTCTCTTAGATATGCATTTGTACTAAATACAACAGCTCTTTTTACCTTATAATGTGCTTCTGAATTATTACCTGCATTTGCTGTAAATTCTGCAATATCTACCATTTTATCAAAAGCTAAATTGGGCAGCGCATCACCTACCGGATAGTTGCTGCATCGGATGGTCACCTTGTTGTACCCCGGAGCGATGTCGAGCGTATGGCCATCACCTGAGAATCCTATGTCCTGCACGGACATGGAGTCTGTCTGTACTTTGCTGTATCCGGTACCTGCGTACTTGTAATATTCCCCGTCTGTATTATTGATGTCCACGAAATACAAGTCTCCCAGATAGTCCACGCAGGTCCAGTTCAGCAGCTTCATAATTTCTTCCAGCACATCCTTGTATTTCATCGGGTTGTCGTCCTCGTCGAAAAAGTTCTGCTCGGATACGCTCATTTCCGACAGCGGATTGCTCCAGGAATCAAAGGCCGACTGGTCAGCTCCATACACGTGCGGAAGATATACAGACTGATATTCCCCGCGTGACTCCTCTATACAGGCCTGCAACAGGTCCCACAACGTAACGAATCCTCTGTTCTCGTTCTTCTGTTCGTAGTCCACATACTCCAGCACAGACATAGCCGAGTAGCACTCCAGGTCGAGGTTGAACTTTACGCTCCGATAGTCCTGCGTGTATATCTCTGGCTTGATGAATCCCCTCCATATCATCTTATCTCCCTCATACAACGTCACACGACACATCCGGTAATCCGTAGAAAAGAGGTCCTGCAAGTAGTCCCCGCCAAAGATGTGCAGCGTGGCTGTGCTGAACCGGGTAGGGGTGTACACGAATTCCTCGTCACTTAAAGTCACGGTGAAGGGGGAGGACTGGCCCTTCAGCTCAGCCGATGCCCCCTGGTATCCTTCCTTCTCGATTTTTATCAGGTAATCTTTCCCGTCTATGCCGTTGAATGGCAGTGTATATATCAGTCCGTAGCTCATAGTTTCTTCCCTGTTTTCTTCATGTAGTTAGACAAAGCTAAGTAGAGGTCGCTTCCTTGTATGCGGCTCACACCGAGGCTCACGGTAGCACCTCCGTCCGATGTGGTAAGGTCGTACAGCCGTTTCTGCTGCTTCTGGTTAAGAATCATCTCACCGGAGTTAACCCGTGCCAGCAGACGGTCGCCGAAGTAGCTGCTTCCTCCGATAATACCGCCTTCTGCAAACTGGGGAAGGCTGCTGAAAATAGAGGCTACCGTAGTAAGAACTGTTGCCACGGCGGCCAGTGATGCGGGCCAAGGAGCAGAGAAAGCGGAAGCCACGCCCTGGGCGGTAGCCAGCGCCTGAAGCTGCACGATCATCTGTGCAATGTTGGCTGCACTGGACAGAGCCCATGCCCCCATATTATCTGAAGATTGGCTCATGAGTCCGCCCAATGTGCCGAGTATGGCGCTTACATTTTCAAGGCCCGTCGTCATGTCGTCCACATTCTTTACAGACTTATCGGAGATAGGTTCTATCTTATCCAACTTGTCAGGAAGAGTTGCCATCCCGGCTAAGTTTGACGCCGGCTTCTGTACGCCACCCGGAGCCTTCAGGTCCTTGTATTTCACTACAAGTTCCATCTCTCTTCTTTTTGAAACAAGCTCATCCAGTTCACGAGATATGCGAATACGGTCCGAATCGTTCACTGCGAGAGACAACTCTTTTTTCTTTCCGGATATCTGATTGTCAAGATAAGCCATTGAACCCTTAGGCGGATTGTTCTCAGATGTCCCTGATATTACGCTTGTGTTCAGTTTGTCATTAGCCTTCTCTTCGGCCTTATTTTTTGCCTCCAGTTCCTTTCTCTGTTCCTTGATAAGAGATAGAATCTGCGAATGTAATATGCTCTCCCGATATGCATTATCGTACGTCTTCTGAGCCTCAACAAGAGCCTTTCTTTCTTCTTCCGCCACACCGTTTACATTCACAGCCTTAGCCCTTATATAATCGGCTTCCGCCTTTTGAAGTTCGTTCTTTCGCTGCTGCAGTTTAAGTGCCTCCGGATACATGTAGTTCACCTGGCGCTCTTCCTTATCCAGCGCTTCAGTCATACTCATCCCAGAATTCATGTATCCGGTGATTCTCTTGTTGAACTCGTCCTGGTTGATATCCTTGTCTTTCTTGGTTCTCTTATTGAAGAGCTCGTCAATACTCATGTTCGCCTCTGCCAGCTTATCTACCCAGTCCCTTATCTCGTCAACGATATCCTTAATTATGCCGTTACTTCCGGCCATCGTATTGATAAAAGCGCCCCATGTGCTTTTCAACTTGTCGATAGACCCGGCGAGGTTGTCGTTGTTAATCTGGGCTTGCTCGTATGCGGTATTCGTATTCGTAATGCCGGTGCGAAGCTGCTCGAATGCGTCCCGTTCCTGCAGGATGGCGATGGCCGCCGTTACGGACTCCTTACCGAACATCTTGGTTAGCTCGGTAGCGTCCATATTCTTTGATGACAGGTTATCCAATGCACGTGAAAGACCGACTACAGACGGGCGGAGCTGTCTGTCTGCCGAGGATTCCAACGTAAGGAAGATGTTTCGAAGGTTAGTACCCGCACTGCCGGCATCGGTGATACGAGGTGCGATGGCCTCGATGGCGGCTACCAGGTCGTTGAACTTTATGCCTACGGATGATGCGGCACCTCCGGCGTTCTCGATGGCCTTATTAAGATAAGGAATGTCAGCGGAGCCCTGCTGGGATGCTGCTGCAAGAATGTTGATATACTCGGCTGCATGTACGCTGGACTGTCCCATCTGGTTAAGAGAGCCGGTAAGGGCTTTCGCAGCGGTAGGTACGTCGAGCTCTGCTGCCTCAGCCAGCGTCACAGCCGCCTCAGCGGTGGCTGTCAGGGCCGACTTGTTTTTCAACAATTCCGGCATCTGCGACCCGATAAGCTTGTACGCATCTACCATCTGCGTGGCCGACTGGGTGCTGTCCATCGCCATGCGGATAGCTTCCGCACGGAAATAGTTCAGTTCATCTGCGGTCACACCCGTAAGGGCACGCAGTGAAGACAATGATTTTTCAAAATCCATATTCGCCGTGACAGCGGCATGGATGGAAGTGCTTATGCCGACAAATGCGGCGGCATACCCTCCAATTTTAGTCAATCCTGAAACTATACCTTTCGAAGTGTTGGCGAAACTGCTGATGCTTCCCTGAGCCTTCTTCAAGTTCGCATCAAAATCGCTCTTGTCAAGCAGTAATCGGGTAAATATATTAGCCATGATGTTCAAACATTTTTGCGCGTTTCCTTAATTCTTCCATTTCTCTCTTGCGGTCTTCCCGGCTCTCTACATCGTCCAGGTCTCCGTCAAGAGTCATTACGTCATCCAGTTCCAGGTCCCTGCAGTAGGGTCGGAGAGAGGCCCACATTACCATCCGTATCTTTTCCAGTTCCGACCGTTCTTTCCTCCGCAGACCTGTGATATAGGCGACGCACTCCGGTATGTCCATCCTGTCAAGGAAGTATTCCGGAGATACGCCGCCCTTACAGACTATCTCTTCATACAGACGTGCTATGCTCAGCCCTTCTTCCTGTTTGTTTTCGCCGGTTTCGCTTTTTTTTTAAGCTGCTCCAGGCGGTCGGCCTCTGTCTTCACCAGTTCCATGAATCCTTCAAAAATCGTCGGGTCGATGTCACACTGGTCAATCAGCTGCTCGAATGTCAGGCTGTATTCCGGATTGCATGCCATGAGGGAAGCATGAAGGAGCAGGTATGCATCCTCCAGCTTCTTCCCTTCGTACGGATGTCCGGTCAGCTGCTCATACTTGAACAGCGACCGGAGACTGTATCGGAGGTAGTATTCCTTATTGTCAACACTTACTATCATGCCCCTCCTGTCTTCACTTTTTCCAGTTTACCAACACCCTTGAACGTGGCAGACACGGTCATATTATCGCCGTTCTGTCCTTTCAGATCCACCTTGGTAATGATGGCCTCACCTTTGTAGTAAGTGGTCGTAGAACCATCCGGAGCAGTCCATCCTTCTTCAGGTACACCATTAATGTCTTGATTCTTCGGAATACCTGCGATGATAGGTACTTTCTGAGCGGCCAATGCCATGTCCATCAATGCTTCATAACTGATATCTACCGGAGTTCCCTCGTCAGGCGCACCTAACGACTCGGAGGATGCCTCCCAGTTGAATCCAGTCACTTCCGATTCATCCCACAGCCCGCTGTCCTTTGATGCCGTGCTGGTAGTATCAATGTTCAGGGTGAGCTGGTGGTTGGTAGCAAGTGCCACGGCTTTCCCGTCTGCGAAGACCATAAAGTCTTTACCTTTTAAAACTTTTCTCATACGCTTGTTGTGGTTAAGTTAAATACTAATTGTTGCATATATACGTTTTCTGCGAATGACTCCATGGCATCTTCCATGTAGCACTCCGTTACCCGGAACGTATTGTATATCCCTCCAGTACAGTCCAGTGCCTTACGTACCAGTTCTGCTACTTGTACGGACTCCTTATAGTTGTCGGAGAATACATACACGTCAACCGTTACCGCGTCCTCACCGCTTCTTATGTCCTTCGTCCGTAAGGGAGCCACTGAGGAACGCTCATAGCAGATGAAGGGAAATTTTGTTTCGGCCGATAAGGCCACCGGAAACATCCGGTCTCCGACTTTTGCCGTAAGTTCCTCCGAGAGACTCATCCGGCTCAATATGTGCTCCGCTACTGATAGGCTCATTTTTTTGCTGCTATTCGGTTAATATATTTCTCAATCAGGCTGTTAAGGCTTGTCTGGGCTTCTGTCTGTTTGGACTTTACCGCGTTCTGGAAGAAGTTGGATGCCTGTATGCGTCCGGTGTATCGCTTCTTCGACAGCTTACGGCTTGTCTTATTGTAGCGTTCTCCGGTTCCCAGGTCAAAGAATTTCAGTGTATAGGCAATGTCTTTAATCCCTCTTTTACGGTAACTCGCCGACTGCTTCCTGGTAAGTCCTCCTAAGATGTCTATTCGCACGCCTCCTAAGTCCTTATAGACCTTGAACTTCACAAACCGCTGCATAGGCTGATAGTTGATTCTTCCGTTCTTTCCCGATACGCTTCTCAAATTCTGTACGGCCTGCTTCCGGATGATTCCTCCAGCCGCAGCCAGCCCCCGTCGTATTGCGCTTCTGGCTTCCCTGTTAGTCAATGACAGGTCCTTAATCATCTGATTAATCCTGCTGACATCTACCGTGAATTTTATACCCTCTACAGCCATAATTTACTAATAGAAGGACCGGGTGTTACCCCAGTCCTAAATTAAAGATTGAACACTACGCCAAGGTTGCCTTACCCACAGCGAACGCTTCCGAACGCAGTGTCAACATGTCGTAATGCGTGTTGAAAATAAAGTAGGTAAGGTCTTTCTTAGCTACGGCTGCAGACTGTGAGTCGACTGTCATACGCATCTTACCGAATTGACCTACCAGCTCATAGCTGAATACGCCGAAGCCCAACATATCCTTGTCCACATATTCTGTCACAAACACTGGATAACCGTCAATCAGTCCGTTTTCGCAGATAAACAAACCGGAACCTGTGTCCTTTGGCGTGGACTTCAGCTTTGCCATCATGGAAGCGGAGCATACCCAGCAGGCTGTACCATCCAGAACAACTCCTTTTTCCAAAGCTGCGGCTTCAATCTGCAAAACTTCTGTCCAAGTAGGCGCGGCGCCAGCCATTGTCACAGCCGGAGTAGCATACGCGTCCACGAAGCATCCCTTAGATGCCTTACTGAGCTGAGTTTTGTTAAACATCCATTTGTTCAACAGGCGGGTCAGGCCCATTGTCAGCTGGCGCTGTACGATGTCGAGTACCAATCCGCTTGACTGGTCGATAGCATGATTAGACACCGGAATACTGATACCCACTCTCTTAGGAGTCGGAGTAAGTTTAGTCAGGTCCACCTTAGTATCTGTCAGTTCCACGTTTTCATCTTCCAATGTGGCTTCCACACCTCCCGCAACTACCGGGAACTGCCATGCACCCTCAATACCGTACTGTACCTTACAGCCTACTCGGCCCAAGATAAGTCCTTTTTCCAGCGGTTCAATAACATCACCTATTGTCAACGGGATAATAGGGGTGATTGTGGTGCTATCCTGCACGTCACGAGTCAACGGAATATCCATACCGCCAGCATTCACCAGCGAACGGGTTTCCTCCGAAATAGGGCCACCATTACGCATGAATCTTACTGCCTCGTCGAACACGCGACCACGGTTCTCTCTCTGCACGGTCTGCTCCGTGCGAGGTTGGTCTGCTTGTGCCATCCGGAGCTCCAGTACAGCTTTTTCAGCTGTCAAGGCGTTCTTCTCGTCGATTTCGTCCTGAGTCATTTGTCTCTTCTCTGCCTCCAGGGTGTCGGCCATTTCCTTGAATCGTGCGTTGATTTCGCGCACGCGCTTCATCATTTCTCTTTTTGTCATTACCTTAAGATTTAAGTTGTTAGTTTTCTGATAATTTTCGAAGTTCAGCGACTTCTTCCTTGTATTCGTCCTTCCGGTCTTCCGGATAGAATTTCTCCAGACTCCGGACGGACACGTCCGTCCCCATGTAGGCCGGGTCAGACACGATACTGACATCGCCTATCCAGTCAATCTTGTTCACATATCGGTACAGCATGTTGCCTTTCCGTTCATATTGCACATTGTTCTCGTCCGTCATGTATGCGAATGATGATCCGAACAAGTCACCGCGTCTTACCATCTCTACCGCATAATTACCGTCCTGCGTAGCCGGAGCTTCAAAACTATATTTCAACCCATGTGCATCTACCGTGAGTGACAACGTACCGTAACCATTGTAGCTTCTTGCCAGCATACGTCCAATCGTATGCTCCAGCAGTGCCTTCACATCACTGTGTTCCAGCAAATCCTGTGTCACCGCGCCCGAACGGATAATCTCGCGAAAGTACCGTTTGTTCTGCCTGTCATACAGCACCTCGCTTTCCTGGTCGAACACGATGGCGTATCCCTCGATGTTTCGGCTATCCTGCGCCAGCCTGGGCGCCGCATCTTGTCCATAACTTCTAATTTCCATAATCAATGCCTCTTTACCTTACCAGCGTAACTCGTATTTTGGTAGCACTTTATCCATTATTTCCTGGATTTTCTTCATTTTTCTGTCCTACCGGCATAAGGTTGGCCGACACAAGCAAATCGTCTCCACCCGGAACTGGAGGATAACCTCTCTCTCGTCTTGCCTCGTTAATAGTCTGTAAGCCAGCCTGTATGTTTTTCTCTGTGACAGTAGCCAGCGTCATCAGGTCGGTGTTATAAAAGTCTTTTACCGAGAACTCGATACGGTATCTCCCATACTGCGAGGGGACGAAAAGTTTTGCAGTAAATTCCAGAGAAAATTGTTTCAGTATCTGCTGCAGGGTATCGCTCATGAACAATACCTGCGACATCTCGCTGGCCTTGTAGTTGGTAGATTGACCGGCAAACACCTTGTCCGGATGTACTCCGTAGAACCGGCATATCTCCAGCACGCCGAATTGCTTATTCTCCAGCAGTTTGCTGTCAGCTGGGGACAGGTCAATCGCGCTGAACCCGGTACCGGACGGCAGATTCATAATCTGCTTGCCGGACTTCAGCTCCTCACTGACTCTGTCCGCCACGTTCTTCAGTTCGTTATCCTGAAACGCGCCGACGCCTTTCACATAGGCATCTCCACCCGTTACGAATCCTCTTCGGGTACCTCCAGGAGAATATACTTCTTCGCTCTTGTCGTCCGACATCGAAGCGATTCGCAGCACCTTAGCAGCATATTGCAGCGTTGACACACCCAAATATCCGCCATCCGTAGACAGGTTACGGAGGTGGATCATCTCGTCCGCCTCGAACGTACCGAACACATGGTTCACCATGTCACTTACGATGTACCGGTTAGACAGTTTGTCGTATGTGCAGGTGTTTGGGCTCAGCAATACCAGCCTGCCCAAGTCACCATTCGTTCGCCATTCCGGATATATGTATGCGTTGCCCTGGTTGAGCATCTGGACAACGGAATTCCGGATAAGGTCGAAGGATGTCTGCCGCTCGTTCGGCTTCAAGGCCAACAGGCTGGCCAGTCTTCCTGTATCTTCCGTCTTCCAGTAACTTCCATCCACTCTTTTCTTAATCTGGAGTGGGAGTGAGGCGACCGTTCCTGACACGATGGACGTACAGCGATATACTGCCGCCAGTTTCATGGCCATATCCGGACCTACTGCATACGAGCTTCCGGCTATTACCTGCATGTCATTATTCCCATACCATGTCGTTATATTCCCCTCACCGATACTGCGTACCTGCTTCTTTCCGGTCAGCACATGCCAAGCATCTCTAAATTTTCCCATAATGCTATTCGTTAATCAGTTCACACTTAATATCCCAGCTCATGTTTTTCCGGTTCCGGTCTATTGAAAGAATACGATAATTCTCACCTCCCCACGACAGCCTCATGTTACGTGTAATTCCAGGTCTGTATCGGATGGATACGTTCTTTATTGCAGTGAACACTGCTTCCCGGTTCTCTTCCTTCAGGTCTCCACTCTTGTCTTGTATTCTCGCGCGTGTACGGAGGATAGTTTCCCATTTTCGCGTCTCGCCTCCCAGCTGGTCCCGTTCTACGGTTTCCTGCTGTATCTCTACCCAGTCTCTTAATAATCCTGCCTGCATGGTTACGAAAGTTTACGCCGTTGAATAAGAAGGAATGTGAGTCCGTAAGGAATCTCGGATGAAGCGGCGAAGGCTGCCGGCTCCCTGTTCGCATAGAATCCACCTGCCAGAATCCGCACGGCCATCTTCAAGTCTGACGGGAGATTCCCGTCATCGTCCGCCAGATTGGAAAGCGGCTGCTGGATATACAATTCTATAGCAGACTCAGCCGCCTCTATTAGTTCAGTGAGGTACTGGTCATCCTCATCATAATCAATGTTAAGGTGTCTCTTTAATTCATCTACGGATATGTACATAAGCCTTTTTACCTTACCAACATAACCCGTTTTTTGGTAGCACTTTTCTATCGAATTGGGCGCTCGTAGTTGTTAAACTGGTAGAAGGTCATAATGGCCGTTATCACCCCGTCGATTTTCCGATTGTCGGAAATCTTGATTGGTTTCTTGTTCTCGTTCCGGTCCGTATCCAGTACCGCATTTCCGAAGCAGTACCAGTTTATCGGGTTGTCATTAAATGACACCTTGCCTGTACGTAGCGCATACTCGAATGACTCTACAGGAGAGTTGAACGCTCCGTAGTTCTGAGGCACCGCGCGCAGCACGTCACGGAATCCGGAGGCGGCCAGCATGTTGACACACTCCTGCGATTTGTACGCATCATAACCCACGCCGACTATGCGGAGCGTACGGCTTCGCTCCAGTATATCCTGCACGATCATCCGATAATCTATCACATCTCCCTTGCATAGTTTAAGATAGCCGTTGTCCACCCACCGACGGTACAGCTCCCTGTTCGGATGATTGCCGAGCGCCCCTTCCGGGAAATAGTAGTCCGTATGGATGTGAAAGGAACGAAGTGTCTCGCTGTACAGGTTGTACGATACGGCAGAAAAGTCATCGTGAACCGAAAGGTCCATCGATACCATCGTCATCGGGCCACCCGTCACTTTTTCAAGATCCACATTACGCTTGCACTCCATAGCCTCATCCGCGGTTATCCACGCCTTCGCATCATCCATCACGAAGATGTTCAGCAGCTTGGTGCGGAAAGCCTTCATGTCCTCATAGCTTCGAAGGGCTTCCCTGTACTTGTGCTCGTAATAGTCGGTCTGTATAGTTACCCCCCAGTGAGGTTGTACTTTCTTCCACGTGTCTTCGCTTCCCTCGTCGTCGTCGATGTCCGGCTCGAAGATATGTGCGAACACGCTGTCATCCTCCAGCTTTCCCTCCAGAATGTCCTTGTAACCTTGCAACTCCGCATAGAAGGGCCCGTTCAGTTTCTCCGATGCGGTGGTGATGATGACGGTAAGCGGATTGACACGTGCGCCCATGGAGGAGGTAAGCACGTTCTTCAGCTCCGCGCTGTCTGCCTGTGAGTATTCGTCAAGGATAACCAGTGAGGCGTTGAGCCCATCCAGCTTGTCTGCCTCGGATGCCAGGCACCGGGCAAAGCTGCTGCGCCCCGGCATAAGGTTGTACACCTTCTCCCGGTTAATCTTGAAACGCCTCATCTTCGGGTCCATGTTCTTCAGGATTCCCTTGATTTCCTTGAAGCATATCTGCGCCTGTTCGTAGCTGTTGGCCGCCACATACGCCTGTGCGTTTGCATCTCCGAACAGCAGGTCGTCGATGGCCAGCGCCGCTACTGAGGTAGTTTTGCTGTATTTTCTCGGAACAAACAGCAGTGCGGTACGGCACAGACGTTTCTCCTGCGTTCGGTAGAAGCCCAAGATGGAGGCGAACTGGAAGACCTGAATCGGGGTAAGCCGGTACCGCGTGACACCCGTCATGCCATTAAACCGGAGCGACTCATATACCACGATAAACCTACGGACGGCAGACGGACGAAACTCGTAGGTATCGAGCAGATGAAAGAAGCGGAGCAGGGCCAGCAGTTCATACAGGTTATGCTTGTCCGGACAGCTGCGCACACTGTTTATGTAGACTCTCAGCCGAATGTCTGTCTTGTCAAGCGCTGGGTATCCATCCAGATCAATACAATCCAGCTTATTCGCCGTATCCGTTTTCAAGTCTCTTAACCTCTGCTTCTCCTGCTCGTCGAGTATCATTCCTCCTCCTTTCGGGCTCTGTCCAGCATGTCTTCCAGCGGGTCGTTGTCTCCAGTAGATAGTGTTCCAAGTGTCAGTCCCAACTCACGAAGCGAACGTCTTACCATTTCCTGTGCATCTTTCAATACCTTGAAGGCAGGGTGGGGAACCAATTTCTCATTTCCCTCCCGTGTGATTTCCGTCAGGAAGGTGCAGGTAAGGCTTTCAATATCCCTCTGTGCAAGCAGGAACGCATAGTAAGAACCTGCGGCCATGGAGATACATGTTTCGAGATCTTTGGAGTAGGTGTTCTGGTTCTTCAGGGCTTTCCTGATTCTGCTTTTGATGTTTGTAATTTTTTCCATATCCAACCGTGAAAAAGTATTAAACCCCCTCGGATTCAAAATTGCCCGCGCGTGTAAACTCTAAGCACACGGGGTTCAATCATTTTTAAAGTATTTTAAAAAATACCCCCCGGGGATTTGTCGTTAATCTCTGCTAATGATTGATGGCAAGCAGTCTTTCGGGCGTCTTTCAGTCGAGATACTTGCTTATAAACCTCTTTGTCTCACGTTCAGAGCTGGCCTTAGCTGACTCCTTGCCTCTACTATGCATGCGTTCATGCGTTTTTTGGTGGCACTTTTCGCACAGGCTTCTCAGATTCGTATAATCGAAGGCCAGCCGCTCCATCTCTGCAATGCTGTGCGCGCTCTCAATCGGCACGATATGGTGTACCTCTGTGGCCAGCGTGGCCCTGTCGTCCAGCAGGCAGTCCTCACACAGCGGGTTTCGGGCTATTTTGATTGCCCGCAGCTCCCGCCAGCGTTTGGACGTGATCAGTCTTCTGTAATCCTTGCTCCGACTGCTCATAGGTCTGTGCTTTTCTTGACTGGCCTCGCCTTACGGTATCGCACCGGCAGTTTCGGTGTTCCCATATCATCGAACATCTGCACTATTTCATCAGGAACCGGTTCATCTATTGGATCATGTTCTTTGTCAACTGCCCTTAGAAATGAATAACACAGATAATTTTGCAGTTGGTATATAGATTTAAATCCATATTTTTCACATATATCTTTCAATCTCTTATAATCTGCAAGTGTGACTCTTGCTACAATCTGTACCGTTTGTATTCGTTTCTTTCTATTCATTCTCAACCAGTTTTATTCTCCATGCTCTGATATTGTTGTATAGCCTTCCATTGAACTCTGTGACATGGCAGTTATAATCTACTTCTACTTTCTGGCCAACTGCCAGCCATTGGTTATTGACATCTTCTCCCATCACATCGAAAGCCAGCGACTGGGCGTATTTCCCTCCATCAGTTTCTACTACTGCTGTACGCTTTAAGATTATTCTTTTATCCTTTGTAGTGATTGGTTCTATATCTTTCACTACTATTATTTGTCCTTTGATGTTCATTTTGTTTCCTCCTTAAATTCCCAAAAACTAAGTTTTCCTTTCACATTCATAATCGGATTGTCAAACAGAACCGCATCCTTCAGCACCCAGTTCCAGCAACCTTTCTCAGCCCAGTCTGAAGGATGGTTCTGTACGCAGTCGGATATCACAACACTACCGATAATCGCTCCTTTAGGAAGATTATCAAAAGAGAATCCTTTTGATAAATCCCTCTGTCTGAAATTCAGCGGTAGTTCCTTCCAACCTGCAGATTTCTTTGAGGCGTGGATTAGCACTCTTTGTCCGATATACTTCTGAGGGCACTTCCATGTCCGGTTCTCGATGTCTTTGATACCGTGAGCGATTAAGCTCGCCCACGGCTGTTTGATGGATATTGCTTTCATACTTCAACTTCATTTGAACTGTCCGGCTTTTCCGAACGGTTGGCTTCAATATGGTTTACAATCTCACTGATGGCTTCATTCCATGGAATCTCCCCAAGATATTTCAAGCAGGCGTCCCAACCTGCTTCAAATCCTTCCGAAAACTCCTCTGCATAACATTCATAGTCACAATCGTGTGCAGTGTTCGTCCCTTCGCAGAAACGGCAATAAGCACGCTCACTGCAGGCGTATTTTCCGTTACACAGGTATTCCTTTTGTACTGCTTCTTTCAGTAGCTCTTCTTTTCTTGTCATAATTATTCCTCATATTTTGCATTATCATTATATGTCATTTCAACAGACCAAATCTGCGCATCAGTTATTCCTACTTTATATTTATCTTGATATTTCCTAATGCGCTGAAAAACCTTTTCGTTTTCCGAGTCTGTCAAAAATCCATTTATATGAAGATATGTTCTACAGAAATCCGACTTAGCAAGATTTTCTCTTTTATTTTTATTTCCCATAATCATTCCTCTGTATTAGGTATTAAATCTTCTTTATATGCCCATTTTAGAAATCCTCCATCCGCTATTACGGATTCTTTATAATACATCATATTAGGACCATATATTAGCATAGTTCCATATTTTCCCAATAGCACTATGATTCTACCATCTTCAGGCATCTCATTTATATCATGCCACACGCTGTTGATACGCCAGTCGGCACCTTCCATGAAACCTTTACAGTATGAACCTCGAAAACCTTTAAGGTTTCCACTGTTTACATATTCCTCTACACCTTTAAGTGCAGCTTTTTCTATATCCTCTCTTGTCATATCCTTCTCCTTTCCACCTATCCCAGCAGCCACCACATGACTGCCAGGAACAGGTAATACAATTTCGTTTTCACTGATTATTTCTCCTTCTTTCAACTAATAATTCTAACCGTTTCTCACACTCCGCACACTCGATTTTCTTGCGCTCCAGCTTCTCCCGGAACTTAACAAGCTCCTCATCCGTGTTCTCATCAAAAAACATGTTGTTCTGACGGTTGTGCTCGATGTACTCATTCATCTTGCGTTCTGCTTTTGTTATCTGGGCTTTGGCAGAAATCAGTTTGGAAAGGCAGGAACTCACTTCAAGCGACTCTCCTGAACGATTGTAGTAGTAGTAAAAAGAAGGATACACATCATTCCTCGGATACTGGCATTGCAATCTGGCCACCCTCCATCTGATTACCCACATTCTTCTTTCGTACACTTCACGCGGAAGGTCGTAGGTATATAGTGTGACAGATTGATGACCGTAACCGTAGCATATGCTGATTTGCACCCAATTCTCGATTTTCAGCTCCTTTTCAGCCTTGGCCAAATCCTTTTCGAACTGATAATAATCACTCAAACTTTCCTGCTTTCCCATATCATTCAAATTTTAATTCAAGTTGTCTACTCGGTTCTTTATATCCAGGATTTGAAAATAAGAAAGCCTTTCTTAGTGCCTCTGAGATTCTTTCACGCATAGCCTTTGATGCATGATTCTTGTCCGATTCGCTGTTGATAAGCAAGCATCTTTGAAGGCTACCATTTATCGGCTTCTCGTCGAGGAACAGGCTGTACTCAGTAAATATCCGGTTCTGACGTTTACCTTCCTTTTCTTCTTCATCAGTCTGGTACCTTTCAAATACGGTGTCTTGAATTGTTCTCAGGCACCTTTGTCCTCTCTCACTTCTGCATCCCAGCATTTCGTTCTCGAACATGACAGACAAAGCACGCTTTTTCCTGACACCTCCAATTCTGGCCCATCCATAATAAACTTTCAGCTTTCCCATATCACTTATTAATTACTATTGCTATAGTTTTAGTTCCGGTTCCACTTTCCTTGAAGGCTCCTTCTTCAATCTCGAATTTCTTTCCTCCATTATCCTCCAGCCATTGTCTGAAATACTTACATTCAGATTCGCTTCCAAACTCCCAGTGTGGACCAGTTATTGCAGCTAATACACCTCCGGAGTTCAAACATTCATACATACGCCTTACATGCCGAATGTCCTGATTTTTACTGAATGGCGGATTTGCTATAATCTTATCATACTGTGCAACATCACACTTCGTGAAGTCATCTCCAAGAATACGTATATTATCTTTTCTCGATAGAATTTCCTTATTTTCCGGCATAAGTTCATAGCAATCTACAATTACGTCCGGACAGTTTCGATGAATTGCATCTATGATAGCACCAGTACCGGCACTTGGTTCCAGAATCTTTTCATCTTCATGCACGCCACCGGCCAACATAACAAGCCAGTCTGCTACTTCTGGAGGTGTTGCAAAAAACTGGAAGTCCTGCTGTAAATTGCACCGCTTTCCTTCATGAAGAATAGAGAATACACGATCGGCATTGAATGGAAACGTGAATCCCTGCACCTTACCTCCTTGCCAGCTTCCACCAGCTTCTTCAATCCATTTCTTAGCTTCAGCATAGGATTTTTTGTTGAATTGCACCCGAGGTAACTTCAACACATTGTCCTCAAGCGTGCAGTGCATGAGGATTTCCTCCACACTCCATTTACTTCCCGAATCATCCTTATTGCGCTTGTTGTTCTGCTCCAGTTCGTCACACCCCAACAGACGGTTCAACGACTTCTGCACTTTCACACTTATTTCTGCCATCCTTGACATCCATTGCAGGATTGCAGTCATAAACTCCAAATCCACATGTCCGGTCTCATCGTAAATGTTTTCCCGGTCTATCAATTCCGGAAGGTTATCCATGAACATGAAGCTACCATACAACGCTTCGATTAAATTCTTTTTTCTGTTCGTCATAACTTTTCTGTAAATAAATTCTTGTCGTATCAATACTTCCGTGTCCCAACAGGTCTGCCAACTGTACCACGTCATTGTTCTTTTTTAAATACATTTTTGCGAAGAAATGCCGGAAAGCATGAGGGTGCATCTTGCTTCTATCTATTCCGCACTTATCGCCCCATTCTTTCATTGACTGGCACAAGCTCCGCTGTGTCAGCCTTCCACACTTACCAACTGCTACATATCCGGTCTTGTGACTCTCCTTCACGTATGCTTTCACTTCAGCCTGCAACTGCTTGCTGAAAAAGAACCTCCGGTACTTGTTTCCCTTTCCCTTTAGAGTGACTTCACCGGAAAGGATGTCCTCCCACTTGAATTGGAAGAACTCGCTTACCCTTGCCCCTGTTGTAGCCAGTATCTTGATGAAAAAGTACCTGTCCCGGTTATGACAAGTTTTCAAATACTCAAGCAGCCGGTTGTATTCGGCTTCGGTTGGCACGTTCTCTGTATTCAATTCCTTCTTGAACTTAGGGCGCTTCAACTCTATCGGTTTCTTCATCCATTTACTAAATCGCTCAAGTGCGGTAATTCGTAGTCGTATCGTTCTTGGAGACAATCCCTCATCCTCCAGCATCCGTACAAAACGCTTATAATTGTCAACATTTACTTCGTTTGCGTATTCGAAATATTTTTTTATCGAAAATGAATATATCTCCAGTGTATGTGGAGAGTAATCTTCATCCTGTGTAAGGTAATACACAAATTCATTCATCAGTTTCATGTTCTTTTCTGAAATCTTGCTAAGCTTCTCCAAAGGTTTAACTGATTTCTCTTTTCGTGTGCGTGAATATCCAATACCAAGATAATTAAGGAACCCACATAGAGCGTCTTTAATGTATGGCTTGTCAGATAATTCAACGGCATTCTCTCTTATATAAGCCTTGTATCCTTTACGGCTTACCTGATAATCGCTTTCAAGGAATAACTTTACCGCTTTGATGTCTCGGCCAATAACCTCATAGCTTTTATCGGTGCTATACAAGTGGGATACGTATTCTATAAATATTTTTTTATCTACTTCTTCCATATCAAATCGTTGTTACACAATCAAAGTCTTTCCCATACATTATGTAGGCTCCACGCTTCCGGAGTTCGTCCACCAGCTGCTCGTTGGTGTATCTGGCCAGCCGTCCATGAATCCTATCCTGCTTTCTTCTTTCAGACGTGTGTCTGCTCTCACATAACCGGCACCTGCTGGTGTAATGGGTGCCGGATTTCGTTTCATAGGCACGGAACTTTCTTTCCGGAAGGTTCCGGCCACACTCGATACAAACTTTCATGACGCTGCCCTCCTTATAATCTCAGCCATATTCTTCTCCACTATGTGAATAATCTGATTGTGGTATTTACTATATCCATTACAAGCTCCACGGGACTGAACTATCTTGAATGTATTCAGGTTTACCTCGATTGTTTCCAGTCGCTTTCCATCTTTTCTGGCAGATAATACAATAGAATCATTCCTTTCGAAATACGAACACTCATAAACACAGTGGTGCATTTTTTTCCCTTCCTGATAGTACTGTGTAACACTTTCCAGCGGACAAATTATGATACCCTCTTCTTTTATTTTCATACCTAAAAATGGCTGTATCTTTTTCCAGAAAGAGGAAATGTTTTTTTTCAGCCTCTTCTCTTTCTCCATGCGTAAAGCCCTTTCCCTTCTCATCCTTTCCATTTCTATTATCTTCCTCTTTTTCTCAACCAGCTTGTCATGCTCCTTCTTCAGGTTCTTCGGACATACATAGTGTGCATTATGAGTATCAAGATGAAAGTAGTCAAGCAAATGAATGTAATCATCATACATTGAGCCGTCCTTGATTATATACCCATTACGGTTACAGATATTAACTACCCACGGATAAGAAATTCCGCCTCTATTCATATAGAAATACAGCATCCCATACTGTTTTGTCTTCAATAGCATTTCTGCATACTTTCTTTCACCTAACAAAGCACGTATCAACGCTGCTGGAGTAACACCATGGAACGAAGTGCGAAGGCCATTTCTGCGAAGAATCGGCAGAACATTTACTTTCGGATACACATAGCCGTCTATGTCGTAAGAATGTGAGCAGTATATATTCCCATCCTGTTTGATACTCATTTCTGTAGTGTGAATCCAGCTTGTACTCCACATATTCATAGCTTTGGCGATAACCGTATCTTTGCAGTCAGCGGTTATCCACTGTTGGCATACCTCATCAGTGAAATAATGTGTGTCTCGACCTTTCCTTGCATACCTGACTGTGTAGAAGTGACGGAGCACCTGAAAATCTCCCGATGTAGTAACGACTGTCAGATAGCTTACTGCATTATCCTTGGTCTTACGGCTTACTTTAACTTCCAACCTTTCACCACAGTAAGGACACCTGATGTAACCTTCCTTCTGTCCGGTTACGTCAACCCACATCTTTCCACATTCACTGCACCACATTTCATCCTTACAGCGGTAAGCATTATGCGGGAAACAATGCTTCTTTCCCCATCGTATCTGGGCATCTGTTATCGCTGGCAGCTTACTGCTCAATTCAGCCACCAGCCTTTCACGTTTCGTTCTTGGCTTCATATTATTCAAAACTGAATAGTGACAACTGCCGTTCATCAAACAGTTCCTGCTTCGTTTTCTTCCTTGCAGGTTTTTGTTTCACCGACTTTTCTTCTTTGACTGGTTCTTGTACTACTGGTTCCTGTACTGCAGCCGGGGCAACTACCTCCACACGTTCTTTCACATCTTCAACCTTGATGTTGTCCTCATCGTAATAGTGTACGGCCCATCCATAGACGGTTGCATCATCTACACCGACTGCATTTCCTCCCTTTGCCAGTTCCCTTGCTTTCGAGTAGATGTACTTGCAACATCCTTTTATGCTTTTGTTTGCTTTCTTATACACCTCTGCAAAGAGTGAATCTTCCTTGGCTCGCTTATCCAAGTATATCTTGATAGCTTGTTCCATACTTACTGCTTCCATGGCTATTTCCTCCTAATTTCAATCAAACCTTTCTTCACTTCTTCCTGCAAGTTCCTGATGTCATCCTTTGACAGCATACACTCAACTTCTCTATTGATGTTGTATCCGGTAGGTAAGGAGTATTCAGCCTGTATTCTTGCTATTTCGTCTTTCCTGTTAGTCGCATAACAGATTGTTCGTTTCTCTTTTTCCATTTTCTTGTTTTTAAGGTTTACCGACCAGCTAATGGCTGTATAGGACAAGTTACCTGATAAGATAACCGGACACAAAATAACTCCCTAAATGAAACAAACGCTGTTTCAATACGTTTCACGAAAAAGTTATTTCTTTGATTTTCAGCCATATTCCTATATGCCTATAAGGTCATTAATTTTTTGCCTCATTGAAAAGGCTCAGTAACTTGGTTTTATACTCAATCTCATGGGGTGATTGGACCATCCTGAAATGGCATTTAATCTCATCCCATGAGTTGATGAACTCTCTAATGGTACGATATTGCTTGTCAGTCAAATGGCCTGACTTCCAACGCTCGTATGTACTTCTCAGGTAGTCATCCCTTCCCAGCCTCAACAAAGCCTCAGCCTTATCTATCTGGCTTGATTTGATACCTTTGTCAGCGGTTAGCCTCTGCCTGAATCCTATTGTGGCCCAGTCCCGGTAGAAGGTATGGATAATGTTATATATCGACTTCTCAGAGAAAAAGTCAATCAGACTGACAGACTGTCTCCTGTATATGGTTTCAATCCTTAGAATATTACCTTCACACAGTCTGCCCTTATCGCGCGCCTCAAATCCTTTGTCGTAAATCTTGAAAACCTTCTTGATGTTCTTTGATTTCTCCGTCGTTTTCTGCCGGTTCTTTTCAAAGTTGGCATCATTGAAAAGCTCCCTGTTTCTCATCACGCCGATAGACTCAGCCAGCGAAATGTATTCAATCGGATCATGGTCCACTGGTATATTCAATCCAACTTCATAGTAGGTGATTCTTACCTGTTCCGGGTTTATGTCCCATTCGTCCAGAAGCTCTGATATAATCTGTTTGGCATCCGATATGGTGAACATCTTAGAGTTGTCCAGCGTGCCATATCTGTACCTCCAGAATAGCTTATGCAGTGAGCACTTAATCTGTGCCGTTCTTCCTCGTATCTTCCACCATATACCCTCGATGTTGCTTAATGCCGATGACTGATAATAGATTTCGTTTCCCTCTGTACATTGTATCAGATGGTGCTTCCTGGCTATCCTTTCCGCATCACGTACAAAATCAATCTGGGCATTAAAAATCATCTTGTCAAACATGTTGTTTCAATTATATCTTTCCTTCATTCAGCAGCGTCTGAATCTCATCCTTATTCGCTACCATTTTCCCTCCAACAAGGTATGTCTTTATCTTTCCTTCACTTCTTAGCCTCCATAGTGTAGTACGTGATATTTGTAACCACTCACACAACTCCGACATGGAAACGTAGTCGGTTTCACGGCTATACAGCGTTTCCACTTTCTGCTGTATGTCGCTTAGCCTTTTCTTCATATCATTCCATTCACTCAGGGGTACTGTTATCATTTCCTGTCCCATTTTTCCTCCTCCAACTTTTTGACCTCAGCTTTGTAATGACTTATCAGCGCTTTCAGCTCAAAATCACCCAGCTTGCAGGTCTGGTTCTTCTTTGCTTCAAGTAGGAGCACCCGGCTCAGTCCAATTTTATTGACCAGCCGTTCCCGGTAGTTGTAGATGTTTCCTTCGTCGAACCGATTGCAGAACTTACACTGCGCATGGCAGTTGTCTTCATCAAATCGGGTGGACATGTGTCCTCTGTTGATGTAGTGGCCACAATCAGCCTCATCGTATGACTTAATCTTTCCACAGCTGATACAGCGGAAAAACAACTCTCCATTGCTCACGAACGAATCCCTCAACCGGATGTACTTTGAGAACCATCTGTCCAGCGTTGCTACCAGCTTCTGATGCTCCGTCTTTCCTGATGTCTTGCTTTTTCTCTTATTGTTCCACATACTTCTAAAAGAATCACTGGCTCCCAATCTCATTACCTTTACCTACAATCAACCTTAAACACTACACTATGAGATTATTCGTTATCCTGATGGAGCCAGTGATTTCCATTCTTTATTACTCAATAAATGCCGTGGCTGGATCATCCAGTTCAATCTGATATAAACCCACTGCCACTTTCCTCACACGCTTTACTTTTGTGATGACGGAACTTACCTCATCATCATCCATCACTTCCACGATTTCACCTACATCGACCTCGTATCTGGTTGTGATAGGAGAGAGGTTGCCCGATTTTATTCTTTTCATCACTTATGGATGTACATATATTGTGGTCATATTCCTATTTCGTTTCTTCTGTTTCAGACTCTGTTTCGTATGTGTACACATCCATGAGGGCCGTTTCAGATACGGACTCTACAATGTAGTCCGACAGTGTTCCCTTCATCCGTTCATGGAAATACTTCTCCGCATTTACTGTACTGTCCGACTTGACCAGTGCATACCAGCTTGACCGTTTTTCTTTACCAGACTTCTCGTCCACCGTGATAAAGTTGGCTTTTACCTTATACCACTTATCTGCATATTCATTGTCATTGTTGAAATACTCTCTGTAGTTGGCCAACTTGATTGCTGTCACCTTGAACTCGCCACTTATGAATGGCTTCATTTCTTCAATGATACGCGATTCAGCTTCTGTAAAGCTCATTGCATCTATCAAATACAACTCGTTTACTTTCTTTCTCATTCCGTTCTCCATCGTTTTTTCGTAACGGATTTTGCACTCAAACCATGTTCCCATTTTTATTACATTTTAGGTTATTACTATAATACCGTTGATTTAGCATCCAACTTGTATCCATCCCATACTTCTGGCCTTGTGGTCATCACATACCCGTTCGGGATGTGTACTTTGCGGACTTGCTTCATTGAACTTATTCTGCTTATCTGCTTCTTCGCATGTTCCAGATGCTCGTTCATCTCCACGTGTGATGGCGGCTCTGCATTGGTAAGTGATGACAAAACAATCATGTCATCCTCTTTACTCTGATTTCTTTTTGTTTCCATTGTATTATGTTCTTGATGATGTGTCTTTAGAATGTCCCGGCCCATTGCTGGACCGGGATGAAATGAGTTAAAGTATGATGTATAGCGCATCACTGCGGTAGTTTCTTCTCCATTGCCTGCACGTATCGCATCACATCGTATGCACTCTCTGTAGTGTCTGCAGGTTCAATATCCTGTTCTTCCTCTGTACGTTGGAAGTGTGTGGCATCCTGGTAGTCGCATGTTCCGGCTATCGCCATAATTACCAGCATTCCGAGGCATAAAAGTGCCCCCTTAGTCATATCATTCAGTTTCATAGATTCAGATAATATTCGGTTAATTCTCTTTTACTGTAGTACACGCATCCGTCTTTCTTGTGGGATGGTATCTGTGTCTTGGACCTCCGCTGTTGCAGGGCGTTCAGGCTTATGCCTAAGTATTCAGCCGCCTGCTTGGGAGTCATCAGCTCGTCTGTCATCTGCAGCACCTGTTCTGCCACTTTGGCTGCCAGTCTGTTTATGTCCGAACTTGTCATCATATTTGTTTGTCTATTATGTTATTTACTTTCTATCCAAAGAGCTTGAGCCAAAGCACCTTGAAAAAGCTGAAAAGATTTCGTCTATCGCAATGGCTGTCCTGTCTGCTCTCACTCTCTTTAAGTCCTAACAGGAACCTGTCCAACTTCCGGAACACATCTTCACGAGATAAGTATATTCTGTTTGTCATCTTGTCCTCATACACCAGCTTGTCATTAGAATATACTTTTCTTATTTTGTATCTCACGATCTCCGGTTTACCTATTACCCGTTCACGCCACGTCTCTATCCGTATCACGGACGACATTACACATTCTGTCTTTTCTTTTTCCATACTTCCTCCTTTCTCACCGACTGGCTCCCCGGCTGCGGACATGTAGTAACTGTGCTATATCATCCGGAAGCTCAATCAGTACAACTTTATCGTTATCCATCCAAACCGAATCTTTTTTTGATGATGGCAAGCATTTCCTGTAAGTGATTTTTATACACTGTTTCCTTGACTATTTTTTCAAAAGCTTCAATGTCTCCACAAAATCCTCCACACGTTATCTCTATTTTTTTATCTTTTGTCATATAAACATGCACATGGTTATCTCCCAGAATGAAACAATCAAAGTCATAGTATTGTCTGATATTCTCTATACACGCATTACCTGATATACGAGCATCACCATATACTTTCGCATCGCCAGATACATATGCATGGTCGTATACCTGAGCTTTATCTGATATACGGGCGTCACCAAATACACATGCATGGTCGTATACCTGAGCTTTATCTAATATTTCCGCATTATCAAATACATTAGCATTACCATATATCATAGCTTTATCTGATACTTCCGCATTACCAGATACATTAGCATCACCATATACCAATGCTTTATCATATACCTTCGCATAACCAAATACTTTTGCATCACCATATACCAATGCATCACCATATACCTTAGCAAAGTCGGTTACCCATGCATTTCCGCATACCAATGCATCACCATATACCTTAGCAAAGTCGGTTACCCATGCATTTCCGCATACTTTCGCATTACCATATACCTTCGCACTATCTAACACCCATGCATTGTTGCACACTTCCGCATTATCTTTTACCCTGGCATTCTCGCAAACTCTAGCATTATCATATACACATGCATTGTCGTATACCCATGCATTACCAAATTGGCTGAGGTTATCTTCTCTTTCTACATAACCTCCCAATTCCCCTTTTTCGACTTTCCCGAATGATTCTATGCACTTGATTCTGTAGAGCTTAACCCCATGTTTTTTTATACAATCGTCTGTCAATACGAATTTTCTTGTGGGCTTATCTTGCGAACCTTTAAATTGATTTAGTCTTATTTTATCTCTAAAAATTCCCATATCGCTTGCTACTTAATAATTTGAAAACCTAAACTCATTCCGTACGTGTTACCAGACAATAACCTATACAGCCTTTAGTAGTGCAGTCGAACTTATAACCAAGCTGTTCAAGACGGTTTATCGCTGTGCGGATGACACTTGAACGAAATTCCATCTCACTAAATTCCGCTGTTTCCCCCACGGGAATCAAAGGCAATGCCCGTTCTGCCCCCGTTGCCATTATCAAACCTCGCTCTCTGTTGAGGTTTGATTTGAACTTTTTAACCTTTAATCTGTCTTTTCCCATACTCTTTTTAATACCTTTACATATTACATCAAATTATTTGTATCTGTGATAACCTTTATTTGTTTATCACGATGCAAATATAATCACAAATGAGATTATATAAAACAAAAATGAGATTAATTTATCTCAAAAGAGATTATTTGTAAAGCTTATAAATAAATTACCATGATAGAAAGAATTAAAAGAGTTATAAGCCATACAGGGCTTTCAGAGAGGGCTTTCGCGGAATCTATAGGAGTGAAACAAAATACCTTGAACCAGCAGCTGAAAGGAGAAAGGGGATTGTCTTTAGAGACTATTACAAGAATACTAATCACTTATGAGATTATTTCTGCCGAATGGTTACTTCGTGGAGAAGGCGAAATGTTGAAAGGCAAAACTACAGACTCAACAGAAAAAGAAGTAGAGAAGGAGTTTGTGGTATGTGTGGACGAAAACGGGTATTTGAAGATTAAAAAGTAAAAGAAGATATGAAACAAATCAAAAGGTACATTCTATATATCGGTATCTTCTTTATTCTAGGAAGTTTAACTGTTTCCTGTTCATCTTCTGAAGCAACAACAGGATTAACTTGGGTTATTGGGATATTCTCAACAGTAATGGGAGCATGTGTAACTGCTGTATTGGGCTTTCAAATATATAATTCATTGACATTAGACAAAAGAATAGAAAAAGCCTCACAGAAAATCATACAGAAAAACACTGAAGAGCTGAAAAAATCTGAAATAAAAACCCACATTGCATGCTTTTATCGAGTTGAAGGAATTGCTTTTAAACTAAATATATGGAAAAATGATTTTATCTCTGCAATGGAAAGTCTTAATCTCATGGTAGATTATGCCATAACCTTACAAGACCCTTCAACTCTTGATGACGCTGCAAGAATGGTCATTAATTCCTATACAATAATAGAGAAATACAATAAAGAATTTGCCCACAACCACATTAAGTTATATTTGGATTTAGCTAAAAAAGTTTCACATCATCTCGAACGAGGAAGTACCTATGAAGCTGACTTAGACAACTTCATATATCAATTAACTAAACTTTTACGCCAATTTGAAGATTTAGAAGACCCACCCGTCCAAAGTTCTAATTCCAAAACGACAGTAAACCAATCAAGTAAATAGAAGAAGTACACCATGAAATACGTTATTCCTATACTAAGCCTCATCATATCAGTCATCGCACTGGCTGTAGCCTTACCCAGACCAAATAATCTGGGATTTGATTATCTTGGAGTAATTGTAGCGTTAATATCCATAGCAACTGCTTTGGCAGTTGGCTTCCAGATTTGGAACGCTTTGTCTCTTGAAACAAGATTGAAAGAACTTAAAGGCCAAATTGAGACTGAATACATAGCCAAAATGGATTCTTTAGAAGAACGTTTAAAAAAAGATTATAACAATAGAGTTGCAGATATAGCTATTATGAATGCATTCTCAACAGCTCTTACTTTCGCTGAAGTGTCTATTAATAATAAAGATTATACCCATGCTTTTATGTCTTATATTCGTGCCTTGGAATGTGAAACTATTATATCTAAAAATTCAGATATAGATTTAAAAACAACTGTTGTACCGATGCTTACAAGTCTTATAGATAGCCTGCCTGTTTGCGTTACAGAACACGAAAAGCAGAAATATATAATTAAAACTATCATCGATAGTGGGAAAGAAGAACTAATAGAAAAGATAGGAGTAATTAAAAGTAAGATATTCTCCTCTGAAAATTAATGATAATTCCGCAGCGCTATACTTGTACGCTATACCTGAACTTTGGAATAGGGTATAATAGGCTGACACACAGAGATGACGGCAAGTCCCGCTTGCCGCTCCTCAGTGTTTAAAGGCTAATATTCTGATAATTAAGGATGTTAGCCTTTACTTCTCTAAGAAACTTTCTCCGATTTATAGATTAAAAAAAAGGATATAAACCTCACTTTTGAGACACCTCTTTGGCTGCTACAGGAATAAAGTAATCAAAGTCGGGATAAACTCCATCATAGCCACCGATACAAAACCGATGTTTGACGGGCCGATCTCATCTTTTGAAGGCAAACTTATCTCCATAAAAAGTCAGCTTCCCACAAGTTGACGCTGAAGGTATGGAACGTCTATGCTACATAATCTTTGCAGTTATGCATTCATGGTGGTCAAATCGAAATTCACAATCAGGTTCGGATTCGTAATCTGAGGAATCCACTCGGCAGTGTACTTCAGATAACGTTTATTCTTGTCCTTGTAACTGGAGATAAGCATATCACCGTCGGCTTGGGTGTAGTTACGTCCTGGTACGCCATCCACGGCTTCATACGGAGTGTGGAAGCGCATATAACCAATCTTATCCTGCGGAAGCAAGGTAATACGGTCATCTGCGTAAATCTGCACGTTCTTTCCGGTCTGGTCTTTCACGTAATCTTCCTTGATTTCGATGGCCGGAAGTCCGATACCCGTAAAAATCTGGGAAGCTAACTGAGAGGTAATCAACCCAGTAGAGAGATACATATCGTTACCAGTAAGCAACATTTTGAACTTATCACAAAATTCCGCTGAGCCGATAATATTCTTCACGAAAGTTCCACGTGACATGATCATCTTCTGGAAATTACCGTAGTCTGCTTTCAGTGCATTAATTTGCTGCTGCAAATAGGTAATGAATTTAGTCTTCGCACCAGTATCAGGCTTGATAAACTTGAACGGCAATTCAATGTTGAGAAGGTCAACGCCTCCGGCATTGTCGTCCTTGTTCTTGACTGTTGCTTCTCCTGTCATCAAGAGTGAACCTACGATAATATCCATACGTTTATGAGCCGCCAAGAGTACCTGACGGTAATCGTCGTAAATGAAGCTCACGATTTCCTGCATGGCTGCTATCTGGGCTTCCGGTTCAGCGACATTAAACCTATCAATTAAATTCTGAAGTTCTGACAGACGTTCGATTGGAATCTGATACACACCACTTAGATAAGCGATTTCAACATATCCCAAACTAATGTTCCGGCGTTCATGAATAGAATGGGAGTTAATAGAACCGACCATGGCTCGGCCTATTGTACCGATGTAGTCTTTGAACACTCGACTTGTTGTTCTGCGGAAGTCCAGGTACTGCTGCCAGTAGATTGTATCCTTACGGTTCTGAAGAATACGCCGAATGACGACATTAACGATGTTAGGGTTGTTAAACAGTGTATGAATAGTTAGCATCATATTTTACTCCTCCTTTCTTATTTGTTAAACTGAAAATGCGGTCCTAGCTTGTAAGGCCCTCTGCGTCTTACTCCGGTAGAAATATCATAGCGTTCCTCGATGGACGGTTCAGACTCAATGTTGTACTTAAATCCTGCTGACATAAATTACTTGTTCTGTTGTTCGACAATAGATTTTGTGTCCTCCTCAATCATTTTGGCGAACTCACAGCTTCTTTCCCCTGCTTCTGTTCGGCAGTCTCAGGAGCTTTAGAAAACTGAAAACGGTTGTGAGACATATCCTGCTTCATGTCCTTGAAATAGGTATCCAAGTCCGTGTTCTCAGGAATGTTGCGGTCCTTCAGCATAAATTCGGGAATACCGCACTTCTTAGCCACTGCCAAAATCTGAGAATTGCGCTGCGCCTGCGCTTCATTTTCCTCCATTTTGGCCAGCTTGTCGGCAAACGGCTTGATGCCAGCTGCGATGCCGTCAGCAATCATCTTTGCGATGTCCGTTTCCTGCGGTTTTGGAGGGTCGTTTGGTTTCGGTGGTTCTGGTTTCGGATTCTCGATTGGTCTCCCGTCTTTCAGTCCATGCTTCTTCTCGTAGTTTGAAACAGCGGAAGTTTGAGCTTGTCCTGCACGGAAATCACCATAGTTTTGCATCACGTCCTGAAAAGAGATACCCTCAACGATGGAGGTCATCTTAGTTTCGCCCGTTACACCCTCTGCCTTCTTTGTGGCAATTCGGGTAAGTGTAGCAGTGTCCACCCCAGGAAATTTCTGTTGTAGTCCTGCCAAGATTTGTTCAAAGATTGTCATACCGTATGAGTTTGATTAATAATTTCATACGGTAAATTTACTTATAGAGAAAGGGAAGAGGAAATTTTAAGGCTAACGATACGAAACAATTTGGGGAATGTTCGTTTTTAAATAAAAAGAAAGCGTGACTACCGGAGTAATCACACTTTCTTTAATTTCTCTTCTGTTAAAAAAGACGATATTTATCAACTATACTTTTTAATACATCTTCAGTAAAAAGACATATTTCATTTTCATCAGCAATGATTCCATCAGCTAATGCCTGCCCAAAACTCAACCTAGCTTCTTCATAATATGGAATAGTTAATCTTTTAAAAAAATCAACAAATTCTGGGAAATTATCAATTTGACAACCAATTTCATTTTTGGGATCATGCAAAAAGCCCAAGTGAAGAAAAGAATACATATACTGATGAGCGTGTTTTAAAAAGTATTCTAAATCTATATCACTCCTATACAAACTATTGCCATATTTATAGCATCCTTCTTTATTCTTATCTTTCAAAGGAGATGTATATGCTGCATGAACTATTCTAAAACCACGAGCAAACATTTTTCCGTTTTCATCAGTTCCATGCTCCCACTCTACATAGCCTTCTTTCGGAGAATCTATAACCTCCCCACATTCGTCACATACAAATTGTTTTAATGGAGTTAACATCGTAAAATTGTTTTAAGTTATTAAATCTATATAAATACTATTTTTACATCAAATGGTTATGCTCCAACTCATTAACAATGGCCTTGTTGATGAAATCATTGATGGTCATTCCCGTACTTGCGGCAAATGCAGCCACACGGGCATGGAGTTCGGAAGTCATACGCAAATTGAGCTTTCCACTGAACGGTTTTACCGGCTCAACTCCATCCGCTTTACATCCTTCGAGATAGCTGTCAATCCCTTCTTCAAAATCCTTTCGGAGTTCGTCGATGGTATTCCCTTCATAAAGAATCAAGACTTTGTTGCCCATTCCTTGTACTTTACCGCAAAGGCAGTTATCCTCTTTGCTGTATTCCACAGAGCCCTTGTAACCTTTGTATTCCAAATAGTCCATAATCCTTTATATTAAACCGTTATTCTTCAAATGTTGATAAATCGCTTTCATCATCCACGCTTTCATTATACTTCCCGGGTGCGGACGATGTATGTCTATGTATTGCCCGGTTTCTTCGTTCTTGAAACGGATACGGGAACCGGAAATAGCCCCTTTGTTATGCTTGGTATAACCGAAGTAACCAAGTAAAGAAAGGGGTTCTTCAAAGGTAAAATCCTTTGGCATCTTCTTGAACCGTTCTATCAATTTCTCTTTTGCCCCCATTGTATTTTCGTTCTATGCAAAGGTACTAAATTTGGTACTAAAAACAAAGTAATTACATAAAAAATGAGGATGTGTCAAAATGATGCATCCTCTTTTTCGTTATATAATCATCGTTTTGCC
>ERZ857521.390-NODE-390-length-68270-cov-5.274280_pt1 | contig 68270 bp, 72 predicted proteins | sample MGYA00519701_ERZ857521 | MGnify/ENA primary metagenome ERZ857521 (study PRJEB31778, sample SAMEA3449346) | human gut metagenome | biome: human gut; feature: human-associated habitat; material: faeces | place: United Kingdom | collected 2010/2012 ...
TTTCCCTTGACTGCGCTCTCTGGCCTTTGTGTAACCTATGTTTGACGCGGATACATATTAACGTATGAAAACCTGAAAAAAGCCCTTGACACTGCGCGCTATCCCTGCTATAATAGTCACTGCGTTAAGCAGGAGCCGCCCGCTCCTCACCCCGCGAATTCCGTTTCGCCCGGTGCAGGCAATCCGATCTGCAATGTTATTTGTGCGTCGGCGGGTGGTTTCATCCGCCGGCTTTTTCTATTTCAAAACCGGAATCATGATGGAGGTGCATCGACATAGCTGCCGAACTGATGATCAACGAAGAAATCCGCGACCGCGAGGTGCGCGTAATCGGCGCGGACGGCGCCCAGTTGGGCGTATTGCCCACGCAGCGCGCGCTGGAGCTGGCCGAGGAGGCCGGATTGGATCTGGTCAAAATTGTGCCCAACGCCCAGCCGCCTGTCTGCAAGCTGATGGACTATGACAAGCATCGCTACGAGCAGGCCAAGCGCGAGCGTGAAATGCGCAAAAACCAGAAGGTCATTTCCGTCAAGGAAGTGCAGCTTTCGGCCACCATCGAGGAAAACGACGTGCAGACCAAGGCCAAGAACGCCATCAAGTTCCTTCAGGGCGGCGATAAGGTCAAGGTTTCCATTCGTTTCCGCGGCAGGCAGATTACCCACACGGAAATCGGCCTGAAGGTGATGCAGGATTTTGTTGATCGCACCAAGGACGTCGCCGTAGTCGAAAAGCGTCCCTCGCTTGAAGGCCGGCACATGATCATGATCCTGGGCCCCAAGGCGGACAAACCTGTCAAGGGTGACAAGGCCAAGGCCGCGCAAAGCGCGCCTGCCGCCGAATAATCCTTATATCATTCCCGGAAGGAGGAACCCCTATGCCTAAGCAAAAGACGCATCGCGGCGCAGCCAAGCGCTTTTCTCTGACCAAGACTGGCAAGGTCAAGCATAAGAGCATGAACTGCAACCACATCCTCAACAAGAAGACCACCAAGCGCATCCGTCATATGCGCAAGGGCGGCGTGCTGCAGAACAAGGCTGAAGCCGCTACCATCCGCACGCTGATCCCGTACAAATAAGCCCATTTCCGGCAAGGAGGATTTACCATGGCACGTATTAAGAGGGCTGTTACCGCCCATAAGAAGCGTCGTAAGGTGCTCAAGCTGGCAAAGGGCTACTTTGGCGCGAAGTCCAAGCAGTATCGCACCGCGAGCGAGCAGGTTCGCCGCTCCCTGCGTTATGCCTATACCGGCCGCAAGCTGCGCAAGCGCGAGTTCCGCAGCCTGTGGATCACCCGCATCAACGCCGCCGCTCACCTGAACGGCATGAACTATTCCACCCTTATCAGCGGCCTGAAGAAGCAGGGCGTTGAGGTCAACCGCAAGATGCTGGCCGATCTGGCTGTCAACGACGCGGAGGGCTTCGCCCAGCTGGCGCAGATCGCCAAGAAGGCCTAATCGCCTTTTCAAGCGAAAATCAGCCTCCCGGAAAATTCCGGGGGGCTTTTGATGTGCGCACAATTGACATCCGTTTTGCCGCCCATTATAATGAAAAATGCACGCTTTATAAATTATAGGAGAGTAAAATGAGCTACTTGCAGGATATTACGGCGCGCTTTCCGGTTCGGAAGCGCGATGAAGAAAAAGAAGTGTTTCGCAAATGGGCGGTAGCGCAGGGCAAGACCCTGGGCTATTCCGCGCGGGTGGAGGAGCTGGCGCGCGGACGGCACTGCAATGTGGTGTTTGGCAGCCCCGAGCATGCGCAGGTGATCTATACCGCCCACTATGATACCCCGGCGCGCTTGCCCATTCCCAACCTGATGACGCCGCGCAATATCCCCATGTTTGCCCTGTATCAGCTGGGGATCATCCTGGCGCTGCTGCTGATTGCCGTCATTGCCTTTGTGGGCGCGCAGCTGCTGATGCGCAATGCAAGCCTGTCGCTGATCATCGCCCTGGTGGTTTATTATGCGCTGCTTTTGCTGATGATTGCCGGGCCGGCTAACCCAAACAATGTGAACGACAACACCTCGGGCGTGGCCGCGGTGATGGAAACCATGGCGCGCATGCCCAAGGAGCAGCGCGATAAGGCCGCGTTCATCCTGTTTGATAATGAAGAAAAGGGCCGTCTGGGCTCCCGCGCCTTCGCGGCGGCTAATCCCAAGATCAAAAAGCAAACGCTGCTGATCAACATGGACTGCGTGGGCGTTGGCGAGCACATTTTGGTGATTGGCAAAAACTATGCCCGCGCCAAGGCGGAGTACGCGATGCTGGAGCAGAGCTTTACGCCCCGCGACGGCCTGCAGCCGCATTGCTATGGCGTCACGGGCAGCGTGTGCAATTCCGATCATCAGGCCTTCCGCTGCGGCGTGGTCATCGTGGCTTGTCGCCGCAAGAAGGGCGTGGGCTTCTATACCACCGATATCCACACCAGGCGCGACACTCAGGCGGATCAGAAAAACCTGGATTATATTGCCGAAAGCCTGTGCAATTTCACAGCCAAACTGTAAAATCTTCCCCGGCGTTTGACAGGCAAAAGCCCTTTGCGGTACAATAAAGCGTAGAAACGGAGGTGTAAACGCATGATGAAAAAACTGCTTGCGATCATTCTGACCTGCCTAATGACCCTGCCGCTGGGCATGGCCTGCGCGGAGATAACGCAGACGGAGGACAACGCTTTTTCTGCGCAATGGATTGCGGAGCAATCCGCACAGCTGCTGGCGCTGGGCGAAGGGGTAACGCTGCAGACGCAGCGCTATGCGTTTACCCTTGCGGACGGCGCGCGGCTGGAAAGCCTGTGCCTGACGGCCTCAGGCAGTATTCGCTTCGGCCGATATGGACAGCAGGTGCGCACGGCGCTGATCAATCTGGATACGGGCGAGGAGATGCCGCTGAATGCGCTGATTGCGGATATGGCGGCGCTGGAGGAGCGCCTGACGGCCTGTGTGGAGGGCTATCAGGAGCAGCTGAACACTTATCTGGATGCAAACGACTTGTTGCCCGTGCCGCTGGACAGCGTGTGCTTTACGCCCCGAGGGCTGCTGATTCATTATCCGGCGGAGCGCTTTAGCTTCTTTTCGGGCAACAGCGGCGCGGTACTGATTCGGTATGATCTGCTGGCAGACCTTCTGCCCGCGGGCGTATCGCCCCAGGATGGCTTGACGGCCGGGCAGCTGGCCCAGCAGGTGCGCGATGCGGCGGCGCAGGGATACCTGGCTGGGATGCCCGAGCTACGCGTGGGGGAAAGCCTGCACGCGGCGCTGACTGCCTATGGTACGCTGACCGAGCCGGACTATATCGAGGATGGCGAAATCTTCGAATTTGAATCCCCTCTGTTTTATGGTGCGTATGCTGTTGCGCCCCGAGGCGCGGAGGATGACGAAGCCGCCCTGATCACCGCCGTGCGCAGCTGTGAAATCTGCCTGGGCGGATTGAGCACGGGTGCGGCCGCGCAGCAGAATGTTATCGCGCTGCTGGGAGAGCCGCAGGCAAGCGTGGAAATCAGCGCCGAGACGGCGGAATACAATCGCCTGCCTGTGGGAAAGGAATTGCAATATGCATGCGGCGCATACACGCTGACGTTCTATTTTGACACGGAGACGCAGCTGCTTTACGCGGCGGAAATTGCCGCGACCAATCCATAACAATCGCTGACAAGGAGATAGAATTCATGGCGCAGGCGAAAGCAAAGAATGCGCAGATATTGACAACCGATCGCGGCGGCCCCCTGCGCCTGGCGCTGGGCGGCGTGCTGCTGGCGATTGGCCTGGGCTGGGCGTTTGCCATGGTGATGAGCACGGTATCGGCCTGGAACACGCTGCGGCTGTTTCGCGATACGGCCAACGGCCTGGCGGGCGTGTTGTGCCCGCTGCTGCCTGTGTTTGCCCTGGCTGGCGGGGCGCTGTTGTGCGTATCCGCGCGCAGGCGCATATTCCCGCGCGCCTATTTGCTGCTGCTGGCCATGTACCTGTGCCTGTTGGGCATATTGACGCTGGTCACCAGCGTGTCCAGCCGCGGCAACACGCTGATGAATTATATTGCCAACAACAATAAAAATGTGCTGGGACTGATCGATAATACCTCCTTTAGCGCGTACCTGACGGGCGCGTATAATCTGCGCGGCTTTAACGGCGGCCAGTTGGCTGGCGGCGGGCTGCTGGGCATGCTGATTGCTTATCCGGTGTACAGCGTGTTCAACACCGTGGGCGGCGCGACGCTTTTGATCATGTTGGAGCTGGTGCTGCTGCTGGTGCTGCTGCGCCTGAACCCGGCGGAGCTGATCACCTCCATGAGCGATCGCCGCTATCAGCGCCACCAGCAGGAGCAGGAGCTGGCGCAGCAGGATCTGCCGCCGCAGACCGATGCATATCAAAGCGCGCCCCAGCCGCCGCAGCAGCATCCCGTGGAGCCGCTCATTCGCCCGCAGACGGTCAACTATACCACCACCAGCGTGCAGAGCGATCCCGAGCCTTCCTATCTGGTGCCGGACGATGCGCCCATGATGCAGCCGGAGGCCGAGCCACAGCCCGATCCCATGATGCAGCGCGGCTTTGTGCCGGTGGAATCAGGCGTATTGTACGAGGAGCATATCCCGGTGGGAGAGCCCTATGCGCAGCCGGCCGCCGAGCCTGCGCGCAAAACGCGCCGTCAGCGCGCGGCGGAAAAACAGACGGAGCAGATGGAGCCTGCCACACAGCCTGCGGAGCCGAGCGACACGCCGCAGCCCGCGCCTTTTGGCAGCTTCTTTGATCAATCCGCCCCCGCGCTGCAGCCCGATGAGCAGCCTCCGGAGGAGTCCGAGGATGAGCTGCCTTGGTATGAGCGCAGTGAGGATATCCCGCCTATCGATGATACACAGGTAGAGCAGCAGCGCATTCCGCCCGCATCCATGAAGCCTGTGCCGATTCCGATGAGCGCCAGCACGGTCAGCGGCGGGCGGCATGTTTCGGGCGAGGTCAAGCAGGTATATACCGATCCTGCCGTCAAGCTGACGGGCGAGCGTATTCCTATCACGCCGCGCAATGAAAACGCGCCTAAGCAGGATCCCTTTGCCCAGAAGCACACGGCCGAGGCCATCCGCGCCGTTACGGGCAAGTATGCCTTCCCGCCGCTGACGCTGATGCAGGAGCCCAAGCGCCAGCTGACCGATACCTCCGCCGAGGACAATGGCCGCGCGCAGCTGCTGGAGCATACGCTGGCCTCCTTTAATATCGAGGCGCGGGTGGAGTATGTGGTGCATGGTCCGGCCATTACGCGCTTTGCCCTGCGCCTGGCTGACGGTGTAAACGTAAACCGCCTTAACACCATCTCCAACAACCTGGCCATGACGATGAAGGCCGTGGGTCTGCGCATTGAAATCCCCATCCCTGGCACGTCGCTGGTGGGCATCGAGGTGCCCAATCAGAAGGTCAGCATGGTGACGCTCAAAGAGGTGCTGGACAGTCCCGCCATGCGCGCCAATCCCTCGCCCACGGCTGTGGCCATCGGCAAGGATATCACCGGCACGCCCATCATCTGCGAGCTGTCCGATATGCCGCATATGCTGATTGCCGGCGCTACCGGCAGCGGTAAATCGGTGTGCATCAATGCCATCATTCAAAGCATTCTCTATCGCGCTACGCCCCAGCAGGTGCGCATGATCATGATTGACCCAAAGCTCGTAGAGCTGCAGCCCTATAACGGCATTCCGCATCTGCTGACCGAGGTGGTGTCCGATCCCAAGAAGGCCGCAGCCGCGCTGGACTGGTTGGTGCAGGAGATGGGCGACCGCTACCGCAAATTCCAGCAGGCCGGCGTGCGCAATATCGCGGGCTACAACAAGAAAATGACCAACGACAACGACAAAATGCCCGATATCGTGGCCATTATCGATGAGTTCAGCGACCTGATGGTGCAGTGCCGCAAGAGCGTGGAGGAGTCCATCCAGCGCCTGGCCGCGCTGGCGCGCGCCGCGGGCATTTATATGATCGTTGCTACGCAGCGCCCCTCGGTGGACGTTATCACGGGCGTAATCAAGGCCAACATCCCCAGCCGCATTGCCTTTGCCGTGGCTAACAACGTGGACAGCCGCACCATTATCGATTCTGTCGGCGCGGAAAAGCTGCTGGGCAAGGGCGATATGCTCTACTTCCCGCGCAGCGAGTTCCGTCCCCTGCGTGTGCAGGGCTGCTTTGTGTCAGATAACGAGGTGTCCGAGATTACCGACTATATCAAGGAGCATAACGACGCGCTGTATGACGACCGCATCGACGAGCACATGGAGCGCGTGACGGCTGAGGAGGAAAAGGCAGCCAATAGCAAGAATGGGCATGCAGATGAACCGGAATTCCAGGCGGATACTGAAAACGAGCTGCTGCAGCGCGCCATCGCCATGGCGGTGGAGAGCGGGCAGATGAGCATCAGCATGCTGCGCCGCCGCCTGGGACTGGGGCATTCCCGCGCGGGCAAGCTGATTGATACCATGGCCAACATGGGCATCGTATCCCAGGATGAGGGCCCCAAGCCCCGCCGTACCCTGATTACCCGCGAGGATTACCTGAAAATGCAGTCGCAGATATTGGACGAATAATCATTCATCTTCAATCAGGCTTTGCTGATTCATATCGGCGGAGCCTGTTTTGTTTCGGCAGTAGTTTTGCAAAATCAGCTTAATGCTGTGCTTTTCCTGCGGGGTAAGCTGACGGTAAAGCGTTAGCGTGCGAGCCTCGTCTTCCGTTTCAGTCCCTTCGTCCATGCTGTCAAGACGCGCTGGGATATCCGAATATCCGATTAAATAATCAACGGATACATGAAAAAAATCGGCAAATCTGATCAGCGTTTGCAGATCAGGCTGAACATTGTGGTTTTCATACTTGTTGATGGATTGCTGGCTGACCTGCATCATGTCCGCCAGCTTTTTCTGACTGACGCCGTCGCGTATACGCAGCATCCTTAATCTTTCAAGCATTCAGCATTTCACCCCCATTTTAAGTTTATGCTGAAGATTTTTTATTTCAAAAACTTAAAAGTAGTTATTGACAACTATTGGTAGTTAATATATAATGAGCATAACCAGTATGGAAGACCGCTTCTTCACTCGTCCGCCATAAGAAGCGCGGGGCATATTTCAAGGGAGAGTCCGCGGCGCTCCGACTGGGAAAAACAAAAGAGGTGACAGGCAGAAGGAAAACCATGGTTCCCGCTATCGTCATATTCTGTACACGCACAGAAGCTTCAATGCTGATAACAGCCGGGCAGGCTGTAAAAAAATTTAAGGAGGACTTTCCCATGAAACGCATCGTAAGCATTCTCGCCGTTCTTGTGCTGCTGCTGTGCAGCACCGCCGCCCTCGCCGCCGCGCCGACACTTTCTGATGACTTGCCGAAACGAGTGTACTATGGAACAGAAGAACCTGTTTTCAATGTTACCTATAATGGATCGAAATTTCGTTGGATGAGTGTGTGGAAGGACGAGAGCGGAACCTATCAATACGATAATTCTGATACGCATACTACTGATACACCTCTAATTGCCCTCTATCCAGGCAAGGCGGCAGCCGATGATTGGCTCGAATCGCATCCTGGTCAGAAGCAGGAATGGGTTCTTTTCCTGCTGGGTGAAGATTTTGAAAACATTGTTTTCGATTATACTAGAGCTTATTTCGAAGAGGACGGTAGAACGTACCATCTTCTCGAAAAGGGCGGCAAACTTTCCGGTGACATCAATATTAAATACGATCCGAAAACGGATACCTACATCCCCGTCAGCCGCTACAAGTGGCAGCTGAACAACATCCGCTCGGTAGGCCCGCGCTTCTGCGATATTACGCCCGAACTGACTGACAAGTGGTTCCGCTTCACGCCTGTGGATCTGAGCCAGGATGGCCTGCAGATGTTCGATATGATCTCCGGCGATCATTACCTGGTGGGCACCGTGGCCGTGCTTGTAAAGGGCGACAAGGTAAAGGTGAGCTACAAGTACAGCATTCCCAATGTGACCGAAAAGGATGAGTACACCTACTTCACCTTCTTCCCGGATTACGACAGCGTAACCACCGTTGAGCCCGAGAAGATTGAAAACCGCTTTGAGTATGACGTGGAATACAGCATCGCCAACGATCTGGGCGGCGATACCGACGTGCTGCTGTACATGTGCAACAAGGCCATGCATACTGACGAGTACACCCATGCCTTCATGGCGTACCGCACCGAGTGGATTGAGCTGATTGACAGCATGCTCAAGCACATCGGCAAGACGCTGGCGGAGTAACACATCATGCCCGGGGGGACGCCTGCTGTGCGGGCGTTTCCCCGGCAATACGGGAAAGTGAGATAGCAATATGTCCGAGTCAAACACCTTCGTCCGCACGCATAATCCCTCGCCGGTGGGACAGCTGAAGACGGATCGCGGCTTCTGGAAGCTCTTTTTCCTGTCGCTGATTACGCTGGGGATTTATCCCATCGTTTTCTGGTCTGGCATCTCCAATGACATCAATGTGATTGCCAGCCGCTATGACGGCAAGAAGACCATGCACTACTGCCTGCTGTTTTTTGTGGTAAATCCGCTGACGCTGGGCATTGGCTACTTTGTGTGGAATCATAAGCTCTGCAACCGCATCGGCGATGAAATGGCGCGCCGCGGCCTGGAGCAGAGCATTTCGGCCAAGACCTTCTGGGGCTGGAACGTGCTGGGCATCCTGCTACTGGCAGGCCCGTTTGTCTACATTGCCAAGGTGGCCGATGCGATGAATGCGCTTGCGAGCCACTACAACCGCGAGGGCTGATTGATTGTTACACCTGCACAATAGAATAAGCGTGCTGCCTTCTGGCTCCTTCGGCTTTTAAGCTGAAAGGAGCTTTTTTCCGTATATTGCCTGCGGGGTTTTCAAATGCGCGGTTCTGTGGTAAAATATGCTTGCCCAATGAAAGGAGAAACAAGCATGAACATTTGGCATGATATTTCCGCCTCGCGCATTACCCCGGAAGATTTTATCGCCTGCATTGAAATTTCCAAGGGCGGCAAAAACAAATATGAACTGGATAAGGAAACGGGTATGCTGATTCTGGATCGCGTGCTGTACACGGCCACGCACTATCCGGCCAATTACGGCTTTATCCCGCGCACGTATGCGGGGGACGGCGACCCGCTGGACGTGCTGGTGCTGTGCCAGGAGAGCATCCTGCCGCTGACGCTGGTGCGCTGCTATCCCATCGGCATGATCCGCATGGTGGACGGCGAATCGGCGGATGAGAAAATCATCGCGCTGCCGCTGCGCGATCCTTCCATGAATTGCTATCGCGACATCTCCGGCCTGCCCCGGCATCAGCTGGATGAATTCTCGCATTTCTTTGAGGTCTATAAGATGCTGGAAAACAAAAAGACCAAGGTGACCGAGATGTGCGGGCGCGAAGAGGCGGTTAACGTCATCCAGAACTGTATTGCGGCATACAACCTCAAATATCCGGATACTGCCAAGCAAAACGAAGGTTAATGATAATGCAGCTGTTTGATTCCCATTGCCATTTGGATGATGAAAAGTTTGATTTAGATCGCGCCGAGGCCATCGCGCGCATGCGCGAGGCGGGCGTAACGCGCTGCACCTGCGTGGGCAGCGATCTGCCGTCCTCTCGGCGCTGCCTGGATTTGGCGCAGCAATATGATTTTATTTACGCCGCGGCAGGCGTGCATCCACACGAAGCCAAGGATGCGCCGGCGGATTATCTGGAGCAACTCAAGGCTCTGCTTGCGCAGCCCAAATGCGTGGCGCTGGGGGAAATCGGGCTGGATTACTACTATGATTTTTCTCCCCGGGATATCCAAAAACAGGTATTCTCCGAGCAGTTAGAGCTTGCCTGGCAGCTGGATGTGCCGGTCATTTTGCACATTCGCGATGCGCATGGAGACGCCTATGATATGCTGCGTGCACGGGCGGATCGGCTGCCGCAGGGCGTGATTCACTGCTGCTCCGCCAGCGCTGAACTGGTGCGCGAGTATGTAAAAATGGGCTTTTACGTCTCCTTTGCTGGGCCGATCACCTTTAAAAAAGCCGCCTCGGTCGTATCCGCGTCTCAGACCGTGCCGCTGGAGCGCTTGCTAATCGAAACGGACAGCCCCTATCTGACCCCCGTGCCCCTGCGCGGTCAGCGTAACGAGCCTGCCTATGTGCGCTATGTGCTGGAAAAGCAGGCCGAGGTACACGGCGTGAGCGCAGAAGAGCTGGCGCAGATCACCACGCAGAACGCGATGCGCCTGTATCGCATCCCGGCATAACAGCCACCTTTGCCGCATAGGATGGAGCACAAGGAGGTGGCGCGTATGCCCTGCGAGCCGGTGCGCATTGCCAAGTATCCATCCAAAGGCGGAAAGATCACCCGCATCATCGGCATTGTGCTGATTGTGGCGGGCGTGATCCTGATTATCCTGTGCGTGCCGTTGTGGGCGTGGCTGTCGTTGATTGGCGCGGCGCTGATGATCGTGGGGCTGCTGCTGCTTCGCAAATAGGAGGGATGCCCATGGCGGTGCGGATTGTATGCGTGAAGCTGCCCCGCGCGTTGCGCGGACTTGTGAGATTGTTTGCGAAAAAGGAAAAATGAGCCATACAAAAAGCGGAGAATGCCAACTGCGGCATTCTCCGCTTTGCTTATTCTCCCTTGATCTCCCGTTGCATTTTCTTGGTCAGCTTACTGAAAATCAGCTGGTAGCTCTGCGCGCACAGGTCGCGCAGCAGGGCTTCGGGCACGCTGCCATCCAGAAAGATGGAAATCCAGTTTGTTTTATCCATGTAAAAGCCGGGCTGGATATCGGGATACTCGGTGCGAAGGGCCTGCGCGTGCAGGGGATCGCATTTGAGCGTCAGCAGGGGATGGCCGGCATAGGCATGATGCTCGGGGCCGGGCAGGCAGGTGGCGGCGAACATCTTGCCGCTCACCTGATAACGCTCCCAGCCCCACTCGGCCTTGTAATCCCAGGTCGAGCCGGGATAACTGCGCAGCAGCGCGTCCAAAAACGGATAATTGTGCGTCATATGCACCTCATAGATATTGGCTGTATTTTTGCGTCAGCGACAATACTTCGGTGGCAATCTCCTTCGCCGGGCGGCGCTGATACAGGGCGTCGGCGATGCAGCGGCCAATGATCGCCATGCTATCCTCGCGCATGCCGCGCGTAGTCACGGCAGGTGTGCCTAGGCGTAGGCCGCTGGTTTCGTTGGGTTTGCGCGGGTCGTTAGGAATCATGTTTTTGTTGGCGGTGATGTGCACCGCGTCCAGCGCCTGCTCCAGCTGCTTGCCCGTCATGGGCGCGCTGCGCAGATCCATCAGCATCAGGTGGTTGTCCGTGCCGCCGGATACCAGCGGGCAATCCTGCCCCAGCAGGGTATCGGCCAACGCAGCGGCGTTGCGGACGATCTGCTGCTGATATTGGATAAACGCAGGCTGCAGCGCTTCTGCCAGGCAGACGGCCTTGGCGGCGATTACATGCAGCAGCGGGCCGCCCTGCGTGCAGGGGAAAACCGCCTTGTCCACGGCCTTGGCGTATTCTGCGCGGCACAGAATCATGCCGCCGCGCGGGCCGCGCAGCGTTTTGTGGGTGGTGGTGGTAACGATATCGGCATAGGGCACAGGCGACGGATGGCAGCCCGCCGCCACCAGCCCAGCGATGTGCGCCATATCGACCATCAGGTACGCGCCTACTTCATCGCAGATATTGCGGAAAATGGAAAAGTCAATCGTGCGCGGATAGGCAGATGCGCCCGCCACGATCATGCGCGGACGCACGGCAAGCGCCTGCTCGCGGACGGCGTTATAGTCGATCAGGCCGTTTTCGTCGGTAGCATAGCTGTGAAAGCGGTACAGCTTGCCGCTGAAATTGACAGGCGAGCCATGCGTCAGGTGGCCGCCGTGATTCAGATCCATGCCCAGAATGGCATCGCCGGGCTGCAGCAGGGCCATATAGGCGGCCATGTTGGCCTGGCTGCCCGAATGCGGCTGCACGTTGGCATGCTCCGCGCCAAATAGCTGCTTGGCGCGCGCAATGGCCAGATTTTCTACTTCGTCTACAAACTCGCATCCGCCGTAATAGCGGCGGCCGGGATAGCCCTCGGCATATTTATTGGTCAGGCACGTGGCCATGGCCTCGCGTACGGCGGGACTGGCGTAATTTTCCGATGCGATCAATTCCAGGTTGTCGCGCTGGCGCTGTGCCTCGCGCGAAATAGCGGCAAAAAGGGCCGCATCCTGCGATAAATGCTCCATAAAAGCTGATTCCTCCTTACAAAAAGACCGCGCCGGCTGCACGCCAGGCGCGGCAGATCATTACCATTTATTGTGTACCTTTTCGGCAAAGCCTGTCAGGTTCTTTACCTCCAGCGCGCTGCCGTCATCGAGAATCATGCGCCCGGAGTATCGGCCGAACACCTGATGCTGATCCGACAGGATGAGCTTTGCATCCGTGCAGGCGGCGCGATCCAGGATGGGCGCGAAATCCATCTCAAACCGCCCATCGTCGCTGGTAAACGTCCAGGGGGATAGGTAATCCTCCCGCCCGTTTTTCATGGGGATGTTGAACGTCACCTGCGATAGCTTGTGCGCGACGCCGTCCACAAATACCATGTTCTCACTGGCCGCGCTGGTATCGCCAAAGCCGTAGCCGACGTTGAAGCCGACACGCCGCCCCTGCGCGATGCCGGAGGCTGAGCCCCAGTACCAGGTGTTTTCATAGGTCCACACGCCGCGCCCCCAATCAAGCACCGCAAAGGACGTTGCGGGGGAAAACAGATACTCCCGCCCGGCGAAGAGCGCCCTCCCCTCGGCTCGAAGGCAGTTGATCTTTTGATTATAGTAGAACGCCTTTTCATCCTTGGCAAAGGGCGTTACGATGACCATGCTATCGCGGGGCGCGTCGGTCAGGGTGATATCAAAGCTGATGGCGTCCGTGCCGCGAAAATTCTGCATGCTGCCATACAGGCTGCGGCGAAGACCGTCGTTTTTGAAGTGCATTTCATACCCGCGGCCGGATACGTCGATATCCCCGCGCGCTGAGGTGGCGGGCAGCTTTCGCCGCCCCAAAGGCATAAAGCCCATGCGCGAGGTGGTCTGCTCCCATTTTGCGTCAAAATCCAGCAGGGAGATGCTGTCCAGGCTCATGTAGCCGTTATCGTCAATCGTCAGCGCCAGGCCGAAGGAATCATTGCCGATATAGTAATAATCCCACTCCTTGATGCGCAGCGGAGAGGCCGCCACGCGGCTGCGGTCATATTGCAGCAAAAGCGATGTAGCGTAGCCGCGCTGGGCCAGGCGGCCGCGCTCATCATGCAGCGGGCCGGGCTGGGTGATGCGGTGCTGGGGCTTGCCGGGCATGGACAGCGCCTCCTTTTATTTGCCGTATCGATCCTCGTTTTGCTGCCGGTAATTGCGGCGCAGGTTGTACAGGTGCTTTTTATAATAGGCGCGGGAGATTTCCTCGGGCGCGATATCGTAGCACAGCAGCACATCGTTCAGGTACATCATCACGTCCGCGATTTCCTCCGTCAGGCAATCGCGCGCATAACCAGGCTGCGACAGATGCGCCGGATCGTTCTTTTTGACCACGTCGATCACCTCGCCCAGCTCACCTGTCAGCCAAAGCAGCTGATTGCGGCCCGCAGTGGCGTCCAGCGCGCCCCATTCGGGATGCTCGGCGTGCAGCTCGGTCTGCATTTCCAGCATGTCGGCCAGGCTCAGATCCAGATCCTCCTCTTCCCAGGTCAGGTCGCGCATCATTTCGGTCAGCGTGTTATAGCGATAGGGCGTATCAAAATCGGGGTAGAACCCCTCGGGATCAAACAGCGCCCCGGCCATGCCCGCGTTGATGCCGCTGAGCAGGTCGATATCGCGGTCGCCGATCATGACGCACTGCGCGGGGGAAAGGTGATGCTTATCCATCAGATACAGCAGCGCGTCGGGCGCGGGCTTGCGGGGAAAATGATCCTCCGAGGTGACGATATCGGTGAAATACCTGGCGATGCCGTAGTGGTTGAGCGCATCGATGGCATTGCGGCTGCGGTGGGTATACAGGTAATTGTGCCCGCCGTGGGCGCATACACTTTGCAGCAGGCGGATTGCGCCGGGGAATGTCGGCATGGAATCGTAGCCCTCGTCCTCGGCGTGGGCGTTATAAGCCAGCAGCACTTCCTTGGCACGCTCGCCCGCCAGCGTTTGCGCGGTATGCGGCAGGGAGACCTTGGTCAGCGGAAGCAGCTGCTCAATGCTTACCTGCATGCCGATTTCGGTAAAGGCCTTTTGCATGGCGCGGTTGATGCGCGGATAGGTGTCAAACAGCGTGCCGTCAAAATCCCAGAAAAAGCCTGTGAATTTCACTTATTTCTTTTCCTCCAGCATGCTGGTGCAGTGGGGGCAGCGGGTGGCCTTGTCATCGATTACGCTGAAGCAGTAGGGGCACTTGCGCGGTTCGGGCGCGGGGGCTTCGGGCTTTTTATGCTCCAGCTTGTTGACCAGCTTGATAAACAGGAAAATGCACAGCGCAACCAGGATGAAGTCAATGACAGTCTGGATGAAATTGCCATAGTTAAAGGTGGCAATGCCCGCCGCGGCGGCCTCGTCGATGGTGTTAATCACTGTGCCCTCGGGCGCTTTGCCCAGCAGCAGGAACATACCCGATACGTTTACGCCGCCCGTCAGCAGGCCGATCAGGGGCATAAACAGATCGTTGACCAGGGAGGTGACGATCTTGCCGAACGCGCCGCCCACGATAACGCCGACCGCCATGTCCATCACGTTGCCGCGCATGGCGAACTTCTTAAATTCCTCAAAGAACTTTTTCATATCTTTTCGCTCCTCTCGCGTAAATTATTTACATTTTATCATGCATTGCCGCGATATTCAAGGCTTTTCGGATCCGGAAAGCAGAATTCCCGCGCTTTCGGCCAGCGCGCGCCAGAATGAAAACAGCATGTGCGCGCACAGGCGGATGTTGGGCATATCCACGCGCGAAAGGATGGCGCGGGCGATGGGAAGGGTGTTTGAAAACCAGCCGCGCACCAGATCGTTTAGCGTCTGCGCCTGAGTGGATTGAAGAATATCAAACAATAGCTCGGTAAACTGCTCGCGCTGGGCAAGCGTCAGGCGCAGGAGCCATTTTTCCATTGTCAGCGCTGCCGCACGGCTGAACAGCGTCTGGGGGCTATCTACAAAGCCGCCGTCCTCCACCTGCCAAAAGTAAGGATAATGCTGCATCGGCCCCATCCATTTGCAGGCGATGGTGCGCACCTGCGGCGGCTGAGAAAACAGGATGCCGATCAGCGAGCCCTCGGGCAGCAGCACGCGCGTGCGCGCAGCCAGGACGGGGGTTAAAAGCCGCTCCAGCGTTTCGCTGGGCAGGCCGGGGCCGTCAAAGCTGACCGCGCAGGCAAGCCGATTCTGCACGTCAGCGGGGGCATGGAGGGCGGCGTACAGCGCTAGATTGCCGCCCTTGCTGTGACCGCATAGCGACAGTGCGCCAGGGTGTGCCTGCGCCTGACGCAGCAGATACCGCAGTGCCTCCTGCTGCGAGGCAATACAGGGCTGGCAGCTTAAAGCTAAGTCTTCCTTCCAACCGGCCAGCGTGTTATCTGTGCCGCGATAGGCCAGCAGGCGCGCGCCGTCGATTGCCAGCGTCAGGGCGGCAAACTGCTGCCCATCCGGACACAGCAGGCGGATAAAGTCGATGAACATGATCCGCGCATAGCGCGGGGCGTGCAAAAGCAATGACAGCAGCCGCTGATCGTCGCTGCGCTGAAAGGCAAAGCGCTCCTCCGAGGCGTCAGGGCTAGGTGCGGCGGCAAGCATGGCGCGGATGGCCTGGGGCAGCGGGCAGGGCGCAAAGGGCATGGCAGGCAGAAAATCACAGTAGGACAGCTGCGCGAAAATCAGCCTGTCCACATCGCAAAGCGGGCGCAGCGAAAAATCATCCGCTCCGCATGCTGAAACAAATGAAAACAAATCGCCCATGGCCGCGTCCTCCGTATCCTGATGGCTTGATTATAGCAACCCGGAATTTTCCTGTCAACGCTTCCGCCTTGCCGGATGCGCCGCGATACGCTATAATGATATAAAAAACAATGGGAGGCATTGCAATGAAGGCGCTTATGATCGGCGGAACGGGAGTAATCAGCACCAGCGTAACACGAAGACTGCTGGAACAGGGCTGGGAGGTCACGCTGCTCAATCGCGGGCAGCACGCCGCCGTGGAACGCCCCTTTGACGGCAACGTGCGGCAGATGATGGCGGATATCAACGATGAGGCGCGCGTGGCGGAGCTGCTGGGGGATAGCATATATGATGCGGTATGCGATTTTATCGTGTTTACGCCCGATCAGGCCGCGCGCGATGTGCGCCTGTTCCGCGATCATGCCCGGCAGTATGTGTTTATCAGCTCGGCTTCCGCCTATTGCAAGCCCCTGCCGCGCCTGCCTATCGCCGAGGATACGCCGCTGGATAATCCGTACTGGCTGTATTCCAGAAACAAGGCAGCATGCGAGGAGCGGCTGCTGGCCGAGCATGCGCGAACGGGCTTCCCGGTTACGATTGTGCGCCCCAGTCACACCTATTGTGAGCGCAGCCTGCCGGTGCAAATTCACGGCGCGGGCGGCGCATGGGCGGTGCTGGAGCGCATGATGCAGGGCAAGCGGGTGCCAGTTGCCTGCGATGGCGAATCCTTGTGGGTAATGACCACGGCGGAGGATTTTGCCGTGTATTTCTGTGGGCTGCTGGGCAATCCGGCCGCCATCGGCGAGGCCTTTCACATCACCAGCGATGAAACAATCACCTGGAACCAGGCGTACCGCGCGCTGGCGGACATTCTGGGGGTGGATTATCGCCCCTGCTATGTACCCGCCTGGCTGCTGGCGCAAAGCAGGCTGTATGATTTTAACGGCTCAATCCTGGGCGATAAGGCGAACAGCGTGATCTTTGACAACAGCAAAGTGCGGCGCGTAACGGGCATTGGCCGCATTGATTTTACACCCTATGCCGTGGGAGCGCGCCGCTCGGTGGAGTATTTTCTTTCCCACCCGGATATGCAGCGTCCTGATCCCGATTTTCAGGCGTTCTGCGATCATGTGGAGGATGTTGCGGCTGGGATGATGCTGTAATGATAAATAAAGCCGTCAAGGCGGCATGGGTTATTTGCTGATGGACATAAAGTCATCGTCATCATCGTCGTCTGCTTCGGAATCGTCATACATATGCAGACCGTAAACGTTTCTATAAACGGTATAGAGGCTGACTGCCACCCAAAGCAGTGCGGCCCAGTCGGGTATTTTTATGATCTCCATGCCGTCAAGCGCAGCGGCCACAAGGATTAACAACAGCAGCAAGCACATGAGAATGAACCACAGTTTTTGGTCATAGTGCATCTTCCGCCATTGCAGATTCCGCCAATTTCTTTTTGACATGGTAAAACCTCCGCTTTTGTGCTTACGTATGAGCGTATTCTAACATTGCCCAGGCGTGCTGTCAATTGAAGCTGCCAGCTCCTTCGTGCGTTTCGGTTTCCCGTTTTCTGCTTTTGCGGCGCTTAAACAGCGTACAGCATACCGTCATATCGTCCTGCGGCACGCCGCCGCAGCGCCGCATGGCCGCGCTCATCAGGGCGGTGCACAGCGTTTCGGGGGAGCGGTGCAGGCGATCGCGCATGAACAGCTGCACCTGCCCTTCCAGCGCGCGCATGCCGCCGCAGGCGTCGGCCAGGCCGTCGGTAAACTGAATGACCATATCGTTTTCATCCACGGCAAAGCTGTGGGTGGAGGATTGCACCGCGGGCAGGATGCCCAGCGGCAGCGCGCTGCTTTCCAGCACGCGCAGGGTATCGCCGCAGATGACCATGGAAGGGCACGCGCCCAGCTTGTCCAGCGTTACCTTGCCCTGCCACAGGTCGGATACGCATAGATCCACCGTGGCGTATTGCTCCCCATCTGTGGAGGATAGCATGATGCAGTTGATTGCCGACAGCGCCTGCGGCACATCGTAGCCCGAATCCAGGCACAGCGACAGCAACTCCAGCGTTTTTTCGCTTTCCTCATGCGCTTGCCCGCCATGCCCCATGCCGTCGCTGAGCATGGACAGCTCCGTGCCGCCCGGCGCAGAGCGCAGCAGCAGCGAATCGCCGTTTTCGCCGCGTCCATCCCCCGCCGAAGCCGATAGGTGGTAGCACTCCACCATCAGCGGCGGGGTTTCTTCTATCTGGACGGTATCTTTGCTGCGCCGGGCGATGTGCAGCGGCAGATCCAGCTGCTGCGACAGTGCGCCGCAGTAGCGCTCCAGCATGCGCTGGGAGGTGAGGGGCGATTCAAACCGCAGCGCCAGCGAAACATGCTGGTGGATGCGCAGCGCGTACAGCAGCCGTCCCGGCACACGCATGCGGCGCAGCAGGTAGGCCGCTTCACCGATGAGCGCGTCATCGTCGCGGTCGCAGTCGCGGCCGTCGGACAGATCGCCCATTGCCTGGGCAATGGCGGACAGATGCGTGCGTGTGGCCTCGCGCTCCCGCTGGGCATAGGCGCAGCGCAGGGCGCGCTGCTGGGCGGCGCGTTCACAATCCAGCGCCAGGGCGGGCCAGGCTTCCAGACGGGGACAATCCGCCATGCGCGCGGTGCGGTCGCCATGCAGAAAATACTCGCTTAGCAGCGCCTTGGTTTCCGGGGATTTTTCGTGCCAGCAGCGGGGCAGCAGTTCGCACCCTGTGCACATGCGCTCCATCACGTCCTCTAATTGCTCCTCCTCATCCGGCACGCCCACGCGCACGGGTGGCAGCAGCTGGGATAAGCGCAGCAGGTTGCCTGTCCACTGCGCGCGCATGCATTGAGCGTAGGCGGAGGCATTGTCCGCGGCGTCCGGAGACATGCGCCGCACGGAGGCATACACGGTGGATACCATCCGTCGGGGCAGCAGCAGAAAGACCACGCAGGACAGCGCAGCAGCAGCCATGAAGCTGTAATCCATGGAAAAATGCACGGCGTAGCTGGTAAACGCGCCGCACAATAAATAGATAGCGCCGAGCACCCAGCGCTTGCGGCCATAGAATAGCCCGCATACAATGCCGGAGAAGGCGAAGCACACCGCATATCCATCGGCATGGCCGCACAGGGACAGCGCGATGCCCGCGATTAGCCCGGCGCACACGGCGGCCGTGCAGCCGCCCACGCAGGCGGAGAGCAGAATGGCCAGCCCCGCCAGGGCGAAACCGATATTCACCATGCCAATCGCTACCCGGCCCGCGCCGCACAACAGCACGGCGGCCAGCACCAGGCAGCACAACAGATCGTCAATGCGCACGCGGGCACGGCGTTCCTGTGCCAGCGCGGCGGCGTGGCAAAAGGCCGGGGTGCACAGCACGCCTACGATCAGCGACACCGTGCACAGAATCATATCCTCCTGTGTGCCGGGGGAGAAGATCATCATCAGACACCGCAGCGACAGTGCGCAGGCGGCCCAGGCGGAGGCAATCCATACCGCCCGCGGCGGGCGAAAGCGCAGCAGCATCAGCAGCGCGCAGCCCGCATACTGCATCGGATCGATCGCTACGCCCCAAAGCAGACGCAGCCCCAGGCTCAGTAATAGCCCTGCGGCGGGAAATAGCAGCCCACGGCGGGTATACAGCCACGCGCACAGCGCGCACACGGCAAAGGGCGAGGGCAGGCGGAAGCACTCGCTGAGGCTGAGAAAAAAGAACAAAAAGGCTTCCCCGAATTTGCCTGCCAGGGCGGGGCCGCTTTCGCGCAGATAAAGCCGCAGCGGCAAACGCTGTTTTTTTCTATGTGCGGCACGCTTCCTTTGTACAACCGTCTGCATGGCCTGATGCACGGCTGTCACGCTCCATATGCTGTGATTGTATACAGCAGTATACGCGCAGGGAGGGGATGGCCGCGTCGAAGCGGCGCGCGAGATACGTCAAAATAGCAAAGTTCCGCTCGAAAAAGCGCGGGAAACGGCTGAGTATCGGCAAAGCAACTGCTTTGGATAAGAAAATGCCGCCCGATGGGCGGCAAAACTGAAGCGTGCTTGCTATCGCGCCTTAAAGCAGCTCCTCCATTCGGTTCAGACGGCGCAGCGCCTTGCCCAGCCCCAGCGTCCACAGGCCGGGCAGCGCGGCGACGGCTGCGGCGGCCAGCGCAAGGGGAATATAGATCAGCAGCTTTACAAAGGCCGACAGCGCGGCCAGGTCGTCAAAAATCAACCTCAGCACGGCGGCGGATACCGCATCGTATTGCCGCCAGGCCAGCAGCAGCGTCAGCGCGGCCATCACGATGGCCAGCACCCTGCCCAGCAGCATGAACCCACGCCCGGCGCGCACATGTGAAAAATCGGCATAATAGCCCGCCTGCGGGGCGACCACGTTGGCATGCGCGGGGACGGCGGGCTCGCCCGAGGGCATGACCCGCTGCTGCACAGGCGCAGTGTAGGCCGCGGCGTTGCGCGCCGGGGCGGCGTTGCCCGAGCCAAAGCGCCCCGCGCTGCGGGCGGCGCCGCACTTGGGGCAGATGGTGTAGGTATCTTCATTTACGGCGTTGCATTTGATGCAGGTCCACATTGGTACTTCACGCTCCCATGTTCCTTCGTATGCCTATATAACGAATCAGGATGGTAAGTTCTTGCATTAAATCAGGCGGAAATTTTGCAGATCATGGCCACCGCATGCGCGCTGACGCCCAGCTCCTCGCCTTCAAAGCCCATATGCTCGGTGGTGGTAGCCTTAACGCTGACCGCTTCCACGGACAGGCTTAGCGCGGCGGCGATATTCTCCCGCATCTGGTCGATGTGCGGAGCCAGCTTGGGGCGCTGGGCGATCACGGTCGCATCGATGTTCATGGGCGCAAAACCGTGATTGCGCAGAATTTCAGCCGTCTTTTGCAGCAAAATCAGCGAAGAAATGCCCTCGTACTGCGGATCCTTGTCTGGAAAATGCCGGCCGATATCGCCCAGCGCGGCCGCGCCCAGCAGCGCATCGGCAATGGCGTGTAGCAGTACGTCGGCGTCGCTGTGCCCCAGCAGCCCTTTTTCATGCGGGATATCCACTCCGCCCAGGATAAACCGACGGCCCTCCACCAGCCGGTGCGCGTCGTAGCCGTGCCCGATGCGCGGCATGCCGCTTAAATAAAACTCTGCCAAGGCAATATCCTCCGGGGTTGTTAGCTTCAGGTTGCGCGGGCTGCCGGGGCACAGATGCACCGGCACGCCCAGCTGCTCCACCAGCGCCGCGTCGTCAGTGCAGCGCTGGGCAATTTCCGCGTGTGCGCGGCAAAGCAGGGCACGGGAAAAGCCCTGCGGGGTCTGTACGGCGCGAAGCTGCCCACGCGGTGGAGTATCGGCGACGATATCGTCCGCGCCCACGCGCTTGATGGTATCGGTGACGGGCGTGGCGGCCACGCCGCTTCCATACTTGCGCACGGAGGACAGCACGTTTTCAATCGTCTGATCGTCCACCAGCGGGCGCGCGCCGTCGTGCACCAGCACGATATCGCAGTCCTCCGGCAAAAGCGACAGGCCGTTTCGCACGGATTCTTGCCGGTCTGCCCCGCCGTAGGCAACGCCATCGACGGTTAATCGCGCGTCGTTTAGCGCCGTGCGGGTGTCATCTTCATCCTGCGGGCGAATCACCAGGATTATGCCGTCCGCATGGCGGCGCAGCGTGCGCAGGGCGCGGCAGAGCGCCGGCTCGCCCAGCAGGGAAATTAACGTTTTATTGGATTGCGTGCCCATACGCAGCCCGTTGCCGCCGGATAATAAAATGCACCAGGTGCTCATTCGTTTTCCTCACAAAGCGCTTTCAACAATTGCTGATATACCTTGCCTGCGCATTCGGGCCAGCGGCGGGCCATGCGCTCGGCCATGGCGTGCTCGGGCACGGGCAGGTCGATGCTCAGCCGGGCCACGTTGCCCTCCACCAGATTAAGCTGTACCACGTATTCGCCGCTGGCGTTTTGCGTTACTTTGGCGGCGTATTGCTTCTCACGCTGAAAGCGCTGCTTCCAGGCCGGGGCACGGTCGCAGATGAGCACTACCTTGCTGTGCGGCAGGCGGTTGATAAAGAAGGATAGCGTTTCAAGCCCTGCGCTTGTGGGGGCGTACAGGTAGTCCAGCGGATGATTGGTGCGCACAAGCTGCCCCTCGTCTACCAGTTCATGCAAGGCCAGGGCGAGGTCAAAATAGCTCATGATATCGTTTTCAAACATGAAATACAAAAGCTGCGTATGCGTGCAGCCGCCCAGCTCCCTGAGCGCCAGCAGCGTGTAGAGCTTCCGGTCTGTTTCATCCAGCAACGCCGGCTGATTGGGTAACATACGCGCCTCCTGTCAAATCAAAGAAAAATATGTCTTACTTCTTAAATTCCATGCGTACGCCAAAAATCCTGCGAACGCGCGCGAATTTCATCCTCTGAGCGCACGAGCTGAGGATGATAGTGCGGCGGCATCAGCGCCTGCCAGCGTGGGTCGGCATAGCGGTCATCCAGCAGCAGCGCCACGCCGCAGTCGGTTTCGGAGCGGATGACCCGTCCCACCGCCTGCAGCACCCGGTGCATGCCGGGATAGCGATAGGCCATGCCAAATCCGTCCGCGAAGGCTGCGTCGTAGCAGGCGCGCAGGGCTTCCTGGGCAGGATTTACCTGCGGCAGCCCAACGCCTACGACTGCCGTGCCAATCAGGCGCGCGCCGGGCAGGTCAATGCCCTCCGAAAAGATGCCGCCCAGCACGCACAGGGACAGAAAGACGGTATTCGGCGTTTCAAAACGATGGAGATACTCCGCGCGGGCGGCCTCATCCATGCTGCGCTGCTGCACATGCAGGGGCAGCTCGGGCCGCAGGGCCAGCAGCTGATCGCGGATCAATTCCAGATAGGCATAGCTGGGAAAGTAAGCAATATACTTGCCTGCCTGCCCATCATACAGCGCCAGCAGCGACAGCGCAACCTGCCGGGCTGTGGCTTCGCGCTGCTGATAGCGCGTATCCAGCCCGCGCTGGAGGATCATGAGATTGCCGCTGGGAAAGGGCGAGGGCAGGGCGAAGGTGGCGTCCTCCTCCGTGCCGCCCAGCAGCTGACGCATGCGGGAAAGGGGATCCAGCGTGGCCGAGAAGTACACGCAGCCGCGCATGCGCCGCGTGCAATCGGCCAGGTGCCCGGCGATATCCAATCGCAACAGATGGACGCTTTGCTCTTTCCCATGGGACTGGCGCAGCGCCTGGTATTCCTGTGGATGCGCCTGCATGCGCTTCAGGCACAGCCGCGCCAGCAGCAGGGTGCGGTACAGCTCGTGCGTACCCTCGGCCAGCGTTTCGACCAGCACAGGGGTGAGGGCGGAGAGCAGCGCGTCCACGGGCGCGGACAGCTGCAATGCATCCTGGCAGGGGCGCAATGCCTGCAAATAGGCTGTCAGAGCCTGATAGACCGTGTCTTTGCGCCCGCGCAGCTTGCCGCTTTCACGGCGGATGGCGGCAGCTTCGCGGCTGTCCAGCGTGCAGGACAGCATATCGCGCACGCGGGAGGGCAAGTTGTGCGCCTCGTCAATCAGCAGCGTGGGCGTGCGTCCGGCCTCGAAGATGCGCCGCAGCGATACCAGCGGGTCAAAGGCGTAGTTGTAATCGCAGACGACCACATCGGCCGTTTCACACAGCAGGAGCGAAAACTCAAACGGGCACAGGCAGTATTGCTCGCACAGTGAATCGATGCGCGCAGGATCCCAGCGCTTTTCCCGGGAAATGTCCATCAGCGCAGGCAGCTCACGGTCATAGTATCCCTTGGCGCGCGGGCAGAAATCCGGATGGCAGCGCATTTCGGCCTGCGGACAGCGCTTTTCCTTGGCTGTCAGCACCACCCAGCGTGCGATCAGTCCCTGCGCGCACATGCGCTTTAATGCGTCCAGCGCGGCCTGCTGCGTGGTGCCGCGGGCGGTAAGATAGAAAATCTGCTCCGTTTTGCCCTCGCCCAGCGCCTTGAGCGCCGGAAACAGCGTGGCGGCGCTTTTGCCCGTGCCGGTGGGCAGGCAGGCGAACAGCCGCTTTTGCCGCACGATGGCGGTGTATACCTGCGCGGCCATCGCGCGCTGGCCGGGACGAAAGGCGGGATAAGGAAAGGGCAGCTGTGCGATGGAGGCGTTGCGCTGGGCGAGATAATCATCCTGTAGGGCGCGGAAGCGCGCATAGGGCAGCACAATCGCTTCAAACTCCGCCGCAGCCTGCTCACGGGTGAGCGTTTCGTCAAAGACCGCGCATACATCACCATGCTGGGTGATATAGCTGACGCGCAGGGCGATTTGCGAAAGCTCCAATTTCTCGCACAGCATAAAGGCGTAGCACAACGCCTGCGCCCGGTGAGCGGGCAGGGGAGCGGCGGGCGGCTGCGCGGCACAGAGCTTTAATTCCTCCACCAGCGGCGGATCCTGCGTGGGATAAAAGATATCCGCCCTGCCGTACAGCTCCAGCGCAATCCCTGCGCGCGTGCCTGTCCAGCGCACGGCGCGTTCGTTCTCGGCGCTGCTTTGCTGCTGGCGCGCCTTGTGCCCCAGCATGCCGGCGTACATGGCCGCGGCGTTGGCGGGGGTCAGATCGCCCGCGCGCAGGGAAAACTCCACCAGCCGGCGGACGGATAATCGCGTGCAGGGGGAATCCATGGCGGGCGCTCCTTTCGTTTGAATCGGGGATGATATTATTGTAGTATCTGGACAAGCCAATGTAAAGGGCATATAATAAACACGTGAAAAAACCTTTGGAGGATGCAATGGACGAGCTGAAATGCACTGCGCTGGCGCTCAATGAGGATGAAACCGCGCACGCGCTGATATACAGCCGTATGGGCCGGGGCGCGGCGCTGCTGGGCGGCGACGCATACCCCATGCAAAAAAACATAAACGCCGCTGACTGGGCGGCGCGCGATACCCTGCAATTGGTGCTGGGCGATGAGACGGCGGAGGTGTTCGGCCAGAAAGACGGCAGCTTTCCCGCTGCGCTGGATGCGCTGCTGTATGCGCGCTGGCAGGCAAAAAAGCCCGGCCTGATCGTGCTTTCCTGCGCGGCAGCGGAGCATAACGCCCAGCATTTGCTGGAGGCGGCCATTGCCTGCGCCGTGGCGCGGCACGCGCAGCCGGGATATCTGCGCTATCTGGTGTCCGACAATGCTTTTTGCGCTACGCTGTCGGACTGCGCCGAATGGCTCATTGAGGCGGATGAGAAAACAGCCGCGCGCCTGCCGCTGCCCAAGAGCGACGCGGTGCGCTGCGTGCCCGATCTTTCTCCCTACGCGCTGCGCCGCACGCGCATGCTGGGCGGGGCGGGGGCGATGGCCGCCGTGTGCGCCTGCTTGGCCGGGGTGGAAACGCTGGGCGAGGCGTTCAAGGATGAGGATATTCGCACGCTGCTGGGCAAGGCGCTGACGGAGGAAATGCCGCCCGATGCTGGCTTTTCCCGCACGGAAAATCTGCAATACGCCGTGCAGGTATGCTCTTATCTGGAAAATGCCTGCGCGGGCGAAAAATGGCCTGAGATGGGCGAGAACCTGCTGGCGCGGTATGTGCGCGCCATCCTGCCCGCGATGACGGAGTACGAGCAGAAAAGCGCCGCGCTGCCCCGCCGGCTGGCCTTTGCCGTCAGCGCGCTGATAATGCTGTACAGCGGCGTGCGGCCGGATGATCAGGGTGTGTATACCCTGGCAGGCAAGGACGGCTCCATGCCGGTGCTGGATCGAGCCGAGGCGCTGCGGGCGTTCTCGCGCCTGAGCTGCGATATGCCCTGCGAGGCGCTGGCCTATGCCGCGCTGTCGGACTGCGAAATCTGGGGCTGCGACCTGCGCGAAATTGAAGGGCTGGAAGAGCTGGCGACCGAGCAGCTGCGCGATATGCAGCTGTTGGGCGTGTGCGAGGCCATGCGCAAAGCCAGCAAATAAAAAAGGCAGATTTGTTCATCTGCCTTTAGGGGTCTTACTTTTCCCACAGGGCTTCGGGATACTCGCCCTCCTGCGTTAGCCTGGCCAGCGCCTCGCGCACAGCGGGAAGATCGGGCTGGTAGGTGATGCCGTACCACTTGCTGGTGGTGTGCAGCATGCGCACGGTGGATTCGCCATCGCGCAGGGTATCGTTGACCACGAAGGGCAGGTAATACTCGCCCTTGAGCGGGTTGGCTGCCATGGCATTTTGATAAAACGCGGGGAAGCGCGTCCACAGCTGATCCATGAAATCGGGCGTAAAGGCCCATAGGTTCATGGATACCGGCGTATCTGGGGAGAGCAGACGGTAGGTTTCACCGTCCATGGTGGTCAGCGGGCCGTCGCAGGTGGAAATGATGTGCGTGTTTTCCACGATGCTTTCAAGATAGCCATCGGGCGAGGCGTGGCATATGCCGCGCGAAACCGAGCCGTTTTCGGACAGGGTATTCTTCAGCAGAAAGCCCGTCATGGCGTATTCGCCGGGCTTGTGCGGCTGGGACAGAAAATCGTAAATCTGCTGGAAGGCGTCGCGGCCGTAGAAATCATCGCCGTTGATGGCGGCAAAGGGCGCGTCGATATACTCCCGGCAGCACATGACAGCATGGCCGGTGCCCCAGGGCTTGGCGCGGCCGGTGGGCACGGTACAGCCCTCTGGCAGATGATCCAGGTGCTGGAGAACGTAGTGCGTCTCCATCAGCCCTTCCACATGGCAGCCGATCTTCTGGCGAAAATCCTCCAGAATATCGTCCCGGACGATAAAAATCACCCGGCGAAAGCCCGCACGGTAGGCGTCGAAAAGGGAATAATCAATAATGCACTCGCCATGAGCGCCAAAGGAAGCAAGCTGCTTGATGCCGCCGAAACGGCTGCCGATGCCCGCCGCCATAACGGCCAGAATGGGTTCACTGCGCATGAAATCAATACGCTCCTTGTCCATTTTTAAGATGATTATACCACAAACGGCAGAATTTGCAAATTTGGTTTACAAATGGGAGGGAATGCCGCATGCATATCGTATTATACGCGCCGGAGATTCCGCAAAATACAGGCAATATCGCCCGCACCTGCGCGGCGACGGGGAGCGTGCTGCACCTGATTGAGCCGCTGGGCTTTGAACTGAGCGATAAATATCTCAAACGCGCCGGGCTGGATTACTGGCATTTGATGGAGTTGCATGTCCATCCGGATTTTGATACAATGATGGCGGAATATCCGCATGCCGTTTATCATTTTGCCACCACCAAGGCTCCGCGCGGCTATCATGAGGCCAGCTACGGGCCGGAGGATTTTCTGGTGTTCGGCTGCGAAACAAAGGGCCTGCCCGAATCGCTGCTCAGCCGAGTGTACGATCGCTGCATCCGCATTCCCATGCGCAGCGAGGCGCGGTCGCTGAACCTGAGCAACTCCGTGGCCATTGTGCTCTACGAGGCGCTGCGCCAGCAGGGCTTCCCCGGCCTGTGCGATCACGGCGCGCTGACTGGCCGGCAGGACGACGCGCAGCCCTGGATGGACTATGTGTAACGCGAAAGGAAAGAAATAGAATGTATCAGCAGGATAACCGCGACGCGTATTTTGAACGCAAAGAGGAAGAAAAAGAGGCGCGGCGGGATCGCTGGCGGCTGACCATGGGCCTGATGGAATTTCTGGCCGTGGTGGCGGGCGTGGCGGTCACGCTGGTGCTGGTGCTGCTGATCGTAAGCCTGCTGTCCTGGCTGCGGCAGGATGCGTCCGCTACCTTTGACGTTATTTTAGCGCTGTTTAAGTAACCGCACAAAAGGGGAGACTACGCCTATGAAAACCTCCTGGCAATCGCTGTATGATGAGATTTTTGCCTGCGAAAAGTGCGAGCTGTGCCGCCGCATCCACAACAAGGTGCCAGGGCAGGGGGATATTCATGCCCGGCTGATGTTTATCGGCGAGGGCCCCGGCGCGGACGAGGATATGCAGGGCCTGGCCTTTGTGGGCGCGGCTGGGCAGCTGCTGACCAAGATGATCGCCGCCATGGGCATGACGCGCGAGGAGGTTTACATCTGCAATATTGTCAAGTGCCGTCCGCCGCAGAATCGCACGCCCTTCCCCGAGGAGGCTGCGGCCTGCCTGCCCTATCTGCGCCAGCAGGTGGCGCTGGTGCGCCCGCAGGTGATCGTGCTGCTGGGGGCGACGGCGGCCAAAACGCTGCTGCGGCCGGATTTTCGCATCACCCGCGAGCATGGCCAGTGGGAGGAGCGCAAGGGCGTGTGGCTCCTGCCTACCTACCACCCTGCCGCGCTATTGCGCGATGAAAGCAAAAAACGCGACGCCTGGCATGATTTGCAGCTGGTGATGGCAAAACTAAAGGATCTGGAGGCGCAGTGATATGGCGGATATGCAAGCGTTTGAGCAGGAGTGCACGCAGTTTTTTCGCCCCCTTTGGCCGGGCGAGGATAAAATACTGGTCTTTGGCGACGGCAATACCGATCATCCCCCGCTGATGCTGATTGGCGAGGCGCCGGGCGAGCAGGAAACCCTCAAGCGCCGGCCCTTCGTGGGCAAGGCGGGCAAGAACCTGGATGGCTTTCTGGAGCTGATGGGCATGGAGCGGCAGGAGATCTATGTCAGCAACGTGGTCAAGATTCGCCCCACGGCGCGGGGCACGTCCGGGCGCGTGCGCAACCGCGCGCCGTCCAAGGAGGAAATTGCCCTTTTCCTGCCTTTTTTGATGAAGGAAATCGATCTGGTCGCTCCCCGTGCCCTGGTGACGCTGGGCAACGTGCCCCTGCGCGCGCTGACAGGGGATAAATCCACCATCGGCGATATGCACGGCGCGTGGCACACGGCGGTCAATGGCCTGCCGCTGTTTGCCCTGTATCATCCCGCGGCCATTATCTACCGGCGCGAGCTGCTCAGCGTGTACGAGCAGGATGTGTGCAGCCTGCGGGATTCCCTGACAATTCAGACGCAAAAGTGATGCTTTCAGGCATAAGCTGTTTTCATCGCGCGTGAAATATGCTATGCTGACCTCACAAAGCATGAAGGGAGGCGCGCTGCGATGGAATGGCTGATACCAATTATCATCTGCGTGCTGGCGGGCGTGATTCTGCTGATCGTGGAAGCGTTTATGCCAGGGTTCGGCGTGCCCGGCATATCGGGCATCATCCTGCTGCTGGCGGGTGTGGCCATGACCTGGTATGAATACGGGGCCATGGTCGGGCTGGGTACCACGGTAGCCGTGCTGGCGCTGGTGGGCGTGGCGATATCCGTATCGCTCAAATCCGCGTCCAGCGGCAGGCTGTCAAAATCCGATCTGATTCTCAATGATACCGAGACCCCGCCGTCCGAAAACGCGGATATGCAGCTGCTGGTGGGCAAGGAGGGCGTGGTGAAGAACACCCTGCGCCCTGTGGGCACTGCTGAGTTTGACTGCGGAAAGCTGCATGTGACCAGCGACGGCGAATATGTGTCCGAGGGACAGAAGGTTCGCATCGTCCGCGTGGAGGGCACGCAGATCTTTGTAAACAAAATCTGAAAGTGGACAAAAGGAGAGGAAAACTATGGGATTTGATGGAGCAACCGTAATGATTCTCGTATTGCTGCTGCTGGCGGTCGTGCTGGTGCTGGTGTTCCTGCGCTATGTGCCGCTGGGGCTGTGGGTACGGGCGCTGTCCTCGGGCGTAAAGGTCAAGGTATCCGCGCTCATCGGCATGCGTCTGCGCCGCATTTCGCCCCACCGTCTGGTGGATACGCTGATCATGGTGCGCAAGGCCGGCCTGGATATCACCCTGGATCAGCTGGAAAAGCACCTGCTGGCGGGCGGCAACATTGAGCGCGTGGCCAAGGCCATGATTTCCGCCCAGCAGGCCAGCATCCCCATGACCTTTGCCGAAGCCTGCGCCATCGATCTGGCCGGCCGCGACGTGCTGCAGGCCGTGCAGATGAGCGTCATTCCCAAGGTCATTGAAACCCCGCCCATCTCTGCCGTGGCCAAGGATGGTATCGAGCTGCGCGCCAAGGCCCGCGTGACCGTGCGCACGGACGTGAACCGTCTGGTAGGCGGCGCCGGCGAGGAGACCATTATCGCCCGCGTAGGCGAAGGCATCGTAACCACCATCGGCTCCTCCGAAACGCACAAGGCCGTGCTGGAGAACCCCGATCTCATCAGCCAGACCGTGCTGAGCAAGGGCCTGGATAACGGCACGGCGTACCGCATCCTGTCCATTGATATTGCGGATGTGGACGTGGGCCGCAACGTTGGCGCGCAGCTGCAAATGGATCAGGCGGAGGCCGATCGCCGCATTGCCCAGGCCAAGGCGGAGGAGCGCCGCGCCATCGCCGTGGCGCGTGAGCAGGAAATGCTGGCTGCTGTGCAGGAGATGCGTGCCCGCGTGGTCGAGGCCGAGGCGCAGGTGCCCCTGGCCATGGCTGAAGCGCTGCGTGAGGGCAAGCTGGGCGTGATGGACTATTACCAGATGAAAAATGTGATTGCTGACACCAACATGCGCGATGGCATTGCCAATGCCGCCAAGCCGCAGCCTGCGGCCAGCACCGGCGCGGAAAAGGCCTGAGCGCCCATTTGGAAAGGAAAGTAAACCGTGGAAATACTGCTGGTTGTCCTGTTGATCGTGATCAGCGTGGCTTCAAAAAGCAGAAAAAACAGCCAGGCGGCTGTACGGGCGCATCAGCGTACCGCGGCCGCCCGGCCCGCGCCCGCTTCCAAGCCCCATCCTGCGGCCGTTGCGTCCCCCAAGCAAATGCAGCCAAAGGCTGAGCAGCTGAAGATGGAGGACTTTGACTCCGACGATGCGGACAGCTGGGACGGCTCCATTGAGATGGCTCCCGAAACCCCGCATACGCACGAGGGCAAGGATGCCTCCTGCCCGGAGGAGGAGCGCGCGAAGCCGCGCCCGCATCCCGCGCTGCAGCATCAGGAGATGCCTGATCTGGCCTGCGATACCGTGCCGGGGCTGACGCTGAATTTCTCCAATAGCCAAAGCCTGGTGCAGGGTGTGATCATGGGCGAGGTGCTGCGCAGGCCGGAGTTCAAAAACGGCCGCCGCGTGATTCACTGAAATAGATTGAGGATGTTATGAGCGATACGCAAGCGATAAAGGTATTGATTGCCGACGACGAGCCGGGCATGCGGCTGATTCTGCGCAAGATGATCGCGCGCGTGGAGGGCTATGAGCTGGTGGGCGAAGCGCAGGACGGCGAGCAGCTGATTGCGCTGTTTGAGCAGCACCGACCGCAGGTGGTATTTCTGGATGTGGATATGCCGGTGATGAACGGCGTGGCCTGCGCCAACCGCATTCAGGATGAGGATCCTGCCTGCGTGCTGATCTTCGCCACCGCGCATGAGGAATACCGCAGCGACGCCTTTGCGGTCTATGCGTTTGATTATCTGCTGAAGCCTTTCCGCATGGAGCGCGTGATTGAAACGCTGACCCGCGTGCGCGAGCGCCTGCTTGCCGTGCAGCAGCGCCCGCAGAATCCTGTGCCCGCGCCTGTGCAGCGAATAAAGCCCGCCGGGCGCATGATGCTTAAGCACCGCGACGGCGTAACCTTTATCAACATGGAGGATATCCTGCTGGTTCAGCGCGAGGATCGCAGCACTGCCATCTATACGGCCGACGGCGGCAGCTACTACACATCGGATACGCTGTCCGAAACCGAGGCGCGGCTCGATCCGGCGGTGTTCTTCCGCTGCCATCGCAGCTACATCATCAATCTGAATCGCATTCATGATATCACGCCCTATGGCCGCTGGACGTATATCGTCCGCCTGACGGGCACGGATCATGACGCGCTGATTACCCAGGAAAAATATGAAGAGCTGGAGCGTATGTTCCAGTGAATACAGGCCGGGCGGGGGAGGCTCCGCCCCGGCGCTGTTTTTGGAAAGAGCCTATGGAATACCAAACGATTATCCATCCCTTTGAGCCGGTGTTCGATGCGAAGTGCCGGGTGCTGATCCTGGGCTCGCTGCCCTCGGTCAAATCGCGGCAAAATGATTTTTATTATGGACACCCGCAAAATCGCTTCTGGCGCGTGCTTGCCGCCGTGTTGGGGGAGCCTGTCCCGCGCACGATTGCCGATAAAAAGAGGCTGCTGCTGACTCATCATATTGCGCTGTGGGATGTGATCGCCCGCTGCGATATCCGCGGTTCGCAGGATGCAAGCATCAAAAACGCGCAGCCAAACGATATTGCCGCCCTCGCCGCAAGGGGGGAGATTCGTCATATCCTGCTCAACGGCCAGGCGGCAGGCAGATTGTATGAAAAATATGTCCATCTGCCGCAGATTTCGCACCGGATTCTGCCCTCCACCAGCCCGGCCAACGCGGCCTGGACGATGGAAAAACTGACCGAAATATGGCGCGAAGCGCTGAAAAACGCCTTGAATTAGGCGAATTTCTATTGACATTGCCGCCTGTGTGTGGTATATTATCCGGGTAAGCCGCTCGGGAGAGGCTTCTAAACGCGCGCCTGCGCTGCCTCGTGGCTGCAATATGCCTGAGTTCCCGGCGAGTTCTGTATGAGGAGGTGCTGCCAGAATGTATGCGATTATTGCTACCGGCGGCAAACAGTACCGTGTCTCTCAGGGAGACGTCATCTATGTGGAAAAGCTGAACAACGAAGTGAACGACGAAGTCACCTTCCCCGTGCTGATGCTGGGTGGGGACACCGTTGAAGTGGGCAATCCCGTGGTTGCCGGCGCCACCGTTACCGGTAAGGTGCTGCAGCAGGGCAAGAGCCAGAAGATCGTTGTGCTCAAGTATAAGAGCAAGAAGAACTATCGCCGCAAGGCCGGCCATCGCCAGCCCTTCACCAAGGTGGAGATCACCGCGATCAACGGCTAATGACCAGCGTTACCCTGTATCGTGCCGCGGACGGGCGGCTCAGCGGCTTTGAGTGCCGCGGCCATGCCGGATACGCCCAGGCAGGCAGCGATATCGTATGCGCCGCCGTGTCTGTGCTATCGACCACCTGCGTAAACGCACTGGAAAGCGTGGCGGGGGTCAAGCCGCAATTGATCGTACGGGACGGGCTGATGAAGGCTGTGGTTCCGGAAGATCAGATGACGCACGACGCGCAGGTCATCCTGCGCACCTTTGAACAGGGAATACGCGACGTTGCCTCGTCCTATCCAAAGTATATTCACATCACCCTGCGGTGAAGTCAGAACGGAGGAAACACCATGTTGAAACTTAATCTTCAGTTGTTCGCTCATAAAAAAGGTATGGGCTCCACCCGCAACGGCCGCGACAGCGAAAGCAAGCGCCTTGGCCCCAAGCGTGCGGATGGTCAGTTTGTACTGGCTGGCAACATCCTGGTTCGCCAGCGCGGCACCCACATCCATCCCGGCCTCAATGTAGGTATCGGCAAGGATGACACCCTGTTCGCCAAGGCCAGCGGCATCGTCCGTTTCGAGCGCCTGGGCCGCGATAAGAAGCAGGTCTGCATCTATCCCGTCGAGCAGTAAGCTGCGTTCCCATTAAAAAACCCGGCTGTCCAAATCGGATAGCCGGTTTTTTTGCGTGCAGGCAAACGTGCGGCGTTATTTGCGCGGCGCGACGCTGCCGCGAAGGTTCAGCTGCGGCGAGAAAATCATTTTCAGCCTGCGTCCCAGGGGATCAGCCATGCGCTTGAGCAGCGTTTCGGCGGTAGCCTGACCCATCTCCTGGGGATCACAGCTGATGGTGGTCAGGTTCAGGCCGTTTTCGTTGACAAGCGGGGAATCGTCAAAGCAGATGATGCTGATATCCTTCGGCACGCTGCGGCCCATCTTCTGCAATTGATGCACCGCGCCTGCGGCCATATAGTTGTTGCCAATATAGGCGGCGGTATAATCGCGCCCTTCCAGCCATTGGGCAAAGTCCTTGCCTGATTCGCGCGAGAGATCGCCATAGCAGATATCGCCGGCGGTAAAGGGGACGCTGTTGTCCTTCATTGCATCCGCAAAGCCGCGCAGACGATCCTGCGGCGCGGCGGAATTGCGCGGCCCGGCCAGATGGGCGATGTGCCGATGGCCTTTTTTCAATAAATATTGCGCGGCCATGTAACCGCCGCGATAGTTGTCAATGCGCACCACATCAATATCCAGCGTGCGGATATAGCGGTTTACCAGCACGATGGGGATGGCGGCGCTTTGCAAAAATGTAACCAGCTCATGGGTTTCCATGGCGGTAATCATAATGACGCCCGCATAACCGCAATCCTGCGCCGATTGCAGGCGCTCCATTTCCACCTTGGAATCATAGCGGCTGTTGCACAGCACCATGGAATAGCCCTGGGCGCTGAGCACATCGCTGATGCCAATGACGATATTGGCAAAAAACTCGGTGGCGATATCACCCACGATCACCAGCACCATCTTGGAAAGCGTACTGCGGCCCAGAAAAAAATCATCGCAGTTATTGACGCCCAATGCCTGCATGGCGCTGCGGATACGCTGCAGGGTGTCGGGGCGCACCTTGGCGCTGTGCGTCAGCGCGCGCGATACGGTGGCAAAGGAAACGCCGGCCATTTCGGCAATTTGCTTTTGGGTTACCATCGCTGTTCACTCCGTATTTTCAAAAAATGCATCGTTTCCATGAATCTGCAGCACTGTGATATGATTATAGCATGAGATGGACAGACATGCAATGCATTTGCGATAAAAACTATGAAATTTTTGAAATTTGTGAAATTCAATTGACTATTTTAAACGGCAAGATGATCATAAAACGGCATTGAATCGACCGGATCAGCAGCACTGGAAGATATGCAGCCTCATTTAGCATGAAAAACAATATGAAATATTTTTTCGCAGGGAGTGAAAACCATGGCGCACAATATCGGCGGAAACCGGGAATTATTGATCGATAACGCACTGATAGATACGGCACGCACCACCGCGCAGGAGGTGCTGCATCATCCTGTGCGGCGCGAATGCGTGATGACTAACAGCGCCCCGTGGGAAGCGGACGGCTGGGTGTATTATACCCTGATTCAGGAGCAGGGCTTCATCCGCATGTACTATCTGTGCATGCCCATGTACAATCGTGAGCACACCCGCCACGATCCGCCTTTCCATCACATTTGCTATGCTGAAAGCACGGATGGCGTGCACTGGAACAAGCCCGAGCTGGGTATCTGCGAAATCAACGGCAGTACGCGCAATAACGTCATTATGCTGAGCGAGACGATGAACGCCTTCCATGTGTTCCTGGATAAGAACCCTGCCTGCCCCAGGGACGAGCGCTATAAGGCCGTGCTGACGCGGCCGCATCATCAGCTGTGGTGCATGCTCAGCGAGGATGGCGTTCACTTCCGCATGGGCTGGATGCTGTCGGATAACGGCGTGCTTGACTCGCACAATACGGCCTTCTGGGATGAGCACCTGAGTCGCTATGTGTGCTATATGCGCGATTTCCATGACGGCGCAAACGGCGAGCGCATCCGCGATATCCGCAGGATTGAATCGACGGATTTTAAAAACTGGTCTGGGCCGGAGCGCATCAGCTATACCGATTCTCCCTACGATTTTCACATGTATACCAATGGCGTGCAGCCTTATTTCCGCGCGCCGCAGCTGTATGTGGCCTTCCCCGCCCGCTATACCGAGCGCAAGGAATGGACGGCCAATTATGATGCGCTCTGCGGCGCGGAGCACCGTAAATGGCGCATGCAGTTCCATCCGCGCTACGGGTTGTCTGTGACCTACGGGCTGTTTATGACCTCACGGGATGGCAAGAGCTTCCGCCGCTGGAACGAGGCCTTTCTGCGTCCCGGCCCGGAAAGCCCCAAGCGCTGGGTATACGGCGATGGCTATGCCGCCTACGGGCTGATTGTCACGCCTACGGGCGTGGAGGGTGAGGATGACGAATTGTCCTTCTATGCCACAGGCAACGACTGGTCGGATACCCCGGTGCAGCTGTTCCGCTATACCCTGCGACTGGATGGCTTTGTCAGCCGCAGCGCGCCCTATGCGGGAGGCGAGGTGGTCACCCAGCCGCTGTGCTTTGCGGGCGACGCGCTGCATATCAACTTTGCCACCTCCGCCGCGGGTAGCCTGCGCGTGGTAATCGAGGATGAAGCCGGCAATGCCCTGTCTGGCTTTGACAGCGGCGAGCTGTTTGGCGATGCGGCGGATCGCGCCGTGTACTTTGACGGCAATTTGGCGGCGCTTGCCGGGCAGCCGGTGCGCCTGCGCTTTATTCTGCGGGATGCAGATTTGTATGCGTTTCAGTTTTGTACGGAAGGGAAATGAGTGAAGATGTTCCTGCCCGCCTATATCAATCCTCTGGTGGACGACGTGGTGGTTGGCAGTGACGATAAAAACAACTGGCAGACCAGTCTGTGGACTGCGTCCGGCATCTATGAGCACAGCCGCCCGGTGCTTAGCCTCCAGAGCACCTTTACCGAGGAGGAGCAGACCGACCTGGCCTATTATCAGGAGCTGATCGACTATGCTACTTCCAGCCGCGCCAAGTTCATCAATGGTGATGTGGAGCTGAACGACGAAACCTGGCAGAAGTATCTGGATACGTTGGAATCCTACGGCATGAGCGATTATATCGAAATGTGCCAGCGCGCCTATGATCGTTACAGCGCTCTGCCGGAAACAATCGACTAAAACAAAGCGATAAAACGCCCGCTTCCCTGGATGCTCTGGGGAAGGGGGCGTTATTTATGCTGTTTACAGGTTCTCGACAGCCTCACGCTCGGCAGCCAGGGCTTTTTGATAGCGCGTAAGATAGGCTTCAAAGCCCGCGCGGCCAACAGGGTCGGGGGAGAGGGCTGTGCTCTGGGCGTTTGCAAACACGTTGTCCAGAAAATCGGGCAGCGTTTCACGCGCGCCTTTTTGCAGCATGTAGGCCGTCAGCAGGGCCATACCATATGCGCCGCCCTCGCCTGCCGTCATCATGCAGCGCACGGGCGCGTCAACCGCATTGGCCAGGTATTGCTGACCAACGCCCGGCGTTTTGAAAAAGCCGCCGTGGCCGGTCAACATGTCGATGGCTACGTTTTCCTCGCGCAGCGATTTCATGCCGATGGCCAGCGTAGCCAGGGCAGAGTACAGCTGCGCGCGCATCAGATTGGGCAGCGTCAGGCGCGCGGAAGCGTTGCGCACAATCAGCGGGCAGCCTCGCTCAAAGCCCGTCACATGCTCGCCGGATAGGTAGTTGATCACCGTCACGCCGCCGCAATCAGGCTCCCCATGCAGGCTCTGGGAAAACAGGCGGGTATAGAGGGCGTCGGTCGAAAGCGGCTGAGCAGCCAGTGCGGCGAACTCACCGAACACGCCCGCCCAGGCATTGATATCGGAGGTGCAGTTATTGCAGTGCACCATGGCGACGGGGCTGCCGTCCGGGGTGGCCACCACGTCCAATTGCGGATAGACGCGCGACAGCGGGCGCTCCAGCACGACCATGGAAAAGATGGATGTGCCTGCGGAGACGTTGCCTGTGCGCGGGCGCACGGCGTTTGTGGCTGCCATGCCCGTGCCTGCGTCGCCTTCGGGCGGGGCCAGGGGGATGCCTGCCTGCAAGCGCCCGGCAGGATCCAGCAGCTGCGCGCCATCCTGGGTGAGGTATCCTGCGCAGGCTCCGGCAGGCAGAGCCTCGGGCAGCAGCTCGCGGATATGCCAGGGCATGCCCATGGCCTGCGCCCTTTCATCAAAAAGGGACAGCATACGCTGGTCATAATTCAGCGTTTGCGCATCAATGGGAAACATGCCGCTGGCCTCGCCAACGCCCACGGCGCGGCGGCCGGTCAGCGTTTCATGCACATAGCCTGCCAGCGTGGACAGGCGGTGAACGCTGCGCACATGCGGTTCGTTTTGCAGCATGGCGTGATACAGGTGTGCGATGCTCCACCGCTGCGGGATGGGAAAGCCAAACAGCGCGGTCAGCTCCTGGCTGGCGCGGGCGGTAAAGGTATTGCGCCAGGTGCGGAAGGGGACAAGCAGCCGGCTCTCGCCGTCAAAGGCCAGGTAGCCGTGCATCATGCCTGAAAAGCCCATGGCGCGTATCTGCACGCCCGGCATGGCGTCCAGCGCCTGTGTTACCGCCGCGCGCAGCCCGGCCCACACGGCATCGAGGGGATAAGTCCATACGCCGTCCTGATAATCGTTTTCCCAGGTATGGCTGCCTTGCGCGAGGACGGTGTGATGGGCATCCGTCAGCACGGCCTTGATGCGCGTAGAGCCCAGCTCAACGCCGAGAATTGCGTCCATCGGAAAATCACCTTCTCAAAAATTATTTATAATTATGCGGTCTGGCGAATGCACCCTGACCGCGCCGGAGAACAGGAAAAGTACAAAGAATGAAAAGCGAGAGAAAAATTCCAAATATGGCTGTTTCAAAATGTGAAATCTGTGAAATGATTTCAAGGAAACACAAAGAATAAAGCCAGCATTTGCGAATATTATCATATCATATTCGAGCACAAAAAGCAATGCGAATATTGCCGAATGCAGCACGTTTACTGGCGCTCCCGGTCATCGATTTGCCGTTTTGCATTCCTTGAAACCACGGGCGTTTTATGCTAAAATAACTGCATATTTTTACCCAGAAGGAGGCTTTCTTCATGGAGCGCGAATCTTTCCGCTCGCGGCTGGGCTTTTTGCTGGTCAGCGCGGGCTGCGCAATCGGCATCGGTAATGTGTGGCGTTTTCCCTATATCACGGGCAAAAACGGCGGCGGCTATTTTGTGCTGTTTTATCTGATCTGCCTGCTGGTGATGGGCGTGCCGGTGCTGACCATGGAGCTGGCCGTGGGCCGCGCCAGCCGCAAAAGTGCGATTCTATCTTATAAAAAGCTGGAAAAGCCGGGGCAAAAGTGGCACATCCATGGCTGGTTCTGCCTGGCGGGCTGCTATCTGCTGATGATGTATTACACCACCGTGACGGGCTGGATGGTCAGCTATTTCGGCCGCTTCCTGACGGGCGCCTTTACGGCTGAAATGACGGCGGAGGTCGTTAGCGGCGTGTTTGGAACGCTTTTGTCTTCGCCCGGCGAAATGGCGATCTGGACGGAGATTGTGGTGCTGTTGGGCTTTGTGGTGTGCAGCTTTGGGCTGCGTAACGGTTTGGAGCGCATTTCCAAGATCATGATGATGGCTCTGCTGGCGCTGATTGCGCTGCTGGCTGTGCACAGCCTGACGCTGCCTGGCGCGAAGGAGGGCATGAAGTTCTATCTTTTGCCCTCGGTGGACAGCATCCGCGAAAATGGCCTGGGCAACCTGATTGTGGACGCGATGAACCAGGCGTTTTTCACCCTGAGTCTGGGTATTGCGGCCATGGAGATCTTTGGCAGCTATATGAGTGAGCAGCACGCCTTGGCGGGCGAGGCCGTGCGCATCTGCGCGCTGGACACGCTGGTGGCGCTGATGGCGGGCACGATCATCTTCCCGGCTTGCTTCTCCTTTGGCGTAAAGCCCAATCAGGGCGCGTCGCTGATCTTTGAAACGCTGCCTAACGTCTTTGTCAATATGAAGGGCGGCCGCCTGTGGGGCACGCTGTTCTTCCTGTTTATGATTTTTGCCAGCTTCTCCACCGTGCTGGCCGTGCTGGAGAATATCATTTCGGTCTGCATGGATACCTTCGGCTGGAGCCGCAAAAAGGCCGCGCTGATCAACGGCCTGTTGCTGGCTGTGCTCAGCCTGCCCTGCGTGCTGGGCTTCAATGTATGGAGCCATGTGCAGCTGGGCGGCCGCGGCGTGCTGGATATGGAAGACTTTGCGGTCAGCAATCTCCTGCTGCCCATCGGGTCGCTTGTGTATCTGCTGTTCTGCGTAACCAAGTGGGGCTGGGGCTTTGACAAGTATCTGGCTGAGGCTAACCGCGGCAGCGGCTTGAAGCTGTCGCCCAAGCTCAAGCCTTATTTCCAGTGGGTGCTGCCGGTGCTGATTCTGCTGATTCTGGTGCAGGGACTGCTTGGCTAAAACTGGAAGAATAACTGCTGATAAGAAAAGCCTGCGTATCAAAAAAAGATACACAGGCTTTTGCTTATGGCCTAAACAGCGCTTATACAGTGAGTGTCTTTTCAATCAGCACCAACTGCACATCCGGAATATCGTTAAATACAGTGGGCACAATGCCAATCTCCTGATAGCCCAGCTTTTTGTACAGGGCGCGCGCGGCTGTGTTGCGCGCGTTGGTATCCAACCGCAGCTCGGAGCAGCCGGTTTGCCGCGCCAAATCTTCATAGAAGCGAACAAAGGCACGGCCATAGCCTTTGCCTGCCGCATCAGGAGAAATCACCAGTGTATGCAGCACGCAAACTGCGCAGTCCGGCACGCTGCGCATCCAGCGGCCTTGTTTGTATACGTCTACCTGCGCCTGGTTGATGATGGCGACGCCCAGCACTTGTCCGTTTTCTTCCAGCACATACAGATCGTCACGCTACAAGGCGGCTTCGGCGGTTTGCCGCACGGGATACACGCCGCGAATCCAGCCGGTAGTTTGCAGGCCGGCGGCTTCGGCATCGTGGATTTTATTATAGATGGTTTCGATGGCGGAAAGATCATTGCCTGTGGCTTTTCTGATGAGAAAATCCGGCATGCGGCACCTCGTTGTATTATAGAATCATCAGCTCGCGCGGGGCGGCGTTGAGCGTTTCGCAGCCATCCTCCGTGACGGCCACCAGATCCTCCACGCGCACGCCGAAGCGCCCCGGCAGGTAAATGCCCGGCTCGATGGAGAAGGTCATGCCCGGCTCGGCGATGGCCTCGCTGCTGGCGCTGACGTCGGGGAACTCGTGCACCTCCAGGCCAATGCCATGGCCGGTACGGTGGATAAAGTATTCGCCATAGCCCGCATCCTCGATGACCTTGCGTGCTGCATGGTCAATATCGCGCAGCGCCGCGCCCGGCCGCACGGCGGCGCGCCCAGCGGCGTTGGCTGCGCAAACCAGATCGTACACGCGCTTTTGTTCGTCGCTGGCATGGCCCATAAACACGGTGCGCGTCATATCGCTGCAGTAATCCTGCCAGGTCAGACCCACATCCAGGATGACCGAATTGCCGTCCTTGAGGATATCCGCGCCGGTATCGTGGTGCGGCTCGGCGCAGTTGGAGCCAAAGCAGACCAGCGGCTCAAAGCTGGGCTTGGAGGAGCCAAGCTGATTGGCAAAGCCCGTGTGCAGCGCGGCGGCTTCATTTTCGCTCATGCCGGTGTGCAGGCGCGCGATGGTCTGCATGGTGGCTTGGTCGTTTTTATGGGAGCTTTCGCGCATCCATTGCAGCTCCTGCGCGTCCTTGTGCATGCGCGCGTCGTCCACGCAGCGGGAGCCGACCACCGGGCGGATATCTCCGCGCGCCTCCATCAGGCGGATGGTAAAGTGGCTGGGCCACAGCTTGTCAATGCCGATGGGGCCGGATTGCAGGCCGTCGGCCAGGATGCGCACGCAGTCCTGGGTGTCGTCATATTCGATCAGCTCTGCGCCGATATTGCCCCGCAGGGCAAAGAGCCGGTTGGCGTACAGGCGGGTATCGCCCTGATCGTTGATATACAGCGCTACCATGCGCTCACCGGGGGTGATCCACTTGCCGGTAAGATAAAACAGAGAGGCGGGCGCGGAAATCAGCGCCTGCTTCAGGTTCATTCTGCGCAGGTTTTCAGCCACGCGCGCAACGCGGGATGCATGCATAAAAATGCCTCCTTTCAAGAACAATCGTATTGTATCACCAGTATATTTCCGGCGCAAGGCTATGTTTTCTTTTGGAGGAAAATATGTTATAATATAGGCGTTATTTACGATGGAGGGTTGCCTGCATGAGTGAAGCGCGCCACACCGCTGCCGAGCACAGCATTATCACGACTTACCGCAAGCCGATCTGGCGCAACTTTATCTCCGCCATCAAGACCTACCAGCTCATTTCGGCTGGGGATCGCATTGCGGTGTGCATGTCAGGCGGCAAGGATTCGCTGCTGCTGGCGGCCTGCCTGCGCGCGCTGCAGCGCCACAGTGAGGTGCCCTTTGAGCTTTGCTACCTGACGATGGATCCCGGCTATACGCCTGAAAACCGCGCCAAGGTGGAGGAGAACGCGCGCAGGCTGGGCTTCCCCATCGAGATATTTGAAAGCGATATCTTCTCCATCGTAAACGACGTGCCCGCTTCGCCCTGCCATGTGTGCGCGGCCATGCGCCGCGGCTATCTGTACAAGGAGGCGCAGAAGCGCGGCTGCAACAAGATCGCTCTGGGTCATCACTATGATGACGCGGTGGCTACAGCGCTGATGAGCCTGTTCTACGGCGGCCAGTTCAAAACCATGATGCCCAAGGTGAAAAGCGACAACTGGGCGGGCATGGAGCTGATCCGCCCGCTGTTTCTGGTACGGGAGGAGCATATCATTGCCTGGCAGCAGGAGCAGGGGCTGGAGTGCCTGCGCTGCGCCTGCCGCGTGACCAGCAGCGAGGATGGCGGCAAGCGCAAGTATATCCGTGATCTGATCGAAAGGCTGTCGCTGGATAATCCCAAGCTGAAAAACAATATCTTTGCCGCGCTGTCCGCCGTGGATCTGGATACGGTGCTGGGCTACCGCGCGGTGGGCGCAGACACCGTAACGCCCTTTACGCAGGATTATGCCGCGCCGCAGCGGCAAGAACTGGAGGTGAACGCATGAACCCGCAGAAAATTGCCATTATGACCGATTCCTGCACCGACGTGCCGCAGGAGCTGGTGGAGCAGTATCAAATGTATGTTGTGCCCATGCGCGTGATCTATCATGATCGCGAGTATACCGACAAGGTGGATATCACGCCGCAGCAGGTATACGACCGGCTGGAGGAGGAGGTGCCGCATACCTCCCTGCCCAGCATTGATACCGTGTGCGATGCGCTGAGCCGCATCGAGCAGGCGGGCTACGAGCATGTGATCGCTGTGTCCATCTCGGGCGCGCTCTCGGGCACGGGCAACGCCATGCGCCTGGCGGCGGAGCAGTTCCCAAACCTTGATTGCCGGGTGATCGATACGCTCAATATCGGCATCGGCGCGGGCTTTCAGGCCATCTATGCCGGCCGGCTGATCGAGCAGGGCCTGGATATGGAGGAAATCTGCCGCAAGATTCAATACAGCGTGGAGCATACGCGCGTGTATTTCTGCCTGGCAACGCTGGAATACCTGCGCAAGGGCGGGCGAATCGGCCGCGTGGCCTCCATGCTGGGCTCGGTACTGAACCTGAAGCCCATCATTTCCTGCGATGCGGACGGCGCGTACTATGTGGTCAGCAAGGCGCGCGGCCGCGTGAAATCCATCGCGGAGACGGTGGCGCTGGCGCTCAAGCAGGTGCAGGGCAACGCCAAATACTGCATCGCCGTGGCCAATGGCAGCGCCCGCGAGGAGGCGGCCAAGCTGGCGCAGGAGCTGCGGCAGCGCCTGCCGGATGCGCAGCTGTTTCTGGAATGTGAGGTAAGCCCCGCTCTGGGCGTGCATACCGGCCCCGGCCTGCTGGGCATCGGCGTGCAGGTAGTGGAAGGATAAACACGGCTTTTTCAAAGCTTATAAAAAACAAATCGGCTGGGCTGGAGAAAACTCCGCTCAGCCGATTTTCTATATGCTCTTATTTAATCAGATACCGGTAGTCCTGCCGCAGGATGTGCCGGAAGAAAGGGATGCACAGTACCAGGTCGGATGCGATCCATGCGGCGGGATCGGCCGCGCACAGGGCATAGAAGGCCAGTGGGCGCGCGTTTGCATCCACCTTGCCGCCGGCAACCGCCGCGGGCAGCAGCAGGCACACGGTGATGCGGGCAATCAACTCGCCTGCGCCTGCGCACAGCACATATTGCGGCCGTTCGATTCCCTGAATGCAGTTGCGCATGATGTAGATAAAGCCAACCAGCAGGAAAAGACCGAAATCCACATACAAAAGCGTGTTGCCGTAGCGGATCGTTTCAGGCGTAACCTTATCTGCACTTAGAAATACGCGCAGATACAGGCCGTTAATGCTCAGCAGCAAGCCGATGGTGGCGCTGAGAACGCCCACGATCAGCAGCATGATCAGCGCTTGCAGCGTGCCCTGCCGGATGCGCTTATAATCGCCCGCGCCCAGGTTCTGCGCTGTAAAGCTGGTCATGGATACGCCCAGAGCGTTCAGCGGCGTTGAAATCAGGCAAAACAGCTTGTTAGCCGCGCCGTAGCCGTTCTGCGCGGCGCTGGATACCAGCAGGCCGTCCACCATGTCAAACTGCACCACCACGCTCTGCATGATGATAATGCCAATCGCCAGAACGGAAAACTGTAGGCCCAGCGGGATGCCCTGGATGATGTGCTGGCAGATATCGCTGCGCGTAAGGGCGAAATCCTGCCGGGATAGCCGCAATTGCGGATAATGTGCAAAGGCGTAGATAAAGCAGGCGATGGTGCTCAGCAGCTGCGCCAGCACCGTGGCGATGGCCGCGCCCGCAACGCCCCAGCCAAAGGAAAGAATGAACAGCAGATCCAGCGCCACGTTCAGCAGCGTTGAAAACAGCAGGAAGGCCAGCGGCGTGACCGAATCGCCGATGCTGCGCAGGAAGGAACAGATGAAGTTGTAGAACAGCTGCGCCCCGATGCCGCAAAAGATGATGGCGCAGTAGGTATGCGCCGCGCGGTACACATCGCCCTGATCGGGGGTTACGTGAATCCACGCCAGCAGGGGATTGAGCAGCGCCATGGCCAGCGCCGTCAGCAGGATGGTCAGCACCGTGGATAGGACGATCTGCGTGGCCAGCGACCGCCGCACGCCCCCCTCATCATGCGCGCCCGCGTGGCGCGAGGTGATGACGCAGAAGCCCGCGCTGACGCCGAAGGCAAACTGCAGGAAGATGAAAATCAGCGACTGTGTATCGTTGACGCCCGCTACATCGGTGGAGGCCAGCGTTTGGCCCACGATCGCCGCGTCGCTGATGGAGTATACCTGCTGCAGCAGGTAGGACAGGATGATGGGCAGCGAGAAGCGCAGAATGGTGCGCCAGCAGCTGCCCTGGGACAGATCCATGGGCTTGAATAGCGATTGAATGCGCTGCATCATGCGTGACATAAGGAATACCTGCCTCCATAGCAAATTTCCGAGCCAAGAGAATAGCACCGGCAGCGCCAAAAATCAAGAGGGAAAATTAGTACAATTTTATGCCAATCATGCCATTGCGGCCGACGGCTTGCCAGACTGCAAATAAACAAATCGAGGCATGCAGCCATGCGGCCGAATGCCCCGATTGCGAGCTGAAGCTTTGTTTCTATATTTCAGCGTGCGCGCACAACGCTAATTCCTGTAAAAATAGAAATCGCATTTATCGCTGCCGCGTCCTATCGTGCCCTGTCGCTCGAAGGCGATGCCGCACATATCGCCATAGACACGATCGTCACTCAGGCAGAAAGTAGCTGTCAGCTCCCTGCATCCCAGCAATTCGCAATACTTCATATAGGGGCATTGCAGAACATCGACCCTGTAATGCGTGCTGTCGGCTTCAATTTCTGTAAATCTGAAGCCCGCATCTCCGCTGAACATTGTGCCGATCATCTTGTGAAAAATCTTAAAGAACAGCGGCCGGATAAACGGGAGCTTCGTGGCGATACGCAGCCGTTTCCGGTCGGGCTCTACGCCGATTCTGACCGATTCTTCGATCAGGGCCAGGGCTTCTTCCTGCGAGATTATATTTGATCATTTGCAGATAAATGGCCGCTCGCGGGAAGATCATCCGCTCGGTATGCAGCTTTTCTTTGGGGGAAAGCTCTTTATATTTGCCGCATAGTTCGTTGCAAAGGCTTACCGCGTCATGGATCAGGACGTCCGTCTGCTCCTTGCCGAGTTTCTTTCTCAGCTTATTCAAGAGATAAGAGAAGCCGCCCAGCTTTTCATAATATCTTTGATTGACCATCGTTCCGCGCTCCTGTGCATTTGCAAATTGCGATTTGCTGAATTCTCCTTCCTCAGTATAACACACGGGAGCTGCTGCAGCAAGAGAATGGCAAAGACATGCATGCTCACGTTTCCGGGCCCAACGGCAGCGCTAAACAAGGCGCCATTCGATGTGCTATGCAGACGGGTGAAAGCTATGCCGGTTTATCATTTTGAATTTGGAATATGAAAGAATTTTCTACAAAGATCAGCAGATGTTTGTTCTCTTTGCGCCATTTCTGCTTCAAATAAATCACGTCCGCCTGAAGAAATGGCTTCTTTAAATGATAGTGCTTCTTGAGACGCTTTGTCCCAACGGGCTACAGCCTTTTCGTTTTCATACCAATAGTAGTCTGCATGAGTAGCAATTTCGTTTGCTGCATAGCGGCATTGCTCTGCATACTGTGAAACGGCGCGTAAAGCTTCTTCCGGATGGTTAAGCGAAAGATACGCATACGCAACTTCCTTGATATCAACGTAGTATGGAACACCGTCAAAGGCGGTTGTACTCAAATGCATGAATTGCTCTGCTTTATGCATATAATCGTTTAAATCGTCGTTTTTAGGCAAACATGGGAAAATGATATTTTGAAAGTATGGCAGAATAGACGCCACCTGTTCTTCAAAAGTTAGATGTATATCAAGCAGAGGAGAACCCAATCCTGCATTGCGAACATAGTAAGCCAACCCCATTGAACTGAGCGCTAAACAATGCTTAACGTATTCATTGATTTCAAGCGGTGCAAAAAAAGAACCAAATCCTATATAGATATCGACCAGGTCCCCAATACGACCCAAATGGAAAGAGATGCATACAACATATTTTCCATCCATGCTGTATTTCCAAATAGCGCCGTATCGTAAAAAATAGCCATAGGGAGCAATGGACTCAAGTAGCTTTGCTGCCACATATTTGCGTTTTTCTGCTGCTGTCATTCGATATATCCTCCTCTTTTTTGGCATGTATAGGGCTGCAATCTACGGCTTGAGAAATCTCAAAGTGCCCGGCATACCGGTGTAAGCACGAATATCATAAATACAGGATACCTTTTGGGACTGATGCTGTCAAGATTATATCGATCTGTAAAGCAAAAAAAGGGACGATTGCGCATTGATACTACATCGCCTGACAAAGCACGATTGCATCACTTATGAATCCACCCAGCTGCGCCGCGCAGGCTGACAATATACCACTCGTCCTCTTCTTTCAGAATGGGAAGCTTGGTGCCGTTGTCAAGCAGCGCGACCTTGGGCGCGGAGGGATCGTTCCAGGCGTATACCGGCGTTTCCGTTTCGGTTACATACCAAGCCGGGTTGAAGAGAATGTAGTCCGAATCTGCCCAGCCGCAGGGCGAACCTTCAAGCTCGCCAAGAATGCAATATACGAATCCGTTATTCTCCGCTGTCCATCCTGAAGCGTCTGCATCCTGCACGGATAGACGATCCCCATAATGCAGCGTTTGTATCGCTTTGGCGGAAGCGCTGGGTCCTTCGCGCAATGTGAGCGTTTCACATAGCACCACACAAGGATAACCGATTTGCGTTCCCCAGGGGTCGGGCGGTATGATCTCCGCATGGGCAACCCCAGCGCATCCAAGCGCAAGCATCAGCGCAGCCAGAAGCGTCAGACAACCATACTTTTTCACATTCATTTCTCCCTTTTTATTGATTCAACAATAAAACGATGCACATGGCAGTTTTATTCCTTGTGAGGGAAATTTTCTCAGCTTTTGGGTGAATGGCGGCTTTTCCGACACAAAAAACGGCTGCCAGAATATCCATCTGGCAGCCGCCTGTCATTATGAACGTGATTACGGGGTGATGCGGTTGGGGCCGCGGAACAGGAACATGACTTCCTTGATCGGAATGCCCAGCAGCAGCATGGTCAGACGATCCACGCCCAGGCCGAAGCCGCCGTGCGGCGGGCAGCCGTAGCGGAAGAAGTCCATGTAGAACTTGACGTCCTCGCCCAGACCCTTTTCGTCGGCCTGCTTGCGCAGCTGCTCATAGCGGTGCTCGCGCTGCGCGCCGGTGGTGATTTCCGTGCCGCGCCAGATCAGGTCATAGCCCAGGGGCATGCCGTGCTCGTCGCGCATATGATAGAAGGCGCGCTTTTCGGGGCCGTAATCGGTGACGAACAGGAACTCATGGCCGAACTTGTCCATGCTCAGCTTGGCGCACAGGCGCTCGGCGTCGGTGGTTAGGTCGTTCTTTTCGCTCTCGTCGCAGGTGTAGCCGTAGCGCTCTTCCAGCTCCTTATACACATCCTGCAGCTTCATCTCGGGGAAGGGCAGGGTGGGCACGATGGTTTCCATGCCGAACAGCTCTTTGATCTGCTCGCCGTACTTTTCCTTTACGCGCTTGAGAGCGGCCTGCAGCAGCTCCGCTTCGATGGCCATGACGTCGCGGAAAGAAGTGATATAGCTCATTTCCAGGTCGAAGCCGGTAAACTCGGTGGCGTGCTTGTTGGTGAAGCTCTTTTCGGCGCGGAACACCGGCCCCACCTCGAAGATGCGGTCGAAGCCGGCGGCCATGGCCATCTGCTTATAGAACTGCGGGCTCTGGCTCAGGTAAGCCTTGCGGTCAAAGTATTTCAACTCAAACACATCGGAGCCGGATTCGGACGCGGCGGCGATCAGCTTGGGCGTATGGATTTCCATAAAGTTGCGCTCCAGCAGGAACTCGCGCATGGCGGCCACCAGCTCGGTCTGCGCCTTGAAGATCAGGGTGTTGCGGTCGCTGCGCAGGTCGATCCAGCGATAGTCCAGGCGGCTATCGATGGCCGCGTCCTTGCTGATGGGCAGGGGCTCGGCGATGGATTCGATCTTCATCGTATCGGGCAGGATTTCCACGCCGCCCAGCTTTACATAGCTGTTTTCAACGGCCATGCCTTCGGCGGTGATAACGGATTCCACCGTCAGTTGATCGACGATGGCGGCGACCTCGGGGTGCTTTTCCTTTTCGATGGTCAGCTGCACGCGGCCGGTATAGTCGCGCAGCACCAGGAAGGCCATGGTGCGCTTATTGCGGATGTTCTCCACAAAGCCCTGTACTTTGTTGCGCTCGCCCAGCTTCAGGTGGGCAATCAAGCTTCTTTCCATATTGATTCTCTTCCTTTCGGCAGTGATTGAAAGCGATGCTCAGCCCTGCGCCAGCGCGCGGATGGCTTCCGCAGCGCCGTCCAGGGGGATTTCCTGCTCCTCGCGGGTGGACAGGTTGCGCGCCTTGACCGTGCCGCGGGCCAGCTCGTCCCCGCCCACGATGACAATGTAGCGCGCCGCGATTTTATCGGCGTATTTGAACTGCGCCTTCAGGCTGCGTCCGCACAGATCTTCCTCCGCGCGTACGCCCAGATCGCGCAGCTGCTGGCACAAAAGATACGCGGGCTGCTTGGCTTCTGCGCCCAGGTTGGCGATATACACATCGCACAGCGGGGGCTGGGGCAGGGTGACGCCCTGGTTTTCCAGCTCCATGATGATGCGCTCGGTGCCGATGCCAAAGCCAGCCGCCGGGGTGGCCGGGCCGCCCAGCTGCTCCACCAGCCCATCGTAGCGGCCGCCGCCGCACAGGGCCAGACCCTCGCGGCCGCGGGAAACCATCACCTCGAACACGGTCTTGGTGTAGTAATCCAGGCCGCGCACGATGTGCGTATCCACCTTGAAGGGAATGCCGCGCGCGGTCAGCAGGGTTTGCAGGGTTTCAAAGTGCTCGCGGCACTCGTCGCAGAGCATATCCAGCATGCTGGGCGCATCCTTGACCAGCGCCTTGCAGCCCTCCTCCTTGCAGTCCAGCACGCGCAGGGGATTGCGGTCAAAGCGTTCACGGCAGGTGGGGCACAGCTGATCCAGCCGGCCGGAGAGATACTCCTTCAGCGCGGCGTGATACTTGGGACGGCAGTGCGGGCAGCCGATAGAATTGATATTGACCGACAGGCCCTTGAGCCCCAGATCGCCCAGGATGCCCAGCAGTGTTGCGATCAATTCGGCTTCCACCGTCGGCTCCTTGCCGCCAAAGCATTCCATGCCGAACTGATGATGCTCACGCAGACGGCCGGCCTGGGGCTTTTCATAGCGGAAAACAGGGTTGTTGAGGTAATACATTTTGCAGGGCAGCGCGTCGGCAAAGAGCTTGCCCTCCAAAAAGGCGCGCACTGCGCCCGCCGTGCCCTCGGGCTTCAGGGTGATGCTGCGATCGCCCTTATCCTTGAAGGTGTACATTTCCTTCTGCACGATATCGGTGGTATCGCCCACGCCGCGCAGGAAAAGCTCGGTATGCTCAAAAACGGGGGTGCGCACCTCGCGGAACCCTGCCAGGGCGGCGCGGCGGCGCATGACGGCCTCGATCGTCTGCCAGATATAAGCGTCCTGGGGCAGCATATCGCGCGTGCCCTTTGGTGCTTGCGTCAGCATGAAATCCCTCCTAAAAAATAATCCCATGCGCATTGCATGGGACGAAATTACATTTCGCGGTGCCACCCAGCTTGCATCCTAAAAGGACGCCGCTTGCATTCCTTAACGCGGAAAACGCTCGCTCTCGCGGGAGGCTCCGGGCTGTCGTCTCGTGCGCCGGCGGAGGAATTGCAGCCGTGTTCCTCCTCTCTATGCGCCGTCCGCACACGAGGGTTGACCTTTCATAGCCGGTTGTATTATATAATGAAGCGGCGGATTTTGTCAAGCGCGAAAGCGCCCTGCGGCGGATGAAAGAAGGCGCCCTGCGGCGGATGAAATCAGCGCGAAAGCTTTATTATGAAAAATTTATAAAAAGACGGCGTATATGGTGGATTTTTATAGCGCATTGTGCTATAATCAAATTCCAGTTCATCATCGAGGTTTTTTGCCATGTCTTTCAGTTTGATTCATGCCAACGAGCTGACTAGCCTGGACTTGCTGATCCGCATTTTTGTGGCCGTGTTGATCGGCTGCGTGGTTGGCACGGAGCGCGAGTATAAAAACCGTCCTGCCGGTTTGCGCACGCACGTGCTGGTATGCCTTGGCGCGTGCATGATTGCCCTGGCTGAAGGCCTGTTTACTGTCAACATCGACGCCTCCACCAGCAGCAACGTCACCTACAACTTTGGCCGTCTGTGTGCGCAGGTCATCAGCGGCATCGGCTTCCTGGGCGCGGGTACCATCTTCACCCAGCGCAAGAAGATCGCCGGCCTGACAACTGCCGCCTCCCTGTGGAACACCGCGTGCCTGGGCATTGTGACGGGCTACGGCTATTATTGGCTGTCTCTGTGCGGCTGCGCGCTGGTGCTGGTTACCCTGATGCTGCTGCAGAAGGTCATTCGCGTCAATGCCATCAAGCGCGTGGAGGTTCGCTTCAGCAACCGCGCTGAAACCATTCCCTTCATCAATGAGTTCTTTGAAAAGGCCGGCATCAAGGTGCTGGATCTGGACTTCCACATTGAGGCTCCTGCCGAGGATTCGCCCAAGGATGGCAACCAGTATACCAACACCTACACCCTGCACCTGCCCGGCAAGCTCAGCTATACCGATGTGATCAACCAGCTGGCTGCCTATCCGCACATCTACTCCGTAAGAACCACCAACACCTGATTGATTACGATCCTGAGCGGCACATGTTGCGTTGCAATGTGTGCCGCTTTTTGAAAGGAAAACATGCCCTTGCAGTTCACCATACTAACCAAATCTGAGGATGGCCCCTGCCTGTACTGGTGCACGGGCGCAGGGGAAAGCCTGCAGGCCGTTGCTGACACGCTGCGCTTGGAAAAGCGCTCGCACACGCTGATCGCCTGCCAAAGCGCGGATTGGGATCGCGATTATTCGCCCTGGCCCGCGCCGCCTGTCTTTGGCAAGCAGGGCTTTGCGGGGCAAGGCGAGCAAACGCTGGCTAAGATCCGCGCTTTCTTTACGCAGGATGGCGCGGCGGAGCGCCCGCGCGCCATCGGCGGATACTCGCTGGCGGGGCTGTTCAGCCTGTGGGCGCTCAGTCAGGACGCGGGATTTGCGGGCGCGGCCAGCTGCTCCGGGTCGCTGTGGTATCCGGGCTGGGCGGAATATGCCGCGCAGGCGCGCTATCCGCAAGGCAGCCGCGTATACCTGAGCCTGGGGGAACGCGAGGAGCGTGCGCGCAATGCGGCGCTGGCCAGAGTAGGCGACGCCACGCGTGCGCAGTATGCTGCGCTGCTGGCGGATGCGGGCATTGCGGATACGACGCTTGTGTGGCATCCCGGCGGGCACTTTGACCAGCCTGACGCGCGGATGATCGCAGGGCTTGCCTGGCTACTGCAAAAACTATGATTTGTGGTATTGCCTGTTTTTGCCAGACATTGAACGAATGAGCCGCATGACAGCGCATGGATGCTGGAAACGACTGCCAAAAGCCTGAATTCATGCCATAAACTGCCAAAAATTCGGGGAACGAGCGCCATCTTAGAAGCGTTTAATAGGCAGCGATGCACAAAACATCGCAAATTCTAAGGAGGGTGTTTTACCATGAAAACCTCGAAAAAATACGTTCGTACCGTTTCGGCGGCGCTGTGTTCGCTGCTGCTGCTCTCCAGCGCGCCCGCGCTGGCGGATACCTATGCCACCGTGCGCGGCGGCGGCTTGAATCTGCGCCAGACGGCTTCACTGGACGCCAAGGTGCTGGGACAGTATCCTACCGGCACATGGGTGACCATCCATGAGCAGGGCGATACCTGGAGCCGCGTAACTGTGAACGGCAAGTCCGGCTACATGATGACCAAGTATCTGTCCAGCGGCGCCCGCAACGGCACGCTGTATGTGCGCACCAATACCGGCATCGGTCTGAACCTGCGTAACGCGCCCAGCACGGAGGGCGATATCATCACCTCCTTCAAGCCCGGCACGCAGGTCAAGGTGCTCAAGCGCGGCAACGGCTGGCACTATGTATCCGTGAACGGTAAGGAAGGCTACATGAGCAGCAAATTCCTGAGCGCCTACAATGTATCCTATACCAAGCCCGTCAAATCCTTCACCGCGACCCTCAAGAACATCAATGGCGGCAGCGTGGTCAATTTCCGCCTGTATCCCGGCATGAAGACCAAGATCATCGGCGTGTACCCCGTGGGCACCAAGGTGACCGTGCTGGAGATGGGCGATAACTGGTCCAAAGTGGAAATCGACGGCAAAACCGGCTATGTGAGCACTTATTTCCTGAAGTACTGATTCACAACTGAATAGCGCAAAAGTGAAAAGTGTACAAATGATGCAGGCGGCAGGGGCTTTCTCCTGCCGCCGCAGCATGCGGGCTTTCCCTGTTTATGGGGGAAGCTCTTTCTTTTTTCAAATAGCGCTTGACAAATTGTTTCATTTATATTATGTAAAAACATATATTGTAAAACGCATATTTTTAAATATGTAATGCAAATCGATGACGGAGAGCGTGAGGGCGCAAGAATGGGTTTTCTTTCTTTTAACATGGCCTTTTATCGCGCTGAACTGAGGCGACTGGCTGAAACGCCGCCGACGGTTGCGGCGATTTATCGTGCCCGCACGCTGCTGAAAATGCTGGATGATCTGGCGGACGAGGGCTATACGACCCTGAACGAGCAGCTGGAATCGGGAGGCAACGGCGCCGCATGGCTGCGGGATTATCTGCGGAAAAACCACGCAGAGCCCTTTCCACGCATGCAGTCGTTCTTGCCAGGCTGCAATATTGCCTATGGGCCGCAGAGAATTCCGCTGGAGACTGCGATTCGCCAGGCTGCCGCGGAGGCTCGAACACTGCCGGAGCCGCAGGGATTGCCTTGTGTGAACGAGCTGCGCCGTTTCTGCCAATGGGTTGGCTATGAGCCGGACAACGCTTATATCTTTCTATTGCGCGATACGCTGCTGCCATTTGTGTATTATCAAAGCCGTGGGCGCGCGCAGATGCATCCATGGCTGCTCAGCAGGCAATCGCTGGCTCAGCTTACGGGCAGCGCACATGCCGATGATGAAATCCGTGCGGTTATCTTTCAGGCGCTGGAGCAGGGCTGCGGGATGGACTTTGAAACCTTTTGCGCTGCTGTTTTGCCTGAAATTCGCCGCGTAATGAAAAAATATCCCCAAGCAGAGCGCTGCCTGCGCGATATGCTGCACACAATCAGGCAAAAGCACATCCTGATTGTTGAATCCGGCTGCACCGGCACCTTTCCCATGCTGCTGATGGCGCTGGATGCGTGGGCGGATATGCGCATGTACACGACTTATCCGTATTTGGTGCACATAATACGCCGGGCGCATCTATACCCCACGCCATGAGGAAAACCGGGCGTTTGAAACGCTTGCCGCGCAGGAAGCTTATTTTCGCTTCGACTGCTGGCAGGATGGGCAATGCGACGTGCGCATCTGTACGGATGAAGGCATAAAGGAGCGCGCCATGGCTGAGATCCGCGCCATGCTGCCGCCTGGCAAGGAGGAATTATAATGACAACTACCGTTCGTATGCTGCTGGCCGCAGTTGCGCTGATGCTACTGGCGGGCGTGATTTTTGCCATTTTGTGCCTGCGGATTTACGCGGCCCTGCTGGGTGCGGGCGGACTGGGCTGCGCAGCCGCGGCGATGATTCATCGCGGGCGCAGGTAAACCGGCACGGCGCGGAAATGACCGAGGGCAAATAAGGCATTTGGCGGGAACTGATCCCTTTGTTTGTCGCCTTGCCAATAAAAAACGCAGGCTGTCAAGGCATATTTGACAGCCTGCGTTTTGCTATGCGCGTTATTCAGCTTTTTCTTCCATGGGCAGCACGCTGATCAACCCGCGCGGAATGGCTGCATCCCAGAAAACCCAGTCGTGCACGCCGGGCCATTCCTCATATTCCACATGATCAAAGGTTTGCTGCAGCGCGGCAGCCATTTCTACGCTTTCTGAATAGAGAAAATCCTCCGTGCCGCAGGCCACATAGAAGCGCGGCGACGCGGCGGGCTTTTGAATGCGTGCCAGCAGGGCGTACAGGTCGTTTTCCGGCTTAACGGTCAGATCTTCGCCCAGAATGGCCTGCCATTCGCGGATTTGCCCAGGGTCGTTTTCAATCAGCTTGAGCTTGTTCTGCACGCTGCACCGCGCGGACAGAGAAATGCAGCCCGCATAGCGCTCTGGATAGGTCAGCACGCACTTGAGCGCGCCGTAGCCGCCCATGGACAGTCCGCCCACATACAGATGCGCAGGATCCACCGGCACGCGCAGCGTGTTTGCAGCCAGGCGCGGCAGCTCATCGGTGATAAAGGTGAAATACGGCAGACCGTACACCATGTCCGTGTACCAGCTGCGCTGCACCTCGGGCATGATGACGGCCAGATTGTGCTTTTGCGCATAGCGCTCAATGCTGGTGCGGCGGTTCCAGGTGTCGCATGCCCCGCTGAGACCGTGCAAAAGAATCAGTGTGTTTTGCGGCTGCGCCGGATACTCAGGCAGTACCACAAAGGCATGGGTGGCCATGCGCAGCGATGGGGAATGAAAAGTCCAGGATAAACAAGCCATGGAGAAATGCTCCCTTCTGTGTGCAAAGATCAGTGGGTGTTAGTTTCGGCGTGCGCCGGCAAAAATCCTGCAATAGAAGCATAAGATTCTATATGTTTGACATAGGCCATATAAAAAAACCCGGCTGGATACGTTTTCAGCCGGGTTAAGTATTGTTTAATTGCCCAGGTAGGCGCGGCGTACATCATCGTCCGAGAGGAGCGCGTCAGCGTCGCCCTCCTTGATGATTTTGCCGGTTTCCAGCACATAGGCGCGGTTGGCGATGGAGAGGGCCATATGGGCGTTCTGCTCCACCAGCAGCACGGTGGTGCCGGATTTGTTGATCTCCTGGATGATGCTGAAGATTTCCTGCACCAGGATGGGGGATAGGCCCATGGAAGGCTCATCCATCATCAGCAGCTTTGGATGGCTCATCAGCGCGCGGCCCATGGCCAGCATCTGCTGCTCGCCGCCGGACAGGGTGCCGGCATACTGCTTCATGCGCTCCTTCAGGCGGGGAAAATGCGCGAACACCATGTCCAGATCCTGCTGCGTTTCGGTGCGGCTGCGGCGGGTATAAGCGCCCATTTCCAGGTTTTCCATCACCGTCATGGTGGCGAATACGCGGCGGCCTTCAGGCACCTGGGTTAGCCCCATAGAGATCAGACGGTGCGCCGGAATGTGGGACAGATCCTTGCCGTCGAAGGTGATTGCGCCGCTGCGGCGAGGAATCAGCGCGGAAATGGATTGCAGGATGGAGGTTTTGCCTGCGCCGTTTGCACCGATCAGCGTGACGATTTCGCCGGTGTCCACATGGAAGGAGATGTCATGCAGGGCATGGATGGCGCCGTAGTATACGTTCAGGTTTTCTACGCTCAGCATGGCTTAACCCTCCTTTTCTTCCTGGGCAGCGGAGCCCAGATAGGCGGCGATAACCTCCGCATTGTGGCTTACCTGATCGGGCGTGCCCTCGGCAATGATGCGGCCATAGTTGAGCACATAGATGCGCTCGCAGATGCCCATGACCAGCTTCATATCGTGCTCAATCAGCAGGATGGCCACGGAGAAGCGGTCGCGGATGATGCGGATGGCCTGCATCAGCTCTTCGGTTTCCTTGGGGTTCATGCCCGCGGCGGGCTCGTCCAGCAGCAGCACCTTGGGATTGCTGGCCAGGGCACGGCAGATTTCCAGCTTGCGCTGCTGGCCATAGGGCAGGCTGTCGGCGGGCACATCGGCCACATCTTCCATATCAAACACGCTCAGCAGCTCGCGGGCGCGGATATCGATGCCGCGTTCCTCGCGGGCATACCGCGGGGCGCGCACGATGCCCTCCATCGCGGTATAATGCATGCGGGTCTGGAAGGCCACCTTGATGTTCTCAATGACCGTCATGGACTTGAACAGGCGGATATTCTGGAAGGTGCGGGCGATGCCGTTGGCCGTAATATAGTGCGTGGAATGGCCCACGATGGACTTGCCCAGCAGGATGATATCGCCCGCAGTGGGCTGATATACGCCGGTCAGCATGTTGAAAATCGTGGTTTTGCCTGCGCCGTTGGGGCCGATCAGGCCTACGATTTCGTTGTCCATCAGGTGAAGATTGACGTTCTCGGCTACCTGCAGGCCGCCGAAGTGAATGCCCAGCCCCTTGGCTTCAAGCACCGGCAGGTCAAAGTTGACATAGTCGTACTTGGGCACCTCGGGCATGGTGACTTCCTTCTTTTTGCGCTGGGGGAGATGCTTGGCAATCGCTTGCCAGGCTTTTCTTACATACCTGGCGCAGAATTCCCACACGCGCAGCAGAGAAAATTCCGCCGTGCCCAGCAGGCCCTTGGGACGGAAGATCATCATCAGGATCAGCACCAGGGAGTAGATCAGCATCCGCGGGTCGGCAATCTTGAAGGGCAGCGCCTTGTTGAGCAAGCTGGTCAGATCGCGCAGGTATTCAGGCAGCAGCGATAGCACCGTAGCCGAAAGAATAGAGCCGGTGATGGAGCCCATGCCGCCCAGCACCACCATGACCAGGTAGTCGATGGACTTGTTGTAGTCAAAGGTGGCTGCGCTGATGCTGCCCTGCTGATGGGCGTACAGCGCGCCGGCAACGCCGGCAAAGAAGGCAGCGAGGGTGAAGGCGAATACCTTGTAGCGGAACACCGCGATACCCGTGGACTCGGCGGCGATGGCATTTTCACGGATAGAGATAATTGCGCGGCCATGGCGGGAGCGACCCAGGGTGAACATGGCGGCGATGATCAGCACCATGATGATGTAGACATAGTTAAAGTTGGTCAGCTTGGGGATGCCGGACAGACCCTTGGCTGCGCCGGTAATGGGCAGGTTGGTGATGATTACGCGAATGATCTCGCCAAAGCCTAAGGTGATAATGGCCAGGTAGTCGCCCTTCAAGCGCAGGGCGGGAATGCCGATAACCAGGCCGAAAACGGCGGCAATCAGGCCGCCCACGATCAACGCGACGGGGAAGGAGATAGCCGTGCTGACCGCCCAGGACTTGGTGATGACTGCGCTGGCAAACGCGCCTACCGCCATAAAGCCTGCGTGGCCCAGCGCCAATTCGCCCAGCATGCCGGTGGTCAGATTCAGGCTGACGGCCATGATGATATTGATGCAGATGCTGAAGAGAATGTTGCGGTAATAGCGGTTGAGCGCGCCGGAGTTGATCAGCAGCGTGAAGGTGAAATAAATGGCGACGACTGCGATGAGGTTGAGCAGGCACGCGCGAAAACGTCTGTCAAATTTCATAGGCCGCACCTTACACTTTCTCGCTGGCGCGCTTGCCCAGCAGACCCGTGGGCTTCACCAGCAGCATGATGATCAGAATGCCGTATACCACAGCGTCCGACATCTGAGAGGAAATATAGCTCTTGGTCAGGCTTTCGGCAATGCCCATTACAAAGCCGCCGATCATGGCGCCGGGCAGGATGCCGATGCCGCCGAATACCGCCGCAATAAAGGCTTTCAGGCCCGGCAGCGAGCCCATCGTGGGGGATACCAGCGGGTAAGCCATGCAGTAAAGCACCGCGCCGATGGCAGCCAGCGCGCTGCCGATGGCAAAGGTGATGGAAATGGTGTTGTTCACGTTAATGCCCATCAGCTGGGACGCACCCATATCCTCAGATACCGCGCGCATAGCTTTGCCCGTCTTGGTAAAGCGCACAAAGGCGGACAGGCCGAACATCAGCACAATGGAAACGCCCAGTGTAACCAGCGTAAGCAGGTTTACCGTCAGGCCGCCCAGCGACAGCGAGCGGGTGGAAATGACGGTGGAGGGGGAGGGCTTGGGCGTGGCGGAGAAGATCAGCTGCGCCAGGTTTTGCAGGAACATGCTCACGCCGATGGCCGTAATCAGCGCCGAAATGCGCGGCGCGCTGCGCAGAGGCTTGTAGGCCAGGCGCTCGATTACAACGCCCAAAACAGCGCAAAAAACCATCGTGATCGGGATGGCCAGGTAGTAGGGCAGGCCGGAGTTGGTAATCAGCAGCAGGCTTACATAGGCGCCCACCATGATAATATCGCCGTGGGCAAAGTTAATCAGCTTGACAATGCCATATACCATGGTGTAGCCAAGCGCGATCAGCGCGTAAATGCTGCCGATGTGAAGTCCGTTGATTAGCTGGTTCAGAAACAGCAATCGTATCACCCGCCTTGTTTATTTTCTTCATTGGAATCAGGGGCTTAATACAGGGATAGGGGAAGGAGTAGCTCCTTCCCCATCGCCTGTCTAAAATCAGGGAGAAAATGTAATTACTCGTTGCCCAGCAGCTCGATGAAGGTCTTGTTGCCGCTCTCGTCAAAGGTCATGATGAAAGCGCTCTTGATCGGGTCGTTGTGATCGTCGAAGGTGATCGTGCTGGTAACGCCGTCGAAGGTACCGGTCTTGATCTGCTCAACGATCGCGGCCTTATCGGTGCTGCCTGCGCGCAGGATGGCCTGGCAGATGACCAGCGCAGCGTCATACGCGGTAGCGGAGAAGGACAGGGTAACGTCGGTGCCATACTTGGCTTTGAAGTCAGCCTTGAACTTCTTTACGATCTCGGTTTCGGAGTTAGCGTCAAAGTGATCGCAGTACACAACCTTGGTCAGCAGCTTTTTGTCGGTCATGAAGTCTACGATGTTGCTGATGCCGTCGCCGCCCAGGAAGGTAACGTCCATACCGATGGAGGCAGCGCGGCTCAGGATCATGGAAGCCTGCTCGCCGTAGAAGGGCAGGAACACGACTTCAGGATTGGTGGAGGCGATCTTGGTCAGCTGCGCGGAGAAGTCCATGTCGGAGAAGCTGCCGCTTTCCTTGGCGGTTACTTCCATGCCGTTCTTCTTGCACTGCTCTTCAAAGGAATCGGCCAGACCGATGGAGTAGTCGTCATCGTTGCCGTACAGGATGGCTACCTTGGTGTAGCCCTTGGACTTGGCATAGTTGGCCATGACCACGCCCTGGAAGGGATCCAGGAAGCAGGTGCGGAATACCGTGGGATGATCGGTGGTGATTTCGTAACTGGTGGAAGAGGCGGTTACCATGGGGATGCCATCCTCATTGGCGCACTCGGCGACAACCTTGCAGTTGCTGGACAGCACGTCGCCCAGGAAGGCAACCGCGCCCTTGGACTCGGTCAGGCGGTAGTATACGTTCTGGGCTTCGGTGTCGTCGCCGCCGTTGTCTTCAAAGATCAGCTCAAAGCGGGTGTCGGAGCCGGAAGCAGCCAGTTCAGCGTTAATCTGGTCAATATAGAGCTGAGCGCCCTGCTCAACGGAGATGCCGTACTGCGCCGCGCCGCCAGTCAGGGGGCCGGCGCCGCCAATGACGATGGTCTCGGCCATAGCAGAGGAGGTAATCAGCAGAACCATCATCACCGCAATAAACATAGAGAGCAAACGAGTTTTCTTCATAGTCATAACCTCCTTAAAGGATCCGCCCCATATGGGGGGATAAGATGGACAATATAATAGTCAAATTCCCATCTTGATGCAAGCCTTTTTTTGTTTATTTATTGTATATATTCGCATAGAATCGCATGTATACGCATAATGGCGGCTTTCTTACTGTTTTCTACATGCTGGGTTCGTCGCCTTTTTGCTTGCGCTCAAAAGCGGGCTGTGCTACAATGCCGATGGGCCTTAAATCGCAAAGGAGAGCTTGAAAAAGTGAGCAGATATACGATTGGTTTGGATTATGGCACGCTGTCTGGCCGCGCGGTGCTGGCGGACGCGGCAGACGGCCGCGTGCTTGCAACGGCGGTTTATGAATATCCGCACGCGGTGATGGATCGCACCCTACCCTCCGGCGCGACTTTGCCTGCCGATTGGGCGCTGCAGCATCCGGCCGATTATGAGCAGGCGCTATTGCATATCATTCAGCAGGTGCTTGCGGAATCGGGCGTAAGGGCGGAGGACGTCATCGGCATCGGCGTGGATTTTACCGCCTCTACCGCCATGCCGGTGAATGCTGAAGGCACGCCGCTGTGTTTGCTGCCGCAGTATGAGAACCGGCCGCACGCTTATGTAAAGCTGTGGAAGCATCACGCCGCCCAGCGCTATGCCAACGAGATGACCCGCATCGCGCGTCAGCGCGCCGAGGGCTGGCTGGACGTGTACGGCGGCAAGGTATCCAGCGAGTGGTCGCTTCCCAAACTCTGGGAGGTGCTGGATGAAGATCCCGAAATCTATCATGCCATGGACGAGTGGATGGAGGCGGGGGACTATCTGGTTTATCTGCTTACGGGTCGCCGCTCCCGCAGCGGCAGCATCGCCGGATATAAGGCCTTCTATAATAGAGGAAATAACGCATACCCGCCGCAGGATTATTTCGCAGCCCTGGATGCGCGTCTGCGCACGGTGATGCAGGATAAATTCAAAACGCCCGTATCGCCGCTTGGCGCGTGCGCGGGCGGTGTATCGGAGACCATGGCGCGCAGGCTGGGACTGATTGCCGGCACGCCGGTGGCTGTTGCGCATATTGACGCGCATGTAGGCGCGGCGGCGGTGGGCATTACCCGCCCAGGGCAAATGCTGGCCATCCTGGGTACTTCCACCTGTCATTTGTGCCTGGGAGAGAAGGAGCGCGCCGTGCCTGGCATCTGCGGCGCGGTGGCGGACGGCATCCTGCCCGGCAGCTATGGCTATGAAGCCGGACAAAGCTGCGTAGGGGACGGCTTTGCGTGGTTTACCCATCAGATGGTGCCTGAAAAATATTATAATGAAGCGAAATCGCGCGGCATGCATATCCAGCAGTATCTGACCAGCCTTGCCCAGACCCTGCGCCCCGGCGAGAGCGGACTGATGATGCTGGATTGGTGGAACGGCAACCGCAGCATCCTGACCGATTACGATTTGCAGGGGCTCATGCTGGGCATGACGCTGCAAACCCGCCCGGAGGAGATCTATCGCGCGATGATCGAGGCCACGGCATTTGGCACGCGCATGATTGTGGATAACTTCCGCGCGCATGGTGTGGCAGTGGAGGACTTCTTTGCCACCGGCGGCATCAGCCGCAAAAACGGTATGGCGATGCAAATTTATGCAGATGTGCTGCATATGCCCGTGCGCGTGGCCGATACCGATCAGGGCCCGGCGCTGGGCAGCGCTATCTTCGCCGCGGCGGCTGCCGGCAGCGCGCGCGGCGGCTATGATACGGTGGCGCAGGCGGTGGCGCATATGGCCAGCGCACGCTATACCGTTTATCAGCCGGATGCAGGCAGCGCGGAGATTTACGATCGGCTGTATGCGGAATATGCTTGCCTGCACGACTACTTTGGCCGTGGGGAAAACGATGTGATGAAGCGCCTCAAGCGCATCCGCGAGGGCGCGCTGAAGCAGCATTGAACCAACGGGGGCTTCGGCATGGGCTGAAACCCCCGCGTTTTGAGTTTGTTACGCGCATAACAAAGGAGGCTTTGGACGTGACCATCAAGGAAATCGCCAATTCCATGGGCGTATCCACCGCGACGGTATCCAACGTGATTCATGGGCACCTGGAAAAAATGTCGCCCGAGACGGCGCAAATGATCCGCAAAAAGCTGGAGGAATATCATTACATTCCCAATATGGGGGCGCGCATGCTTGCCAAGGGCGACAGCGAAATCGTGGGAGTGATTACCAATTATCCCAACCGAGAGGAAAAATTCGCCCTGCAGGATCCCTTCGTCAGCGAGATGATCGCCGCGCTGGAAAACGCCATCCGCGCCAACGGCTATTACACCATGCTGCACGCCGCGCAGACGGCGGCCGAAATCCATCGTATCTCCCAAACATGGAACGCCGTGGGGCTGATTGTGATGGGTCTGCAGGCCAACCAGTGCCGTGAGCTGATGCAGGTGACGCGCAAGCCCATTGTGTTTGTCGATTGCTATTTTGATCAGGGCGAACGCTACAACAATGTGGGCCTGGACGATGAGGGCGGCATGCGCCAGATGACGGAACACCTGCTCAAGTTGGGGCATCGAAACATGCTGTTTGTAGGCGATCAGCCTGTGCTGTGGGGCGTGGACGCACGGCGCTTGCGGGGACACCAGCAGGCGCTGGAGGCGGCGGGGCTTGCCTGGCAGGAGACGCACTATTTTTGCGTATCCAAGGATCGCAAGCGCCGCGGCGAGGATTATCAGCGCATGCTGGAATATGTTCGCATGCTGGGCTGCACCGTCTGCCTGTTCATATCGGATTACTATGCAGTTGAAGCCATCGATTTTCTGCTGGATCAGGGCGTTCGCGTGCCGGAGGATATTTCCATCACCGGCTTTGACGATAACATCCTGTCTCGCGTAATTCGCCCGCGGCTGACCACCGTGCATCAAAATGTCACCCGAAAGGCGCAGACGGCCCTGCACGTGCTGTTTGATATTCTGGATAAAACGGCAAAAGAGCCGGTATCCCTTGTGCTGCCTACCCGCATTATCCGTGGAAGCAGCGTGAAGGATCTGCGCTTAAATAGGACAATGCATACAAATTTGACGGAATAGATTATAACATTTTGTAAGTTATGCGCATAACATATGGATTTATTTCGGCCGATCTGCTATTCTTTTCCTGGAGCGTGAACGTAAGCATGAAAAAGAAAACCGATCGGCTTTGCCTTTTGCTGATGCTGCTGATCCTGTGCTGCTGCGCTGGCGCGAGGGGAGAAGAAACGATGAATTGCTATACCGATAAAAGCATGTACGCGCCGGGCGAGACGATCTGCCTGCGGGCGGTGGAAATGCCGCCGCAGACGCAGTGGCTGCGCCTGACGGTTTTTCATCTGGAACAAACGGTGCTGACGCAGACCCTGCCTGCGCAGGAGGAAATCTCCCTGTCCCTGCCGGAGCAGGACGGCGCGGGGTATCTGGTGCGCGTGCAGGCGCTGGACGCGCGGCAAAACGTGCTTGCCTGCGCCGATACGGCTGTGGACGTTTCATCCAGCTGGACGAAATTTCCGCGCTATGGCTATGTGTGGGATTTTACGCAGATTGCCGATGCGCCGGGCAAGATTGCTGCGATGGCGCGCTATCATATCAACGGCGTGCAGTTTTACGACTGGCAGTATCGCCATCATCAGCCGGTGGCCGATGATCTGTCCGCCTGGCAGGATTGGTCGGGCAGGATGATTTACGGCGATACTGTGCGCGCCTATCTGGAGGCCGCCCACGCGCGCGGCATGGCCTGCATGGCGTACAACATGATCTACGCCGCCAACCAGACCTATCTGACCGACGGCTCGGGCGTAAGCCCGGAGTGGCGGCTGGTGAAGGCAGGCGGGCAGGATTTTACCTGCGATATGGACGCCAAGCGCGGCCCGGTGGGCGTGCTGCAATACTTTAACCCGCTCAATGCAGAATGGCAAAAATACATCTTCGCCCAGGAAAACAAGACGTTTGAAGCCTTTGCCTTTGACGGCTGGCATGGCGATACCATCGGCGAAAACGGCCCGATGCGAGCCGCGGACGGCGGCCCGCTGGGCTATGATGAAAACGGTAGTCCTATCCATCTGGTCAAGGATTGCTACACCCAGTTTTTAAACGCCGCCAAGGCGGCCATCGCCCCCAAATACCTGGCATTCAACCCTGTCGGCGCGCAGGGCATTGAAAATGTGAACGTCAGCGATGTAGACGTGCTGTATACGGAGTTCTGGCCCTGGGATAAGGACAGCGACGGCCTTGCCTACGATAGCTATTACAGCATCCATAAGGCGATTCTCAATGCCTGTGAGCAAAGCGGCGGAAAGTCGCTGATCGTGGCGGCGTATGTGAACTACCGCAATCCCAAAAGCCGCTTTAATCCCGCCGCTGTGCGGCTGCTGGATAGTGTGGTGTTCGCTTCCGGCGGCGCGCGCATCGAGTTGGGCAATGGCGACAACATGCTGTCGGATGAGTATTTTCCCGCCGATACGAAAAAGCGCATGAAGGGCGAGCTGCCCGGCGACGTGCAGCGGCTGTACGATTTTCTGGTGGCCTATGAAAACCTGCTGCGCGATGGCCAGCGGCCCGTATCGCGCGATGTGCAGCTGGATAACGCGCCGGTCAGCGCGGACGGCAGGGAGAACACCGTCTGGTGCTTTGCCAAGGCGGATGATCAGGGCGAAATCTATCATTTTATTAACCTGATGGGCACGGATACGGGCTGGCGCGATGAAAAGCAGCTTAAGAAGGAACCAGCCGAGCTGGCTCCGGCGCGCACACGCCTGTATACCGATTATCCCGCGCGGGCGGTTTATCTGGCTTCGCCTGATGGCGCGGATATCGCCCCGGTCTCGCTGCCCTTTACGGCAGGGCAGGACGAGGCGGGCCGCTATATCGAGTTTACCCAGCCCGCGCTTGCCTACTGGAACATGATTTTTCTGCGCTGATGCGCATGAAATAAAAAAGGAGGAATCCCTATGAAAAAGCTGTTTGCTCTGCTGCTTGCCCTAGCGCTGACGCTGGGCGCCTGCACCGTTGCCGTCGCGGAGGAGCCGGTGACCATCACCTTCTGGCACACCTATGGCGACGCTGAAACGCCGGTGATCAACGATGTGATCATCCCCATGTTTGAGGCCGCCAACCCCGGCATCAAGGTGGAAGCCATCCGCCAGAGCGGCGATTTCAATCAGATGCTGGTAACGGCTCTGGGCACGGGCATGGTGCCCGACGTCGCCCGCGTGGATATCACCAAGACCAGCGCTTACGCCAAGCTTGGCGGCATCGTGGCCATGGATGAAATTGAAGGCTTCGTCGCCCTGAAGGACGCTGTGCTGGAAGGCCCCCTGTCCACCAACCTGTGGAACGGCCATTATTACGGCCTGCCCCTGAACACCAACTGCAAGGCCGCCGTGGTCAACCTGAACGTCCTCAAGACGCTGGGCTTTGACGCGGCTCCCGCCACGATGGAAGAGTTTGTGGCCGCCTGCAAGGAAAAGGCTGCCGGTCAGTACAAGCTGAACGTATCCGGCCTGGGCGATTGGGATCTGTTCCCCTATTTCTGGCTGTTCGGCGGCGTGGTCACGGATGAGGGCTTCACCAAGGCCAGCGGCTATATGGACAGCGCTGAGAGCGTTGCGGCCATCAACACCATGCTGCAGCTGCATCAGGACGGCGTTTTCACCATCCGTGATGTGGACGGCACCGCCGACGCCTGGGCGGGCATCAACGACGAATACGCCATGTTCTTTGAAGGCCCCTGGGCTCCCTTCAATGAGGAAAACGGCATCGTGCCCGCGCTGATTCCCACCTGGAACGGCAAGAGCGCTTCCGTCGTGGGCGGCGAGAACATCGTGATCTTCTCCGGTAGCCAGAAGCAGGAGGCCGCCTTCCAGTTTGTGCAGTTCATGCTCAGCGAGGAAGTGCAGCTGGAGCTGCTAAAGGTTGGCGTAATCCCCACCCTGAAGGCCTGCGTTGACAGCGAAGCCGTACAGGCCGATCCCAAGTGGAGCGTGTACATGAAGCAGCTGGAAAGCGCGCAGAGCCGCATCCCCACCCCGCAGGCCTCCACCGTGGAGCAGCTGTGGCAGGACGCGATGACCGAAATCTTCATCGAGGGCGCGGACGTGCAGTCCACCCTGACCAGCTACGCCGCCGAGATTGACGCGGAGCTTGCCAAGTAAGTATCCCTGCCCCGTCCGCAGGCCCATGCGCCGGCGGGCGGGGCTTCCCATACCTTCCCCGCCCCTGCATATAAGGAGGAAAAAGCCATGATTCCAGCCAGCTTTGATCTGCAGGCCGCACTGAAAAATGAAAAACGGCTGCGCCTTCGCCAGCGCACGCGCAACCTGCTTCCGGCTGCGCCCTTTGTGCTGCCGGGGCTGATCCTGGCCTGCGTGTTCGTGGTGTATCCCATGCTGTTCAATATCCGCATCAGCTTTTCGGATTATCAGATTGTGCAGCGCACGATGACGTGGGTGGGGCTGGATAACTACGTTGCCCTGTTTACTGAGCGGGGCGACAGGCTGCTGCTGGCCATCCGCAATAATTTTCTGTACGCCTTTGTTACTACGCCCTTTATCATGCTCTTCGGGCTGATTTTTGCGGTGATGGTCAATTCGCTCAAGCGCAGCCAGCTGTTTTTCCGCACCTGCTTTTATTTGCCGGTGATTACCAGCTGGGTAATCGTGGGTAACGTGTTTGCCTATATGTTCAATGCCGGCGGCGCGGGCCTGGTGAACTACCTGCTCAAGGATGTGCTGGGCTTGCTGCCCGTTTATGTGCCCTGGCTCAACCGCACCTGGACGGCCAATCTGGTGATCTGGCTGCTGGGCATCTGGAAAAATATCGGCTGGGCAATGGTGATTTACCTGGCCGGATTGCAGGGCATTTCCAATGATCTTTACGAGGCCAGCATGCTGGACGGCGCAAGCCGGGTGCAGCAGTTCTGGCGCATCACCGTGCCGCTGCTCAAGAGCACCACGTTCTATGTGCTGGTCAATATGGTGATCGGCTCCTTTGGCGTGTTCATCCAGGTGATGATGCTTACCAGCGGCAATCCCCGCGGCACCACAAGCGTGCTGCAATATCTGCTCTATGATAAGTCTTTCAATCTATTTCAGTTTGGCCAGGGCGCTGCCATCGGCATGATCACGGCGCTGCTGGTGCTGCTTACCACGGTGGTACTCAATCAGGTATTTCATACGGAAGGGGGAAAGGCCGAATGAAAACGCTGGGAAAAACGCTGTTCTGGCTTGTGCTGATCGTCAGCGTGATCGTCTTTATCCTGCCCTTCTGGTTTATGCTGTGCAATTCCTTTGAGGAGTTCAGCTATGTGCTGCCCATCCCGCCCCATCTGGTGCCCTCGCGCATCAGCTTTGCGGCTTACGAGCATGTGCTGTCGCAGTCTGATCTGCCGCGCGCAGCTTATAACAGTGTGATTATCACCCTGCTGACGGCCTGCTTTACGGTACTGATCGCGTCGCTTTCAGCCTATGGCTTTGCGCGCATTGATTTTCTGGGCCGCGAGGTGCTATTCCGCATTTATCTGTTTACATTGATGCTGCCCGGCTTCCTGGGCATCATTCCGCAGTTTCTGGTGCTGCAGGGCATCGGCACGGCGAAGAACGGGCTGATCGGCACCAAGGCCGGATTGATCCTCTTGTATGTAGGCGCGGGCATCTGCGGCAATACGTTTTTCCTGCGCGGCCACATGGCGGCGCTGCCCAAGGAGCTGGAGGAAGCGGTCAAAATTGACGGCGGCGGCCATATGACCACCTTCTTCCGCGTGATGCTGCCTCTGGCGCTGCCCTCCATCGGCACGCTGGCCATCTTTTGCCTGCAGGGAACATGGGAGGAGTTTTTCTCCGCCAAGGTCATCCTGGGCGCTGTGGCCAATCAGATTACGCTGCCGGTGATGATTCAATCCCTCAAGGGCGCGCACGCCACGCGTTGGGAGTGGATTTTCTCTGCTTCTATTCTAGCGCAGATTCCCATGATTCTGCTGTTCGCCGTTTTCCAGAAGCGCTTCGTTGTTTCCGGGCTGTCGGACGGCTCCGTCAAGGCGTAAGAAGAGGGAATAAAAATGAACTATCAGGTAACCGGCAACGAATACATCTCCCTGCCCACGATCCGGGAAAGCGATGGCGTGGTGGAGGGCGTTACCTTTCTGTACATGCAGGTCAAGGGGCTGCTGGAGCTGCGCGGC